>Ga0307299_10000071_pt1 | contig 32112 bp, 33 predicted proteins | sample ER_DNA_159_FD_194466 | JGI IMG/M metagenome (GOLD analysis project Ga0307299, IMG submission 194466) | Bulk soil microbial communities from the East River watershed near Crested Butte, Colorado, United States - ER_DNA_159 | ecosystem: Environmental > Terrestrial > Soil > Floodplain | place... | reverse complement strand
GAAGCGATCGTGGGCGCGGACGTAGAGGTCGCCGAGCTCGTAGACGCCCCACCGGGGGAACCGGAGCCGCAACGTGACGTTGCGGCTCCGGCCGCGCGGCAGATGGAAGGCGAGGGCGGTGTCGCCCTCTTAGACGGCGACACCGCTCGGGAGCGGCAGGACCACCTCCACACGCTCGACGTCGGTCTCGGCGGCGATCCGGACCTCGAGCGTGATCGCCTCGCCTTCGACGAGGCGATCCCGCTCGACGTCCACGCTGAGGGTGGTCCAGACCGGTGGCTCGGCCGTGAGGAGACCAGCCACCAGGATCACGGCGAACGGCGAGGCCATCACGACGAGCTCGGGACGGCCCGCCGCGAGGGCGCCGACCAGGAAGATCGCGGCGAGGGACGCGAAGCCGGCCAGCTTGGGCGACGGGCGGCGCGTCAAGGCGCGCCCTCGGGCTCGGGCGGCGGGGCGGGAACGCTGTCCAGGACCTCCCCGACGATCCTGTCGCCCTTGATCCCGGCCACCCAGGAATCGGGCCGGAGCGCGATCCGGTGCGCGAGCGCCGGGACGGCGACGGCCTTCACGTCCTCCGGCGTGACGAACTCGCGACCGGCGAGGACGGCTTTCGCCCGCGCGAGCTTCACGAGCGCGAGGCTCCCGCGCGGGCTGGCACCGACCTGCACGCGGGGCGCCGACCGTGTCGCGTCGACGATCGACACGATGTAGCGTCCGATCGCCTCCGAGACGAACACGTCTTCGACGGATGCCTTCATCTGCTCCAGGTCGGATGACCCGACGACGGGCGTCAGCTGGACCACGTCGGTCTTCCGCTGGAGCCGACGTTCGATGATCCGCCACTCGTCGTCGTTCGTCGGGTAGCCGACGCCGATCCGCATCAGGAAGCGATCGAGCTGCGCCTCCGGGAGCGGATAGGTTCCCTCGAACTCGATCGGGTTCTGCGTCGCCAGCACCAGGAACGGCGGCGGCAGGGGATAGGTCTCGCCCTCGATCGTGACCTGTCGTTCCTCCATCGCCTCGAGCAGCGCGGCCTGCGTCTTCGCCGGAGCCCGGTTGATCTCGTCCGCGAGCAGGATGTTCGTGAAGACGGGACCCCGACGGAACTCGAACGTCCCTCGGTGCTGGTCGTAGATCGTCGCCCCGGTGATGTCGGAGGGCACCAGATCAGGCGTGAACTGCACCCGGCCGAAGCCAAGCCCCAGGACGCCGGCGAACGAGCGCGCCATGAGGGTCTTCGCGAGCCCAGGGACGTCGTCGATCAGCACGTGACCGTCGGCGAGCAAGCCCAGCAAGATCATCTCGAGGACGTTGCGCTTGCCGATCACGGCTCGTTCGATCTCCGCGATGATCTGATCGGAGAGCTCACCGACCTCTACATGCGTGAGCGTCATCGCGAGAGGTCCTCGACGGCGGTCACGATCTTCGTGACGTCCTCGACCGGCATGCCCGGTCCGAACCGATCCTCCGGCGGCTCGTGATCGGGTCGGAGCAGGTCCCACGCTTCCGCGCCGAGGAGCGAGCGCGCGGCGTCCTGGTCGGCATCCAGATCGACGCCGTGTTCGGAGGCGAGCCGATCGGCTGCGAGCCGCCGGAGCCGCCGGCGGAACGAGTGATGGAGCTCCAACGCACGATGGGTCGCAGCGCCGACCTCGAACGCGATCCGGTCGGGCTCTCTGGCCCGAGGGATCTCCGGCTCGAGAGGCTGATGGAGCGCTTGGTCGAACGGGAACGGCCCCGGCGCCGACGTGGCGACCTGGACCGCCTGGACCAGCAGCCGGATCACGAGCGCACCGACGATGATCACGAAGATCTGCGCCGACGCACTCGCGTACCGAGGCACGGACAGCGCAGCGGTGAGGAGGACGACCGAGGCGAGCGTCAGCACCAGGGCCGAGCCTTTCCAGCGGAGGTGCGGTGGATCGCTCATGTGACCTCCGACATCAGCGCCGATCGGATGTCGAGGAGGCAGTCGATCGCTCGTCGCTTCATCGAGATGTCGATCGGGCGATCGCTGAACCTCGCGATCTCGAAAAGGTCTGTGAGCGACCGCGCGGGGCCGGCCGGGATCGCCAGTGTGCGGAGCGCGCCATCGATGTACTCGAGCGGCGTTTCCGAGGGACGCCGCGGGATGCCCCCGCGGGCCAGGACGGCCTCCATCCGTGTGTACGCACGGATGATCGCGCGGCGCGGGTCGGGGTCGCGCTCGATGTCGTTGATCGAGTCGTCGACCACGCCGACCACGTGGCGCAGCAACTCGGGGAGCGGCTCCCTGTCCTCCTCGATGGATGCTGCCCTCCGCCCGGTGAAGGCGAGAGCCGCCGCGGCTGCGGCGGCTCCGACGGCGAACCCGACGATCACCCACGCGGAGGGCCTGCGTTGATCCTCCGGGGTCCCGCTCGTCAGGTCCCCCGGCGCCGCGGTCGGGGCCGGGGTCCGGGGTTGCCGGTCCTGACCGTTCCTGAAGGTCACCAGCAGCATCAGGAAGACGGCGGCGACGATGAGCCATGCGACCATCGTGACCCACCACGGCACGGGGGGTGGCGGCTCCAACCCCTCGGCGTCCTGCCCGAGCCGGCGCCTGAGCCTCCGGACCATGACGATGAGCACGACGACCCCCGCACCCCAGGCGGCCGCGACGATGGCGGTGAGCGTTCCGCTCACGCCCGGACTCATCGTCCGGGCGGAGCCGCTCGCACCGCCGGTCTGCACCCCGGTCACGGCCCACGCGACCACGGCCAGGAGGACCGCGACCACACCGATCAGCGCGAGCCTTCCGGATCCGCTCGCGAACGATCGCCGGAGCCTCATCCGTCGTGGGATCGCCCCTCCTTCGCCGGCCAAGCTGCCGCTCGCATCTTCATGACACGTCGACGAAGTCGTCAAGGAAGCTGGAATGGCTACGGACGGATGATGACGGTCGCTCCCATGGGCACGTCGATCAACTTCGCCATCAGCGGGTTGAACACGCGGATACACCCGTTCGACACGTCCTCGCCGGCGACGCTCGGGTCCGATGTCCCATGGATCGCCATCCGGCCGCCTCCAGGCCAATCGGTGATCACCCTTGAGAACCCGGATAGGCCTACCGCGAAGTTCCCGTACGGACCCTGAACGTCCGCGTAGCCGACACGGGCCCAGACGAAGAAACGACCGGGCGTGGTGGGGGTCGAAGGCGTGCCGATGGCGACGCGGTAGCGCGCGATCGGTCGGCCTTCGTGGTAGCGCGTCAACGTGTGGTTCCGCAACCGGACGATGATGCGGTCACGAACGATGCTCGTGTCTACCCGTGCAGCCCGCAACCATCCCGTCGATCCGTTGGGTCGATCCGGGAGGAGCACGTGCACCCAAGGGTCGCCTCGGACGTCACGTTCCGCGATCACGGGTAACCAGAGGGGCTGACCCCAGTCGTTGACGGCGCGGTAGGCCGCACCGTTGCCGCGCTGAGAAGGTGCTTCGAACACACGGAACGGCCCCCGCTTCGGGTGGACCACCACCCCGCCATGGACGCCTGCTTCCAGCGCCGCTCGCACGGGGTCGGGACCGGTCACGGCGAACGTCGGGGCCGACGTCGCGGGAGGCTGCGATGAAGATGGTGCGCCGGAGCCGCACGCAGCCGATAGGACCGCAAGCAACCCGAGCGCGAGAACGCCGAGCCGTGGCATCCGTTCCCTCACGCCTTGCTCATGTCGGTCGGACGAGGGGCGTCCGCCTCTGCCATGTCATGACCTGGGCCGTCAGTTCGCGGTCGCCGCGACGTTGACCAACCAGCTGATGCCGAAACGGTCCGTGCACATGCCGAAGGTGTCGCCCCAAGGCGCCTCCTCGAGCGGCATCGTCACCGAACCTCCTTCGGCGAGCTTCTCGAAGTAACCGCGGAGCTGCGCCTCATCGTCGCCGCTGAGCGACATCGAGAAGTTCGTGCCCGGCCGGTACTCCATCTTGACAGGCGTGTCCGCCGCCATGAACCGGATGCCCTCCGGGCCTTCGAGGTCCGCGTGCATCACCAGATCGTTCTCGCTCGGATCCGACGCTGCGTGGAAGTCGGCGAACGTCGAGACGTTCAGCTTGCCGCCGAAGACTCCTTCGTAGAACTCCATAGCCTCGCGGGCGTTTCCCCGGAAGTTGAGGTACGGGTTGAGCGTGATACCCATCGGTCCCTCCTTGTGGTCGGCGTGGTCGGCTCCGCGCGTCTAGCCTACTTAGACTGCTCGGCGTGGACCGATGGGCGACCTTCGATTGCTACGGCACGTTGATCGACTGGAACGCCGGGATACGGGCGGCCCTCGCAGGGATCTGGCCGGACGACGACCCCGAGGCATTACTCGCCTCCTACCACGAGGCCGAGCCCGGGCTCGAGGCAGACGGGACGCGCTCGTACCGTGAGGTCCTGACGCAGGGGGTCGTCGACGTCGCAGCGGCCAGGGAGCTCGCCGTCCCGGACGGCGCCGGTGCCGGTGCCTCTCTGGCCGCCTCCGTGCCGTCGTGGCCGCCCTTCCCCGAGGTGCCGGTGTCGCTCGGTCGGCTCCGCGAGGACGGGTGGCGGCTCGCGATCCTCTCGAACACCGACGCGGACTACCTGGACGCCTCGCTCAGCTCGATCGGCGTTCCCGTGGACGAGCGTGTCGTCGCGTCCGATATCGGGTCCTACAAGCCGGCGTTCGCCCACTGGGAGACGTTCTTCCGGCGGACCGGCGCCGACCGCGCCGGCCACATCCACGTGGCCGCCTCGTTGTTCCACGACGTCGAGCCCGCTGCGGCGCTCGGGCTCCCGTGCGTGTGGATCAACCGGCTCGGCGAGTCGAGCCAGATCCCGAGAGCTGCGGAGCTCCCCGACCTGTCGGCGCTGCCCGCGACGCTCGAGCGGCTCGTGCCCGCGGGTTGATGGACCGCCGGCCGCCACGCCGGCATGCACGAGTGCTCCTTTGGAGAGCTTCACGCCGGTCGAACGCCGCGAGGACGACCGGTCTACTTGACGGCTGCCTTTCGAGATCGCTTCTCGATCTGGCCGACGACTTCGACCTTCACCGGGACGCCGTCCACCCTCGAAGGAACGGCATCGGTATTCGCGGGCCGAACGAGGTTCAGCTTGACCGCATAACCGGCGCCCTGCCGCGCGATGCCCACGCCATTGACTGCGTCCGAGCCCTTCATGAGTTCGACAACCTTCGCCTTCGCAGCTCTCGCCTGAGACAGGGTCGCTGGCTTCATGGCTCTAGGCTAACAAGCCCACCTTGAGACGGTCGAGGATCGGCCCGATGGGGTTCGCGTAGGTGACCCCGGTGCCGGTGGGTCCCCCGATGTCGCTCCCGGCGAACAGCAAAGCGTACGGCCGGCGATCACCGGTCGTGAAGATCAGCGAACCGCTGTCACCACCGGCGCTGAACGGTGCCTGCCCGCCGGCGATCTCCACCTGTCCGTCGAACCGGGCGTTCCCGAAGTCGTACCGGACCACGACGTCGTCGACCTCGAACGCCGTCACGCGTCCCCGGGTGTGTCCGGTCGTCCGTCCCACCTTCTCGACGCGGACCCCAGCATCCGGCGCGACCGGCTCACTCTGGAGATGACGACGCATGCCGAAGGGGACCACGTCGAACTCGACGTTCGGCTTGAGCTCGGCGAGGGCGCAGTCCATCGTGTTGGATCCGCGAGCGTCGAGCCGAACGGATCTGGCGAGCGCTGCGATCACGTCTCTGGGTCGTCTCCCCCCGTCGGCACCACCCGGCTGCAGGATGTCGTCGCCCGGCTTCCCGGCGTTCTCGTCGGCGAGGACATGATTGTTCGACAGGATGAACGTCTTCCTCCCCCGCTCGACGCAGCACCCGATCGTCCCGGCCGTGATCCGGAAGTGGCCGACGGAGATCCCCGGTTCGATCGGCCGGTGGCGCTCTTGGTAGCTCGTGTCGCGCTTCACGAGGTGCCCGATGAGCCGTACGTCTGCCTCCCCCCTCGCCACCTCCACGGCTCGTCGGACATACGAGCTCCGGAGTAGGTTGGGATGTTGCACGCGGACCGCGAGGCGATAGTCACCGAGCTCCTTGCCCGGAGCCACGCCGAGGGCGACCGACGGCTGGATGCGCTGCACGTCCGCTTTGCGACGCGACGGCAGCCCAAAAGGGGTGATCGCGTCGACGTCCAACCCGCTGCCTGCTTCACCAGAGCCGGAGAGCGACGCCTTCACTTCCCGCACCGACGAAAGATGCATGTCTCCCCCTCATCCGGAGCACGACGAGACCGAAGCGATCGCGACGATGACATCGACCGGGATCCTCGTGTCCGGCGTTGCCTCGGGCGGTCTCACGTGACCCTCCGTCGCCATCAACATCGCCTGTCGCTCAACGCGATCGGCGTATACCTGGGTCCGACCACTGTCAAATCCGGTACGGCTTCGACGAGATGGCGCGGATCGTCGGCAAGACCGTCGGTCGACGCTCACCCTCTTGAGACGGTGGCTTCCGCTGTAGTCGCCTGGCGCCCCGGCAACCACACGCGGAACGACGCGCCGCCTCCCGGGCGCTCTTCGACCCACGCTCGACCGCGGTGCAGCTCGGCGAACCGGGCGACGAGCGCGAGGCCCACGCCGGCTCCCGGCGAGTGGTCCGAGGTCGAGGGCCCCTGACGGAACGCCTCGAAGATCGCCTCGCGCAGCTCTTCGGGCACGCCCGGTCCGTCATCCTCGACGACGATCAACGCACCGCCGTCGTTCGAGCGGGTTCGGATCCAGATGTCCGTTCCGGCGGGGGTGTGGCGGACGCTGTTCGCGAGCAGGTTCTCGACGATGCGCTCGAGCTTCGACGTGTCGACGGGGATCATGACCGGCTCGACATCAAGGACGACGGTGCGATCCTTCGCGATGTCGAGCTGCGCGACGAGCTCCCGAACGACCGGCCCGATGTCCGTGTCGGTCAGCTTCGGCTCCAAGATGCCGCGCGACAGCCGATCCAGGTCGAGCAGATCGGCGACGATCCGGTCGAGCTTGTGCGAGTTCGCGGCGATCCGGTTCGCCATGTCGCGGACGTCGGCATCGGAGAGGTCGATGTCCTCCTGGGCGAGCGTGAGCGCCAACCCGTGGATCGCCGCGAGCGGCGTCCGGAGATCGTGCGAGACCGCCTGGAGGAACGTGTTCTTCATCTCGTCGACCGCCCGGAGACGCTCGGCGGCCTGCCGCTCCCGGCGCAGCGCGCCCTGCAGCTCGTCCTCGGCGCGCTTCAGGTCCGTGATGTCGAAGTACACGCCCTGCCAGAACTTCGGGGCGCCATCCTCGTCCCGATACAGCGACGCCTCCTCGCGCACCCACACCGTCCGGCCGTCGCGGGCGACCATCCGGTACTCGATGCTGAGCGGACTGCCGTCCTCGAACGACCGGTGTGCTCCGGCCTCCGCGGCGTCGATGTCGTCCGGATGCGTGACCTGGTTCCAGAGGTCCGGATCCGCCAGCCATTCGTGGGGCGCGTACCCCAGCAGGCGCTCGAGCTGCGGGCTGATGTATGCGGGTGTGAGGTCGGTGGGATCGTCTTCCGGGACCTCGTCGATGTAGGTCACCGCCGGGATCTGCTCGACCAGCAACCGGTACTTCGCCTCCGCCTCGCGGAGGGTAGGGGCCATCTCCCGGTCGGCCGTGACGTCCACGGCGACGCCGCACCACGACCTGACGCCCGACCCTGGCTCCTCCTCGACGGAGGCGGTGTCGTGCACGTGAACGAGGCGGCCGTCGTGCGCGACCATCCGGTATGCGAGGTGGTAGCGAGAGCCGACCTCGCTCGTGTCTCGCCACGTCCCGAGCACGCGCGCGAGGTCGTCGGGATGGACGCGGGCGACCCAGAGGTCGGGATCGTCGATGAACTCGGCGGGCCCGTAGCCCAGGATCCGTTCGACCTCAGCCCCGATGTGCGTGGTTTCGCCCGCGCGAACCGGGTCGCTCATCTGGATCCGCCGGACGTAGCTGATCCCCGGGACCTTCGAGAACCACTGCGTAGGAGTCGATCCACCGCCGTCCACCAAGGGTGCGTGGGTGGCTGAGCCGATGGCGCCCGGCCGGCCCCTCCCGGGGAGCTCATCAGGCGTCGGAGTGGTCATGACCTTCGAGGTTATCGACCGGCTCGAGGGCTCCGCTGATGCCGATGTAAGCGAGAGGCGTCCGACGTCAGAAGTGGATGATCGGCCACGGTGCAACGTCCGAGCGGAACATCGCGTCCGCGCGCTCGACGGCGCCCTTGACCCGTTCCTCGAGCCGGCCCGCTCGGGCGAGCGTCCCCCACGCGACACCTCCGAAGTACGTCCCGCCCACCACGTGGACCGTGCAGGCGATCTCGGGCTCGGCATCGGTCGGTGCGCACGAACCCATGCCCCCCTCGACGATCAGCTCGTACGTGCCGGTATTCGCGGGCCGGAATTCGTCGCGGACGTCGATCACCAGCCGGCCGTCATCCAGGTATCCACGCGCGCTCAACGCGGCGGCCACGTCGATGGGCCGGAGGTACAGGATGTCCTCGAAGTTCGCCCGCAGCGCGCGTGGCTCGGCCATCTGCCACGTGAGAGGGTCGTCGAGGGCGAGGTCCCAGGTCTTCACGCGGGACACGAGATCGATGTCGAACAGGAACCGCCAGATCGACGCCGAGGCCTCGGGGGTGCACGCGATCAGTTGATGAACCGTGAGCGTGTTGCTCGGCAAGCCCCGGGGCCACCGGTGCTTGATCCGATACAACGCGTACGCGTCAGGCACACCGTGCTCGTCTTCGTGGACGGCCACCAACTCCTTCTCGTCAGGTTTCGTGATGCCCGAGAAGTTCCACGAATACTGCCGATCGGTCAGCAGCACCGCGCCGGGCCGCGATGAGGCGAACCGCTCGTACACGGCCCGCAGATGGGGCCGGGCCTCCTCGTGTGTCATCAGGCGCGTCCGGCCTTCGGACGCCGTCCCGGGTGCCCACCGGACGCGATCGAGCGCGACGTCGAACGAAAGACCCGGAACCGCCAGCCCGAATCCGAACTTGCCATAGATCTGACCTTCCGATGCGAGGAGCGTGGCGATCGGCTCACCGCGTTCGGCGGCCTGGTCGAGCATCCGGCGCATCAGCTCGGTGAGGATGCCGCGCCGGCGATGGGTGGGCAGCACGCCGACCCACGTGACGCCGGCGGTGCCGACCGTCCCACCACCGGGAGTGACGGACGAGAACGTGTACAGCGCTGCACAGCCGACGATCCGGCCTTCGTCGAACGCGGCGAAGGTTCGGTCGAATTCGATGCTGAGTCGGTCGTTCGCGACGTCGTGCTCGGCCGCCTCCACGTCGCCGAACGCGTTGGAGAGCGCGAGTTCGAACGCGTCGAACTCGTCCTCGCGGATCGTACGGAACTCCATGGCGCCCAAGGGTATCCCCTGTCGGGAACGCCTTTCAGCTCACCCTCTCCGACGTCCGGCGCTTGTGACGATCCGGGCGGGAGCCGACGAGGTACCAGGTCTCCATCTGGCCCTTGCCCTTGATCGGGATCGTCCCCCGCGGCCTGCACTCGAACTCGTCCTTCAGCAAATCGTGTGTGGCGCTCGTGATCTGGATCTCACCGGGCTCGCTGTGGGTCTCCATGCGGCTCGCCGTGTTCACCGCGTCGCCGTAGAGGTCGTAGAGGAAGCGCTTGGTCCCGATCACGCCCGCGATGACGGGTCCGGAGTTGATGCCGATCCGAAGTTCGAGGCGCGATCGGTCGGGCAGGGTCCACGCCGCGACCGTATCGAGCATGTCGAGCGCGAGCAGCGCGGCCCTTCGCGCGTGGTCGGGGTGCGGATCCGGAACACCGGCCGCCGCCATGTAGCAGTCGCCGATCGTTTTGATCTTCTCGAGCCCGTGCCGCTCGGCGAGCGCGTCGAAGCGTGAGAACAGCTCGTCGAGCATGCCGACGACCTCGCCGGCCGGGAGCCGCTCGGACATCGGCGTGAAGTTCACGAGATCAGCGAACACGATCGAGGCCGAGTCCACGTGATCGGCGATCGGTCCGGTCGCCGCCTTCAATCGCTCGGCGATCGAGCGCGGCAGGATGCTGACGAGGAGGCCTTCGGATCTCGCTTGTTCGGCTCGGAGCGCGGTCAGGGCTTCGTTGCGCTCCTTCGCGAAGGAGGCGAGCACCGTGAACGAGATGGCGGCGGTCCCGATGATGTTCAGCGCCAGCATCGTGGTGGTGAACCACACAGGGAGATCGGCGTTCGGGAACAGCGCTTCCCCGAGAACGCCCGTGACGACGAACACGACCACGAACGCCACGAACCAACGAACGGCCTCCCGCACGTCCACGAACAACAGCGCTCCGAGCGGCGCCAGGCCGCCCCAGAGCGCGACGCCCCCCGACGGGAGGAACCCGCCGATCAACATCTGCCCGATCGTCGTCGTGAGCATCACGTCGAGGAGCTGCGTCACGAGGAGGGAACGGAAGTTCCCCGTCCGCGCGTAGACCGCCAACGAGCCGACCGAGACCGCGAAGTAGATGAAGGGGATGACGCCGACCATCGAGCCGAAGCCGAGGTACAGACTGCCCCAGACGAGGGAGACGGGCAGGATCAGCACGGCGAGCAAGACGAGGAGCGTCTTCTTGGCGCGCAGGTCGTCGTCGTCCTCGGGGCGCACGCCGATGCCGCTCAGGCGCGCCGTGAGGCCCCCGAACCAGCGGCTCATCGCGTGAAGCGCCAGCGCGTCGCACCACCAGGCTCGACCGTGAGCACGGCGGTCGCCGATCGCGGCGTGATGCGGAACACGTGCCAGGGAGGCGGACCTGCGGAGGGGGCGCTGTACTCGGCGGTGAGCGCGGTCCCGGACTCGTCGGGCCGGGCGGGCCAGCCTTCGTCGTTGTATCGCTTCGCCATATCGGCGACGACGGCTGGGTCGGTCACCCGGTGCGCTTCTCCCTCGACCACCAGGTCGAACTCGTCGGTCGCGACCGACAGCGTGCAGCGTGGGTCCCGCGCGAGGTTGCGCCCCTTGCGCGAGCGTTCGCCGGTCTCGAACCAGAACGTATCGTCGACCCACACCGCACCGACCCCGGTGATGTGGGGGCTGCCGTCGGGATCGATCGTAGCGAGCCAGCACGTATGGCGGTTCGGCCCGCCTGTTCCCGGCGCCTGGGGGATCCCCGACCCGAGCCGCCCCTCGACACGCGCCCAATCGATGAGGGGAAGTCCGTACAGGTCGGCGAGGTTCTTCGCGTCCACGACACCTCCCTCACGAACGACGCTCTTGACGAGACCCTAACCGAGCACGACAAGCGTTCGTAAGCTCTCGAAGGCGATGAGTTCTCTGACCCTGACGCCGGCGTCCTTCGACCGCGAACGGCATCTGCCGCTGCTCCTCGAGGCCGACGACGTCGAGGAGCACATCCACGGGTACCTCGATCGAGGCCAGCTCTTCGAGATCCGCGACGCCGACGCCTTGATCGGCGTCGCCGTGCTCGTCGACGACGGCGATGCTTGCGAGATCTGGAACATCGCCCTCTCCGAGGAGCACCGGGGTCGTGGATCCGGCCGGCGTGCGATCGGATCGATCGCCGAACGGTGCCGGGAGCAGGGTATGTCGCGACTGACCGTCGGAACCTCGGACTGCAGCCTCGGAACGATCGCCTTCTACCGCAAGGTCGGGTTCCGATTCGCGGGCGTGCGCAAGGGCTACTTCGACGGCTACCCGATGGTGGTCGTCGAGAACGGCATCCGCGCGCGCGACATGGTCATGTTCGAGATGGAGCTGGGATGAGGTGCGAGCCCGTTCGAAGGCGCCCGGGATCGCATCAAGGAGACCTCAGATCTGAGGTCGGAACCGTTGACACAGGCGCGAACTCGATCCCGGTGTCACCCGAAGCACAGTTGACCCACGATCGACGACGTATCGTCGTCCGGTGCCGCACACACTCCGGTTCGTGATCCCCGACGGGTCCTCGTCGGTCCTGCTGGTCGAGGATGGATCCGGATGGTCGCTGCCCAGCGTGTCGAGTGACGAGCCCGAGATCGTTGTCGGCGCGGCGCCAGCCCTCCGCGACCTCGTGGGGCAGGACGTCGTCGTTCTCCGCGACGTTCGGTTCGGTCCGACGCCGCCGCCGGAGGACGCGGTCTTCTACCTGACCGAGCCCGTCCGCGACCCGCACGCGGCGAAGGGACGGTGGTGGACACGAACCGGCCTCCGCGGCCTCGATCTCGTCGAGCCCCGCGACCGCTTGGCCCTGGACACGTGGTTCCGCGAAGAGGCGCCCGGCTCGCTCCAACCGTGGCAGTACGAGGGCTGGTTCGCAACGGCCGTCGCGTGGATCGACGGCGTCCTGCCCGGAGTGTCAGAGGTGCGCCAGTTCGCGACGTGGTGCAACTCGTGCGTCCTGCGCGTGACGTCCACCCGCGGTCGCTCCTGGTTCAAGGCGGTGCCGACCTACTGGGCAAGCGAGCCAGCGGTAACGGCGATGCTCGCCGAGCTCTTCCCGGGACGAACACCCCAAGTGCTCGCGCTCGACTCGGAGCGGCGCTGGATGCTGCTCGACGACCTCGGTGGGGAGCCGGCGGATCTCTTGCCGGTCCATGAGCGGATCGGCGCGCTCGAAGCCGTCGGGGATCTGCATCGTGCCGGCGTGGACCTCATCGACGAGTTGTTGGACGGCGGTTGCCTCGATCGCCGACCGGCGGTCCTGTCGACCCAGATCGCGGCCCTCGCCGCGGACCCGACGGTTCCGTTGCCCGGTGACCTCGGTGACCGCTTCCTTGCGGCGGTGCCGCGGCTCGAAGAGCTCAGCACCGAGCTAGTCGCGTCCGCGATCCCCCCGACGCTCGTCCATGGCGACCTCCACGCCGGGAACGTGATGCGGATCAACGGTCGTTTCGTCGTGTTCGACTGGAGCGATGCTTGCGTCGCCGACCCGTTCGTCGACGTGCTGATGTTCCTCACCAGGCTGCCGGACGATCCTGGACTGCGCACGACCTTCCGCGAGCGCTACCTCGATGCGTGGCCAGGTGTCACTCGTTCGGCGGCCGACGCGTACGTCGAGCTCGCCGAGCCGCTCGCCGCGATGCATCACGCGGTTAGCTACCGAGGGATCTACGACGCGTTCGACCCGGGTGATCGATGGCTCTTCGCGGGTGCCCTGCCTCGGTGGATCGAGCACGCGTTGGCTTGTCCGATCGTCGCAGGATGAGCGGTTCCAGCGAAGGAGGACTGCGTCGAGCCCCGCTGGAGCTGGCTCAGTTCAAAACGCGGTAGAGGTGCCAGCGATCGGGGATGCCCTTGAGCTCGTACTCTCCCGAATCCTCGAAGGTGAGGCCGCTTCCCGCGACGAGATCCTTGACGGTCTGTGAGACGAGCACCTCCGACGGTGACGCCTGAGCTCCCACGCGCGAGCCGATCGAGACGGCCAGCCCGGCGACCTTCCCGTCCACGATCTGAACCTCTCCCGTGTGCACGCCCGCGCGGATCTCCACGCCGAGGGGCCGCACCGCTTCCTTGATCTTGAGGGCGCAATGGACCGCACGGGCCGGTCCATCGAACGACGCGAAGAAGCCGTCCCCTGCGGTGTCGATCTCGGAGCCGCCGTAGCGAGCGAGCATGGCCCGCACGGTCGCGTGATGCTTCTGGACGACGTCACTCCAGCCTCGATCACCCAAGGACGCGGCCGTCGCGGTCGAGCCGACGATGTCCGTGAACAGCACGCTCGCGAGGAAGCGGTCGAACACGGCCTCCTCGCTTCGAACCTCAGCTGCGAGGCGGTCGATCGCGTCGAAAGCGGCGGTGTCGGCCGCCATGAGGAAGTGCTCGGGTCCCGGGATCTCGACGTACCGGGCACCCGGGATCTGCTGCGCGACCCACTCGGCCCCGCCCCAAGGACCGTCCCGATCGCCCTCCTTCAGCAGGACGATGGTGGGCACCTGGATCGTGGGCAGGATCCCGCGGACGTCTACGTCACGTTCGGCGAGTTCGATCGCGAGCGCAGCCGACGGGCTCGCGCAGAGACGCGACCATCGTGCCATCCGGTTCAGCTCGTCCTCATCGGTATCAGGGAAACCCATCAACTCGAGGTTCCATCGCCAGAACTCCGCCGTTCCCCACTGCTCCTCGATCCGGCGGATCCACTCGTCGGCCTCCTCGGGCGGGAAGCCCCACGGGAACCCCTCGGTTGGCGAGTACCGGACGAGTGGAGACATCAGTGCGAGGGCGCTCGCCCGTTCGGGATACGTCGCCACGAAGAGCAGGCTCAAAGCGGCTCCGGCCTCCGCTCCGAAGATCACCGCGCGCTCGCTCCCGACGGCATCCATCACCGACCGCATGTCCTCGAGGCCCTTCTCGACCGCGAGCTGGCCCTGCGTGCCCGGACGATCGGAGATCCCGTACCCGCGCCGATCGAAGGTGATGACGCGAGCCCGCGCACCCAGCACCCGGTAGAAGTTCACGAGCTCGGGGAGCTCCCAGTTCGCGTCGATGTTGCCCATCCAGCCGTCGTTCACGACCAGGTCGTACGGGCCATCACCGAAGACCTGGTAGCCGATCCAGACGCCTTCGCCCGCTTCGACGTAGCGCGAGATCGGGGCGTCCACGTCAGTCGCCCTCGCTCGTCTCGTCGGGTCGTCGATCTCCGTCGAGCGTTGCTCGCGCCATCGCGGCGTCACCTTCGCACATCGGAGCTGATCCCGACCTCCCGACATGGCATCGTGCTCGGGTTCATCGGGACGGTTGGGAGGATCGTGGTCTTCGTCCTGTTCATGAACTCGGTCTCGCACGAGACCCTCTGATCGCTGCGATCGCAGGGTCACCGCGAGAGGCGGGATGCGTGTCGCTCCGCGAGGTCGCGAGGCGCACGCGCCAGCCAGCCGTCAGCCAGCGCGTCCTTGAGCGCCCGCACCCCGACCCTCCGGAGCTCGATCAGGACCGCGGCGTAGCCGTCGAAGTGCGGGATGGTGAAGATCCCTCGTGTGCCGGCGGCGAGCACGGCTTCCTTCTCGACCAGATCCTCAACTCGAACGGCGAGGATCGGCTGCCGGGGCGGCGTCTCGTCGCCGAACCGCTTGATGTCGGCCTTCGAATACGGTCGCTCCCACGCGAACGTCTTCCCTACGAGGGACCACGAGCGAGTCCCGCGCGAGTCATCCTCTGTGACCTCGGGCAGCCCGAGGGCGATCCGCGAAACGTCGTCGAGGGTCGCCACGTCAGCCGAAGGCCATGCCCTCGGCGGCGCTCGATGCCTGCGGGTCGGGCAGGCGCATCATCCTGAACGAGTTGAACAGCCCGACGAGCCCGGCGAGCAGCGGGATGATCAGCGCCACCTGGAGCGCGATCGGCCTCGCGTCGGTGTTGATGCGGACGATCTCGGCCTCGACGTCCGCCGGTTGGTTGACGATGAGCTCCTGGAGCTGCGTGTTGCTCATCACCTCAGCATCGTCAACCAGTCCCTGCGCGACCTGCGTTTGCTCGGCGGGCGAGAGTACCGTGCTGTCCTTTGCCAGGTTGGTGAAGGCGATCGAGAGCGTGGCGAGCATGATCGCGCCGGCGAAGGCCAGTCCGAACGACAGCCCGAACGATCCCGCGGCCGAGTTCACGCCCGCGGCTTCGCTGACGCGCTCCTCGGAGATGGGGGAGAGCGTGTAGTTGTTGAGCTGCGACACCAGCAACCCCAGGCCGCATCCGGCGATCAGCAGCGGAACGAGTAGCCACCACCCGGAAGACGCCCGAGGCACGATCGGGATCAGCACCACGAGCCCGGCCACGAGCAGCGCGAACCCGGCGCGGATGATGCCGGCGGGGCGTCGCCTCCCCGCTCGCTTCCCCGCGAGCACGGCGACGGCGAACATGCTGAGCGAGAGCGGGGCGATCGAGAGTCCCGCCTGCATCGCGTTGTACTCGAGCACCATCTGCAGGTAGATCGGCAGCGCGATCATCAGCCCGCCGAGCGAGATCTGCTGCACCATCTGCCCGGAGATCCCCAGGCGGAACATCTTCGACTCGAAGAGCCCGGCGTCGATCAGCGCCGTCTTGCCTTCACGCTTGCGCCGCACCAGCCACCACGCCAGACCGGCGAGCCCGATCGCACCGATCAGCAGCAGGGCACCCACCGCCTCGCCGCCTTCCTGCCATACGAGGATCCCGAGCACGATGCCGCCCATGCCGAGGACGGAGAGGGCGGCCCCGACCGGATCGATCCCCCGCTCGCCCGTGTACGGCACGTCCCGAACCAGTTTGATGTTGAGCAGGACGATCCCGATGATCACGACCTCCAACGCGAAGCCCACGCGCCACGACAGGTAGGTCGTGATGAAGCCGCCGAGCAGCGGTCCGACCGCGGCGGCGATCGCGGCGGAAGCTCCCACGAGGGCGTAGGCCTTCCGCTGCGCGGCCCCTTCGAAGTTGCCGTGGATCAGAGACTGCATCGACGGGAGCAGGAGCGAAGCGCCGAGACCGCCGATGATCGCCCAGAAGATGATGACCGCGGTGAGGCCCTGCGCGAGCGTCATCGCGAACGCGCCGGCCGCGTAGCCGAGCAGGCCCAGGACGTAGGCTTTCTTGCGCCCGATCAGGTCCGCGACCTTGCTCCCGATCAGGATGAACGCGGCGGAGACCAGCGCCTCGAGCGCGATCGCGGATTGGACCCCACTCACGGTGGTGCCGAGGTCCTTGACGACCGCCGCGATCGAGACGTTCATCAGCGACGTGTCGACGACGAGGACGAACATCGCCGCCGCGAGGAGGATCGCGAGGCGCGGGCTCGCAGCGGGCTCCTCGCGGACCGGGGTGGTCGCTCCCTCTGACATCGGGGCCATCATGCCCGACCGCGCGGGACCGCGTCGAACGGTGCCTCCGGCCCCCCGATGATCTTCGTCACGTGTTCATGTCGACCGTGGCCGTTGCGTACTGCGGGCGCCCGGCCCGGCGGTAGACCTGGATCGTCACTCCGCTCGGGGTGGTGACCGCCTGCGATCCGACCAGCTGGAGCGCGATGTCCGGGCCGGTGTCGGGGAACAGCCGCGTGCCCTGGCCGACGACCACGGGGAAGGTGAACAGGTTGATCTCGTCGACGAGGTCGTTGTCGAGCAGCCACCGGAACAAGGCGCCGCTGCCGTGCACCTGCAGCTCCCTTCCCGCCTTGGCCTTCAGCTCGCGGATCGCACCTGCGACGTCACCGGAGAGGACGGTCGTGTTCGCCCACTTCGGGTCGAAGGGTGTGGTCGATGCCACGTACTTGGGCCGCGTATGCAACGCCGTCCAGATCGGGCTGTCGCCCGGATCTGGCCACGTTCCCCAGGAGCCGGCGAAGATCTCGTAGGTCCGCCGGCCAAACAGGAACGCGTCGGCGCGCTGATAGATCTCGTCCACGACCGTCCCGGCTTCATCGTCGAAGTGGGCCCATCCGCCGCGTTCGAACACCCCGCTCTCGTCCTCGTCCGGCCCGCCGGGCCCCTGCATCACTCCGTCGACGGAGACCTGCGTGGTGGTCGTCAGCTTCATGGTCGTGGCTCCCTTCTCGTCGGGTTGGTCGTTCGGTCGGAGCGGCGCTGCCTGAACATACCGGTAGTCGTCAGTGCAAGGAGCGTGTGCGACGCGATGAAGATCCGCCTTCGGATCAGCCGAAGGTGAATGCGAATCCCTCTGCTCCCGCATCCGGGAACTCGATCTCGAACAGACGATCCGTGATCGGACCGTGTTGGCGGATCAGTTGGTACATCCGCTGTTCGATGAGCTCGCCGGACCCATCGGGTTCGATATCGCTCCCGGCCGCTTCACCCGGCGGCTCGCCGTCGAGGAACACGCGGAACCGCACGGACGACCCGCGGGCCGGCGGTCCCATCACCAGATGGACATCTCGTGCCTCGAACCGGCGGGCGATCCGACCGTTGGGCTCGTTGAGGACGACCGCCTCCGCGGTGGCCGTCCAGTCACCCGCGAGGGCCCATTGGTTCCGTCGCAACCGGTCGGGGATGTCATAGACGCGAGCCTCGTTCGGTGTGAGCCCTCCGGGGGAAGCGAAGCCGTCGGTCCTCCGATAGCCGAGGTACGTCTCGCCCGACCCGAGGCTGTCCCGATCGGCCGCGACCTCCGCGTCTTGCGGGTTCACGGAAACGAGCTCGGCCCCCACCCCTTCGACCCCCGCCTCGGCCAGGAGCTGTTGGATGACGATCTCCGACCGGTCATAGTCGCCCTCACCGAATCGGTGATGCCTGATGCGTCCCTCGGCGTCGACGAAGTAGAGCGCCGGCCAGTACTGGTTCGCGAAGGCCTCCCAGATCGCGTGGTCGCTGTCGACCGCGACCGCATACGTGACCCGCATCTGGGTCAGCGCCTCGCGAACGTTCTCGAGGTCCTTCTCGAACGAGAACTCCGGCGTGTGCACACCAACCATGACGAGCCCGTCATCGTGGTACCGATCGGCCCAGGCGCGGATGTACGGCAGCGTCCGGATCCAGTTGATGCAGGTGTACGTGCAGAAGTCGAAGAGAGCGACCTTCCCGCGCAAGTCCGACGGCGTGAGTGGTGGCGAGTTGATCCACTCGGTGGCGCCCTCGAGGGAAGGAAGGTGTCCTTCGACGGGGAGATCGAGCGCGTGTCGGGTCGGCTCCATGGGCTTATCGGGCGTCGGCGTCGATGACCGCCTGGGCGAACGCTTCCGGGGCTTCCTGGGGAAGGTTGTGTCCGATGCCGCCCTGGATCGTCCGGTGCGAATACCTGCCCGAGAACTTCGTGGCGTAAGCGCTCGGGTCCGGATGGAAGGCGCCGTTGGCGTCACCCTCGAGCGTGATCGTGGGCACGGTGATGACCGGACCTTCGGCGAGCTGCTTCTCGAGGATGTCGTAATCCGGCTCGCCTTCCGCCAGCCCCAACCGCCAGCGGTAGTTGTGGATCACGATCTCGACGTGATCCGGGTTGTCGAGCGACGCTGCGCTGCGATCGAAGGTGGCGTCGTCGAAGTTCCACTTCGGTGAAGCGAGCCGCCAGATGAGCTTCGCGAACTCGTGCCGGTACTTCTCGTAGCCGGCGCGGCCGCGCTCGGTAGCGAAGTAGTACTGGTACCACCATTGGAGCTCGGCCTCGGGCGGCAACGGCATCCTGTTGGCTTCCTGACTCCCGATCAGGTAGCCGCTCACCGAGACCAGCGCCTTGCAACGCTCCGGCCAGAGCGCCGCGACGATGTCGGCCGTCCGAGCTCCCCAGTCGCAGCCGGCGAGGACCGCCTGCTCGATGCCGAGGGCGTCCATCAGCGCGACGGCATCTACGGCGACGACGGACGGCTGGCCGTTCCGGACCGTGTTCTCACGGAGGAAGCGCGTCGTCCCGTAGCCGCGAAGGTAAGGGATGATCACCCGGTATCCCTGCGCGGCCAACAACGGAGCCACGTCGACGTATGTGTGGATGTCGTAGGGCCAGCCGTGCAGGAGGAGCACGACCCGCCCGTCGGCAGGTCCCGCCTCGGCGAACCCGACGTTCAGCATGCCTGCGTCGATCTGCTTCAACAGGCCCAACGAAGCGTCCGTGCTCACGTAGCTCTCCTCGCCGTAGCGTGTCGTTCTTCGTGCACCATCGCTTCTTCCTTACCATCAGACTGCTGCGGGCTACCACAGCGCAAGGGGGTTCACGGATGAGGATCGCGCCAAGCATCCATCGACTGGGAGACAGGAGCATCGTCAACTCGTACCTCGTCGAGGACTCAGGCGAGGTGACGATCATCGACGCAGGGGTGCCCGGCTTCTACCGGGACATCCCCAAGGAGCTAGCGGCCATGGGTCGGACGGTCGCGGATGTCCGCGCGCTCGTCCTCACCCACGGCCACACCGACCACATCGGCTTCGCGGAGCGGTTGCGCCGCGACCAACGGATCCCGGTCTCGGTCCATGAGATGGACGCGGCCCTCGCACGCGGTGAGGTGCCGAACCCGTCGAAAGGGTTCGGGTCGATCAAGCTCGGACCGCTCTTCGGATTCCTGTGGTTCACCATCCTGCGCGGTGGACTTCGCACGCCGAAGCTCCACGAGGTCGCCACCTTCGGGGACGGTGCGACCCTGGACGTGCCGGGGAGCCCGCGCGTCATCCTGACGCCTGGCCACACCCCTGGGAGCGCCGCGCTTCACGTCCCCTCCCTCGGCGCGCTCTTCATCGGCGACGCGTTCGCGACGTACGCGGTGACGACGGGAGCTCGCGGCCCGCAGGTCGCGCCGTTCACCGCGGATGCGGACCAGGCGGTGGCATCGTTGCTCCGCCTCGAAGCGGCCTCCGCCGACCTCGTACTGCCCGGACACGGCGATCCATGGACCGGCGGCATCCAGGAGGCGATCCGCCTCGTCCGCGAGCGTGCCGCCGCGGCGCGCGGCTAACCGGTCCTCATCCTCACGTTTCTCGCCATCCGATCGATACCACCCGGACAGGATGGGGGAGTCCCTTGAGGGAGACCTCCCGTTCTTCACCGGCTGCGACGCGCATCGCCGCGGCAGCCACCGTCGATGTCGTTGCGAGGATCTCGCCTCCCTCGGCGAGCGCGCCGACCCTCGCGGCTTCGTGCACACCGAGGCCGGCGTAGTCATCGGCGACCGCCGTCGCCTCGGCCGCGTGCACGCCGATCCGGACCTGGGGCGCGAACCCGTGGCGGCGTCGATGCTCCGCGAGGCGACGCTGGATCGCGATCGCGCAATCCAGCGCGGCGCCTGCGTCGCCGAACGAGGCGAAGAACCCGTCGCCGGTCGTGCGCACCACCGTTCCACCGTGGGAGCCGATCACGGTGCCGAGCGTGTCGTCGTGCCAGCTCAAGACGTCGTTCCACGCCTCGTCGCCGATCGTCCCGATCAGATCGGTCGAGCCGACGATGTCGGTGAACAGGAACGTACGACTCACTCGCCGGCCCGCGGCGTCCTCGTCTGCTGCGCGGAGCAGCTCGTCGCATCGGTCTGCCTCGAGTCGTGCACCCATGCTCGTGAAGGAATCCTTCGCCACGTGCAGCTCCAGGATCGCGGACGCCTCGTCCCCGGACAGACGGTGGGCGAGAGCCAGCCACTGGCGCGTCTGCGCGGCCTCGAACGGCGCGTCCGCCTCGGTCCAAGCGCGAAGAGCCTTGCGGAGCTCGACGATCGCGGCGGTTGCGTCGTCCTCCGAAGTCAGCGTGGCGCCGTTGGTCTGGTGCGACATCGCGTGCAGCACCGGCGAGTTCAGGCTCGACGCGATCCCTCCCAGCTCGTCGGCCGCCGCGCGCGCGTCGGTCACGTCGTGTGCGACGAGGGCGATCTCGGACTTCGCGGCGAGCAGCCGCGCGCGGTCGAGCGGGTCGGTTGCATCGGCCAGGGCGGTCGCGATCGACGCTCGAGCTGCCTCGGTACGGCCTCGCGCGAGGTGCACGAGCGCGAGACCCGGATGCGGTTCATGGCCGAGCTGATGCGCCGTCCGGAACGCCTCTTCCGCGCCGTCCAGGTCGCCGAGACGCAATCGGACCTCGCCGATCTCGTTCGATCCGGCACCGGCTTGCGGGAGCCTTCCGAACGCCGTCAGTTCGGTGAGCGCCTGGCGGGCTTCGCCCTCGGCTTCGGAGAACTTGCCTCGGAGGCGCATGATCTCGGCGCGCTGCACGCGACACACGCCGGGGAACCCCGTGATCGCCTGACGTTCGCACCATCCTGCTGCCGCAGCGGTCCACTCGGCGGCACGCCGGTAGTCGGCGACCGACCGGCACACGCCGATCGTGATGCAGTAGATCGAGCCGGCGGCGTACGGCGTGAGTTCGCCTCCGACGGCCGCCAGCGTGCCTTCGTCCACCAGACCGAGACCTCGTTCGACCTCCCCGGAGACGACCAGCGCGCCGCCGTGGAGCACGAGGCCTAGCGCGACCAGATCCCGGTCATCGAACGTCGCGCCGATCTCCCGCGCGAGGGTCGCGTGTTCGATCGCCTCCTCGACCGCACCGCGGTCGAAGCTCGATCGGACGAGCGACATCTCCAGATATCCGCGCTCGACGCACTCGGGCTGGTCCGCCAGGAGCCGGGCGGCTCGCTGCAGCCACGCGTTCCAGAGGGCCAGTTCCATCCGGTCCGCGTGCTCGTGGGCCAGGCGCATCGCGACGGCCGCGGCGCGCCGTGGGTTCCCTTCCGACGAGTAGGCCGCGAAGGCGCGCTCGAACGCCTCGATGCTCTCGTCCGGGCGCGCGCTCCACCACGCCGCCTCGCCCAGGCGCTGCCAGTCCTCCCCGCTCAGGTCCTGGCGGTCGCGGAGCGAGACGAGCCCTTCGTACGCGTCTTGCCACGCGTGTTCTTCGAGAGCCTTGCGAGCATCATCACGGATCTGGATGTCGGACACCACGCCACCTCGCCAGCATCATGGCAGGTCCCGTTCTCGGGCTGGTTCCTACCGACCACGCTTCGCGATAGGCCGTCTCACACCAGCTCGAACGCCTCCACCGCGTCCGACTTTCCCTTCAGCGACAACGGACCCACCGGCCTCGCGAAGATCGCACCCCCCAGAGACGCCACGGTGGCAGCTCCAGCCAGAACCTGACCGGGATCCGCTGCGGCCTGCAGGCGGGCCGCGACGTTCGTCGTGTTCCCCAGCGCCGCGAAGCTTCGCTGCGCGCCCGCTCCCACGTTGCCCACCACGGCCGGGCCGGTGTTCACGCCGATCCGGAACCGCGGCCACCCGGGATGAGCTGCGGCCACCTGCTCGGTCGCGTCGCGCATCGCGAGCGCCGCCCGACAGGCTCGCAGCGGATGGTCGGGTTGGTCTTCGAGGGCGTTGAACAGAACGAGGATCGCGTCTCCGGCGAAGCGCTCGATGAATCCACCCTCTTCCACCACCATCGGCACCGCCCGTTCCCAGTACGCGTTCACCATGTCGATCACCTCGCCCGGAGAACGCCCTTCCGAGAAGCTCGTGAAGCCGGCGAGGTCCGCGAACATCACCGAGACCTCCGACTCCCGACCGCCCAGGTGAGCGAGCCCCGGTTCTTCCTCCAGCCGGTCGGCAAGCCGCGGGCCCACGTAGCGCCGGAGCAAGGTGTCGACGCGGGACAGTTCGCGCGCCGAGCGCTCCAGGACCTCGACCTCGTCGCTGCTGAACCCTTGGGACCGCAGGTCCTCGACGACCGGGGCGAGCGGCGCATCGTCTTGGATCGCGGTGGTCAGGGCGCGCAACGCATCGGAGTGGCGACGATCGATCCGTTCGAGCGTCCGCTCCAGGTAGACACCGCCGAAGGCGCCAGTCACCGAGCGCTCGTGCCGGTACTCGGCGCGCGCCGCCAACAGGATCGTGCCGAACGCGAGGGCCATCAACAGATGCCACTCCCACCACGTTGCGTGCCAGCTTCGGCCGAACGCGATCGCCACCATCGCCTCGGCCAGGAGCACGAACGCCACCGCGATCGCGAGCGGCAGGGTCCGGCGACGCCGGTCATACAGCTGGAGATAACGAACCGCGGCGAAGCCATACAGCACGATCGCGACCGGCGACAGCAGCCGGAGGATCAGCGGAGCCTCTTCACCCGGGGTCCGCGAGAGCAACTCCACCTGGGCGAATGACGCGATCGCCCAGGTCGCGATCGCGATCAGCAGCGCCGACCGGAGCCATCGCTGCGTCCGCGGCCCCAGCCTTGTCTCGCCCTCCTCATGGGGGAGTGCCGAGGCGGCAGCGAAGAACGCGGCCACGACCAAACCGACGGGCGTCGCGATGACGAACCCTTCGTTGGGCGTGGCGAGGAGGACTTTCGGGGTCGCCAGCGCGTGGAGGGCCAGGAACCCCGCGCTCGAGAGCATGGCCAGCGAGACCAGGAACAAGCGCGCATCGTTGCGTTGACTGGCGGCCTCACTGGTGAGAACGGCCAGCACGACGTTCACGACGGCGACGGTGAGCACGAGCCAGAAGTGCGATGGGTGGTGCTCCCACATGACGTCGTACGCGGGAACGGAAAGCAGCAGTGCGAGGCCGACGAGGGGCATCGCGACCAACACACCCAACGCTGTCAGGCGTCCACGGGTCGTCACTGCCTCGGCCACCGGCGGGCCATCCTACGGTCTCGTCAGCTCGAGGATCGGGCGGTGAGGATCGCTAGAAGGCGAACCGATCGTTGGCGCGGGGGCTCAGAGTGGAGGCAGGATGAGCGGGTTGAGCCGGATCACGGCGTTGATGTCGGCGGTTCCGCCAAGGACGTCACGACCGAACTCACGCCCTCGAGTCCGTGGCCGCATCCGACGTTGTCGGGACCGCTGGGCGGCTGCGAGATGCAGAGACTTCCTGAACCGAGCTCCGCTCCGTTGGACCCGAGCGCCACGATCTGGCCTCCGGTCCCCTCCGCGACGAACACCTCGAAGTACCGCGCGCCGATCCCTGATGGAGCGTCGTAGAGCGGCAGCTGCCTCGTCTCTCCACCCGACAGCCTGAGCTCCACCGAAGAAACCTGACTGCCAACGAGGCCCGCGTACCCGACGATGGGCCCGACGCTCCGGTCCGACGCGTTGCCGAACCCGGCCATGGCGAACGCTCCATCGGGGGCCGTCTCGCCGGTGTGTAGGCAGAACCCGATCCCTCCGTACTCACCCTGATCGCCGACCATCAGGTCGCCGCACGATCCCCCCAAGAAGCGAGAGAACTGGTCACCCGAATAGGGCTTCGTGTCATAGGCAGCGAGGCTCCACTCGATGCCGCTCACGTGTCCGAACGACACGACGTGCTTCTGGGTGAGGAGGTATACCTCCTGGCCCTCCACCTGCTCGGTGTATGGAACCGTGCTGTTGGTGCCGTGGGCGGAGGTGTCCTCGGTCGCCGAGGGATCGGATGCGGGAGCTGCCGTCGCGTCGTTGACGCCCCCCTCGACCCCCTGCGGGCTGGCAGGATGCCTGAAGGCGCTTGAACGGTCTGCCTGGACGCGGGTTGGACCGACCTCGGCACCCACGACGAGAGGGCCACCGCCCCGACCGCGAATGCCGCAACGAGCGCGAGCGTCGCGAAGGACCCGATCGATTGGCGGATACGCACCCGTGCCACGGTGCCTTTGGGCATCCTGCCGTACGAACACCGGCGCACGATCTTGAAGGGTCGCTGCGATCCGTTCCTCGAGGTCGATCATCCTTCGCTCCTTCCGATGTTGTGTCGAAGTTGCTCCTTCGCCCTGGAGAGAAGTGCGTTCACGGCACGAGGCGAGCACCTCAAGATCTCGCCGATCTGCCCCTCGGACAGGTCTTCCCAGTACCGGAGGACGAGCGCCGCCCGCTGCCGATACGGCAATCCCTTGTTGAAGGACCAGACCTGGTCCCGGTCATCAGCGCTCGTGTCGGGGTTCATCACTCCCGCCTCGGTGTGACGCCGGAGGAGGGTCCGCTCCCGTTCGAGTCGCCGGACCCTCGCACGGCACAGGTTCACGACCGTCGTGCGCAGGTAGGCACCGAAGGCCCCGGGATCACGGAGTTCCCCGAAGCGACCGGTGACCCGCAGGAAGGCGTCGTGGGCGATGTCCTCGGCGATGTATCGATCTCCCGTCAGGAGCGTCGCCAAGGCGACCGCTCGCCCGACGTGCTCTTCGTAGAGGCCGGCGAGCCGGGAGGTTGGCATCGAGGCCACGCCTTCCAGGGTCTCCGCGCCTTCGGCACCCATCGCCTCACCGTCCCTCGCCCTATCTCTACGACTGAGATGCCTGAGGTGGGGTCTTTGCTTCGCTCGATCCTTATCGGGATCGAGGGAACCGTCGTCAGCGGTCGCGACCTCAGTTAAGGGGTATGTCGCGACCTCACACCGTGGAGATGCTCCTGCGCTTGGCTGGATGCATCATCGGGGTGATCGGGGTTTGGGCTGTCCTGGCGTGGAACCCAACCATGTGCGTGGCACCGGCGATCGGGTGTGCCTCACCGCTTCCGGGCAAGACGTCGTCGTGCGTGCCTCCGATCCCCACCTGCACGAACGAGTACGTGCCGCTGAGGATCGTTGTAGCGCTCCTGAGCGTCGCGACCGCCATCGCCCTGTTCGTCCTCGCGTGGCTACGCGACCGAGCCCAGCAAGGAACGCTCCGGCTGGACGCATCCGGCCTCTCCTGAGGAGCTCATTCGGCGCCGCCAGAAGCGGAACCTCCGGATGCACCACCTCGTCCGTCGAGAGGAACCTCAGATGGAGATGGAGAGCGCGGAGATCTTGGCGTGCTATCCCCTGACGACGCGGTACCTGATGTGGGTGACGCCGGGTGCCTCGACCGCGCGCACCTGCTCGACCTGCAGATCGCCGACGTTCTCGAGCAGCCGCTCGCCGCCGCCGAGCAAGATCGGCGCGACATGGAGCCAGAACTCATCGACCAGGCCGGCGGCGAAGTACTGCTGGATGACGCTGGCTCCTCCACCCAGCAGGACGTCCTTCTCACCGGCGACCTGCTGCGCCTGTTCGAAGGCGGATCCGATCCCGTCGGTGACGAAGAAGAAGGTCGTGCCTCCATCCATCTCCTGGGGCTCACGCGCATGATGCGTGAGGACGAAGGTGGGGACGTGGTAGGGCGGATCGTCACCCCACCAACCCTTCCAAGGTGGATCCTCTGACCACGGTCCAGGCCCGCCCCCGAACATGTTCCGGCCCATCACGACCGCGCCGATGTTCGACTGCGCTTCCTCGATCACGGCCGTGCTGGCGTTCACCTCGCCGCCGCCCTCTCCCTCGGATGCTCGCCATATCTCGAGGTCGAAGAGCCACCGGTGTAGCTCCTCGCCGCCGATGCCGAGCGGGTTCTCCACGCTCTGCTGGGGGCCGGCAACGTATCCGTCGAGCGAGACCGCGACCTGGAACCTGAACGTTCCCATCGAACCCCTCCTCGATCCGCCTGGTTATCCCGTGAACCGATACAACTGCCAAGGGTCGGGGACGCCCCTCAGCTCGTGCTCACCCATGTCCTCGAACGAGAGCCCCGACCCCTCGGTCAGGTCCTTCACCGTCCGCGAGCACAGGATCTCGCCGCCACCGGCACCCGACATGACCCGGGCCGCGATGTGCACCGCGATCCCGCCGATGTCATCGCCCTGGATCTCGTACTCGCCGGTGTGCAGCCCGATCCGGACCTCGAGTCCCAGAGCCCGAACATCGCCACGGATCACGTCCGCGCAGCGGATCGCTCGCGCCGGGCCGTCGAACGTCGCCAGGAAGCCGTCGCCCGTGATCCGCACTTCCTTCCCACGGTAGAGATCCAAACCCCGGCGAACGATCGCGTTGTGCGCGTCGATCGTCGTCTTCCACCCTCGGTCGCCCATCTCCGCCGCTCGGACGGTCGAGTCCACGATGTCGGTGAACATGATCGTGGCGAGCACGCGGTCGGGTTGGTGGATCGGGATCGTGCCGGTGAGGAACTCCTCGGTCAGGTCGAGGACGGTGTCGGCGTCCCCGAGGAACGGGAGATGGTCCCCGCCGGGCAGCTCGACGAATCTGGCCCCCGGGATCCGTTCGGCCATGTATCGGCTGGCTTCGGCGTTCGCGGCGACATCCTCGGCTCGGTGCATGATCAAGGTCGGGACGCGGACGGACCCCAGCGACTTCCGCATGTCGACCGGTCCCAGACGTGACACCTCTTCGAACGCCTCCCTCGGCGTGACCGCGGACGCCATGAACGTCTGCCACCACGCCTCCGTCGCCGCGTCGCCCTCCGGCGAGAGTTGGTGGAAGAACGCGTTGAGCATCTCTTCGTCGTAGCCGGCCCGTATCTGCGCGACGAGTTGGTCGAGAGCCTCGGCAGGGATCCCCCAGGGATAGTCTTCATCGGCGATCGTCGTGGGGTGCGCGCCGAACGTGACCACCGCGCGCGCTCGTTCAGGGTAGGTCGCGGCGAACAGCAACGCGAGGCGACCCCCGATATGGCAGCCGAAGAACGCCGCTCGCTCGGAACCGGCCGCATCCATCACGCAGAGGATGTCGTCCAGGCGGTCCTCGAAGACCTGGCCGGTCGGCCCGCGATCGGAAAGACCGGTCCCCGGTCGGTCGAACGTGATCAAACGGGAGAACGTTCCGAGACGGGTCAGGAACCGTGCGAACGCGGGGAGTTCCCACTGCATAGCGAGGTGACTCGGCCAGCCCAGGAGGAAGATGAGGTCGAGCCCCGCGTCGATGTCGCCGACCACCTGATACGCGACCAAGAGCTCATCATCGCGTCTGGCGTATGCGACGGAGGGCACGTCGAACCGCACGCTGGCAGTCTAGGCGGGAGGTCGTCCCGCGCCTCGCTCGCGTTCACCGGCCAACGCCAGCGATCTCGTCAGGCATCCGTCATGAACGCATCACGTTCGGTGATGCTGTACGTCGAACCTCCGAATGGACGACACTGCCCGTCCGGTGGAACCTCGGGAAGAGCCCCGGCCCACCGCGTGAGTGGCGTGGGCGGATGAAGATCGAGAGACAGGGAGATGGTGCCCGTGCGTCAACCGTCTCCAAGCGGCCTCCATCGAACGATGCGCCTCGGGATCGTTCCACTCGCGCTGATAGCAACCGTGCTGGTCCCCGTCGTCGCGAGCGCCGACAGCAACTGTGGAGCGTCGAACGGTCAGACGCTCTGTGTGACCGTCCCCGGTAGTCCTCTAACGGGCGACACGGACGTCACCGTCACGAACTCTCCGAACACCGGCGTCGTGATCGCGACCTGGTTGCCGGCGGGTGGCACCTCGACCCAGCTCATCGAGTCGTTCGCCCCGTCGCCTGCGACGACCAACTATTCGTTCGTCTGGCCGACCCAGAAGTATCTCGATGCCTCCGGGACGTTGCGGTTGCAGGCCGGCACGACCGCCGCGACACCGGTCGATCTGGCGGTCACGCTCAGCAACGGGAACGCGACAGACGTCCAGCACACCTCGAACGACTGGGCGAGCTATCTCCCGGGCGCATGGACGAGCCCGAACGATCCCACGGTCCTCGCGGTCGGGGACGGCCCATCGAACGAAGTCACGTCGAACGCGGTCGCAGCCCGGATCGCTTCAGTAGATCCGCCGCTCTTCCTCTTCCTCGGCGACGTGTACGAGACGGGCAGCTTCACCGAGTTCCGGAACCATTACGGGGTCTCCTCGCTGGATGCCCCGGGATCGAGCACGCTCTGGGGCGCCACGGCCGACGTCACGCAGCCGACCATCGGCAACCACGAGAACGCCAGCACGACGCCCTTCATCGACTACTGGCATCAACGCCCGCTCTTCACCAAGTTCACGTTCGGCGGTGTCCTGTTCCTCGACATGAACACGAACAAGTCGTTGAAGCCGGGAACCAGGCAGTACCGGTTCATCCAGACAGCCGTCACCGATCCTGCCGCACCCAGCTGCATCGTCGCCTACTGGCACAAACCCGCCGTCAAGAACAACACGCAGGTGATCGCGTCGTTGAGCCAGGCGTGGGCGTTGCTCGCGAACAACGGCGTGGATCTCCTCCTCGCGGGGAACCAGCACCACATGGTCGAGGACAAGCCGTTGGACGCGAACTTCACGGCCGGGACGCCACAGGCGCATCTCGTGCAACTGGTGGCGGGATCCGGTGGGCATCAGCTCGCCGGCGTATCGGCGACACCGCCGGGGAGCCGGATCGCATGGTCGAAGGGCAAGACCGCCGGGTACCTCGCGCTGACGCTCAACGGGGCGGCCGGCGGGAACGCGGCGACCAGCATCGGCTGGCAGGTCCAGAACGTGAACGGCGCCTCCCTACGGTCCGGCTCCGTCGCCTGCTGACGGGCGCGAGGGGATCTTCATTCGAAAGAGGGGATGGCGCCCGGTCGTCGGCCCCCATAGGGTTGGATCCAGACATCAGGAGGGGATGGACTCGTGAAACGACTGTTGTTGCTGTGTATGGGTGCTGTCATCGTTTTCGCATTGCCCGCGAAGGCTGATCCGGGGCCGTCGGACGAGGTGGTGGTGATCGCCGGTAGTTGTGATGACGGAACGACGATCGTCAGCGCCCACAACACCCAGGACAAGTCGCTGGGGTACCTGATCAGGATCGACGGACGGCTCGTCGAGCAGGGACGGCTCGACCCGGGCGAGCGGGTCCAGCGGACGTACGACGTGCCGCTCGGAGAGTCCCACTTCTATCGGATCAGGCTCGGCCTCCCGGTGGACCACGTCTACTTCTCCGACGAGGCGGCCACGGACCGAATCAACTGCCCGACTCCGACCTCGTCATCGACGTCACCACCGCCAACCTCGCAGACGACGCCACCGCCGAGCACCGGAACCTCCTCGACGGTGTCGCCGACATCCGGAAGCTCCACGCGGAGTCCGAGCGTCCTGGCGAAGTCCGGTTCTGGATCGCGACACGGGACAGCGTTCACCGGTTCGGAGGACATCCCGTGGCTCGCCGCCGTGATGCTCCTGCTTCTGGTGGCGGGCTCGCTCGCACTGCGGATCGGGTCCAAGCAGACGGACACCGAGGATCCGGACGTCGGCTAGGGTCGAGGCTCAGCAGCCGCCGCTCGCCTGATCGACGACGTCTCCGTTCGGGCGAACGAACCGCTCGAACCAGCCGTCCGACCACACGTCGAGCTCGACCACCCCGATACCGTGGAGCCGAACCATCGAGTTCGGGATCGGGTCGCCGAAGGGGTACGAGGCCTCGCTGGCTCCGCCGGTTCCGGCCACGATCTCGACGATGCCTGACGAGGAAGGCTGTGCGTCCGCGTCCTGCGGGGCGAACCGTTCGTAGTTGTGTTCGTGCCCGTTCAAGACGAGGTCGGTGCCCGCCGCTGCGAGCAACCTCCAGAACGGATCGACCGGTGAGTTGGAGCCATGCACCGTTCCCGACGAGAAGCGCGGCTGATGCCAGTACGCGAGGATGCATCGTTCCGCGTGCTTCGGGAGCTCCGACCGGAGCCACTCGTATTGGGCGGAGCCGAGACCGCAGCCGCCGTTGTCGCCGCAGGATCCGTCCAAGGCATAGAGCCTCCAGGTTCCAAGCGTGAACGTGTACCAGGTGGGATCGAGGCCGAAGTAGTCGCGGAAGCCTTGAGCGTCGGGCAGGTGCCACTCGTGGTTGCCGGCCACCGGGAACGTGATGTCCCGGAATCGCCCCCACGCAGGGTCGTAGCTCTGCTGATAGTCGCTCAGCGCACCGTCCGGATACTGGTTGTCCCCGAGGGTCAGGACGGCGTCGGGCTCGAGCGACAGAGCGAGATCAGCGGTGGCTATACACGACTCAGGTCCCGAACCACAGATGTCTCCAGCCGCCACGACGGACGTTGCTCCGGGAGGCGGCGGAGAGACAGACGGGAGCGGGGTGTCGACGGCGGGCTCGATCGGTTGTCGACCTCCGGCCGCGATCGCAGCGAAAAGCAGGACCGCGCCAAGGCCGGCAACCACGGTGAGGGCGACGATCCCGGTCCGACGGCCTTCCTGCACGCAACGATGATGGTCGATGTCGGGACCTCGACACAAGCCCGTCAGGGATCTTCAGCGGTGGCGTGTCTGGGGACACGGAGCACCAGACTCACCGCTGACGCCACGAAGACCCCCACTGCCGCCCCGCCGATCAGGTCAAGTGGCAAGTGGGCCGCCACGTACATCCGGACGACCGGGACCACGATCGCCAGCACGATCGCGACCCTTCGCCAGGGACGTCCCATGAAGGCCAACACGATGATCGTGATCGCCCACGCCACCGCCGCATGGCCTGATGGGTAGCCGAGGCTTTCCGGGGAGAAGGGCTCCCGTTCCACGACATTTTCGATGAGGGCCGAGGGACGGCCTCGACCGACGTATCCCTTGATGACCTTTGCGAGCACGTAGACCGTCACCCCGCTGATCGCCAGCGCCGCGGCTAAGACCCATCGACGAAAAGCGAGAGCGACGACGGTGGCCACGGGGATGGTTATCGCGGTCCCATATTGATTGAGCACCCAGAGGAGTGGACGAAGACTGCCGGGCAGACCGTTGACCGCTTGGAAGATCGCGACCTCCCACCCGTAGACACCGCGTTCAGCGAGGAGGGCGCTGCCAACCAGCACCGTTGCGCCCACCACCATGAGCACGATGTCGAGCCTCCGGCCTTGGACAACCCTCACCATCGGAGACGCCCGTCCCGGCACCGACCGCGGCGGGTGATCCCTCCCGCTCGTCATCCATCCAAGGCTAGGTGCGTGTCTCCGCGTGGGCAAGCGCAGCTTGCTACACGAGAGTCAGATCAAGGATCGGGTCCGTGGACGAGAGCGCGGAGGGCGGCCCCGCTAA
>Ga0307299_10000070_pt1 | contig 32164 bp, 28 predicted proteins | sample ER_DNA_159_FD_194466 | JGI IMG/M metagenome (GOLD analysis project Ga0307299, IMG submission 194466) | Bulk soil microbial communities from the East River watershed near Crested Butte, Colorado, United States - ER_DNA_159 | ecosystem: Environmental > Terrestrial > Soil > Floodplain | place... | reverse complement strand
GCCCCTGTGGCGAAGACAAAGGGCACGGCCGGTACTGCTTGCGGTCTGTTGGCTGGTCGCGGTGGGCTGCGCCATGCATGCCCTGATCGACAGCATCGAACGAGTTCTCAGCCTTGCCGGGCTGCTGCGCATCGAATACCCCACCATGTGGGCCTCCATCGACCGCCGAGCCGCCGATCTGCAGGACCTGTTCTTCAACGAGCCGTGGTTCTTGCTTGAGGGGCTCGGCTTCGGGGCGATCGGATGGATCGCCCTGGGCCCGGGTAGCCGGCGGCGATGGTGGGTCGGCAGCGCGATTGCCGCGACCTCGGTGCTGACCGTGATCGGAATGCTCTCGGCGACTGGCGTCATCGGGAAAGTGATCATCGGTTGACGCGCCACACGCACCATCCGCGGAATCTCCACGGCCGGTCACACAGCTAGACTGGGCCCTAGCTCGTAGCAGTCTGGATCGCCCCTCGACGCATCGCCGCAGCCCAAGCCGCCTGACTCCTAGCGCCGACTCCCTCAAAGCCGACTTGTCAGAATCTCAGCGAGCTATGGCGCGCTGAGATTCTGACAACTCGGTGTTGAGAAAGGAACGAACGGCCCTTATTCGGGCTGGTTGTCGGCTGGTCCGGCGATCCGGTACGGGGTGTCGAATCCTTCGTACATCAGGTGGGCGATCATGCCCTGGGCGGCGTGTTTGAGGTTGTGGCAGTGGTCCATCCAGATGCCCGGATTATTGGCAACAAAGGCGATGTCGTAGCTCTCCTTCGGCAGCACGTTGAGCGAGTCGACCCACCACGGACTTCCGCTGGCCGGTACGCCATTGCGGGCCAGTACGACCACGTGGTGGCCGTGCAGGTGCATCGGATGCACCTCGCCGCTGTGGTTTGCGATGTGCATTACCACCACGTCGCCTTCGCGCACCACGTACATGGGTACGTGCGGAAACAGGCGGCCATTGATTGACCACCACAAGCCCGGCCGGCCTTTCACGAACCCGGGCCGGCGGCCGATCCGGTACTCGAACCGGCGCGTGGGATGGGCCGGGTCGAAGCCCAGCGGCGCCGGCGTGCCGTACCTCAGCAGGTCGAGCTCGTCGGCAGGCTGCGCAGGCACCGGCACATCGACACCTGACGGGCTAATGATCACCGCGGTGGCCTTGGACAGTTGCACCCTGACCGCGGTGCCGTCACTGGGAACCCTCACCTCCACATCGGCCCGGCCACCGGCCGTAAGCGTCACCGAACGGCCAGACACCTCTGTGGGTTCGTGCACCTCAGTGCCGTCTGTGGCAAGCAGCCGATAGGTTTCGCTGGCCCAGATCTTCATCGGCCCGTTGTCGGTATTGGTGACCCGCACCCGTATCCGCTGCCCGGCCCGGGCCGGCACGCGTAGATCCTCAGCCTTGCCGTTGATGGTCCGCACACCCCCGTAGGTGTGCGCGACCGCAGAAACGTCGACCTGCTGGGCGATCCCCGCCTTCGGCGCCACCACCAATGACCCGAGCAGTCCCCCGGCAACCTGCGGATTGGAGACCTGGTGCGAGTGATACCAATACGTGCCAGCCTGGTCCGCGCCGAAACGATAGGTGAACTCACCACCCACCGGCACCGCGTCCTGAGTCACCCCGGCGACCCCATCCATGGCGTTGGGAACGTCGACTCCGTGCCAGTGCAGCGTGACACCATCCGCGACCGACTCGTTGCGCAGGTGCACTTCGATCAGCTGACCCTGCGTAGCGCGGATCTCCGGGCCAGGTGAAGTGCCGTTGACGGTGAATCCGGAGATGGACCGGCCACCGACGCTCAGCATCTGTTGCCGGGTCACTAGATCGACCCGTACGTCTGCTGGTCGTGGCGGGTCGGCCACCATATCGGTGACCAGGCGCGGTGTCGCCATCTCGTGACCAGGCACGTGGCCGGGCATGTCGCCCTGCATATGGCCGCCGTGCCCGCCACCGCTGGTATCAGCCATGACTCCTACGCCGTAATCCAGATACCCCATGTCCATCACCGAATACACGGACGGCACCCGGCTGTCCTGCCACAGCCACGCCAACGGGGCAACAATCGACAGGGTTGCCACGACCGGTAGGGCCACCCGCAACACCCACCGGCTGTCATTGGTCACGCCGGCCTTAGTTGGGCGGCGTGAGGAATGACCGGTCATCACACCGGGGCGGCGGTCCGCGCCTCGGGCCGCTCAACGGCAGCCGCCGTCGCAGCCCGGACCCGACGTGCGGCGTAGAGAGCCGTGGCGAACAGCGCCAATGCGTTCAGCCCGTGCAGCGCACCCGCCAGCGTAAAGTCATGGCCCAGGCCCCCGAGGAGGCCCTGTATGATCACCAGCACGAACACGATGACGGCCCACTTGATCCCACCGCGCGCCTTGGTGAAGAACGACACGATCAGCAGCAGTAGCGCGAGGGCCGGAATCACGAAGAACCCGTTGAAGACGTGCACCATGATGCCGGCAACCTCTGGAAATGGCGGCGACCCCTCGCTCTCCATGACGCCCTTGTCGAATACCCCGCCACCAGCGACCCACTTGCCGAGCCCGGCAATCGCCCAGACCATAACCATCGCCTGGACAGCCACCTCGGCGGCCACCAGATATGCCAGCACCTTGTACGCGGTTCTCATGACATTTCCTCCTCATCACGCGCCGGGCGACCCTCGTCCCAACGTTGTCTCCATACGCCCTCAGAGGGAATGAGGTAGACCGCAGATACTATGGAGGCTGACCTCGGGTAGTAGGGGTGGGCCAACCCCGTGTTAGCCGAGCAGCATTCGGCGGATCATAGACGTGTGACCATGGCGCGCCTTCGGTTGTACGCGCTGACGACAGTGGGCGGGCTCTCGTTGGTGTACGAGTTCGTCACTGAGGCGATCTCCCCCCAAGGCTTGTCACTTTCCGACTCCGTTTGGATCCTGATCGTCATCCCCATGTACGCCGTGGGCGCGTGGCTGACGTGGCGGCTGCCGACACATCTACAGCCGGTTCGGTTACTCGTCAGCGGGACCGCATTCGTGGCGACCGGGGCGTTCGGGTCGCTCCTCTACAGCCAGCCGCAGATGATCAACTCCCCGTGGGCTCCGGTGCTCAGCATGCTCAGCCTCGAGGCGCAAGCAGTGGGGTCGCTGGCGGTGATGCTTCTCATTGGCAGCTATCCAGACGGCTTCGTCGAACGTCGCTGGCAGCGGCTGGCTCTACGCTGCTCGTGGGTCGTTCTCATCGCTCCGCCGCTGGCTTTGCTCGCCTTACCTGTCGTGCCGGTGTCACAGTTTGACGACGTGGGCCTTGCCATCCCCAACCCGTACGCGGTCAGCTGGCTCGCCTGGCTGGCCGAGCCGGCTGCCTGGCTGGCACTGAATAGCTGGTGGGTCGTTCTCGTCAGCGTGCTTGTCTTGTGTGCCCGCTTTGTCGCAGCCGATGCCGCGGGCCGGGCTCAGATGCGAGTCTTCTTCGTTGTCGTCCTCGGGCTGCTGCTCTATTTCGCAGGTAGTGTGGCGCTCGCACTCGGCGCACCCGAAGACTCGGCCTTGGTCATCACCCTGATGACCTTCGGGTCGCTGACGGCGATTCTCCTTCCGGGGGCGATCATCTACGGGATTCTGCGCCACCGGCTCTTCGACCTGGACCTCGTCGTCCGCAAGTCCGTCGCGTACGGTGCTGCATCATTGCTCATCGCGGCGGCGTACGCGGTCATCGCAGCCACACCCGGCCTGATGCTGGGCAATCGGGTACCAGTAACCCTGGCTGTCATCATCACCATCGCTGCAGCCCTGGCCTTCCAGCCCCTCCGTCGTCGACTCGAATCCGCGGTCAGCAGAAGGCTGTTCGGCGATCGCGTACAGCAGTACCGGCTGCTCAAGAACCTCGGCACGACCATGGAGCAGACGGCCGGACTCGACGAGCTGCTGCCGCGACTCGCAAACGCCATCCGCGACGGAATCGGCGCGAGCTGGGTGCAAGTCCGACTGCGCGACGCGGATGGTAGCTGGCTCGACGAGCCGGTCGGCGTCACCGGCGAGGTGAATGGCAATAGCGCTGCCGGCGTGGATCTGGTACGCGCGGGCGAGCTGCTCGGACGAGTCGATCTTGGCCCCAAGCCGGGTGGTTATGCCGACTCTGATCTCGAGCTCCTGGCCACCGTGGCCACGCAGGCCACGACAGCAGTCGCAAACGTTCGGCTCGCGAGTCAGCTCAAGGAGGGACTTGAGGAGCTGTCCACCTCTCGCGTCCGCCTCATTGCGGCGCAGGAAACGGAGCGTCGTCGGATCGAGCGCGATCTGCATGACGGGATCCAGCAGGAGGTCGTGGCGCTGATCGCGGGGCTTCGGCTCGCTCGCAACCGGCTCAGCCGTGATCAGCTCACCGCCAGCGAGCTCACCGATCTGCAAGATCAGGCGCGCGAGATGCTTCGAGACCTCAGGGAGCTCGCCCACGGCATCCACCCGCCTGTGCTCAGCGACAACGGGCTGGTCGCGGCGCTGGAGTCCCGGGTCACGAGGTTCCCCATCTCGGTGCAAATCCTTGCCGACGATGAGCTACGCGCCGAGCGGTTCTCCGAGGATGTGGAGGGCACGGCCTACTTCGTGGCCTGCGAATCCCTCACCAACGTCGCCAAGCACGCTGGCACTGACGCCGCCCGCGTCCGGCTATCGCATTCGGGCAGCCGGCTCTCCATGATCGTCGAGGACGACGGCCGGGGGTTCGAGTCGAACGGCGCGCGTTCCGGAGGGTTGGCCAACATTCGCGACCGCGTCGAGGCGCTGCACGGCAAGCTCACGATCGAGAGCCAGCTGGGTGCCGGAACCAGCGTCAGCGCTGAACTCCCACTGGTAACGAGCGGGTCAGGATGACCAACACGCTCAGGGTAGTCATCGCGGAGGACAACTATCTCGTACGCGAAGGTGTACGTCGTCTGCTGGAAGACTCCGGGCAGATCGAGGTCGTCGCTTGCGTCGGTGATGCGCGCGAGCTGCTCGACGCGGTCCGGCGACTCGCGCCGAACGCGGTTCTTACGGATATCCGCATGCCGCCCAGCCACCATATGGAAGGCATCGAGGCCGCCCGCGCGATCCGAGCTGAGCACCCTGAGATCGGCGTTGTCGTGCTGTCGCAACACACCGACGAGAGCTACGCCCGGGCCCTTTTCAATGACGGCTCGGCAGGCTTGGCGTACCTGCTCAAGGATCGAGTCGGTGATCTTGAGGACCTAGTCCGGGCGCTCCAGGAGGTGGCATCCGGGGGATCGGTGGTCGATCCGCTGATCATCGACACCCTGGTCGCCCGGCAGCAGACGCGCGCCTCCAGCCCGCTGAGCTCCTTGACTCCGCGTGAGCTGGACGTCCTCCGGGAAATGGCCCAGGGCAAGACCAATGCAGGCATCGAGAAGGCCCTGTTCCTTTCCGAGTCCACCGTGGAAAAACACGTCAACGCGATCTTCACCAAGCTGGGTATCTCAGCTGCGCCCGTCCACCGCCGCGTGGTCGCCGTACTGGCCTTCCTCGAGAACGCTCCGGCACTCCCTTAAGCCGACTTGTCAGAAACTCAAAAGGCTATAGCGCGCTGAGATTCTGACAACTCCTTCACAGGGAGATACTGACGGTCAGAATACCGATAGTATTTAAATACTCTCAGTATGTGGATGTGATGGTATGCCAGTGCGGCTCTCCCGGATAGAGCGACGTAAGCAGACCCGCCAGGAGCTTCTAAACGCGGCGGAGACATGCTTCGTCACCCGCGGTTTCCATGCCACGTCGGTGGACGAGGTCGCCGAGCGGGCGGGCTACACGAAGGGCGCGGTCTACTCCAACTTCGCCTCCAAGGAGGACCTATTTTTCGGGGTCTACCAGCGGCGAGTTGATCACGTGATCACCGAGGTGGTACCAGGCCTACGCCAAGCCGGGCCAGAACGCGGGTTCGACTGGTTGGCCACGGCCACGATCCAGCGGCGCAACAGTGACGACGGCTGGCTGGCTGTCTTCTTCGAGTTTTGGGCGCACGTGCTGCGACATCCCGAGCTTCGGAGCCGCTTTGCCGAAAGCCACACCCGCTTCCTGGAACCGCTGACCGACGGGGTGCGGCAGCTCGCAGCAGACCGCGGGCGCACCCTACCCAGCGACTTGACCGCCTTTCAGGTGGTCCTGGCCTGGAACGCGATGGAGGTTGGGCTGGGCTTGGAGCGGCTGACCCAGCCCGAGGACGTGGACGTGGAACTCGCTCGCCGGATGGGCTCACTGCTACTGGACGCGGTCCTGGGAGCCGCGCCGGCGGCTGCCAGCAGCGCCGGTGCACTATGACGGGCGGCCCGCTTCGCCGGCTCCAGGAGCTCGCGGCTGGACCGCGTGGGAGATCACGCTCGTGTTCGCGAGCGACGAAGGAGGCGAATCTGGCGCGCTGCCTGTCAGAGTGCAATGGACACGGCAAAGAGCAGGATCGGACTACCCGATGAACACCACCCAGGTTCGCTACCAGCGGCGCCGCGTCGCCGATCTGGCAGCAGCCCTTCGGCTGGCACGCGCTCAGATCAGGCGCGACCGCGGGCCGCGCGCGGAACTCGTACGCCACCAGCAGCAGCGTCTTGAGGTCGTCGTACGCCACGCCGCCACCCACTCGCCGTTCTACCGTCGACAGTTCGCGGAGACCGGCGTGTTCGCTGAGGGCCCAATACAACTGACGCGCCTGCCCGTACTCGACAAGTCTCTGGTGATGGAGCACTTCGACGAGCTGGTCTGCGACCCTCGCCTGCGTAGCGATGAGCTGCTGGACTGGGTAGGGCGGACTACCCGCGACCAGCTCTACCTGGACCGCTACCGGGTGATGCTGACCAGCGGGTCCTCCGGCCGGCCGGGACTGTTCGTCTACGACGCCGCCGGCTGGCGGTCAATCGGATCCGGACTCATACAGAGCGCCACCTGGAAGGGTCTGCGGCCCACCCTGCCGCGCCAGCGCATGGCCTTCGTCGGCGCCGCCGGCCCCGCCCACATAAGCCGCCAGGCAGCCCTCCTGGCGACCGGCCTGCACCGCGTCCTGGTTCTACCCATCACGCTGCCGCTCCCTCGGCTGGTGGAGGCGCTCAACAAGTTCCAGCCCACCTATCTCCAGGCCTACCCATCCGCGGCCATGTGGCTGGCCGATGAGCAGCACGCCGGCCGGCTGCGAGTATCACCACGGATCCTGGTCACTGTCGCGGAGTTGCGCACCCCCGAGATGACCCAGCGGCTCCAGGAAGCATTTGGGATCAACCCCTTCGACTTGTACGGCTCCAGCGAAGGGCTGTTCGGGTCTGAGTGCGAACACCACCAGGGCATCCACCTGTTGGAGGACACCACCCTGGTTGAGAACGTCGACGCCGACGGGCAGCCGGTGCCGCCCGGTCAGCCCGGCGCCCGCCTGCTGGTCACCAACTTGTACAACCTGGTCCAGCCTCTGCTCCGGCTGGAGGTGACCGATGTCGTCACCATCGACCCCAACCCCTGCCCCTGCGGACGCATTCTCGCCCGAATGAAGACCATCTACGGCCGCAGCGACGACGTCCTCTCCCTCTCGGCCCGCGACGGCGGTCAGGTCGCCATCCACCCCCTACACTTCGCGCTGTTGACCCGCGACCCCCAGGTCGGCGAATTCCAGGTCATCCAAGACGGCCCGCTGTTGCGCGTACTCATCGTTCCTCGCCATCCATCCACCCCATCTCGGGTAGGCAACGACGACGGACTCGAGACGGGTCTTGAACGTGCCATCGCCCAGCAACTCCGCGATCTCGGCGTCCAAGACCCGCAGGTCACGGTCGAGCGCCGTAGCGAGCTGGCCCGTACGTCCAGCGGGAAGCTCAAGCTCGTGATCGCCGACCCCACTTACCCCGACTTGTCAGCGTGGGTGGTCGCCAGGGCAACCACTCACGCTGACAAGTCGGGGTAAGAAATTGAACGCATTCGCCCGTCAAGGATGAGTCGCGAACAGCGCATTTCCCCTACCCTCATCACATGAGCTCGCAGATCGACGTCAGCTACCGTCCGGTGTTCCCCCGCGGGCTGATCATCCTCCTCGGAACCGCCGCCGCGCTCGTCGTGGCCCTCGGTATGAGGCAGTTCGCCAACATCCTCGGCCCGGTGTTTATGGCGCTGGTGCTCTCAATCGCCGTCCACCCGATACACCGCCTGGCCGCCCGTTACCACTTACCGGCCTGGCTGGGCATGATCCTCAGCCTTATCGCGGTCTACCTGATCGTTTTCGGTCTCTTTGCGATTCTGGTCATCGCCGGCATCCAGTTCGCGTCCCTGCTGCAGAGCTATGGCCCACAATTCCAGGCCTTCTTGCAGGACGCCAGTCAAGCCCTCCAGTCAGTCGGTATCAGCCAGGAGAAGCTCCAAGACTTTGTGAACGAGCTCAGCCCAAGCAGACTGGTTGGGGTTGCGAGCAGCCTGCTCGGTGGGCTCGCAGGCGTATTGAGCGATATCTTCTTTCTCATCGTGCTGCTGTTCTTCACAGTTGTCGACGCGGGAGACTTCGCCTCCAAGCTGAAACGCGTCCCAGTGCACGGTCAGCGGCTCGCCGAGGTATTTGACCGGTTCGCTGTTGGCTCCCGCCAATATCTCGCGGTAGCAACGGTCTTCGGCGCGATTGTCGCATTCTGCGACTTAATAGCACTCTGGATTCTCGACATCCGTTATGCCTGGCTCTGGGCACTGTTGGCATTTATTACCAACTATATCCCCAACATCGGTTTCGTCATCGGGTTGGTGCCACCCACAATAATCGCCCTGCTCGATAAGGACGTCCTGACCGCGATTATCGTGGTCGCGGTCTACTGCGTATTGAACTTTGTCATCCAAACCATCATTCAACCTCGGGTGGTCGGCGTAACAGTTGGACTCTCGGCCACCCTCAGCTTCTTGTCCTTGATCGTCTGGGCCACGATTCTCGGCGCTCCAGGGGCATTTCTTGCCATTCCGCTGAGCCTGTTGGTTAAGGCCTTGCTTGTCGATGTCGATCCTGAACAGACATGGGTGTCACCCCTCTTGTCCAGCGAAAAACCTGGCAAGGAATCAGACGGTGCTCAAAGCAAGGAATCTGACGCCGTCGAGCCGACATTGGAACGCGACGCTAAAGCTCCAGGCGCCTAAAGAATTCCGAGCCGTTCCGCCTGGAGAACGGCCTCGCGACGTGTCTGCACGCCAAGCTTGCGATACGTCGAGCGCAGGTGGGTCTTTAGCGTGTTCCTAGAGATGAACAGAGCGGAGCAGAGCTCGCGCTGGTCCAGCGGAGTCGGCAAATACTGCAGGATCTCCAGTTCCCGTTCCGAGAGCGGATCAGTTAACCGAACTCCAGAAATCGGCTGTCGCCGGAGGTAGGCCAGTAGCTCGACTACCTGCTCTCCGTACGCGGTCATCCGACGCCGCTCGGCCTCCAGCACTGGCATGATCGCCGCAGCAATCTCACCGTACGGGCGCCGCCAGCCGTGGATTTCGGTGCTGTGCAAAGCGAACCGAAGATAGTGCGAGGCCCGATCGGGCATCTTCGCACGCAGAGCCAGGCTCGCCGCGCCTAATAGCACTCGGACGCGCAGCGCCTCGGATCGGCGCTGAAGCAATGCCGATTCAACTGGCAGATTGCTCAGCAATCGATCCAAATCTGAGTTGAGCCGACCCGTTCCAGAATCCAAGGCTGCACGTTCCAGGACCCATGTTCGCAAATACGACTGATTGTGGGTTCCGTCGTCGAAGTCGTTGGCCGGCGACAAATTCAGAGTCAGATCGAGCGCCTTTGAGAATTCGCCTGCCGCAAGGTAAGCGTCGATCCGGGCAATTGCCCACAGGCATCCGGTTGTCCACCATTTCTGAGCATGCGGATTTGTCACGAGCAGCTCATCCAGCATCAAGGCACAGCCCAATGCGTCGTTATTTCGGATCAGGCGCATTCGCGCATCCGTAATGGTTTCCAGCGCTTGGCTGATCGGGTGGGGAAACGCAGATCGAGCCGGGCTGGCCTCCAGATGATCAGGTGAGGCCGCAGTTTCGGTGCCTAGCTCCATCTCAACCCAGTGCCGCGCCGACCGAATTGTGGCTCCTTGATTGAGGGCGCTCCGATCGCTCTCACGATCAATAAGTGCATCGGCCCGATCGAGCTGTTGTCGGGCAGAGCGAAGATCCCCGGCAACGAGGGCTTCCCATGCTCGGATCTCGAGTGCTCCAAGTTGTACGGCCGTGTACGTCACTGCACTTGAGGCATTGGACTCGTTGAGCATGGCCAGCGCTGTGCTTGATGGTCCTTCAAGGAGAAGGCAAGCGGCGTGCAATTCATGCCATTTGGACTTCAATGCGTGCGAGGCAGCTGTTGAAGCCGCTGTCGGATCGTGGTGAGGATCGACCTCGAGGATCCGTACCGCCAATTCTGGCTGACCTCGCTCGGCGAACCACCAGGCTCTCAAGAACCGGAGCACGTCGGCCTGCTGCCGCGTCTGAGGATGCGGCCTGCCATCCAAGATCCCCGATAGCGACGCCATTGCTTCCATCCGTGCACCGGTGCCGAGGCTGATCAGGACCGATGACAGCAACATGCTGAGATCGCCATCGCGGCGGGAAGGGGGCGGCCGGCCGAATTCTGTCCGCACCCAGGTCCAGTCCCCAGTCCCGAGCGCCACGCAGGATCCGGCCAGGATAGCCTCGCCGAGGGCATCCCACGACTGACCTTGTACGGCCAGGGGAGCTGCGCGGATGTGCTCACCCTGTTTGGAGAACCATGCCGCCGCCCGCGCAGACAATCGCCGAAGCTCCTCAGGCGAGGAGCGCATGAGTTCAGCGAGCAGCAGCGCACGAAACATGGGGTGGTAGCGATAGGGCCACCGGCCTTCAGTGAGCTGATGGAGAAAGCCCGGCTGGTAACGCACTCGCTCAAGCAGCAACGCGGCATCGGAGCGGCCTGTGAGCTCCTGAGCAAGCTCGACGTCGAGGAACTCGCTCACCGCGGTTTGGAGCAGAAACGTACGAACATCGTCGGCCGTATAGGCAAGTGCTTGGCCCATCAGGTAGCTGCCTACCGCGGTATCGCCGTGCAGCAAGGTAGAGAAGGCGGGGTCGGAATGCGCCCCATGCGACAAGGGCGTTGTGGACAACCTGAGCCCAGCCGGCCAGCCCTCGGTGTGCGACCAGAGCGCATGTGCCTGCTCCGGACTGACGGCAATGTCGTTCGCACTCAGGAACAGCCGAGTCTCGTCCTCGTCGAATGCTAAGTCGTCAGCTCTGATTTCCCGTACCTTGCCTGCGAGCCTGGCCTCATGGAGCGCAAGGATCGGATCACGACGTGTTGCGATGACGATATGTCGCATGTCATCGGCCAGATGCAGCGCATCCTTCAACAACCGGGTGCTGCGGTTGCCCTCGAGGAGATGCACGTCGTCGATGATCAACGTGACCGCCTCGAGACTCAGGGCATCTGTGATCCGGCGCCACAGCTCCCAGCCATCCGTGGTCTCCACCGGGTCCAGCCGAACTACCGGGCCGGTGTCTGGAGCCCATTGCTGGAGCAGCGTGGTCTTGCCATAGCCCGTAGGGGCGGAAACGAGCGTAATGGGCTCCGAAGCGCTCCTAGCGAACTGCAGAAGCCTTCGACGAGTGATCACGCCGTCTCGAGAGATCGCCATCCTTCCGCCGGAAGGCCATTCGCTTGAGCTGTTAGGGCCTCTCGTTCCCTGATTCGCCGCGGCGATGATCGGCTGCGTCAGTCCCCCGAAGACGCACCATTCCTCATGCTAGGTGGGTCGCCATCTCTCGTCCAACTTGATCTTTGCCGCACTTCCACCAGCTCAACGCCAAGATCTTGCATCGCCTGCAGGGCACCGTGAAGTTCTGCCTGGTCGCGGAAGACACCAACCAGGATCGTGCCGCTCGTTGTCTGTTCGATGTGCAAGTTCAAAGCCTGCAGCGCAGCGACGAGTGCATCAGTCAACTCACCGCGTACGCGGATCTCATAGGTGAGGCGCCCAGCGCCTCTGGTCATGACCGTGAGGTGGCCGCTTGGCCGCAGCTGGCCAGGGCCCAAATAGCAAAGACCGCAATGCAGACCGCCCACGGGTTTGCTCGGGAACTGCTTATGGACATGCCGCCCCTCCACACGTTGACTCGTGACGCGATGGTCCGATAACTGCACAGTGCTCTCAATCAGCTGGGTGAGGCATCACTCTTTAGGGGTGATCTTTAGTGCGAGGTAGCGTCCTCCTCGTGGGCACATTGTCGGACCTGATCGAGCTGACCGGGGGAGTCTTCCGGATGGGCTCACAGCAGTTCTATCCCGACGAGGGACCGGTCCATGACGAGCATGTCGAGCCGTTCGCGATCGAGCAGCATTCCGTCACCAGCGCGCAGTTCTCAGAGTTCGTTTCCGACACGGGATACGTAACGGTTGCAGAGAGACCACTTGATCAGGCGCTGTTCCCGGACCTTTCACCTGCGGAGCTGGAACCAGGCTCGCTGGCGTTTGCTGCTACACCCGGACCGGTCGACCTGAGTAACTGGCGGCAGTGGTGGTACTGGTCGGTCGGTGCCGACTGGCGGCATCCGTTTGGGCCCGAATCCAGCATCGAGGAGAAGTCCCAGCACCCTGTGGTTCAGGTCGCCTATGCGGACGCCGAGGCGTACGCGAATTGGGCGGGTCGTCGCCTCCCGAGCGAGGCCGAGTGGGAGTACGCCGCACGAGCGGGCAGCACGTCGACCTACACCTGGGGCGAGGAGGTCAGGCCATCCGGTCAGTTGATGGCGAACACCTGGCAGGGGCGGTTCCCGTACCAGAACACGGGCGCTCGCGGCTGGGTCGGCACATCTCCGGTGGGGTCGTTTCCGCCCAACAGGTACGGGCTGGTCGACATGATCGGCAATGTCTGGGAGTGGACGACCACCACCTATCAGGCGAGGCATGACGTGACATCGCCGTGCTGTGGACCATCGCATGTGATTGCCGAACCGCCCGGTCAGCCCGTCCGCAAGGCACTGAAGGGTGGATCACATCTGTGCGCGCCTGAGTACTGCCTGCGCTACCGCCCGGCGGCGCGGTCGCCTCAGACGTTGGACACCTCAACCACGCACATCGGTTTCCGGTGCGTCGTGAGCCTGTGAGCTGGTGAGCGCAGGTTCGGCAGCCGGGGCAGCGTCGATACCGGCAGGATTCTCAGTCGTCTCCGGGGCAACGACAGGGCTCTCAGCCTCGGCCACCTCTGGGGCAGCTGGGCTGGGGGGTCGTCCAAGGAACTCGATGATCGCGAGGACAACCAGCACGCAAAGCGCGATTACGATGATCACTTTCCCGGTTGGGCGGTCCCAGAAGACCAGCACCAGCGCTGCCACTGCGATCACAGCGATCCGCAGCACTCGCTTGTAGGTGTAGACCCAAGCCCCCACAGGACCGGTGCGGAAGCCGGCCCTCTCAGCACCGCCGCGGAGCCACGCGATGCCTGCCTTCAGCCCTGCACGAGCCCGCACTGCGGTGACCGAGCGGCCCATGAAGAACCCGGCCAGGGCGATGACCAGGCCAAACACCAACACCGTCCGCAGCCCCAGCCGCAGGAACCGCACCAGCGTGTCGTAGAAAGCGGCCGCGGCGTCATAGGTCAGTACTCCGGCAGGACGGTTATCGAGGTAGAGCGCTCGGAGCACCAAGATCCCGACTCCGAGCGCCAGCATGCCGGCAGCCAGTCCCAAGCCAGCCCCGATCAGTGCGCGGCGATGGTCCTTGGCCACGTACACCCCGAGCGCCAGCACTACCAGTACCACCACAGGCGCCCAGTTTCCGATCGTGGTGAGCAGACTGAAGGCACCTTGAGCTTTGGTGATCGCATCCGATTGCAAGACCGTGAACGAGGGATTGATGTCAGGGATACGACTCGCAAGGTCGAATCCTCTATCAACCAGCCGCTGTTTGACCACGTCAATGAACGGGCCCAGGTTGATACTCACGGTGCCGTTCGCGATCGTGATACCTTCACCGGTCTGGCCAGTCAGCGCGGCGACCAACGCGGTATGAGCCGACCGGTTAGCAGTCACCCATGCGTCTGCGAACGCGTCGCTGGCCACCACTTTGCCGACTTCGGTGCGTACGAAGCTCTGGACTCCATCGGACAACGGCCCGGACAACGCATGCAGCTGAGTTGCGACGAGGGGTGGTAATCCGCGCTCGGCGAGCGCGTCCACGGCCTGATTCGTGATTCCTGATACGTCGAGACGCGCGAAGATCTCTGCGGTGATCTTGTCCGAGACTGCGCTCTGGATCGCGGGATCGCGGGCCAGCGGTGCCACGGTCGTTACGTAACGATCAGTATTAGTGATCAAGTTCTTGGACCAAACGGCCACCCCAGCAAGCGGCGCGAGTATGCAGGCGATCACGATCAGCAAGGTGGCCACCACTGAGCGCCACCGCTGCCGCCGCGCTCGCGGAGGTAAGACGACGACCTGCTCGGCCGCTGCAGGCGCGGTGGAGGCTTGCGAGCGAAGGTCAGCCACCTCAGCACGAAGCCGCTCCAGCTCGGCCCGCTCGTCCACGCTCAGCGCAGCATCATCCGTCACTGCGCTACCGTCCTGCTTGCCGCCACGTTGGCAACATCTCCCATCTAGATAGCTGCAGTCATCACCCTTGACGGGTGACCTTGAACATGGCCGTCGAACTCACAGAAAGCGGTCAGCTTCCCAAGAAGTGGTCAGAAGCAGCAGCCCTTGATCGATTCAGGTGTGTTGCAGACGACCACTTTCGGGAGGAAGAAACGGCGAACGGAGGCAGGCTGATGGGCGTCACCCTTGCGGGCGACGGCTGGATGATCAGTCTTCGCGCTCGGCGGCTGGTCAGTCTTCGCCCTCGGTCTCCGCCGCTGTTGGCGCGGCACCGGCGGACTTGGCGTCCTTCTCGATCTCCTCGGTATCGGCCTTCAGCTCCCTGGTCTCGACCTTCTCGGCCCTGTCCATCGACCGCTTGATGTCGTCTTCCATCTCCTCTACGCCGACGACTACGAGCCCTGCCTCGCCCTCATCGAGGTACTCGCCAAGCTCCTTGAGGTCATTACGGCTCATCCCAGCCGCCGCATGTCCGCTCACCGCACCCAGCACGGCCCCACCGGCTGTGGTCGCGGCGAGCAAGCCGCCGCCGATTGCGGCGAACGGAAACAGTGCCAGGACCAGTCCAGTAGCCAGACCAACACCGCCGCCGAGCACTCCGCCAACCCGCGTCGGTGTCTCGTGCTTCTTGGTGATCCGCACCTTGCCGTCGGCTCGTTTTTCGATCACCGCGGCGTCGTACGCGTCGAGCATGCCGGCCTTGGTGTGCAGATCTTTGACCAGTTGGTAGTCCGCCTCCGCATCCTCAACGTTGGGGTACACACCGACGTACGCCACGAACGTATCGACCGCCATCTCATCTCCTTGATCTCTCGGCTGCGTTACTGTCCTCAAAGCTGGTCAGCAGTATGGCCCCGCCAGAGATGGGAGGGCATCACCCTGCTCGGGTGAGTTGTCGGATCGCCTCGGTGGAAGGATCAGAGATGGCTGACGATGACAACGACCTGGTGGTCCGCGTTTCCCGAATGGAGGCCTTCAGCGACGGTGTCTTCGCCATCGCCATCACCCTGCTGGTGCTGGAGCTTTCAGTTCCGGAGGGTTCCGAAGGGCATCTGCTCAGGGCGGTACTCGACCTGTGGCCCTCCTATCTCGCCTACATCGTCAGCTTTGCGACAATCGGTGCGACGTGGCTGGGCCACAACTCCATCACCCACTATCTGCATGGCGCCAACACCACTTTTCTCAGGGTGAACCTTGCCCTGCTGCTGGTGGTCTCGTTTTTGCCGTTTCCCACCAAATTGGTGGCGGAATACCTCGGATCTCGCGAAGACGAGAAAGTCGCTGCAACAATTCTCGGAGTCACCCTGCTGGCCGTGACGTCACTGTTGTCGGTGTTGTGGGGGCTAGCCCTGCGTCATCAGCTCGTGCATCCGGCTACTGGCGATGAGGAGATTACATTGCTGTCCAGGCGGCTCAGGCCAAGCCTCGCGCTCTATATCGTGCTGATCGTGGTCGGCTGGTTTACTCCGCTCATTGCAGTGATCGGCTATTTAGTGATCGCTTTCTTCCTCATCTTCCCGTTCAAGCTCGGCCGACGGCAGAAGGCCGAGCCTGCCGTCAGCTGATCCCGCTGAGCGGAGCGAAGCAATCGAACACCGTGCTTGGCTGCGGGTGCGCCTACGATGCTGGTCGTGTTGAGATCCACTCTGGGGCGGCGGGGATCGACTTCCGTCTGAAACACCTCTTTGAGCGGGGTCAGGCCTGGGCCGGCGCGTCCTGAACGGCCGCATGCACGGTGGGGTAGACGTGCTCTTCACCGACGAGATCAAGGACTCCGGCCTCTGCGAGGTCGTCGCGGATAGGGCTGTGCAGACGCGCAAAGACAAACGTGATTGATTCCTTACGCAGCGACTCGATCATCTCCGTCAGCATGCGGACGCCGGTCGCATCAACATGGTTAAGCGCCTCAGCGTCGAAAACCAGCCACTGTACGGAAGCGGGTGCGCCCGAGATGGCCTCGCGGATGCGACCTTCGACATAGTTGGCGTTGGCGAAGAAGAGCCGGTCATCGAGCCGGTAGACCAGCACTCCAGGGACGATTCGCGCCGAGGGATGGACGCGCACATCGGCGTAGCGGTCCAAGCGCTCCACATAACCGAGGACGGCGTCGTGCGGATCGGCGCTGCGGCGTACCGCGTCCACGACCGAGAGGGCGACGGCCAGCAACAACGCCTGTAGGACACCAACAGCGATGACCCCAACCATGGTGATGGCTGCGATCGCAACCTCCACCCGGCTGACACGTGCAATTCCGCGCCACGCGTCAGGTTCAACAAGCCCGAGAGCGGCGGCCACGATGACAGCGCCGAGGGTTGCTTTCGGCAGATATTGGATCGGTCCAGTAAGGAACAGCAGAACCAGCGCAATGACGGCTGCCGCCAAGAGTCCCGAGATCTGAGTGCGGGCGCCCATCTGATCGTTGACGGCCGTGCGTGAATCGCTCGCGGCGATTGGCATTCCCTGGCTAATCCCGGCGACCAGATTCGCCGCGCCCATGGCGACCAATTCCGTGTTTGCGTGGATGTGCTGCCCATGGCGGCCGGCGAAGGATCGGGCGGCGAGGATCTGGCTGGAGAAACCGACGAAAAAGATGCCAAGTGCTGCCGGAAGCAGGGAGAAAATGTCTCTCGGCCGCAGATCAGGCAGTTCGATACTGGGAAGGCCGGAGGGAATATGGCCGACTACGGCCACTCCCTTGTCGGCTAGGCCTACAACAGCCGATACCACAATGGCCAAGATGACGACGATAAGTGCGCCTGGAAGCTTCGGCGAGAGCCAGCGGGCCAACAGCAATGCGGCCAGGGACACCAACCCAACTGCGAGAGTTGCCCAGCTGAGATCGGTGATCTCGCGGATCACTTCGATGAGTTGACCGGGTGGAGTCTCCGCGTTGATGCTCAGGCCCAGCATCTTCCCGAGCTGGCCGACGATCAGCACCACAGCGACACCATGGAGGTAGCCGATGAGCACGGGTCGCGAGAAGTAGTCCGCGATCCAGCCCAACCGTGCCAGCCAAGCCCCAAAGAATACGCCCCCCACAAGTAGCGCGAGCAGTGCGGCGAGCGAGGCCCGTTGCTCCGGATCGGCGACCAGCGGAATCAGGGCTGCTCCGACGAGAGCGGAAATAGCCCCCTCTGGCCCGACGATCAACTGCCGCGAAGAACCGAACAGGGTGTAGGCAACCGCCGGCAGCAGCAGTGAATAGAGCCCGATGACAGGTGACAAGCCAGCGATCTCTGAGTACGCCAGCGCGGCTGGCACTGCCAGGGCGGCTACAGTCGCGCCGGCCAAAAGGTCCCGGCGCAGGGTCCCGCCTCGGTAGCTGGGTACGTGTTCGCTAACCGGGACTAGCCGCTGCAGGAGGGGACGACGGGCTGAGCGCTGGAAGGGTGACGCGTCACCTTCAGAGGTCTTGCCGGCGCCCCCGGCGTCCCCCTCGTTCATCCTGCGAACATGTCGGCGGCTGAGATCACTCTTCGGTGAAGACCTCGCGCAGCTTGGCCTCTTGCTCAGCGGAGAGGTTGCTGGCGATCAGCTCAGCGTGGGTGTCTTTGAAGGTGTCCTTGATGCGATCTACGACGGCATCGGAGCTCAGTACGAAGAGCGCCGACGTGCCTGGCGTGACCCGTTGCTTCACACTGTTGATGAAGTCATCGCTGATACCGACGTCGGTCATCGAGCCGGCCAGGGCACCAATGCCGGCACCGATTGCGGCTCCCAGCAGCGGTACGAAGAAGATCAAGCCAAACAGCATGCCCCAGAACGTGCCACCGAGTGCGCCGGTTGCCGTCATGTTGCTCAGCTGACGGGTTTTCGGCTTCTTCTTGCCCGGTTCCCAGGAGACGACAGCTGCGTCTTGGAGCTTGATCAACTCCTGGGTCTGGAGCGCCTGTAACCTCTGAGATGCCTGCTCGGCACCGTCGACGTTGTCAAAAGCCCATGCGGTCAATGTCGCCATGCGGACTACATCCTCTCTCTGTCGTGAACCGCCGGCTAGGTCAGGCGAAGGCGACCCATCCGAAAGCATGCTGGACGGTGGCGCGAGCCGCCTCACTCTCGAAGGGTGATTTTGCCAGCGTCAGCCGTGGTCCGGATTACTGAGGTAGCCGTGGAGCCTGTCGTAGCGTCGAAGCGCGATCTTGGCAGCAACCCTTGGCGCCCAAGCAAAGACGATCAAGCTCACTGCGACGGCAGCCGCAGTGCCGATCCAGAGGCCGGCCGGGTCCATGTGCTGTGGCGGGTAGCCCTGATGGGCGATGATCCAGATGATCAGACTCGGGATGAGCAGCATGACCGCAATCAGCGGCACGACCATGAAGGGGAGGAATACCAGGAGACCCCACCGAAGCAATGCCGCTCGCCAATCGGAACGGTGCCGCCAGCGCCACAGCAGCTTCTGCGGGTGATAGGGCAGCCAGAGGCCGACCCATGCGGCGACGCTCAACACCCCGAGCGGCAGGAACAGCAGCGTGATGGCTGCCGCAGCTGCGGCCTCATATCGATGCTGTACGAGTCCAATCACCATCGCAACGATCGCGGCAGTCGAGCCGACAAACGACGCCAAGACAAGGTGTTTCGCACGCAGCCAGAGGCGCAGTGCGGCTGGATCATGCAGTTGCGCCACCGCTCGTACGGCGTCGCGGCCCGCGACATTTGTCGCCGGCGTGTCGCCGAGCATCCACATCTCGAGGAAATATGGGAACGCCAATGCGCCGTGCAGCGTGAACAACCAGTTGAGGATGTTGGTGGGCAACAAGAACCAGCAAAGCGTCACCAGCAAAGCGTTGAAGCTGACCGCGACCAGGTCGTCGCGCCGCTCCGTGAAGATCCGCCGATATTCCAACCTGACTGCTGAGGAAACGTCGGTGAGGCTGAGCTCACTGGCCATGGCGTTGATTGTCCTGCATTGGTGTCGATTTCTCCTCGGTCCGTACGTGGTAGAGGTGACGCCATTCACCAAACATGAGGAGGACATGATGGCGAATTTCCTGTACCTGTTCAGCGGCGGGCAGATGGCCGACACCCCTGAAGCTCAAGAAGCGGCAATGCAGGAGTGGGTGGCCTGGTTCGGCACGCTTGGCGACTCGGTGGTCGACATGGGCAATCCATTCGGCGCCAGCTCGACGGTCACGAACGGTAGTGCCAGTGATGGCGGAGCCTCCAAGCTCGGTGGCTACTCGATCATCAATGCCGAATCCCTCGGCGAGGCTACGAAGAAGGCTGACGGCTGTCCCGTCCTGCGCTCCGGTGGCAGCGTTGAGGTGTACGAAGCGCTCCCCATGTGACCCTGCTCCTTGCGCCACTCCGCATCGGTTGCTTGGTCTCCGCATTATCTGCAGCTGATGCGACGTCCGAGTGACTGATGCGGAGTGGCGTCAGGAAGCCCGCGCAAAGGCGCGGAGCACCCGTTCGCGAAGGACACCGGTGCGATAGAGGTTTGGCCAGATCCAGCGGACAACCTGCAAGCCGAGGTCGCGTACCGCATCCTCCCGGACTTTCTCGTCGAAGAAGGGCTACGTCGGCCAGAGCCTCAACATGAGATCTTCGGGCCGGACGGGCGGCTCATCGCACGCGTGGATTTCTACTGGGACGAGCACAAGCGCAGGCCTGAGTGCCATGGAACATTGGCCGGGGGGGCTGGCAGTGTCGGTGCCTCAGATCTGAAAATCGGTCGAACCCTCTTCGCCATGTTCCAAAACAAAGGAGAGGACTTCCGAGAGCGAGGCGGTGGCCAGGGCAACGCAACTGTCGGCCGCGCCGTAATAGAGCCGCAGCTCATCCGAATCTGGCCGGTGAATCATGCCGCAGGGAAACACAACACCGGGTACGTCTCCCATGAGCTCGTAGTCCTCCCGCGGACCGAGCACCCATTCGGCACAACGTCGCCGTACGTGGGTCGGCTCTTCAAGATCAAGAAGTGCTAGGCCGGCGCGGTAGAGCGCACCTGAAGCGGTCTGGCGTACGCCGTGATAGATCAAGAGCCAGCCCTCTGGGGTTTCGATGGGCGGCGGCCCGATACCAATTCTGGCCGAGTCCCACCAGCCTCCAGGCCTCGCCGCGAGCACCGGCTCCGGCGGAGCCCAGCTATGCAAGTCCGTCGAGCGCGAGAGCCAAATGTCGGCCCGGTGCGTCAGAGCTGTGACCGGGCGGTGGAGCAAGACGTACTCGCCACGGATGCGGCGCGGCAGCAGCGCGCCGTTCTTGTCCTCCGGAGCACGCACCATGCCGAGCCGCTCGGCGGATCGGAAGTCCTTGGTCATGGCCAAGGAGAGCCCAGGGCCGCCAGGTCCGAACGAGGTGAACGCGATCACCCAGCTATCGAGGTCCTCGACCCAGCTGAGCCGGGGGTCCTCCAGACCCCACGCCTCGTGCCGGAGATCCGGGTCGGGCGCAAGCAGTGGATCGTCGTCGACCACCCAGTTCGAGACGCCGTTCTGCGACCTGGCGACGGTGAGGTGACTGATTCCCCGTCGATCCTCGACCCGGCAGAGCAGCACGGTGGTGCCATCGACCTGAGCAGCTCCAGCGTTCATCACCGCGTTGGCCGCGTACGGCCAACGTTCAGGGCTGAGCAGCGGGTTTCCTCGATAACGCTGGAAGAGTTCGCCGCTGATCTCACCGGAGGATCGTGGCATATAAAGCAAGGTAATCGTCGATCATGCGATCGGCGCTGAAACGGCGCTCCGCCACGCGGCGGACCTTGCTGCGGTCGAGCTTGATCGCCGAATCCACCGCTGCCGCGGCAGACTCGGCGTCCGACACCAGGAAACCGGTCACGCCTTCGTCGATGATCTCTGGCATGGAGCCTCGGTTGTAGGCGATCACCGGGGTGCCCGCCGCCATCGACTCGACGACGGACAGCCCGAAGGGTTCGGCGAATGCGATGGGGTGCAGCAGGGCAGCGGCCGAAGCAAGAAGATCGGAGCGCTGGTCGGGACCGACCGAGCCGAGATAGCAAACCCGGTCGTTATCAATCAGCGGCGCCACGCGCTCCTCGAAGTAGGCCGCGTCCTGGATCGGGCCCGCGATCTTCAGCCGGCGTCTGACGCGCTTGGCGATGTCAATAGCCTCCGCTGTGCCCTTGTCGGGATGGATGCGGCCGAGGATGACCAGATCCTCCCCACCGCTTGCCGAGAAGGTGAAGAGGCTCAGGTCGATGCCGTGGTAGACGGTCGCGCAGTAGGCCAGCTCTGGTGCCCGATCGGCATCGGAGATCGAGACGTACGCCGAATCGGCCGCTTGGTAGGCCGGAAGGATTTTGCGGTCCGAGAAGCCGTGAATAGTTGTCAGAAGGCGCGTCCGGCAATGCTTCGAGAACGCCAACGGCAGCCAGTCCAGGTGGTTGTGCATCAAGTCGAACTCCGATGAGCGCGACAGCGCATGGGCAACGTGCAAGCCTTCCCAGACACGACCGTCGAGGCTGGCGTCCTCCTCATAACCGCGCGGGGACACTCCGTCGAGGGTTGCCGTCGTCTGCGAATCGAGGGTCGCAAAGAGCGTCACGTCTACACCGCGCTGCGCCAGCCCGTCGGCCAACAGGCCGGCCACCTGCTCCCACGGGCCGTAATGCCTAGGAGGCGTACGCCAGGCGATCGGCCCCAAAAGTGCAACTTTTCCCACTGCTCGCGCATCCAGTGGATCCGCCGCCGTCGTCGTCGCTCGCAGAGGAAAAGCGCCTCCGCTCGCTCCTTCTCCGTGCGTCGGTGCGCGATTCCCGACGCTCGCAGTGATCTTCACTTATGGTCGCGTAATGCAGCTCTGCAGGCCGGCACTCTCCAGCGCGAGCAGCGCTTGCAGGTAGGCCAGTGTGGACTCGGCGCCTTCGTTGGGGTTCAAACCGGCTCGGCCGAGACCGTCGTGGCAGCCGCCACTGGCGAAGTCGTATACCGGTAGGCCCTGGGTATTCCGCCCGAGGAACCATTCGAACGTACGCACCGCCCGACCGGCGTACTCACGACGATCGGTGTACTTCCATGCCTCGATCAGCGCCTCCGTCAGCGCCGCCGCGTCAATGGGCTGCTCGTCGCCCTCCTCACCGTGCGAACGAGCGGGGTCATCGGCCCGCCGCCAGCGATTACCGACTAGGCGGATGGCGTCGCTATCCACGGTGCACTGGTCGGCGTACCAATCGAGGGCCTGCAGACCGCGCTGCCTGATCTCACTCTTCTCGAGTCGGGCACCTGCCGCGATCATTGCCTGCGGCAGCCGGCCGTTGTCGTAGGTCAGGGAGTTCTCGAACCACAGCCAGCCCTGCCGGCGGTGCTCGTCGTACCACTTGCAGAGCCGGTCGGACAACGTCTCGAGCAGTCTCAGCAGCGGTGCTGGGAGAACACTGATGTCGGGCCGGGTGAGCCCGAGGATTGTGTACGCCGCCTCGCGCGGAGTGGCGGCCCCCTCCAGGCAGGGCTGCATGTCGGCGAGCATTCCCAGGCACGGCGCAGCCTCTTCGCGTGCAGGCTCGTCCGCGATGACCGCGCCGAGCGCCCAGGCTGCTCTGCCGATGTGATCACCGACGTGGGGAGCGTCCTGCCAGCGACGCCGGTAATCCATCAGGTTGTGCATGCCGAGCGCCCTACCGTCCCAGGCATGGAACAGGAAAGCGAGCCCTGAGGCGAGAACGCGGCGATAGGGCCCGTCACTCAACCCGTGCTCCAGAGCCAGCCCGGTGATCACCAGCCGCGCCACGTCATCAACGCAGTAACCGGTGGATCGGTTAGGAATGGTTCCGTAGGCGTGCTGCACGATGCCGACATCGTCGACGAGGTTGAGCAGATGCCCGGGCTGTATCTGGGGCGAACTTCTCATCGAGATCCCGCCGCCCCAGCTGGGCGCAGCACTCCTTGGGCAGCTTCGGACAAGAGCTCGAGGGTCCCCTTCCCGACGCTTGCCCATCGGAGGTCCGCGCCAACTCGTCGGGCAGCTGCCCGTGCTCCGCCCAACTTGGCGGGTGACCCGAGCAGGTCGAGCACGGCGTAGAAATAGGGGGTCGACACGACTGGACATCCAGCCGCGACGGCGTACGTAAGGGCTCCGGAGACGATCTGGTCTGGCGAGCGGTACGGCGTGAGGTAGAGGTCGGTGCGTGCGAGCAGCAAGGCAAGTTCATCGATCGTCAGGAATCGGTCAATGAAGCACACATGATCATAGAGATCAAGATCATGTACAAGCCGCTGCAGCCCGAGCCGATAACTCTCGCCCTCCTTGTGGATCACCTCGGGGTGCGTTTGGCCTGCGATCAAGTAGATGACCTCTGGATGGACGGCGGTGATCGCTGGCAGGGCACGGATCGCCAGTTCTAGGCCCTTTGAGTCTGAGATGAGCCCGAAAGTCGACAACACCGTACGACCCGCGAGGCTCGGCAAACCTAGTCCTTCGGACTGGCCGGCAAGGTCTCTATCACCAATCACTCCCGGATTGTCGGACCACGCGGCTGCGGTCAGTATGTCCGGAGCTCCGTGTGCCACCACCCTGATGCGCTCGAATTCGGCAAGGCCCTGCTCGACGACCATCCGACGGGCTGTCTCGGTGAACACCATGACCAGCGTTGCTCGCCGGCACAGCGCTCGCAGGGTAGCGGCCTTGCCCACTGGCGGGCTCGCCAGCACGGTATGGAGCGTGACGACCATCGGAACGGTTAGCTCGTTTGCGAGATTGAGAACAAACTTCCCGTTATCACCGCCGAAGATGCCGTACTCGTGCTCGATCAGGACGACATCGACATCGCGTCGCGCCAGTTCCGAGGCCGCCGCGGCGTAGTCGCTCGCAACATCCTGTCGGATCGTCGCGACGACCTCTGGTGGGTGCGAATGAGGATCATCCCGAACTATGGAGACGATCTCGACAGCGACCGACGAGTCGGCCTCCACGAGCGCCGCCCGCAGATCTGAGGAGAACACAGCAATACCGCAGGGACGCGGCTGATAGGTCGAAACGATCGCCACGCGCATGACAGCTCCTTACCCCCGTGAGTGCATAGAGAAGCACTGCAGCTCGTATTAATCCGAACAACTCCCATCAGTGGCATGTCGCGTGGCTGACCGTCTGCTGTCGGCTCGATGGCGCTCAGAACAGCCCGGTTGCGGCGTGATCTGCTTACTGCGCGTGGCTGATCGTCACGCAGCCCGCCATGCAGAAGTTGGCGAGTTGTCTGACAGACGGGCTAAAAGCAGGGCAGTCAGTCACGACAGTGCATAGATTATCTCGTCTTGGCGCCTGCGCTCTCAGCGGGATCGGGTGGTTGTCGTTGGGTACCAATGTGGATCGTCGGTCATCTCGCCGCGTTAGGGTCTTGGGCTGTGGCGCACATCTCCTCTCCCGAGCTGCTCGTGTTGCACGGGTTGCGGGTGAAGGGGGTGGCGGACGCGGTGGCAGTGGCCGGGCGCTTCGCTCTGGATTGTGATCTTGTGCGCGAATTGCTGCTCGACTATGAAGCCTTCGGATGGATCAGTCGTGTGAGCTTCGCCGACATCGACGGCTGGGCATTGACTGGGGCTGGTCGTGTCGAGAACGAACGACGCCTGTCGGTCGAGCTGGACAAAACCGGGGCACGCTCCGAGGTCATCGCCGCACATGAGGTGTTCATTGCCCTTAACTCGGGTTTCCTGGCCGCGGTCACGAATTGGCAGATCCGGCCGGATCGAGCCGATCCCTTGGCTGCGAACGATCACACAGACGGGCGCTGGGATCAGCGTGTTCTAGATGATCTGCGCGGTCTTCAGCGTGGACTTCGGTCCGTATGCGAGCAGCTCGCCGCTGCGTTGCAGCGCTTCACCGGGTACGCCGAACGGTACTCAGCGGGCCTGGAGCGGGTGGATCGCGGCGACCGAGCGTGGGTCGCCCAACCCAAGATCGACTCATGCCACACGGTTTGGATGGAACTCCACGAGGATCTCTTGGCCACACTTGGCCTGGAGCGCGGCTCCTAATGTTGGTTTCTGACGCGGGACGCGGCTACGCGTTTCCCGCCCGACGTTTGCGTCCCAATCCATCGGCTCCTTAATTTCACCCGCTAAGGGTGAGCGCACTGTCTCGGATCGTGCAATGCTGATGCCGCTCCTCAGCACCGCTGAGGTGAAGGGAACGAACCACTAATGCACAATCTCAGGAGGCGCACGACATGAATTTCGGGGATTTCTTCTGGCTCCTGATCTGGAGCTTCTTCTTCGTCTGTTACCTAATGATCTTGTTCCAGATCATCGGTGATCTCGTCCGCGACAAGGACCTCAGCGGATGGTGGAAGGCTCTTTGGATCATTGCGCTCATCTTCGTCCCCTTCCTCACGGCATTGATCTACCTCATTGCCCGCGGCAGGGGAATGGCGGAGCGGCAGACGGGTGAGGTGCGGCAGGCTCAGGCGGCTACTGAGTCCTACATTCAGGACGTGGCGGGGCGAGGCAACCCGACACAGCAAATAGCTACTGCCAAGGGTCTGCTCGATGATGGGACCATCACAGCGGGGGAGTTCGAACGGCTCAAGGCTACAGCCCTGGCTTGATCATCAGCCCCCGTCCCGCACTTGGCTCAGTTACTTGGTTTTGGCATCACCCGCAGATGATGCCAAGACCAAGTAAGTAACGCGGAGTGAGTCACGACGCGTGCGAGCGGCAGTCGTAGCGGAGGCCCGAGCGCTTAACAAGTGGCTGAAGTGCTTAGCAGAGGCCGAGCGCGCGACCCCGGCGTACGGCGTCAGCCCGGCGAGTGACCGACAGCTTCTGAAACAGTGATGGCATATGCGTCTTGACTGTGTTCAGAGACAAAACGAGATCCGCTGCGATCTCCTCATTAGAGCAAAACTCAGCCAGAAGCCTGAGTACGTCGGTCTCGCGCGTGGTCAGCGGAATGACGAGGGCATCGTACGCGGCAGCATCGCCCTGCCCATTCTGAAGGGCAGAGCCGGCGAGCTCTGGCACGGAGGCCAAAAAGCCTGAGTGTCGAGCTGATAGCCCTGAATCTCGCGCCACAAAGGAGCGCAGCTACGCGCCGGCGCAACCGACCGTTGTACGCAGTTGCTCTCTCGCCGCCGCCCGGAGCGCGCGATCCAGCACGCAAGGTTGCGCACCTGACGCCCGAGGAGCGTGTCGCCCGGGGGAAGGCGGCACGACCCGACCCGGTCGGGCTGCTCGAGGAGCAAGCCGCAAGTCGGGTCCCGGAGCTGGTTCCCATCCGTTACGGCCGGATGCTGGTGTCGCCGTTCACCTTTGCCGGGGGTTCGCGCCTGTCGCCACAACAGACCGGCTGTGTAAACGGCTGACGCACGAAGGCGGCGGCCATGACGTCGTCATACCGCTCCGTGGCTAGTCAGTCCTCAGCCGAGAGCCATCCCCTCGGCGGCCGAGGATGGGGCTACGTCTGGAAGTCGGCTCATTCGGAAGGAGTTCAGCAGCCCGAGCAGACCGGCGATGATCGGAACTAACAGGGCGACCTGAAGTGCCAGCGGTCTTGCTTCTGTATTGATGCGAATGATCTCAGCCTGGATCTCAGGCGGTTCATCCTCGAGGACCTCTATTAGCTGGGTGTTGGTCATCAATTCCGCATCCTCCTCGAGCGCTACGGCCACCCGCTCCTTATCGGACGGCGGCAGCACCGTACTGTCCTGGGCCAGGGCGGTGAAAGCGAAGGAGAGCGTGGCCAGCATGATGGCGCCTGCGAATGCCAAGCCGAACGACAGCCCGAACGATCCCGCCGCGGAGTTGACTCCTGCAGCCTCGCTGACCCGTTCTTCCGAGATCGGCGCCAGCGTGTAGTTGTTGAGCTGAGACACCAGCAGGCCCAGCCCCGATCCGGCGAGCAGCAACGGAACAAGGAGATACCAGCCGGAGTCGGCCCGAGGCACGATCGGGATCAGCACTCCAATCCCGACGGTGAGCAGCAGAAAGCCGATCCGAACAACCGTGCTTGGCCGCCGTCGCCCGGCCTTTCGTCCCGCAAGCATGGCGACGGCAAACATGCTGAGCGAGAGCGGGGCGATAGACAACCCCGCCTCCATGGCGTTGTATTCGAGCACCATCTGGAGGTAGATCGGCAAGGCGATCATGAGCCCGCCGAGAGCGATCTGCTGCAGCATCTGCTGGGAGATCCCGAGTTGAAAGTGCTTGGACCGGAACAAGTCTGGATCGATCAGCGGCGCTTTTTCTTGCCGCTTGCGACGGATCAGCCAGGTGGCGAAGCCAGCAAGCGCAATCGCGCCGCTGGCCAGAATCGCCAGCACGTATTCTCCGCCCTCTTGCCAGACCAGGATGCCGAGCACGATGCCGCCCATGCCCACGATCGAGAGGAGCGCACCCACGACGTCGACCGCTCGGCTGCCCGTATAGGGCACGTCGCGCACCAACTTGATGCCGGAGAGCACGACGATGATGATCACCAACTCCAGCAGGAACGCGATTCGCCAGGAGAAGAAGGTCGTGATGAACCCGCCTAGGAGGGGACCGACTGCTGCCGCTATCGCAGCCGCGGCACCGACGAGCGCATAGACCTGCTTCTGAGCGGCTCCTTGGAAGTTGCCATGAATGAGGGACTGCATGGAGGGCAGCAACAGTGAGGCGCCGATGCCGCCGATGATGGCCCAGAAGAAGACGATGGCGAACAGGCTCTGGGCGAGCGTCATGGCTGCCGCCCCGATGGCGTAACCCAGCAGTCCGAGTACGTACGCCCGCTTGCGTCCGATGAGGTCGCCGACCTTGCTACCGATCAGGATGAACGCCGCCGATACCAGCGCCTCGAGTGCGATCGCCCCCTGAACGCCGCTCACGGTCGTTCCGAGATCCCGTACGACGGCCGAGATGGATACGTTCATGATCGAGGTGTCGACCACGAGCACGAACATCGCCATCGCCAGCAAAACTGCCAGCGGTCGGTTCATGTGCGATTCCGCGGTACCGCCAGCGCTCCGATGCTGGCCTTCGGTCACTGGAGCCTCACATTCGATCGCGGAGGCATGGCGGCTGGGGCCATTCCTCCTAAAAGCTTCGACAGCGCGATTTTCTCGCTAGTCTGCGCGTATCTATTCACGCTTGGCGGGTGATCAACCGACGCCCGCTGCCACGTACCATCATCTGTAGTCGAGTCAGACTAACCACAATTGGAGGCAAATACACCAATGGCAGACACCCAGCCTGTCAGTCCCTTAGCTCATGGCACCGCCGTTTTCGCCGGTATGCTCATGATCATCGGCGGGGCTTTCCAGGCCGTAGAGGCTCTCGCGGCCATTGTGAACGACAAGTACCTCGTGGTCCTCCCGGAGTACATCTACGCCTTTGACCTCACGCTATGGGGTTGGATTCACTTGCTTGTCGGTCTGGGGTTGCTGGCAATCGGCATCTCCCTGCTGCGAGGTCAGACCTGGGCTCGTATGGCCGGCATAGTCATCGCGGTGATATCGGCGATCATCAACTTCGCCTGGCTGCCGCACTCGCCCTGGTGGGCGCTCATGGTCATCGCCATTGACGTCCTCATTATCTGGGCGCTCGCCTCGTACCTGCGCCAGCCCGACGTGCAGAGCACGCAGCAAGCAAGGACGCCCGAGACAACGTCTTAAAGGGATGCTCCGCTAGCCGAAGGAGTTTCAGATGCCGCAGGACGCCGAGCTCGGCGTCCTGCGGGAGCACCCGAATGATCCGGCGGCGGTGTACGAGATCACGCTACGCGGTACACCGCCCGCCGGCCTTACCGCTCGGTTTCCGTCGATGACCCTGCATTCGATACCGGCGGTAACAGTTCTCGTTCGGCGCGTAGTCGATCCCAGCAGAGATAGACGGGCTTATCGAGCGGCTGCGCTCCATCGGAATCACGCCACTGGAGATGCACGCATCGTCTCCGTACTACGAATTCTGGATTGAGGGACGACTTGGTAAGTCGATTCTGCGATCCATGCGGTGGGCAGCTCGATTCGAGCAGGAGCGCACGGTGGTGCGGGTCTTTGCCACGCCCGGGGATCTGCAGTTGATCTTGGAAAAACTGGCCGACAACGATATCGAGATCGACCACCTGATCCGCCGCCACGCCGCTTAGAGTCGGGTGGGGAGCGCTCTGCCCAAATGCGTCGGGCATAGCAGCCAGAATGCCCGACATCCGCCTGGGAGGCTTCACCCGCTCCGGGTGAGTCCGACGGCAGCGATCTTCCTCGGCATCATCGCAGAAGCAACTAGGCCTATCAGGCCAACCACCGCAAGAGCCATCATCGCGAGTCCGTAGGCGCGCTCAGGTGTAGCGGTAATGCCGGCAACAAGGATGGTGCCGGCGATAGCGGTCCCAAGGCACGAACCGAGATTGGACACGCTGCGGGAAAGGCCTGAGATCTCACCCTGCAGGTCCTCCGGGAAGCTCGACTGCACGACATTCACCGACGGCGTAAGCATCAGGCCGACACCAAGCCCGATGAGGAGCAGACCTGGCGCGAACGCCCAGGCGGTCGGAGAGACCCTTACGATCCAGAGCAGGACCAGGATGCCTGCGATCGTGAGAACGAACCCAGCAAGGATGAGGGTCCGTTGTGCATATCTTCTGGCGAGACGCTCCGCTGCGAGCGAGGAGGCCAGCAGCCCGACTGTTGCGGCGGTGAAAATGACGCCGGTCTGGATCGCATCGTAGCCACGCACGACCTGCAGATAAGCCGAGACCACAAAAGAGGTGCCGATGAGCATCAGCCATTGAGTGTTTTGGGTCACGAGACCGAGATTGGAGGTGCGGTTGTGGAAGAGACTCGTTGACAGCAGGGGCTCCTTGCCGGCCCGCTCCTTGGCCCGTATCGAGCGGAAGAACAGGGCAAGGACAAGCGCACCGGCGACGATCAAGATCAGCATCAACCACAAGTTGTTGTCTGCTGCAAGGATGCCGGTGACTACGAGCACGAGACCTACGGCCGAGAGGATGGCGCCGGTGGTGTCGAACGGTCGGGTCGGGTCAGCCGGCAGTGGATCCTTGATCCTTCGACTCAAGAAAACGATCACAGCAATGACCAGAGCCTGGAAGATGAAGGCTGCCCGCCAGCTGATGGCCGATGTGATAAGACCCCCGATCAGCGGACCGGCTGCGGCGCCGATGCCTCCCATGGCGCTGATCACCCCAAACGCACGAGCCCGGGACGTCAACTCGGTGAACAGCAGCGTGGTGAGGATGTAGACCGGCGGGATCAACATCGCCGTGCCCACTCCCTCCAGAATCGAGTTGCCGAGGATCAGCACTCCCAAGCCGGGCGAGACAGCGCTCAGTACGGCACCGATGCCGTAGACGATCAACCCGAGCATGAAGAGCCGCTTGCGGCCGTAGCGGTCGGTCAGCTTGCCGCCAGGGATCATCAGTGCCGCCATCACCAACAGGAAGATCGTGATCGCGATCTGAATGCCCTGAACGGTGGTGTCCAGGTCCTCACTCATGTCGGTGATCATCACGTTCATGTTCGAGCCGGCGAAGCTACAGATGAACTGGGCGAGGGCTAGGGGAGCGAGTACGCGTCGCAGGTCGGTCGATCCCTGTTCAACCGGTGCACTTTGAGTCACCGCAGCATCGTTCCACAACCAGTTCGCCGGCAATCACCCATTGGGGGTGAGGCCATTGGCAAGGAAGCTCGCGCAGCATGGTTACATCCAGGACCGATGCGGTCTCCGCCGGCTCCGCAAAGTAAGGATCAGACATCGATGTCGAATTACCCACTCATCGCCGATCACGGACTCATCGGCAACCTACAGACGGCGGCACTCGTCAGCACCGATGGCACCATCGATTGGTTCTGCGCGCCCCGCTTCGACTCGCCCAGCATCTTCGGCTCGCTGCTGGACGATGATCGCGGTGGACACTTGCGCACTCGACCAACCGTCGACACTTTCACCAGGCACCAGCTCTACTACCCGGACACCGCCATCCTCGTCACTCGCTTTCTCACCGAGTCGGGTGTGGGCGAAGTCGTCGATTTCATGCCGATCGCCAGTGCCGCGGTCGCCTCCCACCGGCACCAGCTGGTACGCATGCTCCGGTGCGTGCGCGGTGAGATGACCTTCGTTATGGACATCGCTCCGAGGTTCGACTACGGCCGGGAGCCGCATGAGACCCACGTGAGCGAGGACGGGGCCTTTTTCCAAGGTGCCCGGAGTGCGATGTCGCTCAGCATCGTTCGGGAGCCGGACGATGCTCGACTTGCGGGTGTCCAACGGGTGTCAGGGCAAGATCTGACATTCGAGCTCACCCTGACAGCCGGTCAGATGCGTGGACTTGTTTTGGAGACAGGTCAGCCTCGCCCTCCGCGACAGATCCGAGTCTCAGAGGCCTGGCAGCTCTTCGACGAGACTGTTCGCTTCTGGAGGTCATGGCTCGCGCAGTCCACCTACACGGGTCGGTGGCGGGAGACCTTGGAACGGTCCGCGATCACGCTGAAGCTCATGACGTACGCGCCGAGCGGTGGCATCGTCGCAGCACCGACAGCGGCGCTGCCGGAGCAGATCGGGGGAGAGCGCAACTGGGACTACCGGTACACCTGGGTTCGTGATGCCTCGTTCTCGGTCTATGCGCTACTCGGTATGGGATTCACCGAGGAGGCGGCAGCCCTAGGACGCTGGCTGGCCGCGAGGGTCCACGAGCAGGTC
>Ga0307299_10000067_pt1 | contig 32441 bp, 35 predicted proteins | sample ER_DNA_159_FD_194466 | JGI IMG/M metagenome (GOLD analysis project Ga0307299, IMG submission 194466) | Bulk soil microbial communities from the East River watershed near Crested Butte, Colorado, United States - ER_DNA_159 | ecosystem: Environmental > Terrestrial > Soil > Floodplain | place... | reverse complement strand
AAACCGCCGCGACCGCGCAGACGCCCACGGCCGCAGAGGTGAGCCAACGGCGCGGAGTGACCGGGGACCTCTGGACGGGACCGGACACGAGTGCCCCCACGGTAAGGAAGAGCGGCCCCAGCACCGCCAGGAAATCCCAGTCGATGTCGACGAAGGAATGGACAACACACAGCGCCACACCCAGTGACAGCGCCAGCCACACGCGCGTCCGGTCCCGGCGCAGCACCGCGATCACCCCCGCGGCAATCACCCCGGCGTACAGCAGGAACCCGACGATCCCGGTCTCGCTCAGAAACTGGAGCGGCACCGAGTGCGGCTCGGTCGTGGCGAGCTGCGTGTCGCGCTCGAGCCGGTCCGTGAGCTCGAACGTCCCCGTGCCCGTTCCTTGGAGTGGATGCGCCGTAAACGCGTTCCAGGCTTCCGTCCACCAGCGCCAGCGGTTGCTCGAGCTCGTGCTGATCACTCGGCCCGGCGTATCCGGCACCTGCGAGCCGACTCTGTTCGAGAACTCGTGCCACCGCGCACTGACGAAATCGCCAGGCCCGCCCGCGCGCACCACCGCGGCCACGAGCGCCACAAGCAACAGAACGACGAGCGCGACGGCCGCCCCGCGCGCCACCCGCGCATCGACGGCTCGCTCCAGCACGAACCGCGTCGCAAAGACGACCACGATCCCCCCGACGAGCAGCACCGCCCCGAACACGAGCCCGTCCTGCAAGCGCGCGTGATGCGGCTGTCCGTCCTCGCTGATCCCGGAAAGCGCCAACGCCGCCGCGGCCACGCAGGCGCCGACCACCCAGGCCACAGCGAGCGGCCCGAGTACCGCGAGCTCGTCCCGATCGAGCCAGAGCCACACGACCGCAGCGACGACGGTCAACACGATCCCGACGCGCGAGTACGTCAGCACCGCGACGACGAGCGCCGCATACAACAAGAGCGCGCCGCCGAGCCGCGCCCGCCGCTCGTGCCGCGGCCCCACCGCCCACAACCCGAGCGGCACCGCCGCCGCGGCAAGCAACGCGAGCTCGTTCCAGTAGGCCAGGGGATAGCGCAGCCGCGCCAACCGCTCGTAGTCGGGATACAGCCCCGGCACGACCTTCGCGGCCAGCGCCCACGCGAACAACGCACCGAGCAACACGCAGGCTGTAGCGGCGAACCGCCGCAACGGCACCCCGCCTACGAGCGCACCGACCGCGGCGAACGCGAAGTACACGAGCCCGCGATTCGTGTAGTCCCACGAGCGGCTCGGCTGGATCGACCAGGCGATCGAGAGGCCTTGCCAGACGATGAACGCGGCGAGCACGCAGAAGAACACCGTCCCCTCGAGCGGCAGCCGTCTGGGCCGCCAGAGCCACCCCACGGCCGCCACCAGCACCGCGGTGGCCCCGATCCAGAAGAGCCGGGACTGGCTCGAGCCGCCGCTGAAAAAGAGCGCCGCAAAGGCGAGGCCGGCGGCCGCGGCACCCAAGGCAACGGGCCAGCGCATCGGGCGCGAAGCTAACAGAGCCTGGGGCCGCATCCAGGAAAGCCTGCCCATCGTACGAACAACCATGGAAATGAGGAGATCCGGCCTGCTTACAAAGCGCTTACAAGTGACTCATGGCACGCTCACTCCCATCCGGCAGGGTGGGCAAGATCGTCGTTAGAGTCTCGCGCTAAGCCGCCGCCCGGCCCCCGCATGCCCAGACTTCTGAAACCCCTCATCCTCGTCGCAGCAGTTCTCGCCATCGGCACCGCCCTCGGAACTGCACAACCGGCCCAAGCGCGCTCGCTCACCACCTGCTCGAAGGCGCTCGTGCACGACTGGCTCGTCGACGGCCGCGTCGACAGGACCTACCCGGTGCACTGCTACCGCGAAGCCCTGAAGACGATCCCCGAGGATCAGCTGGTCTACGGAACGCTCCGCGACGATCTCAACCGCGCACTGCAGAACACCATCAGAAAGAACAACGGCCACGTCAACCGTGACACACCGGTTCCAGGGTTCCTCGCCCTCGGCGGTGGCGGCGGTGGTGGCGACGGCCCGGATGGAACAGGCGGCACCGGCGGCGTGTTCCACTGGCTCGCGCACACACTCGGACCGAACACCGCAGACTCTGTCCCTGTGCCCCTGCTCGTCCTCGGCGGGCTCGCCATTGCGTTGATGGCGGCCGCCGGAATCAGCTTTTTCGCTCGCCGGATGCAGGCCCGGCGGGCGGCGGTAGATCCGCCACCCGCAGGACCCTCCTTCTAGACGCTGCCGAGGCGCGTGCGTGCGCGGGTCGTGAGACCTGTCGCCAGCATTGCGAGCCCGACAAGCGCGACGAGCAACAGGCCGAGCCCCGTGAACGGGAGCTGGGCGAGCGTCCGTGGCTCACCGGTCGGCGACTTGACGGCGCCGAACGTATTGCGAGTCCGGTTCGGTGCGCCCTCAGCCTCTCGGCTACCAGGCTGCGGTAGGCCGACTGCAATAGCGGTCGAGGACGGTGAATCGGCCGCTGTGCCGGAAGCGGAGTCCGACTCGAGCGCTGCCGAGTCGACCGACAGGAACGTCGCGAACGGGCCGGACTGAGCGGTTCCCATGGAACCGGCCGCGTTGTTCCCACCACCAAGCTGCGCCGCACCGATCGAGTCGGTTGCGGTGTTCGTTCCTTCGCCGCCGAGCGTCACCGGCGTCGATGTGGTCGTGCCGCCTGCACCGACGGCAGGTCCTGCCGTCACTCCACCCGACTGGAACACACCGGTCGAGCCGGCGGAAGAGTTGCCTCCGCCGATCTGAGCGGCACCGGTCGAGCCCGAAGCGTTGTTGCCTCCGTTACCCCCGACCGTCACGGGAACGCTTGCGCTCGCGTTGTTGCCCGAGGCCCCGGCGGACGCCGACGGTGAGGCGTGCACGGAGCTCACCTGAGCGGTGCCGGTGGAGTTGTTCGAGGTGTTCCCGCCACCGGCCTGGACGGCGCCGGTCGAGTTCGTGGCGGTGTTGTTGCCCGAACCACCGATGCTGACCGGCACGGACGCGGCGGCAGTCGCGCCCGCCTGACTCGCACCGACAGTCGGTGTGGCTCCGACAGGACCGGTCTGGACTGCGCCGACCGAGCCCGTCGCGTTGTTGTCGGCCAGCGCCGTCTGCGCCGTACCGAGGGTGAGCGCCACGACTGCGACGATCACGACTACTCGTCTTGATCTCATGGCTCCTTCTTTCGTAGACATCATTCGAGTTGACCGCCTCCCTGCGCCACACTTGCGCCGAATCACTCGTTCGAGGGATCGGTTATTTGACGTAAGTCACCGCGAGTGCGAACGACGTCTTCACGCCCGTTCCAGCGACACGCAACGCGTAAGTGCCGGGGGTCGCAACGCCTTGCAACTGCAGCGGGCTCCTGCCAGAGACCCGGCCGAGAGGAGTCGAGAGGGTCATCCGCTTTCCGCCCATGAAGCGCAAGATCGCGGTGAACGGGCCGGCGCCGACGTCGACGGTGTATGCACGCGAACGCACCTTGCGGCCAACCGTTCCCTTGAAGGTGACCGCTGTCGCACGTGCCGGACGGAGCAGCGCGAGTGTCTTGCCCGCATCGATCCGGCCGTACTGCACGAACGCAGGCAGCGGGAACGCCGCGCGCGCCAGGGCGTCCTCTGCCTCCTGCGCGGTTGCAGCCGGCTGCGCGCTCAGCTCGAGCGCAACCAGACCGGCCACGACCGGCGCGGCGGACGAGGTGCCGCAGAAGTTGCCGTAGCCGCCGCCGAGAATCGGGGCGACGTTGCAGCCCGGGGCGGCGAGCCGTACCCACGAGCCGAAGTTCGACCAGGAGTAGCGCTGATCGCCGACCGTGGTCGCGGCGACGCTGACCGCGTGCGGGTCGGCGGCCGGGAAGAACTGGGTCGTGACGCCCGCGTTGCCGGCCGCCGCGACGACAACCACGCCCTTGTTCGCTGCATACGTCAGCGCGTTCCCAAGCTCGACGCTCGACCCGGGACCGCCGAGGCTGAGGTTGAGCACGCGCGCACCGTGGTTGGTCGCCCACACGATCCCGGCAGCGATCAGCGTGTCGTCGCCATTTCCTTTCGAGTCGAGCACCTTGATCGGCATGACGAGACAGCGCCAGCAGATGCCGGCGACGCCCGCGCGATTGTTCGAGCGCGCGCCGATCACGCCCGCGACTGCGGTGCCGTGGCCGTGGTCGTCCGCGGGATCGGCGTCGTTGCCGACGAAGTCCCACCCGGGCACGAGCGCGCCGCGCAGATCCGGGTGATTCGCGTCGACGCCCGTGTCGATGACGGCGACGACGATCTTGCTCGAGCCCTGCGTCACGTCCCAGGCCTTCGGGAAGCCAGCGACGCGGAGGCCGGCCTGCTGCGGCCAGTCCGTGTCGTCGGGGCTCGTGTCGAACGCTTCGGCGATCGGCTCTTTCGCTGCATTCGCGACCGCGGAGGACGACTGCAGTGCAGCCAGCACCTCGGCTCGGTGCTCCGGCTCGACACTGACGAGGTACGCCCTGATCTGCGGGATCGCCGTCTCGAGCGTGCCGCCGGCGTCGGAGATCACGGACCGAATCCGCGCCCGCGTCACCCCGGGCTTGAAGGTGACTGCGACCCGGCGTGGGTCGGAGCGCACCACCGTCGAGTTCCTCGTCACCGGCTCGGGTTCCGTGGGTGCGCCCGCCGGCTCCGAGCTCGCCGTCGGTTCCCCTCCAGCGGGCGCACCCTGCTCGTCGCGGCACCCGAGATCGATCCCCGGCGTGACCATCACGCAGACGGCTGCCGGAGCCTGAGCGGGCCCGCAGGCCAGCACCAAGGCAACCGCAGCCAACGGCGTGAGCCAACCGGTGATCTGTCGGGGCCGCATCGCGTCAGCGGAGGAGACCGACGGAGTTGCCGCAACTTGCGGGGAATCACTCCATCGAGGGACTGTCCCTGGCACACGTCCGAACGGCCCGAACCCGGCTTGGAAAGGGGCCTCGCGGCTACACTTGGGGTTACGTCCGGGCCGGTTTCTAAGGTCCAGATCCCGGTCGGCGGCGCCTCCTAGAAGACGCAACACCACACCGATCGAGATCCATATCCATAGGACTAGGCTCGGGAGGAACAGGATGGCGACCGCCAAGACACAGGAGACTCAGGCACCCGCAGAGACGCTCGCGGAGAACACCGTCGTGGACAAGGCGGCGAGTCTCGCCGTCCGCCGCTACTTCACGATCCCGGGCCGCGACCCGTTCGACGAGATCGAATGGGAGATCCGCGACGCCTTCATCCCCGGCAAGGAGAAGCCGGTCTTCGACCAGAAGGACGTCGAGTTCCCGAAGTTCTGGTCGCAAACAGCGACGAATATCGTCGCGCAGAAGTATTTCCGCGGCCGCATGACCTCTCCGGAGCGCGAGCGGAGCGTCAAGCAGATGATCGGCCGCGTCGTCGACACGATCTCCGGCTGGGGCCGCGCCGACGGCTACTTCGCGACCGAGGAAGAGGCAGAGACCTTCGAGTCCGAGCTCAAGGCGATCCTCGTCAACCAGCTCGCCTCCTTCAACTCGCCGGTCTGGTTCAACGTCGGCTTCGAGGAGAAGCCGCAGTGCTCGGCCTGCTTCATCCTCTCGATCGACGACTCGATGGACTCGATCCTCGACTGGATCCGGCGCGAGGGCGTCATCTTCCGCGGCGGCTCGGGCTCCGGCGTCAACCTCTCCAAGCTTCGCTCCTCGAAGGAGCAGCTCTCGAAGGGCGGCTACGCCTCGGGCCCCGTGAGCTTCATGCGCGGCGCCGACGCGTCGGCCGGGACGATCAAGTCCGGCGGCAAGACGCGGCGCGCAGCGAAGATGGTCGTGCTCGACGTCGACCATCCCGACATCGCAGAGTTCATCTGGTGCAAGTCGCACGAGGAGAAGAAGGCACGCGTCCTCGAGCAGGCCGGCTACGACATGTCGCTCGACTCGCCCGACTGGGCGTCGATCCAGTACCAGAACGCCAACAACTCGGTGCGCGTCACCGACGCGTTCATGGAGGCCGTCGAGGCCGACGGCGACTGGAACCTCACGGCGCGCACCGACGGTGCGGTCGTCGAAACGGTCAAGGCGCGCACGGTTCTGAAGGAGATGGCCGAGGCTGCCTGGCAGTGCGCCGATCCTGGTGTCCAGTACGACACGACGATCAACAACTGGCACACACTGCCGAACACGAGCCGCATCAACGCGTCGAACCCGTGCTCGGAGTACATGTCGATCGACGACAGCGCGTGCAACCTCGCCTCGCTGAACCTGATGAAGTTCCGCCGCGAAGACGGCGAGCTCGACGTCGAGGCCTTCTCGCACGCCGTCGACGTGATGTTCCTCGCGCAGGAGATCGCGGTCGGCAACTCGTCGTACCCGACGCCCGAGATCGAGAAGAACGCCAAGGCGTACCGCCAGCTCGGGCTCGGCTACGCGAACCTCGGCGCGCTGCTGATGGCACGCGGGCTTCCGTATGACTCCGACGAGGGCCGCGCGTACGCAGCTGCGATCACCGGGCTGATGACGGGCCGCGCGTATCGCAAGTCGGCGGAGATCGCGGGCCGCATGGGTCCGTTCGCCGGCTACAAGCCGAACGCGGCGGCCATGATCGGCGTCATGGCGCAGCATCGCGCCGCGGTCGGGAACATCCAGGACTCCGACGTGATTCCGGCCGATCTTTTGACCGCGTGCCGGCACGCCTGGGACGACGTCCTGAACATCGGCGAGGTGAACGGCTACCGCAACGCGCAGGCAACGGTGCTGGCGCCGACCGGAACGATCAGCTTCATGATGGATTGCGACACGACCGGCGTCGAGCCCGACTTCTCATTGGTGAAGTCGAAGAAGCTCGTCGGCGGCGGTGAGATCACGATCGTGAACAAGTCGGTGCAGATGGCGCTCGAGAAGCTGGGGTACACGCCGGCCGAGGGCGAGGAGATCGTCGCGTTCGTCGACGAGCGGAACACCGTCGTCGGCGCGCCGTACGTGAAGGCCGAGCACTACCCGGTGTTCGACTGCGCAGTCGGTGACCGGGCGATCCACTACACCGGCCACACGAAGATGATGGGCGCCGTTCAACCGTTCATCTCCGGCGCGATCTCGAAGACCGTGAACCTGCCGGAGACGGCGACGGTCGACGAGGTGGCGAAGCTCTTCGTCGACTCGTGGAAGCTCGGCGTGAAGGCGATCGCGATCTACCGCGACAACTGCAAGGTCGCGCAGCCGCTGTCGGGCAAGAAGGACGGCGGAGCAGTCACGCTACTCGACGCCGCGACCGCAGCTCCGCCACTGCCGGCGACCCGCCGCCGCCGACTGCCGGAGGACCGGGTCGAGGTTGGCCGCAAGTTCCGTGTCGGCGACTACGAGGGCTACATCCACGTCGGGCTGTACGAAGACGGGACGCCTGGCGACATCTTCGTGGACATCGCCAAGGAGGGCACGACCCTCGCCGGCCTGATGAACTCGATCATGATCTCGGTCTCCCTCGGCATGCAGTACGGCGTGCCGCTCGAGGTGTACGTCTCGAAGTTCGCGCACATGCGCTTCGAGCCGAGCGGGATGACGAACGACCCGGACATCAGGGCCGCGAAGTCGATCGTCGACTACATCTTCAGGTGGATGGGAAAGAAGTTCCTGACCGTCGACCAGCAGGAGGAGATCGGAATCCTGTCGGCCGAGGTGCGAGCCCGACTAGCGGAGGGCTATCGCAACGGCGGGGACGCGCCCCAGTCGATCAAAGCGCCGGCAGAGATGGCGCCGCCCGGGCAGACCGCGCTCTTCAACGCCTTCGAGGATGCCCAGGAGTGCGCAAAGTGCGGCGGTCGGATGGTGCGGACCGGCAGTTGCTACACGTGTCGTGACTGCGGCACGAACACCGGCTGCTCGTGAAGAGCCGTCCCGTGATGCGTCTCCGGCCGCCGTCTCCGGCGATGGTCGTTGCCTGTCTCGCGCTCGCGGTCTCGCTGACCGGAGGCGCCTACGCAGTCTCCACTGCGTTGCCGCGCAACAGCGTCGGCCCGGCTCAGCTGAAGGCCAACGCCGTCAACTCGGCCAAGGTGCAAAACCGTTCGCTGCGCGCGGCCGATTTCGCGATCGGGCAGATCCCTAAGGGACCGCAGGGACCTGCGGGCGCGGCCGGGCCGCAGGGACCGCCGGGAACGAGCGGGGTGCAGCAGATCTCGTCGAGCGGGCCATCCAACAGCACCTCGAAGAGCTTCCAGGTGGATTGCCCATCCGGTAAGCGCGCGATCGGGGGCGGCGGCACGTTGACCGGCACGACGACGAACACCTTCCTCTCGATCAGCCGACCGTCCGATGCCGGAACGGGTTGGATCGCAGCCGGTCGCGAGTCGAGTGGCGGGAACGCCGGCAACTGGGCCGTGCAGGCCTGGGTCGTCTGCGCGACCGTCTCTCCCTAGCAAAACTTCAGAGGTTGCGGCAACGCGGGCGTGCGGCTCGAGGTGTCCGGGATGGCGGCTAGCGCGTGACCGTGAGGGTGTACGTCATGGCCGCCTTCGCGCCAAGTGAATCACTGACGAGCACGGTGAAGCGGAAGCGACCGCGCCGCCGAGCCTTCCCAGACACGACACCAGTCATGCCGTTGAGCTTCACGCCGGACGGAAGTGAGCCCGCGGCAAGAGTCCAAGTGGTCTCGCCGACTCCGCCGTGCGAGGCAAGCGCCAGCAGGTAGCGCTTGGCCACGCGTGCACGGCCGACGGCGAACGTCGCGATCTGTAGCTTCGGCGCAACGGTCAGCGTGACGGTGACCTGCGTGGTCGCGCCGGCCGCGTCGGTCACGGTGAGCACGATCGGAAACGTGCCGGCCTCGGCCGGGACGCCTTGGAGGAAGCTGGTCGAGCCGTTGCCCTTGTCGCCGATGAATCCCGTCTTGAGGGGAAGCGCGCCGCTGATCTTCCAGCTGTAGCCGGGCGTGCCGCCCCTGGCGTTGATCGAGATCTGCAACGGTCGTCCGACCTCCCAGGGCTGATCGGCAGGTGCGTTCGCCGCCAGCCTTTCCGCGACGAGCAGGTCGAATTGTTTTGCTGCCGAGCGGCCGTCTCCGGCACCGACCCGTGCGGTGAAGCTGAAGCTGCCGGCGGCAGCAGGTGTCCCGGAGACCACGCCGTTCGCGCCAAGCGTGAGGCCGGACGGAAGCGAACCGGCGCTCACTGCCCACGTCAGACTTCCGCCGCCTGTGGCGCCGAGCGTGGCCGTATAGGGAGTGCCCGCAGTCGCCTTCGGGAGGCTCGCGGTCGTGATCTGCAGCGGTGGCTGTGGCGCGGGCGTCGGCGGCGGCGATGGCGCGCCTCCACCGGCGCCTCCTCCACCGATAACTGTGAACACGAACTGCCTCTCCGAGTGGTTGTCACCCCCGCACCAGGAAGGGCCGCCTTCGGTCGCGGTGAGGTCGTGGACAGTCACCCACGGCTGCGCAGTCGCAGCGGCGGTCGCCGTGCCGGTGACGAGGCCGCTCGAGGACATCGACAAGCCCGGAGGCATACCGCCGTTCGTGATCTCCCACCGGTAGGCGTTGCAGCCGTCGTGGGCGAGCAACTGCAGGTTGACGGATTGGCCGACCGACATCGTCGGACAAACGAGGAGCGGACCGCTCGCCGGACAGGGCGAGCTGTCGTTGAAGCTCGCCGTAGACCCAGGCGTGGCGGCGGCGCCCGCAACGAGTGCGACAAGTGTGAGAATGAACGTGAAACGCTTCATGACCCCGGCTACTTCGGCGGTGAGGTTACCGATCCTCGACCCCAGTGGTAGAAGAATCGGCATCAGGTCGATCCTTCTTGAGCATCACGGCTGGCCACTCCTGGCTGTTAAGACGCCGGCTCGCGGACGACTTCCCGGTGGGTGGTGGTCTGTACGTCGCGCAGTTAAGCCACCGGCGCCGACGCGCCCTAGACGTCAGAAGACTGCGGCGTACGCGTTCAACGCAGGTTGTCCACCGAGATGCGCGTACAACACGCGTGATCCGGGTGGGATCCGTCCGGACCGGATGAGGTCGATCAACGCGGCCATCGACTTTCCTTCGTACACAGGATCGGTGAGCACACCCTCGAGCCGGGCGCACAAGCGGATGGCCTCGATCGTCCTCGCGTCAGGCATCCCGTACGTGCCGGCGTGCCACTCGTCGAGCAAGACGATCTCATCGTCACGCAACTCGCGGACCAGTTCGATCGCCCCCGCGGTCCGTCTCGCGATGCGGGCGATCTGATTCCACGTCTGCTCGACCGTCGCTGAGCCGTCGATGCCGAGCACCCTACGCTCCGAGTCCTGCAACGCGAAGCCCGCGACCATGCCCGCTTGCGTCGAGCCGGTCACCGAGCACGTAATGACCGTGTCGAAGAAGACGCCGAGTTCTTCCTCCTGCTCTGCCACCTCCTGCGCCCAGCGTGCGAACCCGAGCCCGCCCAGTGGATGATCGGAACCGCCGGCCGGGATTGCGTACGGCTTCCCGCCGCGCTCCTCGACTGACGAGAGCGCTTCTTCCCAGCTCGGCCGGATGCCGATGTCGAACCCGGCCTCGCTGAGCCGCACGTCGGCGCCCATGATGCGCGACAGCAGGATGTTCCCGACCTTGTCGTAGACGGCATCCGGCCAGTCGACCCAGTGCTCCTGCACGAGGACACAGCCGAGACCGAGCTTCGCGGCGACCGCGGCGACCTGCCGCGTGTGGTTCGACTGCACACCGCCGATCGAGACGAGCGTGTCGCAGCCCTGCGCCAGCGCATCGGCGACGAGGTACTCCAGCTTCCGCGTCTTGTTGCCGCCGTACGCGAGGCCCGAGTTGCAGTCCTCGCGTTTCGCCCAGATCTCGACCTCGCCGCCGAGGTGCTCGCTCAGCCGCTCGAGCCGATGCACCGGCGACGGGCCGAACAGCAGCGGCACGCGCGCAAAGTTGTCCAGACCTCGCTGCTCAGTCACGCGCCGCGTACTCGACGCTTTCGAAGGGCCAGTCCGATTCGACCCAGCCGCTGACGGCTCTCCACAGCGGCGCATCAAGCTCCGCTTCGCTCGCGCGGACCCAGGATTCCACGCGCGCGTCGACCGCTTCATCCGGAACGGGATAGATGTAGACGCACCCGATCACGTCGCCGTCTGGCGACAGCACGGTGTACGTGAAGCCCGTCCGACTTTCGAAATCCGCGGCGTGGCGCTGGAGATCCGCGCGATTCTCGTCGAGCGTCATCGGCCGGGGCCACGAGCTCTCCTCCCAGCCGGGTGTGGCGTGAATGTGCTCTGTCGAGGACGACCAGGCCGCGTAGTCGGGGTCGTTGTGCTGTGGCCCGAGTGGCTCCAGCACGAACTGCTGTGTCTCGAGCCGAAGGGGCACGACGAACTCCGGCGGCACGAAGGGCTCGGAAGTCACGCGGCGATACTCTAAGCGGCGGATGCGTGGGGGTCGACACCGGCTGATCCTGGCCGCGCTTGCAGCCGTCGGCCTGCCCGTTCTCGCGGGCGGATGCTCGTTCGAGAGCGAGATCGCGGTTCAGCTCCTCGAAGGTGCGCCGGTCGTGGTGAAGCAGTCCACCAAGGTGGACATCACTCCGCTGCGCGTGCGAGGTACGACGACACGTGCCGGGCAAGTCGTTCGAATCGACTGCTCCATCACCGGCATCTACGACGTGGACGATCCGACTGGACCGGCCGTGCTGGTTCAGCTCTACGTCGTCCACCTACGCACGCGGCCGCTCCGGCGCGGAACCCCTTATCAGCTCGACTGCTCGGGTCCCGTGATCGTTGAGCTTCCCGCCGATGCGTCGAACATTCAGGCAGCCGCGACGGCCGCGTCCGAGTCGCGTGTGGCGCTACCCGTTGAGGCCCCCCTCTCGTCGATCGCGCTCGCGTACGGAAAGCAACTGCGAGCGGAGCCGACGATGCAGTTCGCCCTCGTGAGACAGCCTTCGCTCTCAGCCGGGAGCCAGGCGGTCGAGCTCGCTTTCAGTCTGCCCCGGGTCCGCACGTTCCGGGAAAAGGTGCTCTACACCGCCCAGGTCTCGTGCGGCCGCTCGAAATACCTGCAGCCGATCCGCCCGCTCGTCACGAGGATGGCGGGAGCGCGGGCACTCACCGTCCAGCCGTCGGCGAACGAGACCAGCGTCTCTGTGCCACACCTCTTTGGCGGCATCGTTGCCTACCGCCAAGCGACGCGAACGCTTTCGTGTCCGCGCTGACTTTCAAGCACGACGGGCTCCGCCTTGCCTACGACGTCGTCGGCGAAGGATTCCCGGTCATCCTCCACACGGGCGCGGGTGGCGACTCGCGCATGTGGCGCGACGCCGGATACGTCGACGCTCTAGGCGGTTACACGGTCGTCCTCTTCGATCATCGCGGCCACGGCGCGAGTGACGCGCCGACCGACCCGCGCGGCTACCTGCCTGAGCACCACGCCGCGGACGTCGTCGCGCTCGCCGACCATCTGGGTCTCGGCCGGTTTGCATTCTGGGGTTACTCCGCCGGAGCCCGGTTCGGCTTCCAGCTGGCCGCGACACGACCCGATCGCGTCGCCGGCCTGATCGCTCTGGGAACCGTCGATGCCGAGGACGCCGATCCAGCCGAGTGGCTTACGGACGCCGAATCCGCTCGCGTCAAAGGCCTCGAACCGATCCTCGAGGACGAATCGATTCCACAGTGGCTGCGGGAGAACTTGCTGTCGACCGACAACGAAGTCCTCGCACGCGGATTCGAGTGCTTCGCCGACTGGTCTCCGTGGCCCCTCTTCGCACAGATCACCGCGCCGGTGCTCATCGTCGCGGGCGAGCTCGAGGACGAAGGCTGCGCGCAAGCAGCCGCGAGGATCGCGCGAGGTCGTGCCGTCATCCTCCCGGGGCTGGGTCATATCGACGCCTTCGTACAGAGTCAGAGAGTTCTTCAGCACGCGCTCCCGTTCCTGAACGAGGTCCGAACGCGAGCTTCTAGTTAGGTCGTCGCTGCCGCGAGCCGGTGTTCCACCGCGTGGCGTGCCCGGTCTATCGCTGCCGGGTCCTGGGTAGCGACGAACTGCGTGTTGCCGAGGAGCAGATAGCCGGTGAGATCGAACGCGAGCTGTTCGGCGTCCTCCGCCGCATCGATGCTCCCTTCGGTCTGCGCCTCCTGAATCGTGTCGACGACAAGCCGCATCCACTCCGCCGAAAGCGCGAGGGCCTCGTCGCGGACCGGTCCGGTCTGCGCGCCGAGCTCTGCGCCTACCGACACGTAGAAGCAACCACCCGGGTAGACCTTGTTCTCCACGTGCCGAAGGAACAACTCGATCAGTTGCCGCAGACGCCCGAGCGCCGTCGTCGCCACCAGCGCGGGCTCGATCACGAGCTCGTGGAAGAGCGCGTGCGCGGTCTCGATCGTCGCCAGCTGCAGCTCCTCCTTCGAGCCGAAGTGCGCGAAGAGCCCGCTCTTGCTCATCCCGACCGCGTCGGCGAGCCGGCCGATCGAGAGCCCGTTGATGCCCTCGACCGTGGCGAGCCGCGCCGCCTCTTGCAGGATCGCCTTGCGGCTTCTTTCGCCGTCGCTGCGGCGCTTGCGGGTTGCTTCCACCAAGTCGCTTGACAAGATAGCACGATCGTTCGTATACTCTGCGGCACGAACGATCGTACTAACTAGTCAAGGAGGATCCGATGAACCTGTACGTGATTCGCAGACCCAGCGGCTGGGGGACGCCAGAGGATCTCCAGGCCGCGGCGGCACGATCGAAGCAGGTGGGCGACGAGGAGATGCCGGCGGACATCCGCTGGATCCGCTCCTATGTCGTCAAGGAGGCCGACGGGACGCTCGGCACCTTCTGTGTCTACGAAGCCTCGAGCCCCGAGAAGATCCGCGAGCACGCTGAGCGTGCAGGGATCCCGGCGACGGAGATCGTCGAGGTCGCAGAGACCGTGCTCGTCCGGCCCGATCCCGTCGCGGTCGCGGCTTGAACCGCCTGGCGAGGTGTGTGGGGGACGCTGACTCCCTCACACACGTCGCTTCAGGTCTCTAGGCGCGCTCCAGGACGACGACCGGGATCTCCCGTTCGGTCTTCGTCTGGTAGCTCTCGTAATCGGGCCACTGCTGGTTGACGAGCTGCCACAACCGTTCGCGCTCCTCGCCCTCCGCCGTGCGCGCACGCGCCGAGAACACGTCGTCGAGCACCTGGAGCTCAACATTCGGATCGTTCTCCAGGTTCCGGTACCAATCCGGATGTTCGGGCGCGCCGCCCTTCGACGCGACGATCACGTAACGATCGCCGTCCTGCTCGTAGATGAGCGGCTTCGTTCGCGGCTCGCCGCTCTTTCGGCCCTTCGTCGTCAAGAGCAAGGTCTTCGAGCCTCGCTTCCACTTGTGGCCGACCTCGCCCCCTGTTTCGCGGTAGCGCCGCACGTGCTCTTCGCCGAACAGGTTCTCTCCTTCGCCCATGTGATCGCTCCTTCCGACTGGTGCCCGTTAACCTAGCGGCCGTGCTGACGAATCGCTCTGCACCGCCCGCGACCGTTACGGCGGTGCTGATCTATCCGGATGTGCGAGCGGCCGTCGCATGGCTCGACTCCGCCTTCGGGTTCGAGGAACGCGTGCGCATCGGCGACGCGCACCGGGCTCAGCTGCGCGTCGGCACAGACGGCGCCGTCGTCGTCGCCGACGTTCGCGGCGATCAGGTCGCGCCAACCGCCGGTGTCGTGACTCATCTCCTCAAAGTGCGTGTGCCGGACGTCGATGCAGCGTTCGCACGAGCGCGTGACTTCGGCGGGCGCGTCGTCGAGGAGCCAGCGACGCACGAGTACGGTGAGCGCTCATGCGTGGTGGAGGACCTGGGTGGCCATCGGTGGGAGCTCACGCAGTCAGTCCGCGACGTAGAGCCTGAGGAATGGGGCGGGGTAACAGTCGCACCCTGGTAAGTCCTCCCGGTACCGTGGGCCGGGGTCTGTGGCACAAAGGCGTTTCCAACGAGGTCGTGAGCTTGCGATTGATCTCGGCACGGCGAACACGCTCGTGTTCGTCCGCGGCGAGGGCATCGCGGTGTTCGAGCCGTCCGTCGTTGCGATCGACGACGTAACCGGGCGCGTTCACGCGGTCGGCGAGGAGGCTCGCCGCATGATCGGGCGCACGCCGGCGACGATCCGCGCGATCCGCCCGCTCCGGCACGGTGTCATCGCGGACTTCGACATCACCGCCGAGATGCTGCGCTACTTCATTCGCCGTGTCGGCGGCGGGGGCGGCCTGTCGTATTCGCATGTCGTCCTCTGCGTGCCGAGCGGCATCACCGACGTCGAGCGGAACGCGGTCGAGGAAGCAACGCTTGCCGCCGGCGTGCGCAGAGTCTCGCTGATCGAGGAGCCGATGGCCGCCGCAATCGGAGCGGGGCTCCCCGTCGCCGAGGCACAGGGAACGATGGTCGTGGACATCGGCGGCGGCACGACCGAGGTAGCGGTGCTTGCGCTCGGCGGGATCGTGGTGTGGGAATCGGTCAAGGTCGGCGGCTACGAGCTCGACGAAGCTCTCGTTCGGCACGTCGACGCCAATGCGCGCCTGCTCATCGGTTCCGAGACGGCCGAGGCCGCGAAGATCGCTTGCGGGGCGGCGTGGCCGTTGCCGGAGCCACTGGAAACTCAGGTCGCCGGACGCGACCGCATGACGGGACTGCTCCGACGAAACACGATCGATTCGAACGACGTGCGGGCCGCAATCGCCCAGCCGGTCGAGACGATCATCGACACGGTGAAGCGAACGCTCGAAGCGACACCGCCCGAGCTCGCCGCCGACCTCGGGAGCAGGGGGATCGTGCTCGCCGGCGGCGGTGCACTGCTACGCGGGTTCGACCAACTGTTGAGCTCGGAGACAGGGCTGCCGGTTGTCGTCGCGGAGAAGCCGCTCGAGTGCGTCGTGCTCGGCGCCGGCAGTAGCCTCGAGGAGAGCGAGCTGCTGGGCCGGACCTCCAAGAAGCGTCAGCCGTTCGGGCGCCGCCGCCGGCGTCGCTGAGCTACGCCTTCCTCTCGGGACGCGCAAGGAAGATTGCGCCGATCGTCACCGCGGCGAACGCGGTGATGCGCAAGGCGCCGTAGACACCGGACGGAACCGGCTCGTCGAGCACGATCGTGCCGGCAGCGATCGGCACCGCATTCGTCAGGAGCGTCGCCAACCCGGCGACAGTCAGCGCAGCGCCCCGCTGGTACCCGAGTTGGAGGAGCCACGTCCCGAGCGTGTAGCCGAGAATCAGAGGGATCACAAAGGCGATGCGTGCACCGCCCTGCGTCGCGACCTTCGTGCTGACGTCTCCGAGCGAGAAGAACAGCCCACCCGCGACACCTTCGGCCACGGCGACTCCGAGCATCCTCCGGCCCAGTGTGACGACGAACACCGCCGCTCCCGCGGTGGCGCCGAGCCAGACGAGGATCGCCGCCGTCGAGCCCGCTCCGCCTTGCCCACTCCCACCGATCAAGGACACCCCGAGCGCCGCGAGGCCGAGGACGGAAAGCAGGACGCCGTTCCGCTCACGCGGTGAGAGACGCCGCCCGGCGAACCGCGAGGACACGTACGCCAGGACGCCGATCCCTCCGGCCGCGACGCTCTGCACCAGAGCGAGCGACGCCAGCCTGAGCGCCGCCACATAGAGAAGAAAGCCGACCGACTCCATCGCGAAGCCGAACAGCCAGCTGCGGTCGGTAAGGAGCACGCGAGCCGACTGCAACGGGCGCCGCATGCTGAGAACCGGAAGAGCTGCGACCGCATCGTGCTCGCGCAGATACGCAAAGTTGATCAGCACCGTCGACGCGAGCGCAAGCGGTAGAGCGATGGCCGTCGACGTATTCACTCGCGGAGCGGCACCCTAATGGGCGAGGCCGCAGTCTAGAAGCGGTTCAAGGCCTTTGGGGGAGCAGAAGCTCCCCCAACAACCCCCCTTCTAGGCAGCGAGATCGAGCGCCGGCTCGAGCTCTTCGACGTTCTGTTCGAGCTCGTCGCGGCGAATCAAGACGACCGTAGCCACGATGCCGATCGCGGAGACGATCACGCCCGCGACAAACGCGCCGTGGAAGCCGCTCACGAGCGCAGATGCCTGCGACGAGCCGCCGGCGATCGCGTCACTCGTCCGCGACGTCGCGATCGTCGACAGCGCTGCGATTCCGAGCGCGCCGCCGATCTGTTGTGACGTGTTGATGAGACCCGATGCCAAGCCCGCCTCGGCCGGCTGGATGCCGGCCAGCGCGGCGATCGAGATCGGCACGAACGAGAAGCCGAGGCCGACGGCGATCAGCAGGAACCCGGGCAACAGGTCGCCGAGGTAGGACCCGTGCACCGACACCTGCGTGAAGTACACGAGACCGGCTGTGAGCGACGTCATCCCGGTCACCAGCACCGGCTTCACGCCGATGCGCGTCACGAGCTGGGCCGCAACCGCCGAGGTCAAGATCGCCGTCCCCGCGACCGCGAGGTACGCGACGCCGGTCTTCATCGGCGAATAGCCGAGCACCTGCTGCATGTAGAGCGTCAGCATCAGGAAGAGCGAGAACGTCGCCGTGCCGAGGATGAACCCCGCGACGTTGGCGCCGGTGACGGTCTTGATCCGCAGGATCCCGATCCGCATCAGCGGCTCCGGGTGCCGGAGCTCCCACACGACGAAGCCGATGAGCAGCGCGACCGAGGCCGCGAAGAACGCGATCGTGCTTCCCGCGACCCAGCCGTTCCGGCCCGCCTCGGTGATGGCGTAGACGAACAGGGAGAGCCCGCTCGTCACCAGCACGGCGCCGGCTGCGTCGAACGACTTGACGCTCGCGTCGCGACTCTCCTTCAGCAGGATCGGCGCAAGCACGAAGCCCGCCACGCCCACAGGGACGTTGACGAAGAAGATCCACGACCAGCTGAGTGAGGATGTGAGGATCCCGCCGAGCAGGACGCCGGCCGCGGCACCGAAGCCGCCGACCGCGCCCCACACGCCGAGCGCGATGTTCCGCTCGCGGCCCTCAGGGAAGGTCACCGACAGGATCGACAGCGCCGCCGGCGTGATCACCGCCGCGCCGAGGCCCTGAATGGCTCGTGCCGAGATCAGGGAAGCCTCGGACCACGCCAGGCCGGCGAAGAGCGAGGCGAGCGTGAACACGACGAGCCCGGCGAGAAAGATCCGCCTGCGCCCGAGCAGGTCGGCCGCGCGGCCGCCGAGGAGCAGGAAGCCTCCGAACACGAGCGCGTAGGCACTGATGACCCATTGCAGGTTCTGCTCAGAGAACCCGAGGTCGACCTGGATCGAGGGCAATGCCACGTTCACGATTGCGATGTCCAGGACGACCATAAACTGCACGACGCTGAGGAGCCCCAGCGCCCACCATTTGCGTCGATCTGAAGTAACCATGTCGTCCATATCCCTTCGAGTTGAAAGCCGTGACTTCAGGTTGCCTGGGGCCAAAAGGGCTACGGAATGGTCTGAGCCGGTGAATTGATGTACGGGTAACCGCACCTGCCTGTGGGACGGCGACTGGAAGAATTGGCGCCCGGTGACGATTCCCGGGATCACGGCCGACGAGCTGCTGCGCAAGATCGACGACGGAGAGCCGTTCGTGCTCGTCGACGCGCTCGCGCCGATGGTGTACGCCCACTCCCACCTCCCGGGAGCGATCAACGTGCCGCCGACGGCCGTCGATTCCTACATGGTCGCGCGGCGTATCCCCGACCGGAACACAGAGATCGTCGTCTACTGCGCGAGCCCGAACTGCGAGGACTCGATCGCGACAGGTATTCAGCTCCAGGAGCTCGGCTACACGAACGTCCGCCACTACTCGGGCGGCAAGAACGAATGGCGGGACGCAGGCTTGCCGCTCGAGCGCGCCGGCAAGCCGTTCGTCCCGAGATGAAGTGGCCGCAGCGGTTGCTGCAGTAGCTCCAGCCCCGTCGGAGGAGTCCACCGGGGCAAAGCGAAACGGGGCCTCATCCGCGGGCATCGTGCCCGCGTTCAGAGGGAGGTCCCATGGAAACTGCTGTTCCAGTTGGCCGTCCACGCACCGTTGCGCGGTTGGCGTTTCTCGGGGGAGCGATCTACGTCGTGCTCTTCGTGGTCGGGACGATCCTGCTCTTCAGCGGCGCGCCGGACAGCAGTTCAGCGCCGGCGAAGGTCATCAAGTGGTACTCAGACTCCGGCCACCGCGACCGCATCAACGGCGGCTGGATTCTCATCGGCCTCAGCCTCTTCTTCCTGCTCTGGTTCGTTGCTGCGCTGCGCCGCGCCGTAAGCCTCGTCGACGCTGAGGGGATCCTGACGACCATAGTCGGCCTGGGCGGCGGGATCTACATCGCAGTTGCAGGAGCGGCAGTCGCGCTCGAGGACGGGATCAGGACGATGAGTGACGACACCTACCAGCACCGCGTGTTCCCAGAGTTGATCCACGCAGCGGACGACGTGGGCTGGGTCATGCACGCGACAGGCGCGCTCGGCCTCGCCGCGATGATCATCGCCGCCTCGCTGGCATTCATGTGGGCCGGGACGTGGCCGACCTGGGCCGGCTGGCTCGGGGTCGTCGTCGGCATCCTGTCGCTCGCCTCGGTCGTCTTCTTCCCGCAGTTCCTCTTCCTGCTGTGGATCCTGATCGTCTCGATCCTGATGTTCCTCCGCAGCAAACCTACCGCCCGAACCGTCTAGCCCCACGGGCTCCTCATCTTCGCGAGGGCGGCGCGAGTCGCCCTCGCGAAGGGAATCAGCTAACCGCGGCGATGTTGTGGTTGAACCTGAAGACGTTCGCGGGGTCGAGCTCCCGCTTCACCGCGAGCAACCGTCGGAACCGTTCCGCGCCGAACTCCGTTTCGAGGCTTTCCGAAGCCGCCTCGGTCGCGTAGTTGAGATAGCCGCCGCCGACACGCCACGGCTCAAGCGAGCGCGAGAACGCACGGGCTTTCTCGATCTCGGGCTCATCTCGTTCTGGATCGGTCCAGATGTTGAGGAACGTCGCGTTCCAGCGCGCTTCTCGTCCTGCGAACGCCGTGGCATCGGACGCGATCCTCGATGGAGCACCGTGCATCGGCTCGATCAGGACGCCCCCGGCCATTGCCGGGTCGCGGAAGATCTCGATCGTCTGCATGAGCAGCTCGTCCGGGAGCTCTCCGAGAAACCGGCCCGACCAGTAGTTCCGCAGACCGAACGGGATTCGCTCGTAGATGTCCTGGAGCTCGCAGTAGTGCAGCGGTCGCACGGTGTTCCGCGTCGGCGTAAGCCCTTCCGTGAGCTCGGCGATCACCGCGTTTCCCTCGTCTGGAGCTCCGAGCCACGCGAACGACAAGTTCGCGCCGGCCTCGCCCATCAGGGGGCTTCGGTAGACCTGCCCGAAGCTCGCAAGCAGATCAGGTGCGTTCGCCATCACGTCCCGCCAGCGCGTGAGGGCGACCGGCGCGTCCTCGTAGCGGAAATCGATCTGACCGCCGAGCAGCAGGCCCACCGGATGCAACTGGAACGTGAACTGCGTGACCACACCGAAGTTGCCACCGCCGCCGCGCAGCGCCCAGAAGAGCTCGGGATTCTCTCCCTCGCTCGCAGAGACGACGGTCCCGTCAGCGGTGACGACGATCGCTTCAAGCAGATTGTCGAGCGTGAGCCCGAGCGACGGGCTCAGATGCCCGAGACCCCCGCCGAGCGTCAGGCCGGCAACGCCTGTGTCGCCGAAGGTCCCGCCGGGCGTCGCGAGACCGTGAACCTGACACGGCGGATCGAGGTCGTCCCAGAGCGCACCGCCGCCGCAGGTCGCCGTCCGCTTCGCCGGGTCGACGACGACCTGGCGCATGAGTCGCAGGTCGACCGCAACCGATCCATCGCCGACGCAGTGCCCCGCGACACCGTGGCCGCCGCCGCGGATCGACACGGGCAGGTCTCCTTCGCGGGCGAACTGCACGGCCGTGACGACGTCCGCGGCATCCAACGGACGAACGACCACCTCGGGTCGGCGGTCGACCATCCCGTTGAACGTCGCGCGCGCACCGTCGTAGCGGTCGTCGCCCGGAGCGATGACCGGACCACGGTGTTGCTCCCTCAGCTCGGTTCGAAGATCGCTAGCGAGAGGCATGCAACGCGGCGAGAAGCTCCTGGTGGCGGCGCTCCTCGTCCGGCATTCCTTCCTCGGCCGGCGACTTGTGGCGCTGCAGTAGCGCATTGACAGGCTTGACGACGAAGAAGAACACCGACGCCGCGATCGCTATGAACTGGATGAGATTCGTGATGAACGCGCCGTAGCGGAACTTGGCGTCGTTGATCGTGAACGTGAGGCCGCTGAAGTCCGGCTTTCCGATGATCATCGCAATCACGGGCATGATCAGGTCGTTCACGAGCGAGTTCACGACCGCTGCAAATGCGAGCCCCATGACGAACGCAACTGCGAGCTCCACGATGTTCCCGCGCAGGAGAAAATCTCGGAATTCCTTGAGCATCACTCTCCTCCTTCTCTAAGCCTCGCCGGTCGGCCGATCCTACTCCCGCCTAACCCGAAGCGATGCGCCTGGCGATGTGACGTGCATCCCGCCCCACGCCGCCGACGTTCTCCGACGTGAACGAGTACAGGAAGTCGAGGCCGACGAAGTAGAGGCCCGGCTCGGAGGTGGCCCCGCGCTCGTGCGTCGGTTGCGTGTCGTCGCCGAAGATCGGGACCTCGATCCAGCTGAAGTCCTGCCGGAAGCCCGTGCACCAGATGACGTTTGCGACATCCATGACGCGCCCGTCCTCGAGTACGGGCAAGCCGTCATGGGCGTCGACCGTCTTTGCGACGCACTCGACGCCGGCTCCGAGGAGGTCCTGCGACTTCACCCGGATGCGCGGTGCGCCGCCCTCGAGGACGTGCGGGCGGACTTTGCGGCCGAGCGGCGTCTTCATGGTCAGGACGTGCGAGGCGACGAACCAGAGCACCGGCAGGACCACGCGCCTGAGCGGGTGCTCGATACGGAACGGGATCTGACCTTTGTCTCTCCCGGAGAGCCAGGTCATGTGGGTGGCCGACACTTCCATCCCGATGTCCGCGCCCGAGTTCCCGGCTCCGACGAGGAGGACGCCGCCGGGCCGAAGTTGGCATGGATCGCGGTACTCGCTGGAATGCATCTGCACGATGCGCGGATCGAGCTCGGACGCGAAGTCCGGTACCGACGGCGTCCCGTAGAAGCCGGTCGCGACGACCACATTGTCGGCCACGAACCGGCGCTCGCCGCAGTTCACGACATAGCGCTCGCCTTCCTTCGCGAGACGCTTCACTGCCGTCGCGCTTCGCACCGGAAGCTCGAACCGCAGCGCATAGGCCTCGAGGTAGTCGGCCAACTCCTTCGCGGTCGGATACGACCAACCCGGACCGGGATAGCCCCAGCCGGGCAACCCGTCGTAACGGGCCGGGGTGAAGAGGCGCAGCGAATTCCAGGTTCGAGTGCGCCAGGAGCCGCCGATTCGGTCGTTCGCGTCCAGGATCACGAACGACCGGCCGCGCTTCTTCAGGTAGTAACCGACGGCAAGTCCGGCCTGGCCACCGCCGATGACGATGGTCTCGAATTCCTCCGTGCGCTTGCTGCTCGAGGCGGCGTCGTGCCGGCTCTCGATCCCTGCTTCCTGTGTCGCCATGACCGTTCCTCCAGTCGGCTCGGTGTCGATTGACCTGCATGGCGACGGTAGGACGGAGGGTGACCGGGCCGCATCGCGCGGATCCGCCAACTTGCCTTGCTCGGCGCATGGTCATTTCTGACCATTCGGCGCTGTCAGACGAGGTCGTGCTCGAATGCGAACGCGCCCGCTGCCGTTCGCGAGGGGACGCTGAGCTTGGTGAAGATGTTTTGCACGTGCCGTGCAACCGTGTGCTCGCTGATTACGAGGACGGCGGCGATCTCCCGGTTGCTCTTGCCGGTCGCGACCAGGCGCAGCACCTCCAGCTCACGCGGGGACAAGCCATGTGTGGCCGCGGCTGAGGTCTTTCCCGTGAGGGCATCGACGCGCGCAAGATCCGGAGCCGCCCCGAGCTGTTCGAAGACACGTCGCGCGGCCTGCAACTCGAGAGAGAACGCATCCTCGTCGCCGAGCTTGAGGCAGGCTTGCCCGACGAGCACGCGCGCGCGAGCCGCTTCGTAGGGAGCCTCGAGCTCCTGCCAGGCCTGCGCGGCCCGGCGAAGACTCACGAGCGCGTTGGAGGCGTCGCCCGCCGCCAGCTCGACCACTCCACGAGCGTGTCCGTGAATCGCCTCCAGCATCGCGCTGTTGCACTCGGCAGCGATCTCCCCGAGCTCGGCGCACGCCAGCCGCGCGTCATCGAGATCGCCGACCGCGATCAGGATCTCGACGTAGGCAGGCAGGAGGCCGGCACGCTTCAGCCGATCGGTCGTCTCGCCGATCGCGCGACGAATTGCTGCGGCCGCTGCGTCGGCGTTTCCCTGCGCCAGGCGCAACAGCGCCCAGCCCGGTTGCGGCTCGAGCCCGAGCTGACTTGCTTGGCGATACGACTCCTCGGCCTCGGCGAACTCTCCTCGCAGACGGTGGACCTCACCGCGGAGATAACACCCTTTCGCAGCAGCGGCCTCGTTCATGCTCAGCTCGAAACGCTCGCCTGCGCGTTGCGCCTCTTCGAGTGCGTCCCGCCAATCCCCGTGAAGCTGCATCAGCTGAGCGCGATGCACGAGGCAGCGGCCGGTGAACGCGACAAGGGCGGGCTGCTGCTCGCACCAGCGTGCCAAGACAGCCGTCCACTCCTGCGCGCGACGCAGCTCGTAGATCTCCTCGCACGCCAGGATCACGCCGCAATAGACGATTCCGGTCACGATTGGCGAGAGCTCTCCGGCGATCGCGGTCACCATTGCCTCGTCGAGCAACGCGAGCCCCTCTCCGACACGACCGCACTTGATGAGGACGCCGCCCTGCGTATGCACCGCGAGGGCAAAGAGATCCGCGTCGCCGAAACGCTCGCCGATTTCCGCTGCTGCGCCTGCAGTCGCGGCCGCGCCCTCGAAGTCGCCGGCGGCCTCGTGCTCGAAGGCGACGGGCATCAGCATGTAGCCCTGCTCCGCGCATTCACGATCCTCGCGTTCGACCAACCGTTGCGCGCGTCCGAGCCAACCGGTGGCCGGGCCCATCTCCCCGCGAAGCGCAAGCGGCATTCCGATCCAGAACGCACAGCGCGCGGCGCGCAGCATGAGCCCGTCGTCGGAGTGACGCTGAAATGCGCGCCCCAGGATCCGCATGCAGTCGTCTTCGCGACCGAGCATGTAAGCCGAGGTCGCGAGTAGCTCTAGATCCGCTGCGGCGAGCGGTACGGCCCGATCTGCTTCGGACAGCGATGTGTAGGCGTCCTGCCACGCAGAGCTCGAATACGCGGCGTGGCCCCGTTCCAGGTCAGCAGTGGTGTCCGGGTCGGGCAATCGACCGAACCTTACGCCGCGCGAGTGGTGGATAACGTGCCTCCGATGCTCCTGGCGGTCCAGCTCGCGACCCTGGCGGTGGCCACGTGTCCCGCGAATCTCGCGAACGATCTGGCAACTCCCGCCGCCGCGACTTCGCGGCAACTGATCACCGTTCAAGCCGCGACCGCGCGATCGACGTACGCGACGACGAGAACCTGGGCTCGCGGCGATGACGGTTGCTGGCTTCCGGTGGGCGGTCCGTACACCGCTCGGGTCGGTAGGAACGGCGTGCGCGCCAACCGACGGGAGGGCGACGGCTCGACACCCGCGGGCCTCTTTCCGATCGGCCGGACGATGTACGGCAACTCACCGAACCCCGGCGTTGCGTTTCGCTACGTTCGCCTCCGCTGCGGGGACTGGTGGGTCGAGGACTCGAAGTCGCCGGCGTACAACACGTTCCAGCGCGTCGGTTGCGGCCGACGGCCCCCGTTCAAGGTGACGACGCCGGACATGTCGACGTCGCCGCGCGCCTACGCACATCTGGCAGTGGTCGAGTACAACATGCATCCCGTCGTTCCCGGACGTGGGTCGGGGATCTTCCTCCATGTGCAGATCGGGAAGGCGACGAGCGGCTGCATCAGCCTGCGGCGGCCGGCTCTCCTCCACGTGCTCCGCTGGCTCGATCCGGCCTCGAAGCCTGAGATCGCAATCGGAGTCGGTTCGTAAGTTGCTTCTTACGTAAGAATATGCTTACATAGTGGACGTGGAAGCCGCCCTGAAAGCGATCGCTGCTCCCCGGCGCCGCCAGATCCTGCGGCTCGTTCGAGACGACGAGCTTAGCGCCGGCGAGATCGCGAGCCATTTCGACGTGACTCGCCCGGCGGTCTCCCAGCATCTGAACGTCCTGAAGGAGGCGGGGCTCGTGAGCGAGCGACGCAACGGTACGAGGCGTTTGTACAGGGCACGTCCCGAAGGGCTCGCCGATCTCAAGGAGTTCCTCACCGAGTTCTGGGACGTGCGGCTCGACGCACTCAAACGCGAAGTAGAAAAGGAGGAGAAGAGAAAGCATGGACGCAACCACTGAGACCCTGTCGGTCGAGCGGACCCTCTCGATCGAAGCAAGTCCGGAGGCGGTCTGGGAGTTCCTCGTCGACCCTGACAAGGCGACGCGCTGGATGGGCCAGACCTGCACATTCGAGGCGAAGCCCGGCGGCCTCTACCGCTGCGAGGTCATCCCGGGACACACCGCGCGAGGCGAATTCGTCGAGCTCGATGCACCCCACCGCCTCGTCTTCACCTGGGGCTGGGAGAACGAGGAGCGCACGCCGCCCGGTTCATCGACGGTCGAAATCGAGCTCGCCCGGGACGGAGACGGGACGACCCTGCACTTCGTCCACACCCTCTCGAGCGTCGAGTCCGCGGAGTCGCACTCACACGGCTGGGATCACTACCTGCCGCGCCTCGAGATCGCTGCCGCGGGCGGCGATCCCGGTGAGGACCCGTGGATCACGAACGCACCGTCGATGTGAGAAAGGAACACGCAATGACGCATCCCGTTCTGCATTTCGAAGTGTCGGGGAAGGATCTCGACTCACTCCAGGCCTTCTACGGCGAGCTCTTCGGTTGGAAGACCCAGAAGATCCCGGGTGACATGCCGTACGCCATGGTCGAAAAAGAAGACGGCGGTATCGGCGGCGGCATCGGGCAGACGCCCGACGGCAACGGCCACGTGACGTTCTACGTCGGCACCGACGATCCGCAGGCGACCCTCGACAAAGCCGAGCAGCTCGGTGGGAAGACGATCCTGCCGGTGACGGAGCTCCCGGAGGTCACGATCGCGATGTTCGCCGACCCCGAGGGACACGTCGTCGGGCTCGCCAAAGGCATGTAGCTGCTACTCGCGTTGGCCGCGTTACGAAAGCCGTGACGCGGCCAATGCGTCGGCCGCCGACGCCGTCGTTATGCCTTGGGCGTCGGCCCGCGCGTAGATCTCCTGAAGCGTCTCGCCGATCTTCTCGAGCGCCGCATCGACCTCGGCCTGGCTCCGCCCGTTCAGCTCGAGGAAGTTGATCGCGATCGCGCCGCCGGCATTGATGACGTAGTCCGGCGCGTAGAGAATTCCCGCGTCGCGCAGCAACTCGGCCGCCTCCGGCTCCGCGAGCTGGTTGTTCGCCGAGCCGGCGACGATACGGCAACGGAGCTGCGGCACGCTCTCGAGGCTCAGCGTCGCGCCGAGCGCGCACGGCGCGTACACGTCGCACTCGGTGCCGATCGCGTTCCCTGCCTCGACCGGCGTTCCGCCTATTGACGCCGCGACGGTCTGGGCTCGCTCCGCGTCGACGTCGGCGACCAGCACCGTGGCGCCTGCACGGCCGAGCAGCTCCGCGAGCGCGCCGCCGACGCTCCCCGCGCCCTGCACGAGCACAGTGCGCCCGGCGAGATCGTCCGAGCCGGTGGAGTGCGCGAGGCTCGCCTTGATCCCGTGGAAGACGCCGACGGCGGTAAAGGGCCCTGGATCGCCCGCACCGCCGGCCGCCACGGTGCGGCCGAAGACGTGCTCGGTGCGCTCGGCGATCACGTCCATGTCCTCCTCGCCGGTGCCGACGTCAGAGCTGGTGATGAACCCGCCGCCGAGCGACTGCACGATGTCGCCGTAGCGATGGAGGAGGGCGCGGCGATCGTCACCCTGCGGAATCGCCGGGACGGCGAGGACGGCCTTGCCGCCCCCCAGTCCGAGGTCTGCAACCGCAAGCTTCGCCGTCATTCCGGCCGAGAGTCGCATCGCATCGCGAAGCCCGTCGGCCGGGGTCTCGTAGACCTTCAGGCGGGTGCCGCCGGCGGCCGGGCCGAGCTGCGTCGAGTGCATGCAGATGAAGATCCAGCCGTCGCTCTCGCGATCGCGGTGGATCACCGCCTGCTCGCCACTCCAGCTCTCCAGGAGCTCCTCGAACGAAGCCATCAACCGATTCGATCACAATCCATCAGGGCCTAGTCCGGTACTGGCGTGTCTTGAGGTCTGACCCAAAACAGTGGCCGAAGCGGTCGACTGTGGAGAACTTGGGTTACGCGCGAGTTAGTGCCGGCATTGGGCCGACTTTCACCCTGATCGAGGCGAGAGCGGCTCCCGAGGTGATGTGAGGATCGTGGGGGTCTGCGACGTACTACGTCGCAGACAACCCGAAGGAGAGCCTCATGAAGCTTGCTCGCATCGCTCTATTGGCGGCCGCCGGTCTGGCTGTCGCCGCCTTCGCCGGAGTCTTCCAGCCGTCGGGCGCGAGCAGCGCGCCCGGCGACGAGACATCCGGCGGCATCACCGTGCTCGGAACCGGGTCCGCGAACGTCACGCCGGATCGGGCCTCGTTCGCATTCGGGACCGTCAGCCAGGCCCAGACGGCGAACGCGGCGCTCGCGGCGAGCTCGCAGGCCGTCGCCCGCGTCATCGCAGCCCTCAAGCGGGCCGGCGTCGCACAGGCCGACGTCCAGACCTCCGACGTCTCGCTCTCTCCACAGATGAACGAGAACGGGAATGACATCGTCGGCTACACGGCGTCGAACACCGTCACGGCGACGATCCGCAAGCTTGGCGACGCAGGCGACGTCGTCGACGCGGCCGTCGGTGCCGGCGCGAATCAGGTGTCCGGTCCGAATCTGCTCGCATCCGACCAGGACGCTGCCTACCGCACCGCGCTGAAGGCCGCAGTCGCACAGGCGCGCACGAAGGCGGAAACACTCGCAAGCGCATCGAGCTCGACCCTCGGCAAGATCACCGCCATCGTCGAAGGGGGCGGGGGTGCCGTGCCCCTACCGCTCGGCGCTAACGACTCTGCAGTGACGATCGAGCCGGGAACGCAGGAGATCGAGGCGACGGTGACGGTGACCTTCGCGATCGGCTAGGGGCGAGCACTGCTGAGGATCTCCCCGGGCCCGTAGGATGGAGCCCATGTGCCGAAACATTCACACGCTGTTCAACTTCGAGCCTCCCGCAACGGAAGACGAGATTCGCGACGCCTCGCTGCAATTCGTCCGCAAGATCAGCGGCTTCACGAAGCCGTCGCAGGCGAACGAGGAAGCATTCGTGCGTGCGGTCGACGAGGTCGCGGCGGCTTCGCGTCGAATGCTCGACGCACTTGTGACGTCCGCAACGCCGAAGGACCGCGAGGTCGAAGCGGAGCGGGCCCGCGCGCGAGCCGCGAAGCGCTTCGCCGCGGCCTAGGGCTCGCTCGTAACCGATGAAGATCCGGGCCGCAGTCCTGGAGGACTTCGGGGCTCCACTCGAGGTTCAGGAGCTCGATCTCGCCGAGCCCCGAGCGGGCGAAGTGCTCGTGCGCCTCGTCGCCTGCGGCGTCTGCCACACCGATCTCTACACGGCGTCGGGCGCGGATCCCTCCGGGTACTCGCCGACGGTGCTCGGACACGAGGGCGCCGGCGTGGTCGAGGCAATCGGCGACGGCGTCTCTGATGTCGCGCCCGGCGACCACGTCGTCACGCTCTTCTCACCACAGTGCCGCGAATGCGAACACTGCCACGACCACCGCACGAACCTCTGCCTCGCGATCCGCGAACAACAGAACCAGGGACACCTCCCGGACGGCACGACGCGCCTCTCCCGCGGCGGTGAGCCGATCCGTCACTTCATGGGCACGTCGACGTTCGCGGAGTACACGGTGATGCCGGAGATCGCGCTGGCGAAGATCGACCCCGAGGCGCCGCTCGATCGGACCTGCCTGTTCGCGTGCGGCCTCTCGACCGGGATCGGCGCGGCGATGAACACGGCCAAGGTCGCGCCCGGATCGACCTGCGTCGTCTTCGGAGCGGGCATGGTGGGCCTCGGTGCGGTCGTCGGCTGCCGGCTCCAGGGCGCCGAGCGGATCGTCTGCGTCGACCTGTCAGGAGAGCGACTCATGCTCGCGCGCCGGCACGGCGCGACGGAGGAGATGCTCGGCGGCCCGGACATCGTCGAGCGGATCCTCGAGCTGACCGGAGGGATGGGCGCTGACTACACCTTCGAGGCGACCGGCAACGTGAACGTGATGCGGCAGGCGGTCGAGTCGGCACGAATGGGCTGGGGCCTCGCGACGATGTGCGGCGTCGCGGGCAAAGGCGAGACGCTGGACATCGTGCCGAGATTCTTGATCACCGGCCGCCGGGTCGCGGGCTCGTCGTTCGGCGGCGTCAAGGGTCGAGACCAGGTGCCGCAGTTCGTCGACCGCTACCTCGCGGGCGAGATCGACGTCGACTCCTTCGTCTCTCACAAGCTCACGCTGGACGACGTCAACCGCGGCTTCGAGCTGATGGAGGCGCAGGACGGAATCCGCAGCGTCATCGACTTTGCATGACCGAGTGGTGGGCGGTACGCCGGGCTCACAGCATGAAGCCGGCGACGTACAAGTGCCCGCTCTGCGGGCAGCGATTGCACGCCATGAGCGAACACGTCGTGATCGCGCCGGAGAACGACGCCGAGCGCCGCCGGCACGCCCACACCGAGTGCGTCGCGAGAGCCCGTAAGGCAGGCATCTTCAAGACGTACGACGACTGGCGCGCGACCCAGCCGCGGCGCTCGTTTCTGCAGCGATATCTTCGGCGCCCATGAGCAACGGCAACCGGCAGCTTCTCCGCCGCGCGATCGAGCTTGCGCGCCTGGCACGCGAACACGGCAACCATCCCTTCGGTGCACTGCTCGTGGACGCGAAGGGCAATGTCGTGCTCGAGGCCGAGAACACCGTGCGAACCGACAAGGACGTGACCGCCCACGCCGAGACGAACCTCATGCGCATGGCGACTGCCCGCTTCGATCGCGACTTCCTCGGGCGCTGCACCCTGTACACCAGCACCGAGCCCTGTGCCATGTGCGCCGGCGCGATCTACTGGGGGAACATCAGGCACGTGGTCTTCGGGCTCAGCCAGGAGCAGATTCACGCCATCAGTGCGAGCAATCCCGAGAACATGCAGCTTCAGCTTTCGTCCCGCGAGGTCTTCGCGCGGGGCGACCATCCAGTCGAGGTCAGCGGGCCGCATCTGCCGAAGGAGTCTGCCGCCGTGCACGACGGCTTCTGGGAATGAGCTCGACTAGGTCAGGCGCGGACGACGGCGTTGCTCCAGGTCGCCGACGACCTGGCCGCCGATCCAGTTGACGGCCCAGACGACGACGACAGTCCCGACGTAGGCCCAGAACCCGTCGATCGAGAAGTTCGGCGCGATCCACTCCGCAAGCGCGACCATTGCGATGTTGATGAGCAGGTAGAAGAGGCCGAGCGTCACGAGGATCAGCGGCAAGGTGAGGATCGTGAGCAACGGCTTGATCACGGCGTTGGCGATCCCCAGGACCGCCGAGCCGATCAAGTAGGCCGTCCAACCCTGGATGTGTACGCCGTCCCAGATCGCGTCCGCAACCCAGAGGGCAGCGAGGTTGATCACCCAGGCAATCACCAGACGCGGCACGAACTCCATGGCGACAGTGTAAAACCACAGCGTGTTCGCGCGCATGCACGTCCTCCAGACCACCCCTGAGCAGCATGATCTCGGGCTGGAGATCGTCCGCGACCAGCTGCTGCCCTGGCTCCGGGACAGCTCGGGCTTCCGCGGCCTGATCAGGCTCGCGAGCCCAAGCGCCGGGAAGACGCTCGTCATCACCCTCTGGGCCGACGAGGAATCCCTGCAGGCGAGCGCCGACGCCGGGAAGAAGCTGGGCGAGCTGACGACGGAGACCGTCGGCGGCACACGGCTCGCGCTCGAGGACTACGAAGTGACGCTGTTCGATGTCTCAGAGTCCTGACTTCGTCCTCGGGGACGACTTCGCCCGCGTCCTCACCGAGACGACGATGTCGCTCGTCTGCGTCCTGGGCGAGGACGGAAGGATCCTGTTCTTCAACGAGGCCTGCGAGCGCCTGACCGGCTTCACCCGCAACGAGGTGCTCGGGCGCGATGCCCGCGAGCTCGTCATCCCTCCCGAGGAAGCCGAGGCTTTCGGCGAGGTGCTCGCGTACATCTGGAAGACCGGCCTCGCGAGCCCTCAGGTCGGGCACTGGCTGGCGAAAGACGGAGCACGGAAGCTCGTTGCCTGGTCGAACAAGCTCATGCCAGGACAGGACGGCGCACCCTCGATCCTCGTGACGGCCGGAATCGATCTGAGCGCGCCCCCGAAAGGCGTCTCGGACGAGGTCGCCTTCGAATTCGATCTCGAGGCGAAGCTCCACGAGGTCGGGCGCCTCGCGCAAGAACAGCGTGCGCTTCGTCGAGTCGCCACCCTCGTCGCATCGGAAACGAGCCCCGAGCGCGTCTTCACCGCCGTCTCGGAGGAATGCGCCCGCGTGCTCGAGGTGGATGCGTCCGCTGTCTTTCGCTACGAGGGAGACGACACGGCGACGATCGTGGGACGACACAGCCGCTCAGGAGATAACGACGCGTTCACCCTCGGCCTGCGCCTTCCCGCCGACGAGAACACCGGCATCGGCCGCGTGCTGCAGACCGGCGCGCCGGCGCGCATCCACGACTACACCAACCGAACCGGACAGACGGCGGACAACATGCGGCTCATGGGCTACCGCTCGAGCGTGTCGGCACCGATCATCGTCGCCGGCATCATGTGGGGCGCCGTCGGAATCGCGAGTGCCGAACCGCTGCCGGCCGACACGGAGGCACGGCTCGGCGCATTCTGCGAGCTCGTCTCCCTCGCCGTCGCAAGCGCGCAGGCACGCGAGGACCTGAGCGCATCCCGGGCGCGGCTCGTCAAGGCGGGCGACGTGCAACGCCGGAAGCTCGAACGCAACCTGCACGACGGCGCACAGCAGCGCCTCGTCTCACTGGCGCTGACGATCCGGCTCGCCCGCCGCCAGCTCGAGACCAACCCGGAGGCTGTTGCGGCCTCGCTCGAGGGCGCCGCGAACGAGCTCGATCTGGCACTTGCAGAGCTGCGCGAGCTCGCCCGCGGCCTGCATCCGGCTGCACTGACAGAGCAAGGACTCGGCCCCGCGATCACGGCGGCCGTGCAGAAACTCCCGATCGAGGTCGACATCTCCGTCCCGGATGTCCGGCTGCCGGAGAACATCGAGGCGACGGTGTACTACATCGTCCTCGAAGCACTCACGAATGTCGCAAGGCACGCCGAGGCGACGCAGGCGAAGGTGACGATCCAGCTGGACGACCACGTTCTGCGCTTCGAGATTACGGACGACGGTCGCGGTGGTGCAG
>Ga0307299_10000065_pt1 | contig 32916 bp, 36 predicted proteins | sample ER_DNA_159_FD_194466 | JGI IMG/M metagenome (GOLD analysis project Ga0307299, IMG submission 194466) | Bulk soil microbial communities from the East River watershed near Crested Butte, Colorado, United States - ER_DNA_159 | ecosystem: Environmental > Terrestrial > Soil > Floodplain | place... | reverse complement strand
CTTCATGGCCGCCGGCATCGTCATCCACACGCTCACCGACGAACAGGACATCCGCAAGATGGGCGGGTTACGCAGGTTGCTGCCGAAAACGTTCATCGCGTTCGCGATCGGCTCGGTGGCCCTGGTCGGGCTACCGCCGTTCGCCGGCTTCTTCTCGAAGGACTCGATCCTCGCCGACGCGATGGACCGCGGGGCTTACGGCTACGTCCTCTGGGTCGCCGGTCTCGCGGGGACGTTCCTGACCGGGCTCTACACGTTCAGGCTCCTTTTCCTCGTGTTCTGGGGTGAGCCGAGCCCGTTCGTCCGGGAGCACTTCCATGCGCTCAAGCGCGACTTGGCCGGTTTGACGATGGGAGTGCCCGTCGCAGTGCTCGCCGTCCTCTCGGTCATCGGCGGGTGGATCCAGTTCGCGCCGCTCTGGCATCCGGTGGAGACGTGGCTGCAGAGCGTCGCGGAGCCGGTGGTCACGCCGACGGACTGGCAGGAGGGCATCTCGAGCGCGCTCGCCGTGCTGCTCGGGCTCCTCGGGATCTACGTCGCGTGGGCCCTCTACGCAGTCAAGACGTTCGCCGTTCCGCAGTTCGCCTTTGCGCAGCGTGCGCTCGAGCACAAGTTCTATTTCGACGAGCTGTACGACGCGCTGTTCTACCGTCCCACCGTCTGGCTGGCCAAAGCGCTCTACCGAGGTGTCGAGGACCCGCTGATCGCGGAGTCGTCGACGTCTCTCGGACAGGACACGCGTAACCTCGGCCGAGTCGTCGCTCGCCTCCAGACGGGGCTGGTGCGCACCTACGTGCTCGCCATCGCCTCGAGTGCGGCCGTCCTCGCCATCGTCTTCATCGCGGTCAAATGACGACGCTGCTGATCCTCCTGCCCCTCGCTGCGGCACTCGTCATCTGGGTGCTGCCGCTGAACGACATCTCTGCGGGCGCCCTTGCCCTGCTCGCCGCTCTCGTAGAGGTCGGCCTCTGGATTCAGCTGCTCGTCCGCTACGACTTTGCACAGGGCGGCCTTCAGTTCGCGCAGGAGCGGGCCTGGTTCAGCGACCTGCACGTCTCGTACCACGTGGGGGTCTACGGGTTCTCGGTCTGGCTCGTCGGACTCACGGTCGTCGCGATGGCGGCAGCGATCGCCTACGGGTTCTGGGTCGGCCGCGACCGCGTACGCGCCTACATGGGACTCATGCTGTTCCTGACCGGCGCGATCGTCGGAGTCTTCACGGCGCAGGATCTGCTGCTCTTCTACGCCTTCTTCGAGGCGATGATGATCCCGCTGTACATCCTCGTGGGCGTCTGGGGCGGCCCGGGCCGGCTGGGGGCCACGCTCAAGTTCGTGCTCTACACGATGGCGGGCTCGCTGCTGATGCTGGCCTCGATCATCGTCTACGGGCTCTCGCAGAACACCTTCGACCTGACCCAGATCGGCCAGAGCTCGAGCGACTGGGTCTTCCTGGGATTCGTGGCGGCGTTCGCGATCAAGGCGCCACTCTTCCCCTTGCACGGCTGGCTGCCCGACGCGTACCGCGAGTCGTCTCCCGAGGTCGCCGCGATTCTCTCCGGCGTCGTCTCGAAAGCAGCCGCCTACGGCTTCCTGCGGATTGCGATCGCGAAGTTCCCCGAACCTGTGCAGCACTACCGCGCCCCGATCCTCGCCCTCGCAGCGATCGGGTTGATCTACGGCTCGCTGCTCGCATTTCGCGCGCCCGACATCCGCGGCGTGATCGCGTACTCGTCGCTCGCACAGATGGGGCTGATCACGATGGGCCTCTTCGCGGTCAACGACCTCGGCTTCGACGGCGCTGTGCTGCAGATGGTGAACCACGGCCTCGTGTCGGCCGCGCTCTTCCTGCTCGCCGGCATGGTGGAACGGCGAACGCTCACGGGTGAGCTCACGCGGCTCGGCGGCATGGCGCGCGGTCGGCCGGCGCTCGCGACAGTGCTGATCACCACCGGAGTGATCGCCCTTGCGGTGCCGCTGTCGTCGGCGTTCGCCGGTGAGTTCCTGATCCTCGCCGGCGTGTTCCGTCAGGGCTGGGGGTGGTCGGTCGTCGGCGCCGTTGCGATCGTCCTCGCTGCCGCCTACGTCCTGCGGCTGATCTCGGCTGTTCTCCACCGCGACGTTGGTCCCGCAGTCTCCGACTCCGCGCTCGACCTTCGGCCGGCGGAGCTCGGCGTCGTCGTCCCGCTCGTCGCCTGCCTGCTCGCCCTCTCGGCGTGGCCCGCGGCGATCACGGAGCACTCCTTCCGAAACGACCGCGGTCAGACCGACGTGTCCCAGGGCTTCAAGTGATTCACGGGCCGCACATCGACTGGTTCGCGCTCGCCGCGGTCAACAGCCTGCTCGCCGCCGCTGCGCTGGCGCTCCTCTCGGCGGTGCTCGTCCCGGGCCCGTTGCGCAGGCCCGTCGCAGCCTCGCTCTGCGCGCTCGGCTATGCGGCCGCAACCGGCTTCGCGATCGCGCTCTACGTCAGGTCGCCGCACGGGCACGGCGTCGTCGTGGATGCGTTCCGCCGCGATCGTCTCGCCGAGCTGGCGGGCATCATCCTCGCGGGCTCGGGCCTGCTCGCCACCGCGATCTCCTACCGAGAGCGCATGCGCGAGCACCACGGCGAGTACTACGCACTCCTTGCCGCAGCCGGCGGCGGGATGCTGTTCTTTGTCGGCACCAACAACCTGATGACGCTCTTCCTCGGGCTCGAGTGGTTCTCGATCTGCCTCTACATCCTGTGCGCGATCGATCGCGACCGGCTCGGCGGCCTGGAGGCGGCACTCAAGTATCTCGTCATCGGCGGCTTCGGCTCTGCGGTCCTGCTGTTCGGCTCGGCGCTCGTCTACGGCGCCACCGGGCAGCTGGGCTTCGGCGCGATCTCGGCAGCGGGACACGCACACGACTCGTTGCTCGTCTTCGGTCTCGCCATGATCATCGCCGGCCTCGCCTTCAAGGCTTCCGCAGCGCCGTTCCACATGTGGACGCCCGACGTCTACGAAGGCGCGCCGACCCCGGTGACCGCGTTCATGGCTGCTGCGACGAAGGCGGCGGCGCTCGTCGTCACGCTGCGCCTGCTCGTCACGGCGTTCCCGGGCGAGGCACATCTCTGGACGGTCGCACTCGCGGCGATTGCCGTCTGCTCACTCGTGATCGGCAACCTCGCCGCACTGGTACAGAAAGGCGTGAAGCGGATGCTGGCCTACTCGTCGATCTCCCAGGCGGGCTTCATGCTCATCGCGGTCTCGGCGAATTCGAACCTCGGCGCTCGGGCGCTCCTCTTCTACCTCGTTCCGTACGCGGCGATGTCTCTTGGCTCGTTTGCCGTCGTCGCTGCGCGCGAGCGTGAGCTCGGCGTCCCGGTGACCTTCGAGAACATGGCCGGGTTCGGCTGGGAGCGGCCGCTGCTCGGAGTCTCGATGTGGGCGTTCATGCTCGGCTTCGCCGGATTCCCGCTGACCGGCGGCTTCGTCGGCAAGTTCTACGCCTTCGCCGCCGCCTACGAGCACGGTTGGACCTGGCTCGTGATCGTCGGCGTGCTCGCGACGCTTGTGAGCCTCTACTACTACCTCGGCCTCGTGCGCGCGATGTTCATGCGGCGCACGGAGGATCTTCAGCTCGCGCCGATCGGCGGCTCGCCGCCGCGCGACGCGCTGCTACAGACGGCGGTCGTAGCCTGCCTCGTGGTCACGGTCGGCTCGTTCTTCGCGGTCCAGCCGCTGATCGACCTCGCCCGGCACGCGGCAAACAGCCTGTCCTTCTGAGTTAACCTCACCCATGGCCCGCTGGGCTCTCGCGCTGGCACTTGCACCGGCCGGGTTCGTCCTCTTGCTCGTTCAGCCGGCGTGGGACGTGCACTGGGAGGATCACCGAGCACACTTCTGGTTGGTCTTCTCGGTCGCGCTCGTCTCTGCACTGCTCGGGCTCGTGATGAGCGAAGCTGCGAGACGGCGCGGCGACGCACGTGTGTTCTTCGTCGGGCTCGCGTTTCTGACGAGCGCCGGCTTCCTCGGCCTGCACGCACTTGCCACACCGGGTGTGCTGCTCGACGGAAAGAACACGGGCTTTGTGATCGCTACGCCGATCGGGTTGTTTCTCGCCTCGATTCTCGCGGCGGTCTCGGGCCTCGACTTCACGTCCGAACAGAGCGCGTCGATCATGCGGCGTGAGCGCTGGATCCGAGCCGGGCTCCTTGTTCTCCTCGCCGCCTGGGCGGTCTGGTCGCTTGCGTCGCTGCCGCCGCTCGACCGCCCACTGCCGCCGAGCGATGCGCACGGACCGCTGATCGCCTTCGCGCTAGCGGGCGGCGGGCTCTATGCCTACGCGGCCTGGCGCTATCTCCAGCTGTACAGGCGGCGGCCGGCATTCCTGCTCGTCGCGGTGACCGTGGCCTGGGTCCTCCTCACCGAAGCACTGCTCGCAATCGCTTTCGCACGGAACTGGCATGCGACGTGGTGGGAGTGGCATCTCCTCATGGCCGCCGCGTTTCTCCTCGTCGCGGCTGCGGTCCGGCGCGAGTACAAAGAGCGCGGCAGCGCAGCCGAGGCGCTCGACAATCTCTACCTCGAGCACACCATCGCCCGGGTGCACGACGGCTATGCCAAGGCGCTTGCCGATCTCTCTGCGGAGTCCGAGCGAAGCGGAGACATCTCGACGCGTGCGCACGAGGTCGCCGCCCAGTTCGGCCTCGCCGCCGATCAGGCCGCCTTGCTCGAGCGCGCCGCAGCGCAGCTCCGGGACATCGACCGGCTCTACAGGCCCTACGTTCCCGCCGCTCTCGCCTCGCGTCTTCGCGACGATCCGGGTGCGGCGGAGCTGGGTGGCGCGGAGCAGGAGATCACGGTCCTCTTCGCCGATCTCCAGGGGTTCACGGGCTTCAGCGAGCACGCCGACCCTGCAGACGTGATCGGGATGCTCAACGCGTACTGGGCAGTCACCGTCCCCGTCGTCGTTCGGGAGTACGAAGGACTGATCGAGCGATTCGCGGGCGACGCGGTCATGGTCGTCTTCAACGCTGCGGGGGACCAGCCGGATCACGCGCGGCGCGCGGTCGCAGCGGCGCTGGCGATGCAGCGTGCCGCGGATGAAGCGGCAAAGGACAGGCCCGGGTGGCCGCGGTTCCGCGCAGGCGTGAACACGGGCCCGGCGATCGTAGGCAACGTCGGCACGGCGGAGCAGCGAAGCTTTGCGGCGATCGGAGACACGACCAACCTCGCCTCACGACTTCAGACGGCAGCCGCGCCCGGTCAGGTCGTCGTCGGCTCGGCGACCGTCGCCGAGTTGGGCGGCGAGGCCGTGCTCGAATCGCTGGGGATGATCGACGTGAAGGGCAGAGAGGCTTCCGTGGAAGCCTTCGCCGTCATCCGGCTGGACTGAAGGTCAGGCGGACTCGGCCGCCGGCACGGCTTCCGGTGCGGGCTTGCTCGGCCGCGTGCGCAAGGGACGTGCAGCCCACTCGGGAAGCCACCAGTTCCACCTGCCCATGAGCATGACGATTGAGGGAACCAGCATCGCTCGAATCACCGTCGCATCGAAGATGATCCCGGCCGCCAACCCGATTCCGAACTGCTTGATGTCGGTGCCCGGGCTGGTCGACAGCACGAAGAAGGCGAACATCAACACGAGCGCGGCGCTGGTGACGAGCTTCCCGGTTCTCGCCAGCCCGAGTTGGACCGCCTGCGCCGTGTTGCCCGTCTCGTCGTACGCCTCGCGCATGCGCGTCATCATGAAAACCTCGTAGTCCATCGACAGTCCAAAGAGGAACGCGAAGATCATCAGCGGGATCCACGGGATGATCGATTGCGTCGCCGGCACCCCCCAGATCGCATCGGACCCGTGCCCCTGTTGGAAGATGAAGACGATGATCCCGAATGCCGCTCCGAGCGACACCAGGTTGAGGATCACGGCCTTCAGCGGCAGGAGCAGCGAGCGAAAGGCGCGCGCCAGGAGGACGTAGGTCAGCAGGACGACGAAGAGGAGAACGTAGGGGAAGTTGCCGTACACGGCGTGGACGAAGTCGCGGTCCTCGGGTGCGACGCCGCCGAGACTCGCCCCGGCCGGGAGTGCGTCCTTGACGCGAGAGATCGTCGGGCGTACGGCTTTGCTCGAGCCGTCGACGCTCGGAATCGCTTCCACGAGGGCCAGCCCGTCCTTGCGCCAGCTTTCCGGTGCGCTGGCACCGACAACGCCTTGGACACTGCTGAGGCGCTCCGCGACCTGGGCCGCGTCGCTCGCAGGCGTCAAGACGACGAACGGCTTGATCACCCCGGGAGAGATGCCTGCCTGCGTGAGCGCGTCCCGCCCGACGATCGCGTCACCCTTGCCCGGGAAGTCCTTCGCCTGTGCCTCGCTGGGATTCAGCTGGGAGCCGAGGGCGACCAGAACGGCGACGATCACCGCCCCAACCAGAGCCACAGGCAGTGGCCTGCGAACGACCAAGCGCGCCCAGCGCGCCCACCAGCCCGAGTCGGCGTCGCCCACGGTGACGAATCGCTTCGGCATCACACGCAGGCTGTTGATCCGATGCCCGAGCAGGGAGAGCAAGGCCGGCAGGAGCGTGATCGAGACCAGTACGGAGACCGCAGGGATCAGCATGCCGCCGATTCCGATCGACCTGATGAACGGCAGCGGCAGCAGGACCATGCTCAGCAGCCCGACGGCCACCGTCGAGCCGGAAACGATGACCGACCTGCCCGCGTGGGTCACCGTCTCGACCAGCGCCGTCTCGACGTCCTCGCCTTGAGCCAGCTCCTCGCGGAAGCGGAAGATCATCAGCAGCGCGTAGTCGATCGCGACGCCGAGACCGACGAGCGCAATCAGGAACTGGACGATGATCGAAACGTCCGTCACGTAGGTCAAAAGCCACACGAGCGTGAACGTGTTGAGGATCGCGGTGATCGCAATGGCGAGCGGGATCGCGACTGCGGGCAGCGTCCCGAAGACGAACATGAGAATCACGAGCGCTCCGACGCCGCCGATCAGCGCCTCCGTCAGCACGCTCGGGCCGGTACCGCCTCCGCTCGTCGCGTCGTAGAGCGGCAGGAGGCCGGTGAGGTGCGCCTGCACCCCCGGCGGGGCGTTCGCCTGCAGCGCGGCGCGCACAGCGTCGAGATGCGGTGTGGTGGAGAACGTGTTCTGTCCGGGTGGATAGATCTCGGCGAAGGTCGTGTGGCCGTCGCGGGAGACGTAGATCTTGCTCTTGGTGTCGAAGTACGAGCTGACGCGCGAGCCGGGGTTGACGGCCGCAGCCTTCTCGATCGCCGGAGCGAGGTTCTCCTTCGTGACGTCGCCGGCCGAATGGAACACTGCGACGAGCGGCGCCTGCTCGCCCGTCCCGAATGTCTTGAGCGCCTTCTGGTTCGTCTCGTACGCCGAATAGCCGGGAATCGAGAACGACTCGAACCAGCGATTCGAGACGCGCGACGTGGCGAACACGCCGAACACGGTCAGGACGACCCAGAGCGCGACGAAACGGCCGCGGCGGCGGTGCACCACGTGAGCTAGGCGCGTGAGCATGGTCCGCTTCTACCTGTCGAGGGACGCGCAGCGCAATTGTGAACCGCTCAGGCCGATTCGGGAACCGTGCGCCCGAGTGGGATCAGCGCGCCCACGGCAACCGCCGCGTAGAGCAGGAGGGCCAAGACCAGCGAGGAGACGGCAAAGTGCGGAACGCCGCCCACGACGGCCGGGCTCCGAAGGGCCGCGCTGACGACCAGCACGACCACTGCCAGGCCTGCGAGGAGGGGACGTGCCAGGCTGCAGCGGGACTCGAGCACGTCGCCGTAGCAGTCGAGGGCCACGAAGCTCGCGGCGGGGATGGCGAAGAGGAGGAACGCGAGCGCGAGACCGTGGTCGCCGCCGAGATCCGAGAAGAGGGCCGACGCCACGAGCAGGGCCGGAAGGAGGCGGCGGGACATCCCGACCAAGCTTCGCCTTCGCCCCGGACGTTCCTTTACGCTCCGCGCCACCGGTTGCCCAGACCAAAGGAGACCCATGGCTGACGCGTCGCTGACCTGGCTCGGACACGCCTCGTTCCGGCTCGACTCCCCAGGTGGGAAACGCATCTACGTCGATCCCTGGCTCGAGAACCCCAAGTGCCCCGACGCCGAGAAGGAGCCTGAGCGCTGCGACGTGATCGCGGTCACGCACGGCCACGACGATCACGTCGGCTCGACGATCGAGCTCTCGAAGAAGTTCGGTCCGCTGCCGATCGTGGCGATGATCGAGCTCAAGGAGTGGCTGAAGGCGAACGGCGCCCAGGCGGACGAGCTTCCCGGCCCGAACAAGGGCGGCACGGTCGAGGCCGCCGGCGTGAAGTTCACGCTGACGAACGCCTTCCACTCGGGCTCCGCGCCCGACGGCTCCTACGGCGGCGAGCCGGCGGGGATCGTCGTCGAGCTCGAGAACGGCACGAAGGTCTACTTCGCCGGCGACACGTGCGTCTTCGGAGACATGCAACTGATTGGGAGGATCTATGCACCCGACGTCGCGGTTCTTCCGATCGGCGGACACTTCACGATGGACCCACGGGAGGCGGCGGTCGCCTGCGAGCTTCTGGGTGCAAAGCGCGTCGTGCCCTGTCACTACGGAACGTTTCCCCTCCTGGCCGGCACCCCCGACGAGCTGAGGCAGCTCGCGAAGGGCGTCGAGGTCGTCGCGGTCGATCCGGGAGGCTCGGTCGAGCTGTGAGGGAGCGCTGGTTCGGAGCAACCGGGCGGCGCGTCCCCGAGATCGCAGTCGAGGGCGAGCTCGACGTCCACGACGCGCTCGTGCTCGACGATCCATCCGACGCCGACAAGCTGCGAGCGGCGCACGAGGCCGGGCGCCCGATCGTCGTGCGGACCGCCTCCGCAGAAGAGGTGAAGGCAGCGCTCGCACATCCGGAGGTTGCGACGGCGCTGGTTCCTCCGAATCGGCGCGAGCTGCTCGAGCTCGACCTGCGCGAACTGACCTATGGGCCCTAGGCCGGTCGTCGCGACCTACTCGATCGTCGCCTGCGACCTCGAGGCCGGACAGTGGGGCGTCGGCGTGCAGTCGAAGTTCCTCGCGGTCGGATCGGTTGTCCCGTGGGCCGAGCCGCACGTCGGCGCGATTGCGACGCAGTCGTACGCGAATCCCCGGTACGGGCCGGACGGACTTGCGCTCCTGAAGAAAGGCCGCACCGCCGAGGAGGTCGTCGAGACGTTGACCTCCGCCGACGAGGGCCGCGCGGAGCGGCAGGTCGGGGTCGTGGACGGCGCGGGTGGCGCGGCGACCTTCACGGGTGAGGAGTGCCACGACTGGGCGGGCGGCCGCACGGGCGCCGGCTATGCCGCGCAGGGGAACATCCTCGTCTCGCAGGAGACCGTCGACGCACTCGCGGTGACCTTCGAGCGTAACGGCCACCTCTCGTTGGCCGAGCGGCTGATCGAGTGCCTGGCGGCGGCGCAGGCCGCAGGAGGGGACCGGCGCGGCCAGCAGTCCGCATCGCTCCTCCTGGTCCAGCGGGACGCCGGCTACGCCGGCCTCTCGGACGTCGTCGTCGATCTGCGCGTGGACGACCACGAGCGCCCGATCTCAGAGCTTCAGCGCCTCTACGGGCTGCACAACGACATCTTCGGGGTGACACCGCCGGAAGACTGGATCCCTGTCGACGAGGCGCTCGCCGGCGAGCTGCGTGACCGGCTCGCGGCACTCGGCTACCGAGGGGAGCTCCGGAAGTCCTTCGCCGACTGGGCGGGCGCGGCGAATCTCGAGGAACGTGTCGACGGTGTCGAGCGCATCGATCCCGTCGTGCTCGGCGCCCTGCGAAAACAGTCCTAGGGCGCTCGAACTCCTGACAGCGTGACGAAGCGGTAGCCGCGGGCGCGCACCGCCCTGATCACTCCCGCTAGCGCCTTCGAGTCGATCGTGCTGTGGTCGCGTGACGAGCCGAGATGCATGAGCACGATCTCACCGGGAACGAGGTGCGCCAGCACGCGCCGGCCCGCACCCGCGACGGTCTGAAAGCGCAGTCCCATCCAACCCCACGTGTCGACGGTCCAGCGAATCGACACGTAACCGAGCCGATGCGCGATCCCCAACGTGCGTGAATCGCGCGCACCGTAAGGGAAGCGAAAGAGGGGACGCGGGTCACGGCCCGTGGCGCGTTCGATCATCGTCTGCGCGCGCGCGATCTCCTGCGTCGCAGCCGGAGTCGACAGCCGCCTCAGGTCGAGATGGTCGACGGTGTGATTTGCGACCGGATAGCGGCGGCCGATCGCGCGCGCAAGCCGCGGATACGTCTTCACGAAGTGGCCCGTGAGGAAGAACGTCCCGGGCACGTGCTCGCGTCTCAGGATCGCGAGGACGACCTGCGCCGCGTCGGCGTTGCCTCCACCGTCGAACGTCAGCGCGACGACATGCTGACGAGTCGAAAGCCGCACGAGCTCCCCTGCGACAACCGCCGGCGGGAGCGCCTGGGTCACGCGTCTCCCGGCAGGTGAACCCCGCTCGCGCGACTGCGCAGCGCGGGAACGGGATCCGCATGCGGCTGCGCGACGAGCAGCACCGCCCCGTAGCCGTCGCCGACGAGCGAATCGACCAGGAGCTGCAATCCGATCGCGAGTGCGAACGCCTTGTGCGCGTGCTCGCCACCGAAGGGCACAAGCTCGTCTTCGGACGCCGCGCCGGCGATCACGTCACCGTAGGTCACACGTCCCATGGAGACGTCGCTGACGATCGGCCTGCCGTGGGAGCTCGGGATGGCGATAGCAAGCGGGTTCGTCCCTGCGAGCTTCGGCCCACCCTCTGGATGGCCGAGGCGCGGCGGCGACGTCGCGGTCAGCACGGCCAGGAGCCCGCCCTCGGCGAGTCGCCGCGCCCAGTAGCCGAGCATCCCGGTGGGAAAACAGTCGTGCGCGACGATGAGCCTTGCGGCCTCGGGCGGATCCTCGAGCTGGCCGCCGCAGATCGCCGCCAGAGTCAGGTAGCCGAGCGCACCGCGGCCCTCCCACCGCTCGTAGCACCCTTCGGCCTCCACGCACTCCGGCTCGGCAGAGGGGTCGAGGCCTTGCAGCGTCTCGAGCCAGGCCACGCGCGCAAGACCGTGCCCTCGCTTCCCGCGCGCCTCGGCGTCGAGGAAGTGGTCGGCAAGGGTGCGGGTGTCCTCTTTCGAGAAACCGAGTGCGCTGATCCGCTCCTCGACCTGCACGGCGGCGAGCATACTTACGACGTGGTCTCGGAGGCGAAGCTCGAGAACGGCGTTCCGCAGAGCGCGGGCTGGTTCGTCGTCAATGCACGCGACGGACGCTGGGTGCACAACGAGATGGGGGACTATTGCGGTTTCGAAGGCAAGGACGAAGCGGCGTTCGAGCAGCTCGGGATCAACCTGAACGTGCTGCCTCCCGGAATGCCGATGGCGATGTACCACCAGGAGCCCGGGCAGGAGGACTTCCTCGTCCTGCGCGGTGAGTGCCTCCTGATCGTGGAAGGCGAGGAGCGTCCGCTCAAAGCCTGGGACTTCGTCCATTGCCCTCCACAGACGAAGCACGTCATCCTCGGGGCGGGAGACGAGCCGGCGCTCGTGCTGGCGGTCGGCGCGCGCAAGGGACAGGCGAGCTATCCCGTCGACGAGACGGCGATCCGCCACGGTGCCGGGGTCGATCAGGAGAGCGCGTCACCCAAGGAGGCGTATGCGAGGTTCGGGCCGCTCGAGGATGGCCCGGCGCCCGAGCTTTCGCTCTAGCGCGAGACGAGCGTGAGTGGCTTGACGATCGTGCCGCGGTCGAACGAGCTGATCTTGTCCGCGATCTGACGCAGCTCCTGCGCGCTCGTCGATTCCGGTGCCGCCGCCATCAGCGGCTCGCCGGCATCGCCGCACTCGCGCAGCAAGGGGTCGAGCGAGACGCGGCCGAGCAGAGGGATTCCGAGCTCAGCGGCGAGGCGATCGCCACCACCCGTCCCGAAGACATCGCCGGTCATGTTCTCGACGACGCCGACGAGTCGCATGCCGGTCTTCTGCGCCATCACGCCTGCGCGTGAGGCGACTTCCTGTGCGGCCGGCTGCGGTGTCGTGACGACGATCGTCTCCGCACGCGGCAGCAGCTGGCCGAGCGAGATCGCCACGTCGCCCGTTCCCGGCGGCATGTCGACGACGAGCACGTCGAGCTCACCCCAGTGCACGTCGGTCAAGAACTGCTCGAGCGCACGGTGCAGCATCGGACCACGCCACATGACCGGTTGATTTTCGTCGAGGAAGAAGCCGATCGACATCAGCTTCAGGTCGTGCTTGACCGGCGGGATGATCATCTTGTCGACGAGCACCGGCTTCTGGTGGATGCCGAGCACGCGCGGGATCGAATGTCCGTAGACGTCGGCATCGAGGACGCCTACCTGCTTGCCGCTCTGCGCGAACGCGACCGCCAGGTTGGCGGTCAACGTCGACTTGCCGACACCGCCCTTCCCGCTGCAGACCGCGAGCACGCGCGTGGACGCATCGAGTGAGATCCCTTTCGACCGTTCCTGCAGGCCCCCGCGCAGCTTCGTGGTCAGCGCCTGCCGTTCCTCGGCGGTCATCACGTCGAACCCGAGCGCGACACGCTCGACTCCGGGAACGTCGCGCAGAACGTCTGCGACCTGCGTCTCGAACGAGTCGCGCAGCGGACACCCTGCGATCGTCAGCGCGATCGTGACGCGCACGTCGCCGCCGTCGATCCCGACGTCCCGCACCATGTCGAGCTCGGTCACGGGCCGCTTGAGCTCGGGATCGATGACCCGCTCGAGTGCCTTCAGGATCAGATCGCGGTCGGGCTCGCTCATCCCTCTGAGCCTAGCCGCTCCAACTTCTTCGCCGCGGGTGCGAGCGGGCGCGCCTCCTCGAGCACGGGAACGAAAAGGTCACCATGCTCCTCGATCCTCTGCAGCGCCTCTGCCATGCCGAAGTCGCGCGGCCGAAGCCCCGGCTTCAGCTCCTCCCAGCGCAGCGGCGTCGACACCGGCGCTCCCGGCTTCGGACGCACGGAGTACACCGAGGCGATCGTCTTGCCGTGGCCGTTCTGCCGGTGGTCGACGAGAACTCCCTCACGCTTCTTCTTCAACCACTCGGTGGTGATCTTGCCCGGATGGCGGGCCTCGAGCAGTCGCGACGCCTTTTCCGCGAACGCGTACGTCTGCGGGAACGTCGAACGCCTGGTGATCGGCGCGACGACGTGGATGCCGTCGGCACCGCTCGTCTTGACGTAGCCGGGCAGCTCGAGCTCGTCGAGCAGCTCCCGGATGAGGTGCGCCACCTCGATCGCGAGCTCGAAGCCGTCGTCGGGCGGATCGAGGTCGAAGAGAACGAAGTCCGGCCGGTCCGGCTTGTCGACGCGCGAGTACCACGCGTTCATGTCGATGCAGTTGTTCTGCACCATGAACAGCACTGCTTCCGGCGAGTTGACGAGCGCGAAGTCGACGAGCCGCGACTCGCCCTCCCGCGGCCACGTCCGGAACTGACGCGTCGGGATCCAGCTTGGTAGGTGCTTGGGCGCCTGCTTCTGGAAGAACGCCTCGCCGTAGATGCCGTGGGGATAGCGCTTCATCGTGAACGGACGATTCTCGAGATGGGGAACGATCGTCGGCCCGACCTTCCCGTAGTAGTCGAAGAGATCGCCCTTCGTGACCCCGTCCTCGGGATAGAGGACGCGGTCCGCAGAGCTCAGCTTGACAGTCTTCGTTTCAGCCATAGGGCATTCCTGACGGCGAAGGCTTCCCAGTCGTTGTTGAAGTATGCGTAGATCTCGACGTCACGACGCCAGTTTTCGAAGCGCTGCGCCCACTCTTCGAGCTCGCGCCGGCTGTAGTTCCCGCGTCTGCCACGGGATCCGTGATGGAAGCGGACGTAGGTCCAGTCGGTGGTGAACTCGGAGGTCTGGAACTCCTTCACCTCCGGACGGTCGCCGATCACGAGTGCCGCGGCGTGTACGCGCAAGAGCTCGTACACGGGCTCTGCGAACCAACTCGAATGGCGGAACTCGAAGCAGTGCCGGCCAGGCGGCAACGCGGCGAGCGCCGCACCTAGCCGTTCGTCGTCGCGCTGGAAATTCGCGGGAAGCTGCCAGAGCACGGGACCGAGCTTCGGCGACCGGACGAGCGGTTGCAACCGCTCGTAGTAGCGCTGCAGTCCGGCTTCGAGATCTCCAAGCCTCTTGATGTGCGTGAGATACCGGCTCGCCTTGACCGCGAAGACAAAGCCTGGCGGCGTCTCCTCGACCCAGCGCGCAACGGACGTCTCGAGCGGCAGCCTGTAGAAGGTGTTGTTGACCTCGACGGTGTCGAAGTACCGGGCGTAGTGCTGCAGCCAAAGCCGCGGTGGCTTGCCCTCGTAGAACTGGTCCTTCCACGCTGCGTAGTTCCAGCCGGAACAACCTATGCGGACAGGGCGCTCGCCAGCTTTCGGCACAGCTCCGGTGTTCCCGCTGCGACGACGCGTGAACGCCCTTCCAGGTCGAGCGGCGCCGATCCGAACGGCGGCGCGTCGAAGAGGTCGATCGCAAGCCCGCGCTCGCGGACGAGGAGCTGCGCGGCTGCGATGTCGACGGACCGCGCCGGCTTGAGCGAGCAGACGGCGTCAACCCGGCCTGCCGCGAGGTGGCAGAGCGAGAGAGCGAGCGAGCCCATGATGCGAAGGCGGTACGCCAGGTCGACGACTGCCGCGGCCTGCTCGGCGACCGCCTCGGTCCGGGTCGCCTCGAAGGAGAGAATCTCGATCTCGTCCTTCGGCAGCTGACCCTCGAGCGGCGCCCCGCTCAGTCGCGCTCCCTCGCCGCGAGTCGCGGTCCATTCCTCACCGGTTCCGAAGTCATGCACGAAGCCGAAGTCGACGTCGCCCATCGTCGGGCCCGACGCGACCGCGATCGAGAGCGAGAAGAAGCCGATGCCGCGCTTCGCGTTGAGCGACCCGTCGATCGGGTCGACGACGACGTACGTCTTCCCATCTCCCCGGATGCCGGCTTCCTCGGAGACGATCGTCACGTCCAGCCCGTCGAACCGGGCGAGGATCACGTTCTCGGCGGCCGCATCGATCGCCGTCGTCTCGTCTCCCCCCATGCCCGCGCCGACAACCGGCTCTCGCTCGGACCGGCCGGGCAACTCGAGGAGGACGCCGCGTACGTCGTCGACCGCGGCTCTGCAGAGCGCGAGCCAGTCAGTCAAGCGGGTGGAAGAGCAGGCCCGACGTCAGCTTGGGAAAGAAGTACGTGCTCTTCTGCGGCATCGTGTCGCCGCGCCGCGCAACGTCCCACACGTCCTCGATGCGTGTGGGCCGGAGCAGGAACGCGGCCTCTGCGTCGCCGCGGTCGACGGTTGCGACCGCATCTTTGCGCTGCGATGTGTACGTCACGCCCGTCGGTGCGATCCGCTCGACGATGTCGACGTCGAGCCCATCGCCGGCGAGAAGCTCGTACCGACCGTCGCGGTAGAGAACGACCCCGGGAAGCTCGTCGCCCGGCTCGTCGATCGGCGTTCCTCCCGCGCCGTTGACGTGCTCCGCGACACGGTGGGTCGGAAAGATCGTGAGCCCTTCCTGCCGCGTCGGCACTAGCACGACCATCAGGTAGGGCGAGCCGCCTTCCTGCGCGTAGGCGAGCGCCGTCTCGTAGCGGTGATGGCCGTCTGCGATCAGCAGCTCGGTCTGCTCGAAGCTCGGCGCAGCGCTGATCCGCCAGAGCTTGTCGCCGCCGCTTTGCAGGTCGGGCTCACGCGCGGGCGGCTCGAGCGGATCGCCTTCGTAGAGGAGGAAGATCGGCTCGAGCTGTGTCTCGGTCGCGCGGAGGAGCCGCAACCGCCCTTCCTTCGGGCCGCTGTGCGTGCGTTCGTGCGGCAGCACCACGCGGTTCTCGTAGGGCTCGGCTCGGAGCGAGGCGACCAGACCGGAGCGGTTACGGGCGACGCCGTCGGGACCGACGTAGTCCTGCGAGAGGAACCAGTAGGCCGGCTCTTCGTCGCGGGCGAGGACTCCGCGCCGGCGCCAATCAGCGATCGCAGCGCGGGCCTCCTCCTCGGTGTCCGGCAGGGTCAGATGGACGACGTTGTACGGGCTTTTGGTGAGGAGCTCCAAGCGCTCCGCGGGCGAGATGACGTCGTACGGAGGAGCCACGAGCTGGGCGAGCGGGCCGGCGCTCTGCTCGTCGTAACGCTCCGCCCTGAACGGCTTGACCACGGCCATCTCGGGCGACCCTAGCATCCGTCCTCGGACCTAGACTCCTTCCGTGAGCGCAATCGCAGAGCTGGCCGAGGAGCGGGTCGTCGAAGGGGTCTACGCGGTCGCGCGCAAGCAGCGAATGCGGACGAAAGGCGGCGCCCCGTACCTGGCGCTCGAACTCGTCGACCCGAGCGGGCGAATCGACGCCCGCGTCTGGCACGACGTCGAGCTGCTCGATGCCCGCTTCACCGAGGGCGACGCGGTGCGCGTCCTGGGCCGGGTGGAGAAGTTCCGCGACCGGCTCCAGGTCGACGTACGCACGCTCGAGGCCGCGCCCGAGGCCGACCCGGCCGACTTCGCGCCCGCGATGCGGCGCGACGCCGAAGAACTGGACGGCTTTCTCGAGTTCCTCGCCGCCGAGATTGTCCATCCCGGTCTCGCGGCCGTGGTAAAGCGCTTCCTCTCGGATAACGCGCTGCGCGCGGCGCTCCGCCGCCTGCCTGCTGCGGAGACACACCACTCGTATGCCGGCGGGCTGCTCGAGCACACGGTCGGGGTCACGACGCTCTGCCGGGAGACGGCGCAGCTGCACCCGCGTCTCCGCTCGGACCTCTTGCTGGCCGCAGCGCTCCTGCACGACATCGGCCGCGTCGCGGAGCTCACCTCGGGCCCGACCTTCCGTCAGACCGACGAGGGCCGCCTCCTGGGTCACGTCCATCTCGGCCTGCGACTGGTCGAGGAACGCGGCGCCTCACTCGAGGCAGCCGCCCGCTCGGAGCTCTTGCACGCGATCGCGTGCCACCACGACGCACGCTCCGCCCGCACCGCCGAAGCGTCTGTCCTGTACCACGCGAATCAACTCGACGCGGTCGCTGCGACGCGTCCCGTTCCTCACAGCTAGCGTCGCGCGATGAAGTCGATCGGACTGGCGCTGGGCGCGAGCCTGACGTGGGGATTCGCCGACTTCTTTGGGCCTCTCAAAGGACGGACGCTCGGCGCGCTCCGCGTCCTCTTCTACGTGCAGGTCGGCGGGCTCGCTGCGATCGCGCTCATCGTCGCCGTCCGAGGCAAGGGCCCGGCCGATTCCGCCGCGCTCTTTGCCGTCCCGGCGGCGATCTCCGGCACGCTCGGTCTCTACGCGTACTACCGAGGCATGGCGGTAGGCGCCATGAGCATCGTGGCGCCGATCGCAGGCATCTCGGCGGTCGTGCCGGTTGCATTCGGAATCGCAACCGGCGATCGCCCCTCGACCTGGCAGTGGCTGGGGATCCTGGCGGCGCTCGGAGGCGTCTTCCTGGCCTCACGGGAGCCGGGGCGCGGGGGGAAGGTCGCTGCGGGCGTCGGCCTGGCCCTGCTTGCGGCGCTCGGCTTCGGCGGCTACTTCCCGCCGATGCACGCGGCCGGCGAAGCGGACTTCTGGTGGGCATCGCTGATCTTCCGGATGACGTCCACGTCGGTGATCCTCGCAGCGGTTGCGATTCGCCGGCCGTCACTCGCCATCCAACCGCTCCAGGTCCCGCTGCTCGCGCTGATCGGAATCGGCGACATGCTCGGCAACCTCCTCTTCGCCGCGGCATCGACGAGCGGCCTGGTGAGCATCACCTCCGTTCTGGCGTCTCTCTATCCGATCGTGACCGTGATCCTCGCGCGCTTCGTGTTGCGGGAACGCGTCGCGCGTTCGCAAGAGGCCGGGATCGTGCTCACGCTCGCCGGCGTCGCACTGATCTCGGCAGGTTAGAGCGGCAAGTTCGCAACGCGGCGCTCGATCTCGTCGCGGATTGCGCGCACGGTCTCCAGATCCTCACCGGCCGGGTCCTGCAGCTCCCAGTCGACGTACTTCTTGCCCGGGATCACTGGACAGGCGTCGCCGCAACCCATCGTGACGACGAGGTCCGCCCACTCGGCGTCGGCTGTCTCGAGCTTCTTCGGCACCCGGTCGGCGAGCTCCGGCATCAGCTCGGCGACTTCGGGATGGACGTGCTTGGCGGGAGCCGTTCCGGCGGAGCGCGCGTTGCCGCCACGCTGCGTGTAGAGCGCCTGCGCGATCTGTGAGCGCCCTGCGTTCTGCCGGCAGACGAAGAGGACCTTCACGAGCCCAGAGCTCCCCGCAGCGCGGCGATGGCCTCCGGCACCAGCCGGTAGTACGCCCAGGTCCCACGTCGGGAGGACTCGACGAGCCCCGCCTCGCGCAGGATCTTGAGATGGTGAGAGATCGTCGGCTGCGAAAGCGCGAAGGTCTCGGTGAGGTTGCACACGCAGACCTCTTCCGCCGCCGAAAGGCTGTTGATGATCGCCACACGCGTCGGGTCGGCAAGCGCCTTGAACCGTGCGGCGAGCTCCTCTGCGGCGGGACGATCGAGCGGCTCGACCTCAGGGCCGCAGCAGATCGCCCGGAGAACTGGAAGAGCTTGCATCGATGGATATCAATGTATCATGCGCCTGTCAACGAAGGGAGGATCGAGATGAAAGCCTGCTGCGAGGACTGCTGCAGCGGCGGTTGTTGCGACTGCTGCTAGCAGCAATGGGTGCGGAGGAGCCCGGGCCTCCCACCCTCACCGAACCTTCCAAGACCCGCTACGCCGCTCGCAGAAGCGCCTGAAAAGGCTCCGTCGTCTCAGGCACGAGTCGATAACTGGAGCATGTCCCCTCGCGAAAACACGATACGAACCCTGCTTCGCGCAGCAAGCGCAAGTGGTGCGAGACAGTCGGCTGGCTCAGATCAAATGCCGAGGTGAGTTCCGACACGCGCGCAGAACTGAAGTCTGCCAGCGCAAACAAAATTGCAACTCGAGTCGGATCGGCGAGGACCTTGAATTTGCGGGCCCACATTGTCGCGTGCGGCATGTCAACGGAAATAGCGACCGTGGCTCGGGCAACGACCGGCTGGCCCCGAGCCGTCGCATCACGCGCGCCGCGGTGTAGAAGCGTGTGGCAGTTGGCGCACAGCGTCTCAAGATTCGCCGGCGTGTTGTTTGTGCGATCGAGATCGACATGATGCACTTCGAGTTGACAGAGATGCGAGGGCTCGAACCCACACCGCTCGCAAACCGTACCGAGATGGCGGCGATACGAAGGCATGGGCACAGATTAGATGTCTCCTCTGACAACTAACCCCTTTTGGACACGTCCTTCAAACGTTGAAACGCACGTTCAACACGTCGCCGTCTTCAACGACGTAGGTCTTCCCCTCCAAGCGCTGCAATCCACGGCGGGCGGCCTCCGCGTGCGAGCCGGCCTCGACGAGGTCTTCCCAGCGGATCACCTCGGCACGGATGAAACCGCGCGCGATGTCGGTGTGGATTGTTTCCGCGGCCTCGAGCGCCGTCCGTCCACGTCGTAGCGACCACGCGCGCGTCTCCTTCTCGCCCGCCGTGAAGAAGCTGATCAGTCCTAGCTCGTCGCTCAGGCGGCGCACAACCTCCTCGAGCGCCGAGGCGTCCTCCCGGAAGTCGGCGGCCTCCGCCTCGGACATCTCCGCCAGCTCGGCCTCCAACTTGAGATCGATCCCGTTCGGCCCGTTCTCGACCGCGAGCAGCGGCTTCGTCGTCAGCGGCTCCAGACCGGCCGGCAGCTCGCCCGGCCAGTCCGCGAGGGTGCCACCCGCGTCGACGTGAGCGAGCACCCGTCCCAGCTCCTCGACTTCCTTCCGCAGCTGCGGATCGCCTGACTTCGCCTGCTTGGTCACCCGCTCGAGCCGACGCTCGACGTGGTCGCGGTCGGCAACGAGCAGCTCGAGGTTGAGTGTCTCGAGGTCGTCGGCAGGAACGCGCGTGCCGGAGAAGCCGTCGAGCACGACGAGGAGCGCATCGACCTGCCGGAGGTTCCCGAGCAGCTCGGGCCCGGTGCCTCTCACCTCGACAACGCGGATCGCGGCAGGAGTGACCTTGCGGGGATTGATGACGCCGGCGATCTTCGTCAACCGAGGATCCGGCACGCCGGCCATGCCGACGTCGCCGGTCGCGTGCGCACCGGTGAGCGCGTGGAACAGCGTCGACTTGCCGGAGCTCGGCAGCCCGACGATCCCAACCTCGAGGGCCAAGCTACCGCTCCGGAGTTTCGGGGATCTGCTTCTGCAGCGATACGAGCGCCCTGTGCTGCAACGACTTGATCGCGCCCTCGGTCTTGTCGAGGATCGTCGCGACTTCGGCGTTCGGCAGGTTGAACACGAACTTCAGCGTGAGGACCTGCTGTTGCTCCGTCGAGAGGTTCTCGATCAGCTCGAGCATGCTCTGCCGGCCGATCACCTGCATCGCCGCGGCCTCGGCCGAGGGCTCGCTCTCACCCTCGGGCTCGGGCACGTCTTCCTCTGGCTGCCAGCGGCGGTTCGCGCGGAAGTGGTCCATCGCAAGGTTGTGCGCGATGCGGAAGAGCCAGGCGGAGAACGGCGCGGACTGCCACTTGAAGCGCTTGATCGACTCGAGCATCTTCATGAACGTCTGCGTCGTCAGATCCTCTGCGTCGTGCCGGTTCCCGACGCTCATGTGGAGGTAGCTGTAGATGCGGTCGAAGTGGAGCAGGTAGAGCTCTTCGAGGGCCTGCCGGTCGCCCTGCTGGCCGCGGTCGACGAGCTTCCGCACGTGGGCGGTGGAGTCAGTCGCGGGCCGAGCGGCGGCCTGGGTGGCTTCTTCAGCCATTCAGCCAGGAAGATGCCCCTGTTGCGCCGCCCTCAACCCTGCGCGGCCGAGCCGAACCCGACGCGACTTTCCCGGGCGTAACGCTTCACGTAGACAACCCGCTGGAGGGCGATGGTGTAGCGACCGTCCTCGGCCTCGAGCGACAGCGCAGCCTCGCCCGTCCCGGCGCGGAGCTCCGCCGAGCCCAGGGCCTGCTCGAGAGCATCGGCACCCGACGGTGTGACAAGCGCCCCCATGATCTGCCCCCCGTCGAACGCCACCTCGATCCGAACTCGCTCTGGTTCAGCCAACTGAGACCACCTCCGAAAGTACGCCGTGGACGGAATCCGGGTGGACGAAGGCCACCTCGAGGCCGAAGAGGCCGGCACGCGGTTGATCGTCGATCAGCTCGGCACCTTCCCTCGTGAGCTCGGCGAGCGTGGCGCGAAGGTCGTTGACCTCGTAGGCGACGTGATGCATGCCCGGGCCGCGCTTCGCGAGGAAGCGGCCGACCGGTGTGTCCTGGCCGAGCGCTTCCAGCAGCTCGACGCGTCCGTCGCCAATTCTCAGCGACGCCGCGCGCACACCCTGATCGTCGATCGTCGCCTGATGCTCGACCTCGGCGCCGAAGAGCCGCTCGTAGGTCTCGAGGGCTGAATCGAGATCGTCGACCGCCACTCCGAGATGATGAATGCCGCGCGGCGCCACGCGGGCGATGCTACCCAGTCGCGCCGGCTCGGAGCTGTCTAGGCCTCGTTCGAGAGCGGGACGACGACCCGGGGCGTGCCGACCGTCTCGGAGGCGCGTGACTCGGCCTCGACGTCCGTGAGCAACAGCAAGACCTCTTCGCGCATGAGGGTCTCCTTCTCGAGGAGAGCCTGGCTCAAGCGGTCGAGTGAGCCACGGTGCTTCTCGATCAGCCGCACGGCTTCGGCGTAGGCATCGTCGGTGAGCAGTGCCTGCTCGTTGTCACGCACGCGCTTCGTCTCTTCGGAGAGCGCGTAGTTGTCCGCGCGCAGCGTGCGCGAGGAGACGACGTCCGACATCCCCCACTCGAAGACCATCGCGCGTGCGATCTCCGTCGCCCGTTCGAGATCGCTCGCGGCGCCGTTCGTGACCCGCCCGAAGACGACCTGCTCGGCGGCGCGACCGGCGAGCGCGATCTTGAGCATGTCGATCAGCTCTTCCTTCGACTCCATGTAACGATCCTCGTTCGGCAGGTGGAGCGTGTAGCCGAGTGCGTTCCCGCGCGAGACGATCGTCACCTTCTGCAGGTGCCCGACCTCACCCATGAGGTGAGACATGAGAGCGTGCCCGGCCTCGTGGTAGGCGAGGATCCGCCGCTCCTTATCGGTCAGCACCTTCTTCTGCTGCAGGCCCGCCACGATTCGCTCGAGCGCGTTGTCGAAGTCGGCTGCGCCAACGTACTTGGCCTCGCGACGGCCAGCGAGGATCGCTGCCTCGTTCGCGATGTTCGCGAGATCGGCGCCCGTCAGCCCGGATGTCTGTCGTGCGATCAGGTCGAGCTGTACGTCCGCGGAGAGCGGCTTCGTACGCGTGTGGACATGGAGGATCGCCTCACGGCCGACGCGATCCGGCGGAGCGACAAGCAACTGCCGGTCGAAGCGGCCGGGCCGCAGCAATGCCGGATCGAGATCTTGCAGACGGTTTGAGGCGCCCACGACGACGACCTGGTCGCCCGAGGCGAAACCGTCCAGCTCGACGAGCAGCTGGTTGAGCGTTTGATCCTGTTCACGGTTGAAGCTGCTGCCGGTGCGCGCAGCTCCGACGGCATCGAGCTCGTCGATGAAGATGATCGAGGGCGCGTTCTTGCGCGCCTCGGCGAAGAGCTTGCGAATCCTCGCTGCGCCGAGACCCGCGAACATCTCGACGAACGCGGAGGCGCTCTGCGCATAGAACTTCGCGCCGGACTCGGTGGCGGTCGCGCGGGCAAGGAGCGTCTTGCCGGTGCCCGGCGGGCCGTAGAGCAGCACGCCCTTCGGCACGACCGCGCCCAGCTGCTCGAAGCGCTTCGGGTCGCGGAGAAACTCGACGATCTCCGCGAGCTCCATCTTCGCCTCGTCGGCGCCGGCGATGTCGTTCCAGTCGATCGCCGTCCGTGGGTCGACGATCACCGTGGCCGGCTTCACACGCGGCATCAGCTGCAGCATGCGCCAGAAGATGTAGAGGAGCACGCAGTAGAACGTCAGGCCGAGCAGTGGCCACCAGTTGACCACGAAGTCCCTGAGATCAACCATGTACTGATGTAGATCCACCCCCGGCATCCCACACTCATCATCTTCATGGGAGGCCCCACGTCAACTAGAGGCCTGATCTAGAAGCTCGCGGCGACCTCCGCAGCGGACGTGAATTCGACTCCGTGCTCGCGCCACGAGGCCGTGCAGATCGCCACGCGCTCCTCGTCGAGGCCCCGTGCGGCGTCCTCGACGAAGCGCACCTCGAGGCCACGAGCCAGAAAGCCTCTGATCGCGGCGTCGTCGCAGACGTCCGTGGCGACGCCGAAGACGACGATCTCGGCCGGGTCGAGCCACTCGAGGAGCCGGCCGGTGTTCGGATTCGTGAAGACGTCGAAGCTCTTCTTCAGGAGCAGGAACTCCCGGCCGGCGAGGTACCGCTCGGGTAGCGGTTCCAGCGTGATCGGGACGGGATCGACCTGGTCGGTCTCAGGGATCTTCCGCGAGCCGTGCGTCCCGCGCAGGCAGTGCGGTGGATACGTCGTCCGATAGTCGGGCGTGTCCGAGAGCTCGTCGTCCGTGAGCTCGTGGTCGTCCGCCGAGGCCACGTGGACGATCCCCGCCGTCCGTGCAGCGTCGACCAGGAGCTTCATCGCGGGAATGGTCTCCTCGGCGCCGTCGGCGTAGAGCTTGCCGTGCGGGAGCATGAAGTCGACCTGGGTGTCAACGTCCCACAGAACTTTCACGTGACGAGCTCGAGCCGCGCGTTCGACTCGTACTTTCGGCCGACCTTGGCGCTCGGACGGCCGTCGGTCAGGACGATGTCGGCCGTGAAATCGTTCGAGCCGCGAATGAGTGACGAGCCGACGCCGTAGGCATCGACGGGGACGCTCTCCTCTTCGAACTCCTTGATCTTGTCGATCGTGAAACCGCCGGAGACGACGATCTTTACGTGCTCGAAGCCGTCGTCGTCGAGAGCATCGCGCACCTTGCGCACGAGCCGCTCGTTCACGCCTGAGGGCTTGAAGTCGCCGAGCTCCTCCCAGAGCGAACGGTCGACGAGCATCTCGGACGTATCGAGCCGCACACCCCAGAGCTTTGGGCCGAGGGCGCGCGCCACTTCGAGCGCCGTCTCCACGGAGTTGTTCTCGAAGTCGACGAGCACCGTGATGTTCATGTCATCGGAGGCCCACTCGGCGAACTTCGTCGCTGCGAGCACGGTGTTGCCGCCGTACGACGCGATCAGCGAATGCGGCACAGTGCCGATCCCGCGGCCGCCCCACCACGACGCCTGCTCGTCGGTCGTGACCCCGATCGGCGCGCCGACCACCCGTCCGGCGACGAAGGCCGCGTACCCGTCACCCGTCTGCACTCGATGATGATCGTGGCGCGCGGGCATGAAGATGAGCGGCTTCCCGTTCGCGGCCTCCAGCACGCGTACGACGTTCGATGTGATCAGCGTGCGCCGGGAGAGCACGCCGAGATACGCAGTCTCGAGGTGCGCGAAGAGGGTGTAGTCACCCTCGATCGTCATGACGGTCTCCCAGGGCTCGATTTGGTCACCGTCGTGAAGAGCGTGGACGGTGAGCTCGTCCCAGTCGTACGAGCAGAGCTTGAGGATGGCGATCGCCTCGTCCATCCCACCGAGCCACGCGCTCTTCTTCTGAAAGACCTGCAACACGACTCGCGGATGGCGGTCGTCCTGCAAGAGCGTCGCGCGCGCGTGGTTGAAGTACGCGTCGGCGTAGTAACCCTCGCGCATCTTCTCGACCGGAAGGTCGAAGATCTCCGGTGGGAGCCGCTCGCGAGTGCGCTGCTCGACGGCCACGAGCTATTCCCGTTCGAGCTCGAGGCACGCGGCGAGCGCGGCCTCTGCGACCTCGATCTGCTCCGGTGACGGCTCCGCGGTCGCGAATCTGTGCTGGAGCTCGTGGCCCGGTTTTGCGAGCGCTCGCGCGAGGCGCTTCTCGGGATTCCGCACCATCCAGCCGAAGATCTCGGTCGAGGCTGCGACGGCGAACAGCTGCGCTCCGAGGCGGGCAGGTCCACGCGCGTGCGCGGGAAAGCGCGACGCGAGCGTGTTGCCGATCGCGGTCGTCGCAAGTAGCGGGCCGAGCAGATGTGAGCCACAGCGGTTGTGTTCCTTGGTCGCGCGCTTCCCCTGCTCGTAGCTGCCGATCGAGATGTGCTCGGCGCCGTGGTAGGCGGCGACCTCCGAGCCCCGCAGCGCGAGAACAGCCGGCGCGAGGGAGAGCAGGCCGCCGACGAGCTCCTGCGCAGCCGGACGAACCGAAGGCGAGCCGCGCAGCAGCTTCACGACCGTCGCGCTGCCGAGCATCGCCGCGAGCACAGAGGGTCGCTGGAAGGGGAGCTTCGCCTCGGGTAACGCATGTCGGATCTGCGGGATGATCGCCATCGCGTCGAGCAGCCGGACGGGGCCTCGTAGGAGCGGGCTCTCGATCTTGTTCGCGAGCACACGCTTGCGCCGGGCAACGACCTTCACGTGTCCGTCGTCCGTTCGAATCGCGCACGCCCACGACGTCGGCCCGTGGACCAGCACGCCGTTCGCGAGAGCCATTCCGCCGAGCCTGACCTTGTCCTCAGCCATGCATCGAGGTTATCGACTCAGAGTCGAATTCCGCAAATCAGGTCAGCATCGCCTGGGCAGCGTGGCGCATGAAGCTCACGCCGAGCTCCAGATCCTCGACGGGGATCCGCTCGTCGGCCGAGTGGATCAGCCGGGCCGCGAGCTCCGCCGGCATGACGCGCGACGGGAAGAACCCGTAGGCGACGGTCCCAAAGGCCTCGCGGAACCAGTGGCTGTCCGTGAAGCCGGCCACGCAGATCGGCGCAGGCTTCGCGCCCGGCTCGACGTCGCTCACCCAATCGGCAACTGCGTCCCAGAGCGGAGACTCGATCGGCGATCTCGTGCCGCCGTGAGCCTCCAGCTCCTCGAGCTCGTAGTCCCCGTCACCGAGGACGCTGCGAACGATTGCATGCTGCTCCGCGGGCGTCGTCTCCGGCAGCAGCCGCGAGTCGACGACCACGTCGCAGATCGCCGGGATGACGTTCCGTTTCTGCGAGGCGGTGATCATGGTCGGCGCCAGCGTCAGTGACAGCAGCGGTTCGACCATCTCCGCGAAGAACTCGCCGATCTCCCTCGCCCGTTCGAGTGCTTCAGCCGGAGACGCGGGTCGGTCCCCCGTGACCGCCTCGAGCAGGGCTTCCACTTCGGGTGTGAGGTGTTGTTCAGGGACGTACTCGCCGAGCGCCGTAATCAAGGGTGCCGCCTTCACGAGGGCGTTGTCGGCGATGCCTGGCATCGACGCGTGACCGCTTCTGCCACGCACGCGCAACCGGAAAGGAGCACTCATCTTCTCGGCGACCGAGCACATGTAGAACGGCTTGCCACCGAGCTCGAGCCGTTCGCCCGACCCCTCGTTGATCAGATAGTCGCAGCGCACTGCGTCGGGATGGGTCTCGCACAACCACTGCGCGCCGAAGCCTGCACCCACCTCCTCGTCGGCGGTCGCGGCGAAGATGATGTCGCCCGCAGGCTCGAAGCCTTCGCGCGCGAGCGACGCGATCGCAACCGCGCTCGCCGCCACCTGTCCCTTCATGTCGAGCGCCCCGCGGCCCCACACCTCGCCGCTTCGCAATTCGCCGCCGAAGGGATCGGCGGTCCACTCGGCTGCATCGGCGAGAACGACGTCCGTGTGCGACAGGAACAGCAGCGTCGGTCCATCGCTGCGGCCGGGGATACGGGCGACGAGATTCGCCCGCGCGGGAATCCGTGCATACAGCTCGACCTCCGCGCCGCTGTCCTCGAGATAGGCGTGGAGCACCTCGGCTGCAGCGGTCTCGTTGCCGGGCGGATTCGTCGTGTCGACGCGAATGAGCTCCTGCAGAAGCTCCGTGACCTCGTCCCGCAGCGACACCGTGGCCATTACGCCTCCTCTTCCTTTGCGCGTGCAGTCAACTGGTTGCGTGCGCGCCAAAGAGCAGGGAAGAAGTTGTGGTGGATCATCTTCCCGAGCACTTCGACCGGTGTCCCCTGCGTGCCCACGACCTGGTCGCCGATGATTCGCGCGACGACCTTGTAGTGCCGAATGCGCCACATCGTGATGCGCTCGTCCCATTCGACGAGCGCCTCTGCCAGCTGGTAGAGCTCCTCGTGGTCGCGGCCCTGCACGTAGACCTCGACGAGGTCGAGCCCGGCCTGCGAAACGGCGGCGTCGAATGCCTCGCCGAGCGGCGGTGTGACCCGGCGCACCTCCCGGAAGCCGGGGGAGTCGAAGCCGCTTCCGTGACCCAGCACCTCTCGGACCGTCTGGTACTCCCAGGGCGACATCTGCTCGAGCATGTCGAGCTGCCGCGTAATGAACTGCAGGCAGAGCGCGGCGCGGCGAAGCAGCCGAAGCGCAGCAGCGAGCTCGCCGGCGCGCAGATGCTCCGTCGCGCGAGCGACCTCCGACGTTCCGAGCTTGAGCCAGAGCTCCGAGGACTGGTGCACGGTCTGGAACAGGAGCTCGTCGGGGTGCGCGCGCTCTTCCGCCGGCTTCTGCAGCGCCAGCAGCTCGTCCGTGCGCAGGTAGCGCTCGTAGTCCGACGCGCCCTTGCCGGGCAGGATCGGTTCGGAGAAGTCCTCGTGAGTCTCGGTCGCCACTGGGCCTTCGCGGAGCATACTTCCCTGCAATGAGCGACCTCTTCTCAGACGCAGCGGAGCAGCGGTTGCCGGCGGTCGCCCCGCTCGCGCTGCGGATGCGCCCGCAGTCGCTCGAGGAGTTCGTCGGCCAGCAGCACGTCCTCGGCCCGGGCTCGGCCCTGCGCCTCGCGATCGAGGAGGACCGGGTTCGCTCGGCGATCTTCTACGGGCCGCCGGGCACCGGCAAGACAACCCTCGCCCGCATCGTGGCGCGGGCCACCGGCGCCGAGTTCGAAGAGCTGTCCGCCGTCTCGGCGACGGTCGCGCAGGTGCGCGCCGTGCTTGCCGGCGCGCGTGAGCGGCTCGGCGCAACCGGCCGGCGCACGATCCTGTTCCTCGACGAGATCCACCGCTTCAACAAGGCGCAGCAGGATGCACTCCTTCCCGGGGTCGAGGAGGGCGTGATCACGCTCATCGGCGCGACGACGGAGAACCCGTACATGGAGGTCAACTCCGCCCTGCTCTCGCGCGCGCAGGTCTACGAGCTCGAGTCGCTCTCGATCGAAGACCTCGAGACGGTGGCGCGACGCGGAGCCGCCGAGCTCGGCGTCGAGCTCCCGGACGAACTGCTCCGCCTCATCGCGACCCGCGCGGGCGGCGACGCGCGCTCCGTTCACAACATCGTCGAGCTCGCCGTGCAGACGGCGCAAGGCGCAGGCGAACCGCTCGCGGAGGCGCACGTCGACGACGCCGCGCGCAAACGGCCGCTCGTGTACGACAAGGCCGCCGACGCGCACTACGACTTCATCTCGGCGTTCATCAAGTCGATGCGCGGGTCAGACGCCGATGCGAGCGTCTACTACCTCGCGGCGATGCTCGAGAGCGGCGAGGACGCCCGGTACATCGCGCGGCGCATGATCGTGCTCGCGTCCGAGGACATCGGCAATGCGGATCCGCGCGCACTCATGGTTGCGGTCGCGGCGGCGCAGGCCGTCGAGCATGTCGGGTTGCCCGAGGCGCGCCTGAACCTCTCGCAGGCGGCGATCTACCTGGCGCTCGCCCCGAAGTCGAACGCGAGCTACGAGGCGATCAAGCGCGCAACGCGGGACGTACAAGAGCGCGGGAACATCCGGCCGCCGAAGTCCCTGCGCGACGGCAGCTACTACGGGCGAAAGCTCGGGCACGGCGAGGGTTACGTGTACCCACACTCCGATCCGGCCGGCTTCGAGGTCGACTATCTCCCGGACGAGCTCAAGGGAACGACGTACTACGAGCCGTCCGGCAACGGCGAGGAGTCGACGGGCTCGGACTAATCAGAGCCACGGCGGATTCGCCGCGCCGCGAAGGTGCCGAAGTCGCTGCCGACGCGTTCCCAGGCCTGCGCAACACGCTCGATGTCGTACTCGACCCGGCGGAACACGAACTCACCGTCGTCGCCGCGCAATGCGTACGCAGCCCGCACGTCACCGTCGAGCGGCATGCCGGCGCTGCCGGGATTGATCAACGTCGTGCCGTTCGGCCCAGGCCGCCGAAACTGCAGATGGCTGTGACCAAAGACGACGGTGCGGTCGCGGACACCGTTCAGCATCCGCTCGTCGTCGTCCCCGGGCTCCGGCGGGAAGCTCTCGACATCGGAGAGCGGCGAGCCGTGGACATAGAGAACGCCGTCCAGGTCCTTCGCGGCCTGAAGTGAATACAGCCAACCCTCGTCGGTACCGAGGCCGGAGTCCTGCTGCTCGAGCGACTCCATCACCTCCGGACGGTCGAGCGGCGGCTCCCGTAGCCAGCGCTCGCCGTTGCCGCGGATCCACGTGGTGTTCGATAGTCCGCGCAGGCGCTCGATCGTCTCGCTTGGCCACGGCGACCAGGAGGCAAAGTCCCCGCCGAGGAGATAGCCGTCGGCGCCGGCAGCCTCCGCGTCCTTCAGCACCTCCTCGAGTGCGACCAGGTTCCCGTGGATGTCGTAAAGGACGGCGAGCACGCCTGACTAGGCTGCCACACATGGAGCTGAACCTGCACGCATGGGGTGACGTAACTGCACCGCCCGTCGTCTTCCTTCACGGTCTCAACGCTCACGGCCGTCGCTTTCGCAGGCTCGCCGAGGAGCGGCTCGCCGATCGCTTCCGTGTTCTCGCTCCCGATCTCCGCGGACACGCGAGCTCCGGCTGGGAGCCACCGTGGTCGATCGCCACGCACGCACACGACGTGCTCGAGACGCTCGATGCGAACGGCGTCCGAAGTGCGACCTGGGTCGGGCACTCTTATGGGGGCCGTCTGCTGCTCGAGCTCGCTGCCCTCGTCCCGGAGCGAGTCGAGCGCGCAGCGCTGCTCGACCCCGCAATCCAGCTCCTGCCGCACGTCGGCTTCGACTTCGCGGAGCTCGAGCGTGCCGATCAATCCTTCGCATCAGCCGAGGAAGCGATCACCACGCGTCTCGACACGGGCGCTCCGACGCCACGCGAGTTCCTCGAGGAAGAGATGCGCGAGCATCTCGTGCACCACCCCGACGGGCGCTTTCGGATGCGCTATTGCCGGAGCGCAGTCGTCACGATGTACGGAGAGCTCTGCACACCACCGCCGCCGGCCGAGAGCCTGCGCGTGCCGACCCTGCTGCTGCATGCCGGCGAGTTCGGGCTCGTGCGCGAAGAACAGGTCGACGCGTACCGGCTCGCGCTCGGCGACCTGATCGAGATCGTCGAGGTACCCGGCGGGCACATGGTCTATTGGGACGCGTACGAAGAGACTGCCGGCGCGCTCGAGCGCTTTCTCGACGCCGGCTGACTCAAAGAATCCGCGCGCCGAGCGCAGAGGCCACGAGCTCGACGGCGAGCTGCGCCGTCTCGTTCTCCCGGTCGAGGATCGGGTTCACCTCGACGACATCGAACGACGACGCGAGCCCCGATTCCGCGATCAACTCCATGGCGAGATGCGCCTCGCGATACGACAGACCGCCGCGCACCGGCGTGCCGACGCCCGGCGCCACCTCGGGATCCACCGCATCCATGTCGAGACTCACGTGGACGAAGCCGGGACCGGCGACGTGCGTCAGCGATTCCCGGATCGCGCGCTCGATGCCGAGTCTGTCGACTTCGCTCATCGTGAACACCTTTGCGTCGAGCTCGCGGAGCACTTGCCGCTCGCCGTCGTCCAGCGAGCGGACCCCGACCAGAGCGACGCGACCGGGCGCCACCGCGGGCAGCCCCCAGCCGTCGCCGCGGAACCGATCTCCCGCCAGGCCGAGCACTGCGGCGAGCACCATGCCGTGCACGTTTCCGCTCGGGCTCGTGTCGGGACTGTTCAGGTCGCCGTGCGCATCGATCCAGATCGTTCCGCCCGGTCCGTGCACCTCGGCGAGGCCCGCGAGGGTGCCAAGGGCCACCGAGTGGTCCCCACCGAGCACGACCGGCACGGAGTCTTCGCGCGCGGCCCTGGCGACGAGCGCCGCGATCCGCTGCGACGTGTCCTTGATCTGGGGCAGAAACCGCGCCTGCTCGTCGCCTGCAGTCGTCGCCTCGGCCACGGCCGTCTCGACGTTTCCGCAATCCACGTACTCGTGCCCGAGCTCGTCGAGGCGCGCATCCAGCCCCGCATAGCGAATCGCCGAGGGGCCCATGTCCACTCCACGGCGGCCCTGGCCGAGATCGAGTGCGGCGCCGATCACCGCGACTCTGCGGCGGAGTGGTTGCGAAGACACGTCGAACAAGGCTAACTTGCGGACCCATGCAGGAGGCCGATGCCGGAGGCACGATTCGGGTTCTCCTCGCCGACGACGAACAGCCTTTCCTCGATGCGCTCTCGCCGCTGATCGAGCGGCAGCCGCAACTTGCCGTGGTCGGCACCGCACTCGACGGCCTCGCGGCGATCGAGCTCGCGGACGAACTGGGCCCGGACGCCGTCGTCATCGACCTGCACATGCCGCGCCTCGACGGAGTCTCCGCGGTCGCCCGGCTGCGGCGCGACCACCCGAGCATGTGCGTGATCGCCCTGACGGGCGACGAAGAGCCCGCGCTGCACACCGCGGTGACCGAGGCCGGCGCCGACGCCGTCCTGATGAAGGGCGAGTTCGTCGACGTCCTGGTCGCCCGGCTCGCAGCCGCGCGAGCTCCGCTCTAGCTCCCGGCCAAGCTCCGCTCTAGCTCGCGGCTAAACTGTCGCCCCGCACGGGCGAGGTAGCTCAGTTGGTAGAGCACACGGCTGAAAACCGTGGTGTCGCCGGTTCGATTCCGGCCCTCGCCACTTCTATCCACGCCGTTTTCCGCGACCCGCCACCGTCGTCCCGGCCCATTGGCAAGTCGATTGGCGAGTAAAGGCTCCGAACCGCTGTCGCTAGGAACGCTCGGCCTTGTCCAAGCGATGCCAGCGGATGAACCCGCACTCGTCGCAGGAATACGCGAGCGCCTCAAGCCCGCCTTCGAGGGCTTGGAGCGTGGAGTGACCGTCGAGCAGAATCCACTGAGTGTGCCCGCACATTGGGCACTTCCGATCCTCATTTGTAATTGCCTGGCCCACCCGCCAAGTGTAGGAGAGCACCCGGCCCGAACCTTCGGAGCTTCCCGTTTAGAGAAACCGCTCGGGTGCGGCCTGAGCCGCCGTCGGCGGCGGATCCAGCGGATTGGATCTAAAGGATTCGTTAAGACTGCGACTGGGGGCCGGGGGGTCTGGTACGACTGTGCCCCGTGAGGGTCGCTCGTCTCGTCGTGCTGGCCTGCCTGGTCGGCGGGCTTGCCGCATCGGTGCCGTCTCTGGGGCTCTCGGGCTCGACGATTCGCCCCGATTCGGTTCAGCAGGCGTGCGGGCGGACCGAGTTCGTCAGCGGCCTCGAGGCCGTCTTCGGTCGCAGGAAGACCCATCAGCAAGCCCTGACGCTTCGCAGCCAGGTGACTACGCGTGGATTCCTCAACGCGAACGTGATCCAGGGCTGTGACGGCTTCCGCGTCGTCGTCCGCGGGATCGACACCTTCGACGTGGGCGTCGACCTTCAGAGCGAGGCGAGGCGCGAGGGATTCCCCGTCACGCTCGAGTGCATCCAGGCGAAACAGATCGGTCGCTGGGAAGGGGTCCTCGGCCATGGTCGCGATCGGGCCTCTGCGACTGCGATCGTCACACGTGCCGAATCAGTCGGATTTCCGGGGGCGAAGCTCCGCAACGATCCTTGTGGCGGCTTCGAGGTCTACGTGGCCGGGTTCGCCGACCAGTTCGAGGCTTCGAGCTGGGCCGAGGCGGCTCGCTCACGCGGCTTTCCGCAGGCCGCCGCCGAGCTGAACTAGCCCGACTCGCCCCAGAAAGGAAGGCCGTCCGGACCGGTGATACCGCGCCGCGAACGACCTTGTACGGCGGAGC
>Ga0307299_10000062_pt1 | contig 33295 bp, 36 predicted proteins | sample ER_DNA_159_FD_194466 | JGI IMG/M metagenome (GOLD analysis project Ga0307299, IMG submission 194466) | Bulk soil microbial communities from the East River watershed near Crested Butte, Colorado, United States - ER_DNA_159 | ecosystem: Environmental > Terrestrial > Soil > Floodplain | place... | reverse complement strand
CGCGCCAGGTGCGCCGCGCCGGCCTCACCGACATCCTGGGCGCGATGGGCACCGTCAACGTGCAGGGCGAGCTGCAGCAGAAACTCGACGTATTCGCCAACGAAACGGTGCGGCACAGCGTCCAGCACACGGGCCGCATCTGCATCATGGCCTCGGAGGAGGACGAAGAGCCGGTCCCCGTCCCCCCCGACAAACCGGCCGGCAAGTACGTGCTGCTGTACGATCCGCTCGACGGTTCGGCGAACATCGATGTGAACGTTTCGATCGGGACGATCTTCTCGATCCACCGCCGCGTCAGCCCCAAGAAGAAGGGGGCCGGCACCCTCGCCGACTGTTTGCAGAAGGGCCGCAAGCAGATCGCGGCGGGCTACATCCTGTACGGCTCGAGCACGATGCTGGTGTACACCACCGGTTCCGGTGTGCACGGCTTCACGCTCGACCCGACGATCGGCGAATTCCTGCTCTCGCACCCGCACATTCGCACGCCCGAAGTGGGGACGTATTACAGCGTGAACGAGAGCCACTGGGACCAGTGGACCTCCGGTGTGCAGCGCGCCGTCGCGGCCTTCAAGAACGGCGATGGGACAGGGCGGGTGCGCGCCAAGAACGCGCGCTACATCGGCTCGCTCGTCGCGGACTTCCATCGCAACCTCATGTCGGGCGGAATCTTTCTCTATCCCGCCGACACCCGCTCACCGCAGGGCAAGCTGCGCTTGTTGTACGAGGCGGCTCCGCTCGCGCTCTTGGTGGAGCAGGCGGGCGGTCTCGCCACCGACGGCCGGCAGCCGATTCTCGACCTCGCGCCCGCGACCCTGCATCAGCGCACCCCGCTCGTGATCGGCAGCAAGGCGGACGTGGCCTTCGCGACCGACGTGATCGGGGGGGGGGGCTCGTGAGCGACCGCAAGCCCGTGTACGGGCCTGGGGAGTGGCGCGGCGATCCCGCGCAAGACCTCGGCACGCCGGGCGCATTTCCGTTCACGCGCGGCGTCCATCCCACGATGTACCGCGGCAAGATGTGGACGATGCGCCAGTACGCGGGCTTCGGGACCGCCGAGGAGACGAACGCGCGGTTCCGGCATCTGTTGACGGCGGGCCAGACGGGCCTGTCGGTGGCGTTCGACCTTCCCACCCAGATGGGGTACGACTCCGATCACGCGATGGCGGAAGGCGAGGTCGGGCGCGCCGGTGTGGCGATCGATACCGTGGACGATCTCGAGCGGCTGTTTCACGAGATTCCGCTCGACCGGGTCTCGACGTCGATGACGATCAACGCCACCGCCGCGATCCTGCTCGCGATGTATGTCGTGGTCGGGGAGGAGCAGGGTGTCGCGCGCAAGCAGCTGCAGGGCACGATCCAAAACGACATTCTGAAGGAATACATCGCGCGCGGAACGTACATCTATCCGCCGGAGCCCTCGCTGCGCCTCGTGGCGGACATCTTCCGCTGGACGAGCGGCGAGGGCATGAGCTTCAACCCGATCTCGATTTCGGGCTACCACATGCGCGAGGCGGGGGCGACGGCGGCACAGGAGCTGGCGTTCACCTTCGCCAACGGGCTCGAGTACGTGCGGCGCGCGGTGGCGGCGGGACTCGACGTCAACGCGTTCGCGCCGCGTTTGTCGTTCTTCTTCGCGGGGTACACGGACCTGTTCGAGGAGGTCGCCAAGTTCCGTGCGGCGCGGCGCCTCTGGGCGCGGCTGATGCGAGAGAAGTTCCAAGCCACGGAGGCGGCGTCACGGCTGCGCTTCCATACGCAGACGGGAGGGGCCACGCTGACGGCGCAGCAACCCCTGAACAACGTCGTGCGCGTCGCCATTCAGGCGATGGCGGCAGTGCTCGGTGGGACGCAATCGCTGCACACCAACTCCTATGATGAAGCGCTTGCGCTCCCCACCACGCAGAGCGCGACGCTGGCCCTCCGCACCCAGCAGCTCCTGGCGCACGAAACCGGGGTCCCGGACGTGGTAGATCCCTTGGCGGGGAGCTGGTACGTCGAGGCGCTGACGGACTCGCTGGAGCGCGAGGCGCGCGCGCTGGTCGACGAAATCGAGACCGCGGGCGGGGCCGTGCCGGCGATCGAGCGCGGGGTGTTCCAGGAACGGATCGCTGCCAGCGCCTACGCGCAGCAACGTGACGTCGAGGAAGGGCGCCAAGTGGTCGTGGGCGTCAACCAGTACGCGAGCGACGAGTCCGCTCCATCGGTACCCGCCCCGGACTACGCGACCCTGGCGGCCGGCCAGCGTGCGCGAGTCGCGGCGGCGCGCAAACAGCGGGACGGGCGAGCCGCATCGCGCGCGCGGCGTGAGCTCGAGACCGCCGCGCGCGATTCCGGGGCCCCGATGATGGAGCCGATCCTTTCCGCCGTCCGGGCGCGGGCGACGCTGGGCGAGATCAGTGACACACTGCGGGCGGTGTGGGGCGTGTACGGAGTGAATCCATGAGCGACGAGATCTTTACCCGGTTGCGCTCCCTCCTCAAAGCCTATGCGGAGCATAAGGAGGGCAGTGCACCCGGCCCCCGGACCGGTGGCGGGAGCGATCGCAAGCGACAAGCCGGGGCCGAGGCCCTCCGCAAGGTCGTGCGTCCGGTGTTGGACGCGTTCATGGCCGAGGTCAAGAACGCGGGCCATGACGCCTCGACACGGGAGCATACCGACCGCGCGGATGCCTACCCGAGCGTCGCGCTGTCGTTCACGCCGCGCGGGGGGCTCGCGTCGGCGCTCATGTTCAAGTACGACCCCAAGCGCGGCATCGTGGTGCAGCGCGAGATCAAGGCGTCCCCGGCACAATCGCGGGTCGTCACCGGCCACGGCGACCGCACCGGGACGATCGGCGTGGACGCCGTATCGGCGCAGTGGGTCGAGACCAAGACGCTGGCGTTCGTGGCCGATGTCCTCAAAGCCAACTAGCCGCGTCCTGCTCGCGGCGCTCCTCGTGTCGGCGTGCGCCGGGTGGCAGCGGCTTCCCGACCTCTCACCCGACACGCTGCCCCCCAGGCAGCAGGTGCAGGTGTGGTCCGGCGGCCAGGCGCGCGTGCTGCACGCAGTGCGCATCGACAGCGATACGATTTGGGGCGTGCCGTTTCAGCAACCGCCGACCTGCGATTCATGTCGCGTCGCGATCCCGCTGGCGGCCGTTGACTCGCTGCGCTCGGGGAATCAGGAGGCACCGGCCATGGTGTTGATCGGAGCCGGCATCGTCGTCTTCCTGTATTTCGTCCATATGCTTTCACAGTTGGGCGATGGGACCTAGGGAGGGGCTCGTGAAGCGAGAACACGCGGTCGTCGCGCGGGTCATCGTCGTCCTGCTGCTCGGGGTGCTGCTCGGCTATGGGCTGGAAACCAGCCTCAAGGGCGACGCGGAGCGGGGGAAAGAGCTCACGATGAAGCAGTACGTCGCCGATTTCGATCGCTACAAGGCGAAGCTCGAGAAGTCCGACATGCCGCTCGCCGTGGCCCTGGTTTCCGGAGTCATCATGGTGACCATATTGTTCGGCGTGTACGAGTTGCTCGCGTTCGGTCTCGGCAAGGGGTTGGCGGCGATGACGCGCGGTTCGAGCGACGCACCCAGCGGCGGTCCGCCGCCGCCGTGGGGAACGGATCGGAGATAACCCGGTGAGCAAGCGGCGGCAGACCTACGAAGCGCCGGAGATCATCGTCACGTTCGATCCCGACGCGTGCATCCATTCCGGAGTATGCGTGCGGGGTCTCCCGGACGTGTTCGACATCAAGCGCAAACGCTGGATCCGGCCGGAGCTCCAAAACGCGGATGTGGTCGCGCAGCAAGTCGAGCGCTGCCCTTCCGGAGCGCTGCAATACGTGCGCAAGCCCAAGACCGATTGACCGCGCTGGGGCGTGCCGCTAAGTTGTTGTGCGATGCCGACCTACGAGTTCAAGTGCCCCAAGGGCCACGTGTTCGAGAAGTTCTATCCGACCATGACGAGCACGCGCCGCTTGAAGTGCCCCAAGTGCGGCAAGATGGCCGAGCGGCTCGTCTCGGGCGGCGCCGGGCTCGTCTTCAAGGGTTCTGGGTTCTATATCACCGATTACAAGCGGGCCGGTGAGAAAACTGAGAAGGCCGAGAAGAGCGAGAAGAGCGAGAAGGCCGAGAAGACCGAAAAGGTCGAGAAGACGCCCGAGTCCAAGCCGCAACCCAAGAAAGATTCCAGCTCCGACAAGTGAAGGCACACGACACGCTCCGCACGGCGCTGGCGCGGGCGGCGGCGCAGCTTGGCGCGCCCGACGCCGAAGTCCAGCTTGAGCGGCCCAAGGACGCCGGCCACGGCGACGTAGCCACGAATCTGGCCCTGGCGCTCGCCAAGACCCTCAAGGCGAAGCCGCGCGACGTGGCCGGGAAGATTGTTTCTGCCCTCGAGCTGCCGCCCGGATTCGTGCAGAAGATCGAGATCGCTGGTCCGGGATTCATCAACTTTTTCTTGGCCGGCGAGCAGGTCGTCGCCGTGCTCCCCACCATCCTCGCCGCGGGAGCGGGCTACGGGAGGAGCGATGTCGGGCGCGGCGCCAAGGTCAACGTCGAGTTTGTGTCGGCGAATCCCACGGGTCCCCTGCATGTTGGACATGGGCGCGGAGCGGCGCTGGGCGACGGCATCGCGGCGCTGCTCCAGTGGACCGGCTGGGCCGTCACGCGCGAGTTCTACGTCAACGATGCGGGCACCCAGATCGAGAAGCTGGCGCAGTCGCTCTGGGCGCGCGTGCAGCAGCTGGCCGGGCGCCCCGCGGAGCTTCCCGAGGGTGGCTACCAGGGCGAGTACCTGAAGGAGCTGGCCGAAGGCATCCTCGCCAAGGAGGGACGACAGTTCGCTGCCCTCCCCGACGATGAGGGCCTGCAGCGCTGCCGCACCATCGGCGTGCAGTCGCAGCGCGCCGAGCAGGACGAGGACCTGCGCGAATTCCGCGTGCGGTTCGATGTGGTGTTCAACGAGTCCGAGCTGTACCGCCAAGGCCTGATCGAGCAAGCCCTGGCCGAGCTGGCGAAAGGCGGTCACACCTTCGAAGCAGACGGGGCCCTGTGGCTGCGCGCCACCGCGTTCGGCGATGACAAAGACCGCGTGCTCCGCAAGCGCGACGGCACCTATACCTATCTCGTGCCCGACATCGCCTATCACCGCAACAAGCACGAGCGCGGCTTCCGACGGGCCATCGACGTGTGGGGCGCGGATCACCACGGCTACACACCGCGGATGCAGGCCGCGCTGCGAGCCCTCGGCTACCCCAAGGGATTCCTCCACGTCGAAATCGTGCAGCTGGTGCGGGTGATGCGGGGCGGGGAAGAGGTGCGGTTCTCGAAGCGCGCCGGGGATTTCGTATCGCTGCGAGACCTCTTCGAGGAGACGGGCGTCGACGCGGCGCGCTACTTCTTCCTGATGCGGCGTGGCGACTCGCAGTTCGTCTTCGACGTGGACCTCGCCAAGAGCCAGACGGAGGAGAACCCGGTCTTCTACGTACAGATGGCGCACGCGCGCATGACGGGGATCTTCCGCGTCGCCGCGCGCTCGGCCGAGTCCGTCACCGCGCAAGGCGTGGAGCTGGGCGTGCTCGCTGAGCCCGAGGAGCTCGATCTGATCAAGGAGCTGGCCGAGTTTCCGGCTATCGTGGACGCCGCCGCCACCGCCCTCGAGCCCCACCGGATCACCGGGTATCTCGAGGGGCTGGCCCGGATCGCGCACGGGTGGTATCACAAGTACCGCGTGCTGGGGGAGCCGGAGGAAGCGGCGCGACTCGTCCTGGCGCGCGCGGCGCGCCAGGTGCTGGCGAATGGCCTCACCTTGTTGGGGATCAACGCCCCGGAACGGATGTAACGTGGGTCTGCTCGTCGTCGGTTCGATCGCGCTCGACTCGGTCATCACACCCTTCGGTGAGACGGCCGACGCGCTGGGCGGCGCCGCCGTCTTCTTCTCGATGGCGGGCGCGGTCCTGCACCCCGTGCAGGTCGTCGGCGTCGTGGGGAGCGATTTCCCCGAGGCACACCTCACGGCGCTCGCCGCGCGCGGCGTGGACCTCGCCGGCGTCGAGCGCCAGGCGGGGGAGTCGTTCCGCTGGAAGGCGCGCTACTCCTACGATCTCGCCAGCCGCGAGACGCTCGAGACCCGGCTCGGCGTGTTCGCCGAGTTCCGGCCCCGCATCCCCGAAAAGTTCCGCGCGGCGCGCTTCGTATTCCTCGGCAACATCGATCCGGAGCTGCAGCTCAGCGTGCTCGACCAGGTCACGAAGCCGAAACTCGTCGCGTGCGACACGATGAACTACTGGATCCACTCGAAGCGGGACGTGTTGCTCGAGCTACTGCGCCATATCGACATCCTGATGGTCAACGACTCCGAGGCGCGCGAGCTCTCGGGCGACTGGAACATCTATCGCGCGGCGCAATGGATCCTGAGTCGTGGCCCCAAGATGGCCGTGATCAAACAGGGGGAGCACGGCGCCCTGCTCGTGGACCAGAACACCACGTTCAAGGCGCCGGCGTATCCGCTCCAGGAGGTCTTCGATCCTACGGGAGCCGGCGACGCGTTCGCGGGGGGGTTCATGGCGCATGTGGCCCGCACTGGGGAGATCTCCTTCGACAGTCTGCGGCGCGCCATGGTCTACGGGTCCGCGATGGGCTCGTTCGCGGTCGAGGCGTTCGGCGTGCAACGGTTCGAGACGGTGACGCTCGCGGAGGTCGATGCCCGGGTGCGTGCGTTCCGCGATCTGGTCCACTTCGATCTCGACGGGGACAAGCGGTGACCGAACGCTACGCCGCCGCCGGCGTGCGACTCGATGCCGCCGAAGACGCGAAGCGGCGCATCGCGGACCTCGTGCGCGGGACCCGCACGCCCCTTTCTGTGGGCCACATCGGCGCCTTCGGGGGCATGGTGCGCGTGCCTGAGGGATATCGGAAGCCGGTGCTCGTCATGTCCACCGACGGTGTCGGCACCAAGGTGCTCGTCGCTGCCGCGGCCGGCGTACACGACACGGTGGGTGAAGACCTGGTCAATCACTCGGTCAACGACATCCTGGTGCACGGCGCGAAGCCGCTCGCGTTTCTCGACTACCTCGCGACCGGCAGTCTCGTGCCCGAAATCGCGGCGGGGATCGTCACCGGAGTCGCGCGCGGCTGCCGCGCGCACGAGATGACACTCGCGGGCGGCGAGACCGCCCAGCTGCCCGACTTGTACGAGCCGGGGCACTACGACCTCGCGGGCACGATCGTCGGTGTCGTGGAAGAGGACGACGCGCTGCACGGCGACCGGGTGCGCCCGGGAGACGTGCTGATCGGCTACGCGTCGAACGGACTGCACACCAACGGGTATACGCTGGCACGGCGCATCGTGTTCGAGGAGCTGAAGCTCGATGTCCGCGATCGGTTTCCGGAGACCAATCGCTCGGTGGCGGAGGTGCTCCTCGCCGTGCATCGCAGCTATGCGTCGGTCGTCATGCCGGTGCTGCGGCGCGTGCATGCCCTCGCGCATGTCACCGGCGGGGGCATTGCGGGCAACTTGGTGCGGGTCCTGCCCGAGGGCTGCCAGGCTGTCATCGACGCGGGCGGGTGGCCGTGGCCGCCGGTGTTCCGCGTCTTGACCCGCGCCGGCAAGGTGTCGGTCGACGAGATGCGGCGTGTGTTCAACCTCGGCGTCGGGATGATTGCCGTGGTCGCGCGTGACGACGTCGACGCCGTGGTACAGGCCGCGGAGAGCGCCAAGATCCCGGCCTGGCTGATAGGTGAAGTGCACGCGGGGAAGACCGGCGTGCGATTCTCAGAACGGTAGGACTGCACAAAGGAGGAACGATGCACGCATACAAACTCACACTCGTCTTGCTGACGGTTTATGCGCTCCCGCTGGCGGCGCAGGAGCCGCAGTGCCAGAACCTCAACGCTCAAGCACAGGCCGCGTGCAATACCATGGTGGACGCGACCAAGGCGTTCCATCCGCTCGCCGGCATGATCGTGAGCGGCGGCAATCCGGTGCTCGGCACCGCCGGCACGCTCGGCGGGTTCGGCCACGTAGCCGCCACGCTGCGCGTCAACGCCATCAAAGCTTCTCTTCCCAACCCGGACAGCGCCGCGCAAAACCCGGTGCCGTCGAGCTTCGACGGCTACTTCCCGGCTCCGGTGATCGAGGCGGCGGTCGGTCTGTACGGTGGCCAGGGGGGCGGCCTGCTGTCGATCGACGGACTCGCGAGCGCCGTGTTGCTGCCCGCGAGCCGCGTGCGGGGCATGTCCGTAGATCCCGACGCGCCGAAGATCGGCGACGTCGCGCTGGGCCTCGGCTACGGCGTGCGCATCGGCCTGTTGCGCGGATCGTTCCCGATTCCGGCCGTATCGGTCAGCGTGATGAGGCGGCATGTGCCGCGCGTACAGTTCGGCGACGTCAACGCCCCCACGAGCGACCCGGCCGACTTCGCGACCGACTTGAACGTCACTAACTGGCGCGCCGTCGCCGGCATGCGAATCGTGTTTGTGGATGTGGCGGCCGGGCTCGGGGTCGACCACTACACGTCGGCCGCCACCATTCACTATTTCGACGGGGCTACGACGCACACCGTGACGCTCGACCTCGCCAACACGCGCGAGGTGCTGTTCGCCAACGCCGGCCTCACGATGGGCCTGGTGAAGCTCGTCGCGGAGCTGGGCTATCAGACGGGGACAGACCAGAGTTTCGCCACCACATTCTCGGATTTCGATCCGAAGGCGGGGCATGTCTTCTGGGGCGCGGGCCTTCGCATCAACTTCTGAGCACCCGTCCGAGCGCGACGCGATGCGTCGCGCGTTGGATCTCGCCTCGCGGGGGTGGGGGCGCGTCGCGCCGAATCCCCTCGTCGGCGCGGTCGTGCTGCAGGGCGGCGAGGTCGTAGGCGAGGGATTCCACGCGGAGTTTGGCGGGCCGCACGCCGAGATCCACGCGCTCCGGGCGGCCGGGGACCGAGCGCGCGGCGGCACGCTCGTGGTGACGCTCGAGCCGTGTGCCCATCAAGGAAAGACGCCGCCGTGCACCGATGCGATCCGCGCGGCGGGGATCCGCCGCGTGGTCGCCGCCGTCCGCGATCCCGACCCCGACGCTCGAGGCGGCATCGAAATCCTGAATCGCGCCGGCATCGAAACCAGCGTGGGACTGCTCGCGGAGGAGTCCGCCGCGGTCAACGCCGCATTTCTCGCGACGCGGCTGCAGACCGAGCAGCCCTTCGTGGCGCTGAAGCTCGCCACGTCCATCGACGGCCGCATCGCCGACGGGCGCGGCCACTCGCAGTGGCTCTCGGGATCCGAAGCGCGTGACTACGTGCACTGGCTGCGCGCCGGCTTCCACGCCATCGGTGTGGGCGGCACGACGGCGCTGAAGGACAACCCGCTGCTCACGGCTCGGGGAGCGATCACGCCCAGGCTGCAACCGGTGCGCATCATCTTCGACCGCCGTGCGATGCTCAATTCCGGCGTGACGCTGGTCCAGACGGCACGCGAAGTACCCACCTGGGTCGTGGCGTCGCACGAGGCACCCGCCGCCAACGTGTCCGTGCTCGAAGCAAACGGCGTGCGGGTCTTCCGGCCCGACACGCTCGCGCAGGGCCTCGCGCAGCTGCGGCTCGCCGGGATCCAGTCGTTGTTATGTGAAGGAGGAGGGGCGCTCGGCGCCAAGCTGCTGGCCGAGGGCCTCGTGGATCGGCTCTACTGGGTGCAGAGCCCCCTGTGGCTCGGGGAGGGCGCCGTGCCGGCCTTCCCGGGGGTGCCCGATTTTCCGCTGGCCGAGGCGCCGCGCTGGATCCCCGTGGAGCGCCGCACGTTGGGCCCTGATACATTACTGGTCTTGGATCGGCGGCTATGTTTACCGGCATCGTGAGCGCAGTGGGCCGGGTCGCGAAGGCGACCCGCAATGGAGGCGGAGTCGTGCTCTCGATCCGCGCTCCCTATAAGGGGTTGCGGCGGGGCGAGAGCATCGCCGTCAACGGTGCGTGCCTCACGGTCGAGCAGGTCGTGCGGGGCGGGTTTACCGCCCACGCCGTCGAAACCACCCTCGACCGGACATTGGTCCGGGAGTGGGTCGCCGGCCGACCGGTGAACCTCGAGCGCGCCGTGCGGGCGATCGATCGGCTGGGTGGACACTTGGTCCAGGGGCATGTCGACGGAGTGGCGGGCGTCACGCGGGTGACCAAGCAGGGGGATGCGGTGCTGGTGGATCTGCAAGTGCCGCCGGACGTGCTGGAGGTGTCGATCCTGCACGGATCCCTCACCGTGGATGGCGTGAGTTTGACGGTGAACGCGCTGCCGGGTGGCGATATGGCGCAGGTGTCGCTGGTGCCGTTCACGCGCGCGCACACAACGTTGGGCGCGCTGCGAGCGGGTGACCGGGTGCACGTCGAAGGCGACGTTCTGGGAAAGTACGTGAGACGACTATGCCGTTCGGAAACGTAGAGCAAGCGATCGCGGACATCCGCGCCGGAAAGCTCGTCATCGTAGCCGATGACGAGCGGCGCGAGAACGAGGGGGACCTGGTCGGCGCCGCCGAGAAGGTCACCCCCGAGATGATCAATTTCATGGCGACGCACGGGCGCGGGCTCATCTGCCTGCCGCTGATGCCGGAGCGCTGCCAGGCCCTCGGCCTCCCCCAGATGACCGAGCACAACTCCGAGTCGCACGAAACCGCGTTCACGATCAGCATCGACGCGGCAGCGCGGTTCGGCGTGACGACCGGGATCTCGGCGGCCGATCGCGCGGCCACGATCCGCGTCGCCCTCGATCCCGTGACGGTCCCCGCCGACCTGCGCCGGCCCGGCCACGTGTTTCCGCTGCGCGCCCGGCCAGGCGGCGTGCTGCAGCGCGTCGGCCAGACCGAAGCGAGCGTCGATCTCGCCCGGCTCGCGGGTCTGTATCCCGCGGGCGTCATCTGTGAGATCCTCAATCCCGACGGCTCGATGGCGCGGCGCGCCGACCTCGAGCGCTTCGCCGAGCAGCGCGGGCTGACCTTCGTGACGGTGGCTCAGCTCGTCTCGTACCGGCTGGCGCACGAGCGGCTGGTGCACCGCGTCGCCGAGGCGCGCCTCCCCACGCCGTTCGGTGAATTCCGCATCATCGGCTACCGCAACGACGTGGATGCCGCCGAACACATCGCCCTCGTCTTCGGCGCGGTGGCGGGCCAGCGCGACGTGCTCGTACGCATGCACTCGAAGTGCCTCACGGGCGACGTCTTCGGCTCGGGGCGCTGCGACTGCGGCTGGCAGCTGCACAGCGCGATGCGGATGATCGCGGCGGAGGGACGCGGCGCGATCGTTTACCTCGATCAGGAAGGGCGGGGGATCGGTCTCCTCAATAAGCTCAAGGCGTACGAGCTGCAGGACGCGGGTCACGACACCGTCGAGGCGAACGAGAAGTTGGGTTTCAAGCCCGACCTCCGGAACTACGGCATCGGCGCGCAGATTCTTCTCGATCTCGGGCTCTCCGCGATCCGTGTCCTGACCAACAACCCGATGAAGCTGGTCGGTCTCGAGGGCTATGGGCTCGACATCATCGAGCGCCTCCCCATCGTGCCGGCGCCCTCCGACGAGAATCGGGCCTATCTCGACGTGAAGCGGGACAAACTCGGCCACTTCCTCACTCACTGACGGTGGCCGCGCCCCCCTCCCGGCGCCGCGTGGCGGTCGTCGTCAGCCGCTTCAATGGAACCGTTACCAACCTGCTGCTCGAAGGGGCGCGCGACGCCCTGCGCCGTCACGGCCTTCCCGACTCCCAAGTCGACGTCGTGTGGGTGCCCGGGGCCTTCGAGCTGCCGGTGGCGGCCGAGGCGGCGGCGGCCGGGGGGCAGTACGACGTCATCGTGGCGTTGGGCTGTGTGATCCGGGGCGAGACGGCGCACTTCGAATACGTCGCCGGCGAGGCGACGCGCGGTCTTGGGAACGTGGCGCTGGCGCACCGCATCGCCGTCGGCTTCGGCGTCCTCACCACCGAGACGCTCGAGCAAGCGCTGGCGCGCGCGGGCGGGAAGGCCGGGAACAAGGGCTTCGAGGCCGCCGAGTCGGCGCTGCAGACGGCCGACGTCCTTGCGCAGTTGGCTCGTGCAGCGTCCCGAGACTAGGGCGCGGGCCCGGGCCCTCCAGCTCTTGTACGCGTGGGAACTTTCCGGCGAGCCGTCCATCGAGACGGTGATCGCCCGCGTGGCCGTGATGTACGGTCGCGCGCCCGAGGCATACGACCGCGGCGCCGAGCTCGCGGCCCAGGCCGTGGCGGGGCAGCCCGAGTTCGACCGCCGCGTGGCGGACGCCGCCGAGCACTGGCGGTTCGAGCGCGTGGGCGTCGTGGAGCGCAACATCCTGCGGCTCGCCCTCGCCGAGATCGCGGAGGGTGTGACACCGGCGCGCGTGGTGATCGACGAGGCGGTCAAGTTGGCGCACTGGTTCGCGGGCGCGAAGGCGCCCGGCTTCGTCAACGGCGTGCTCGACGCGGTGGCGCGCGAGTCCGGCGCGTTGTGAGGATCCTGCTCGTCAATTGGAACGACCGCGAGAATCCCCATGCCGGGGGCGCGGAGATCCACCTGCACGAGCTGTTCGGCCGGCTGGCGGGATGGGGGCACCAGGTCGATCTGATCGCCAGCGGCTGGCCGGGCGGCGCGCCGCGCGCCGAGCTGGACGGCATGCGCGTGCGGCGCGTCGGCGGCCGGCACAGTTTCGCGCTGCTGGGCCGCGGCGCCGTGCGCGGTGCCTTGGGCGAACGGGCGCACGATGTCGTGGTCGAAGACGTCAACAAACTCCCCCTCTTCTTGCCCACGCTCACGCGCCTCCCGTTCGTCGCGATCGTGCCCCACCTGTTCGGGACGACGGCGTTCGCCGAGGTGAACTGGCCGATGGCGGCCGTCGTCTGGACGGCGGAGCGGGCGCTTCCCCGGGTGTACCGCCGGGGCGCGTTCCACGCGATCTCCGAGAGTACGCGGGACGATCTGGTCCAGCGCGGCGTGCCCCGGGAGCGCATCGAGGTCATCTATCCGGGGGTGGACGCCGTGTGGTATTGCCCCGATGCAAGGGCGCCGCGGGCCGAGCGGCCCACGTTCTTGTACGTTGGGCGCCTCAAGCGTTATAAAGGAGTGGAGATCGCACTGCGGGCGTTGTGGGAGGCCCATCGCACCAGGCCCGACGTGACGCTCGAGATCGCCGGGCAAGGCGACGACCGGCCGCGTCTCGAGCGCATGGCTCGCGACCTCGGGCTCGGTGATGCGGTCCGCTTCCTCGGGTTCGTGCGCGAGGACGAGAAGCGCCGCCTGCTGCGGCGCGCGTGGGCCGTGGTCTTTCCCAGCCCGAAGGAAGGGTGGGGAATCTCCAACGTGGAGGCGGCCGCGTGCGGGACGCCCGCGCTCGCCTCGGACAGCCCGGGGCTCCGCGAGTCGGTGCGCCATGGCGAGACCGGCTACCTCGTGCCCCACGGCGACGCGGCAGCGCTCAAGGAGCGGATGCTCGCCTTGGCGGCCGACTCTGGGCTCGTGGCGCGCCTGGGCCGCGCGGCGCGCACCTTCGCCGCGGGATTGTCGTGGGAGGCGGCGGCGCGGTCCACCGAAGCCCAGCTACAGCGCGTCATCGCTCAGACAGGAGCTTGAGCTTGCGGATCACGATCACCGCCCGTCATCGCGAGATCCCCGACGAGCTGCGCGCGCGCGCGCGCACGCTGCTCGAGCGGCTCGGCAAGATCGCCGCGCGACCGCACGACGCACGGGTGATCTTCGCCGATGATCACGGGGAGGCGGCAGTCGAGGTCCGTATCCATACGGCGCGTGGCAAAGTCTTCGTCGGGAAGGCGCTGGCCGACGATCATCGCACCGCGCTCGACCGCGCCGCCCAGCGGGTGCGGCGCCAACTCGACAAGCGCGCCGTACCGACCCGGTGACCGCCCTCAAGGTACGCGACCTCCTCACCAAGCGGGGCGACCCTCTGCAGCTCGAGGCGCTCACGGGCGACGCCGGGCTCGATCGGGACATCCCCTCGCCCGAGGCGTCGAGCCCCGGCCTGGTGCTGGCGGGATACACGGCGCGTTTCGCGGGCGCCGCCGACCGGCTGCACATCCTGGGCGAGACGGAGATCACCTACCTTGCGTCTCTCGACGCGAAGTCCCGCCGCACCGCGATCGAAGCGTTCCTCGCGTACGACCTGCCGTGCATCTTCGTGACGAAGGCGCAGCAGCCTCCCGAGGAGCTGGTGACACTGGCGGCGGCGAAGGGGATCGCCGTGATCCGCACGCGCCTCAAGACGGCCGAGTTCTACCGGCGCTTGAAGCCGTTTCTCGACGACGCGTTCGCTCCCAACACGACGGTGCACGGGTCCCTGGCGGACGTCTTCGGCGTGGGGCTCCTGTTCCGCGGCCGCTCCGGGATCGGCAAGAGCGAATGCGTGCTCGACCTGGTGGAGCGAGGGCACCGCCTCGTCGCGGACGACGTCGTGCACGTGACGAAGCGTGGCATCGACGTGCTCATCGGCCGCGGTCACGAAATCTCCCGCCACTACATGGAGATTCGCGGCGTGGGGCTGATCGACATCAACGCGCTCTTCGGGGTTCGCTCCGTGCGCCAGCAGAAGCGCATCGAGGTCGTCGTGCAACTCGAGGATTGGGACACCGGCCGCGAATACGACCGCACCGGTCTCGACCTTCAGGAAACCGACATCCTCGACGTCAAGGTGCCCCTCGTCACGGTGCCCCTGAATCCCGGCAAGAACCTGACGGTGATCTGCGAAGTGGTCGCGATGAATCACCTGCTGCGCTACAGCGGCGTGGATTCGGCGCACGCGTTCAACGACCGGCTGATCCGCCGCATGCGCGAAAAGCGCGTCGTGCAGGAGTATCTCGAGGAAGATTATGAGTGAGCCGCTGCGGGGCGTGATCGTGTCCCACTCGGGCGTCGCTCAGGCGCTCGTGTCGGCGGTCGCCCTCATTACGGGGATCGAAAGCGCGCTCGTGCCGGTGAGCAACGAAGGGTGCGACAACGACGCCCTCGGTGAACGGCTGCGCCAGGCCGTGGGCGAGCGGCCCGCCGTGCTGTTCGTGGACTTGCCCGGCGGTTCGTGTCTCACGAATTCCATTCGGTACGCCAAGCAGCACGCCGACATCGCAGTCGTGACCGGCGTGAACCTCGCGATGCTCCTCGATTTCGTGTTCAATCGCGAGATCTCGCCCGCCGAGGCGGCGCGCCGCGCCGTGGACGCGGGCGCCAAAGCCATTCGCGTTACCGCGGCATGAGCATCGCGCTCTTCCGGATCGACGACCGTCTCATCCATGGCCAGGTGGTCGTGGGGTGGGGCCAGCCCCTCGACTGTACGTTCATCGTCTTGGTGGACGACGAGGTCCGTGAGAGCGACTGGGAGCAGGACCTGTACCGGATGGGTGTCCCCCCCCACATCGAGATCATCTTCGCGTCCGTGAACGAGGCCGCAGAGCGGCTGCCGGCCTGGGAGACCGACCCACGCGTCGGCATCCTGCTCGTTCCCGACATCGACACGGCCGCCGCGCTTGTGGGGAAGAGTGACCGGGTCAAACGTCTCAACGTGGGCGGCATCCACCACCGCGCCGGCCGCACCGAGCGCTTGCGCTTCGTCTACCTGACCGACGAGGAGCGCGCCAAGCTGCGGCAGCTCGCCGCGGCGGGGGTCGACGTGACGGCCCAGGACGTGCCCACCGCCCGGCCGGTCCCGCTCGGCGAGTTCGCATGACCCTCGAGGCCTTCATTGCCCTCCTTGGATGGGGGACGCTCGTGGGCGTGGACCTCGTGAGCCTGCCCCAGATGATGATCGCGCGACCCCTCGTCGCGGGCACGGTCGCTGGGGCGATCCTCGGGGATCTGGATGCCGGACTGAAGATCGGCGTCGTGTTCGAGCTATTGCAGTACGACATCCTCCCGGTCGGCGCCGTGCGGTACCCCGAGTACGGCCCAGCTACGGTGGGAGCAGTGGCGACGGCGCACGCCGCGGCGGGCGCGCTCGGACTCGGGCTCGGCACCGTCGTAGGGCTCGTGACCGGACTCGTCGGCGGCATCAGCATGCATCTCCTGCGGCGCATCAACTCGCGCATCGTGCACGCTGCCTCCGCGACGCTCGAGTCGGGGGACCCGCGCGCCCTGATGCGCTTGCACGTCGGAGGGGTGCTGCGCGACGGCATCCGCGCCGCGCTCGTCACCGGGCTGGGGCTCGCCCTCGCGTGGAGCGTCCCGCCACACATCAACGGCGTGCTGTCGCCGCGCGCCGTCACACTCCTCGCCGTCGCCGCCGTCGCGTCTGCGCTCGCGGCGGGCGCGGGTGGCACGATCCGGCTCGTGGGCCGCGGCCCCAACCTCGCTTGGTTCGGCGCGGGGCTGGGTGGCGGCGTCATAGTTGCGGTGTGGCTGCGGTGACACCCCTCCCCCCCATTCCCCCCTCACCCCCACCTCCCCGGTTCGGCCGGGCGCTGCTGCGGCTCTTCGCCGTGCAGGGCTCGTACAACTACGAGCGGATGCTGGGTCTCGGGGTCGGCGTCGCCGAGGAGCCGCTGCTCCGCGGCCTGCCGGCCGATGGTGCGGCGAGCCCCTACCGCGCGGCGGTGGCGCGAGGCGCTCACTTCTTCAACGCGCATCCGTATCTCGCGGGCCTCGCGGTCGGTGCTGCCGCCCGCGCCGAACACGACGGTGCACCGGCCGAGCTGATCGAGCGGCTGCGCGCGGCTTTGTGCGGCCCGCTGGGCTCCATCGGTGACCGCCTGATCTGGGCCGGGTGGCTGCCGCTCCTCTCGGGTTTGACGCTCGCCGCGATCAGCCTGGGGGCCGGCTGGACGGCGGTGGTCGTGTTCCTGGTCGTCTACAACATCGGCCACGTGGCGCTGCGGTGGTGGGCCCTGCGCCAGGGCTGGACGCACGGCGTGCGCGTCGCCTTGGCGCTGCACCATCCCCTATTGCAGCGCGGGGCCGCGCTCGCCGGCCCCGCGATGGCCTGCGCCGTCGGCCTCGCGTTGCCGCTCACGGCGCATTACCTCGCCTCCTCATTCGGGGCGTGGCCGCGCGCCATCCTCGCCACCACCGCGGTGCTGGGGTTCGTGGCGATCCGCTGGTTGCCCGGGCGGGTCACCGGCTTGCGGCTTGGTCTCGGGCTCGCGGCCGTCGCACTGGTGGTGGGGTGGGTATGGCTGTGATCGAGCGCGAGGCGAAGATCGTGAACCCGCTCGGGATGCACGTGCGTCCCGCCGCCGAATTCGTGAAGGTCGCGAACCGGTTCAAGGCGGCTATCGAAGTCCGCAAGGACGACGTCGCCGTCAACGGCAAGAGCATCATGGGGGTGATGACACTCGCGGCCGAGTGTGGATCGTCTCTGTTCATCAAGTGCGACGGTGATGATGCCGAAGCCGCGATGGAGGCGCTCCTGGCTCTCGTGGCCGACGGATTCTACGAGATGCACCTGAAGCCCGACGAAGAAGGCGCCACGTGAAGGATCGTCTGCTCAAAGGCATCGGTGTCTCGCCCGGCATCGCGGTGGGACCGGTGGTGGTGGTGCGTTGGGCGCTGCCCGAGGTGCCGCACCGCGTCGTGCCGCGCACCCAGGTGGAGAAGGAGGTCCGCCGCCTGCGGGCTGCGATCAAGGATGTGAAGCGGCACCTCGCCGAGCTGCGCGAGCACGCCGCGGACCGCGCCGGCGTGGACGAAGCACGCATCTTCGACGCCCAGATGCTGATGCTCGAAGACCGTGAGTTCATCGGGGGAGTCGCCGGGCTGATCCGGGAGAACCACCTCACCGCGGAGAAGGCGTTCGAGTACAAAACGCTCGAAGTACGGGACCTCTGGACCGGGGCCGGCAGCCCCTTCCTCAAAGACCGCCTCGCCGACGTCACCGGCGTCGCGATCCGGGTCATCCAGCACCTCATGCACCGCGGCGCCGACGCCCTGTGGGACGGCGTATCCAAAGCGTCGATCGTCGTCGCGAAGGAGCTATCGCCCGGCCTTACCGTGCAGCTCGACCGCGAGCACGTGGTCGGCCTGATCAGCGAGGAGGGCACGCGCACCTCTCACGCGGCGATCCTGGCGCATTCGATCGGCATCCCGGCGATCTTCGGCTTGCGCCACGCGGTGGAGCGCATCCGGCCCGGCACGACGGTGATCCTCGACGGCACGCGAGGCACCGTCCTCCTCGACCCGACGCCGGATGAGCTGGCGGAAGCCGATCGCAGCGAAACGCGGCGCGGCGAGCTCACGGCCCGCCTCGAAGAGGCGATCGCGCAGCCCTCGGTCACGGTCGACGGCTGCCGCGTCGCGCTGCGCGGCAACGTGGACCTTCCGGACGAGATCGCGGCGGCGCAGGCACACGGCGCCGAGGGCGTCGGCTTGCTGCGCACCGAGTTCCTGCTCACCGGTCACTCCACGCTCCCGTCCGAGAACGAGCAGGCGGCGTACTTCCGGCGCGTCGCCGAGGCATTTCCCGGTCACCCCGTCGTCGTGCGCACCTATGATCTGGGTGGGGACAAGTTCCCTGCGCCGTTCCGCACCGGGCCCGAGGCGAATCCGGCGCTGGGGTGGCGCGCCATCCGCGTGTGCCTCGACGAGCCGGCGATGTTCCGGACGCAGATCCGTGCGGTGCTGCGGGCCGCCGCCCGGGCGCCGATCCAGCTGATGATCCCCCTCGTCACGCGGCTCGACGAAGTGGAGCGGACTCGCGCGTTCGTCGCCGAGGAAGCGGAGGCGTTGCGCAAGGCCGGTCTCGAGGCCGCCATGTCGGTGCCGGTCGGTGTGATGGTCGAGACACCCGCTGCCGCGGTCATGGCCGACCGTCTCGCGGAGATCAGCGATTTTCTGAGCGTCGGCACCAACGACCTCACGCAGTACACGTTGGTGGTCGATCGCGGCAATGCGCGACTCGCCGACCGCTTCACGCCGCACGACCCGAGCGTGCTCCGGCTCCTGAAGCTCGTCGCCGAAGCGGCGCGCGCGGCGGGGAAGCCGGCCAGTGTGTGCGGCGAGATGGCGTCAGAGCCGTTGTCCGCGTTCTTGCTCCTCGGGCTCGGCTATGAGACGCTCTCGGTCGCGCCGCCGGCGCTGCCGCTCATCAAGTGGCTCATCCGCCAGGTGACCACCACGCAGGCGCGCGCCGCCGCCGACGCCGCGCTCGCGGCGCGCAGCGCCGAGCTCGCCCTCGACATCTTGCGCTTCTCGCTCGCCGAAGCGGTGGATCTCACGCTGCTCGATTCCGAATGACGGTTGCCCGCTGGACGGCGCTCGGGTAGCTTCAAGCCCTAAGGACAACTCATGACTGCACATCGACACGTTTTCACTTCCGAGTCGGTCACGGAAGGCCATCCCGACAAGATCGCCGATCAGATCTCCGACGCGATCCTCGACGCCATCCTCGCCAACGATCCCAAGGCGCGGGTAGCGTGCGAAACGCTCGTCACCACGGGAATGGCCGTCGTCGCCGGCGAGATCACCACCTCCACGTACGTCCATATTCCGGACATCGTCCGCGGGACCATCACCTCCATCGGGTACACCGACGCCAACTTCGGCTTCGATGCCCAGACGTGCGCGGTCCTCACGGCGATCGACCGCCAGTCCGGCGACATCGCGATGGGCGTGGACCGTGGCGGGGCAGGCGATCAGGGGATGATGTTCGGGTACGCGAGCGACGAGACTCCGTCGCTCATGCCGCTGCCCATCGTCCTGGCGCACCGGCTCGCCGAGCGGCTCGCTACCGTCCGCAAGGCCGGCGATCTGCTGTGGCTGCGCCCCGACGGCAAGACCCAGGTGAGCGTGATCTACGAGGGGGCGAAGCCCGTCGGGATCAGCAAACTCGTCGTTTCCACCCAACATTCCGAAATGGTCGACAACGCCGAGCTGCGCGCCGGCGTGATCGCCCACGTCGTTCGGCCGGTCGTGCACGACGCCGGCTTCGACGTGAGCGACGAGGACATTCTCGTGAACCCGACCGGCCGGTTCGTTGTGGGCGGGCCCCAGGGAGACGCGGGGCTGACGGGTCGGAAGATCATCGTGGACAGCTACGGCGGTATGGCTCGGCACGGCGGCGGCGCCTTCAGTGGCAAGGACCCGTCCAAGGTCGACCGCTCCGCCACGTACGCGATGCGCTGGGTGGCCAAGAACATCGTCGCCGCCGGACTGGCCCACCGCTGTGAGGCCCAGGTGGCCTACGCCATCGGCGTCGCCGAGCCCGTGTCGGTGATGATCGAAACCTTCGGGACCGGTACCGTGCCGCAGGAAGCCATCGAAGACGCTGTGCGGGAGGTGTTCGACCTCACGCCCGGCGGCATCATCCAGGCGTTGAACCTTCGCAACCCCATTTATCGGCCCACGGCCGCCTATGGCCACTTCGGGCGGGCACCCGAGCGGCGCCGGGTGGCGGACCGCGACGTCGAGCTATTCACGTGGGAGCATGCCGACCGCGTCGAAGAGCTCAAAGTTGCAGCCGACCGTGCGTCCCGCGCTCCCCGAAAGGCCAAGGTGTGATTACCGCTTCGAAGCAAGACCACGACATCAAGGACGTAAAGCTCGCCGACGAGGGCCGCCGCCGCACCGAGTGGGCGGAGCGTTCGATGCCGGTGCTGCGCCAGTTGGCGGAGCGCTTCGCGCGTGAGCGGCCTCTCGCGGGCAAGCGGCTCGCGGCCTGCCTTCACGTCACGACCGAGACCGCCAACCTGATGGTCGCTCTGCAGGCGGGCGGCGCCGACGTGGCGCTGTGCGCGTCAAACCCACTGTCGACCCAGGACGACGTGGCCGCCCACTTGGTCCGCGATCACGGCATCAAAGTATTCGCGATCAAGGGCGAGGACCACGCGACGTACTACGAACACATCCGTGCCGCGCTCGCGCATCGGCCCGACATCACGATGGACGATGGTGCGGATCTGGTCGGCGCCCTGCACATGGTTGCCCTGAACCGGCTGGACGACTTGGCGCCGCCGGTGCGGAAATGGATCGAGACGCTCTCCGCCGCCGAGCGCAAGGCGCTGGTGGCCGGGGTCGCCGGCTCGACCGAAGAGACTACGACGGGCGTCATTCGCCTCAAGGCGATGGCGAAGGACGGCGTGCTGCAGTTCCCGGTCATCGCGGTCAACGACTCGGACACCAAGCATCTGTTCGACAACCGCTACGGGACGGGCCAGTCGACCCTCGACGGCATCATCCGCGCCACGAACATGCTGATCGCGGGGAGCACGGTGGTGGTGGCGGGGTACGGTTGGTGCGGGCGCGGGTTCGCGCTCCGGGCGCGCGGCGCGGGGGCCAACGTCGTCGTCACCGAGATCGACCCGATGAAGGCGCTCGAGGCGCAGATGGATGGCTACCGCGTCGCCACCATGGCGGAGGCGGCCCGCGTGGGCGACTTGTTCGTGACGCTGACGGGGAACGTGGAGGTCATCCGGGTGGAGCACATGCGGGCGATGAAGGACGGCGCGGTGCTCGCGAACTCGGGGCACTTCAACGTGGAAATCGATCTCGAGGGCCTCAAGAAGATCGCGCGGGGCCCCGTCGCGGTACGCGATTTCGTGGAGGAGTGGCAGTTGGACGGCAAGAAGATCTTCGTCCTCGCCGATGGACGGCTCATCAACTTGGCTGCGGCTGAGGGCCATCCCGCGAGCGTGATGGACATGTCGTTCGCGAACCAGGCGCTGGCCGCGGAGCACGTCGTCCGCCACGCCAAAACCCTCACGAAGGACGTGCACCGCATTCCGGGCGAGCTCGACCGCGAGATCGCGCGGCTGAAGCTCCAGGCGATGGGCGTCGCGATCGACACGCTGACGCCGGCGCAGAAGAAATACCTCGCATCCTGGGACCTCGGCACCTGACGGCGATGATCCAGGTCCGCGTAGCCCACCTCGGGCTGGACCGCACGACCAACACGCCGGTCGTCATTCTGCAGGAGCAGGAAGGGGAGCGGGTGCTCCCGATCTGGATTGGTCCCGCTGAAGCGAGCGCCATCGCGATGGAGCTGGCGGGCGTCAAGTTCTCGCGGCCGCTGACGCACGATCTGCTCAAGCAGGTCATCGTCGGCCTCGGCGCCGACCTCCGCAAGGTCATCATCACGCAGGTGAAGGACAACACCTACTTTGCCGAGCTGCACATCTACCGCGGCGACACGGTCATTCAAATCGACGCCCGGCCGTCCGACTCGATCGCGATCGCGTTGCGGCTCAAGGCCCCCATCTTCACGCACGAAAACCTGCTGGAGCTCACGTCCGTCGAAACGGCCGAGGGTGGGGTCAACCCCGCCGCCGGACCGCTCGACGCCGATTCCCTCAAGTCCTACCTCCAAAACCTCGATCCTGAAGACTTCGGGAAGTTTACTCCGTAGCGTGCTGCTCGTGTCACTCGCCCCCGTCGCGCTCTCCGCACAGACGGTGAGCGTGAGCGGACGAGTGCTGCTGGGCGGCCGGGATTCCGTGCCGTTGCGGGGCAGCTGGGCGGTACTGCACCGCGTCACGCGAAACTCGGGCGGACCGGTCGACTCCGTGCGCACGAACACGGCGGGTCTGTACCGCATGCAAGTGCCGCGCCCCCGCACGGCCACCGATTCCGCCGCCGTGTACATCGTCAGTACGTCGTACGACAGCCTCGCCTATTTCTCCCTGCCGCTCAATGTGCTGGGCCGGCCCGCCGTCCGCGTCGAGGACCTCGTCGTGTACCCGACGACCCGTGGGGCACCCCCGATCGTGCTGGCGCGACGCCTCGTGACGATCGCCCGGCCCGCACCCGACGGCACACGCGATGTCCTGGAGGTCCTGGAGCTTGAGAACGCGGGGCTCACGACCCGCATCACCGACGATGTGCAGGTGCCGACGTGGGCCGGGGCGATCCCGTCCGTCGCGGCCAACTTTCAAGGGGGTCAGGGCGACATCTCTCCCGACGCGATCAGGCGGGTCGGTGACAGCGTCTTCGTGCTGGGGCCGATTCCGCCGGGCCAAGGCAAACAGCTCACCTACGGCTACGTGCTTCCCGCGGGCCGGACGCGCATCGTCCTGCAGATCGACCAGCCGATCAAGGACTTGAACCTGCTCATCGAAGACACGGCCGCCGTCGTCGATGCGCCGCGCATCGAGTCCATCGGCGTGCGGGCGGTCGAGGAGCGACGGTTCGCGGGCTACCGGGCGGCACAGCTCGCACCGGGCGACCGCGTGACGATCGAGTTGCCGCGCGGCGCGTTCCGGCCCGAGGCGCTGGTGCCGTACGTGATCGGTCTGCTCGCGACCGCGATGCTGGGCGCGCTGATCTGGGCGTTGCGGCGAAAACCGATACTTGCGCACCGTCCCCGTTCTTCCTAGACTGAGCCCAGTTAAGCGAACAGGGATGCTCGGAAGCCGGTGCAAGTCCGGCGCGGCCCCGCCACTGTAACGGGCATGTCGTAACGGTTCGGCCACTGGGTCTGATCGTCTGATCCGGGAAGGCCACCGTCATTCGCCCGAAGCCAGGAGACCTCTCCGTTCGCGCCACCTGTAATTCCCTCGCGGGAGGGATGGTGGCGCTTGCGCACTTCAGGCGCAGACGCTCGCCCATCTCCGTTCCGCCGGGGGTGGGCGTTTTCACATGCGCAGGCTGCTCGTCGCTTCGTTGCTCGCCATCGGGTGCCGGCCCGCAGCGGATCGCCCCGCCACACCACCGGTCGCGCACCGCATCGTATCGCTGGCGCCTTCCTCGACCGAGCTCCTGTTCGCCCTCGGAGCCGGGGACCAGGTGGTGGGGCGCACGACCTGGTGCCGCTATCCGCCCGCTGCGCTGCTCGTTGCCGACGTCGGCGACGGGCTGAACCCGAACATCGAAGCGATCGCGGCGCGCCGGCCCGACCTGGTCGTGCTGTACCGCTCCCAGCTCAACGAGACCGCCGCCACTCAGCTCGCGCGGCTCGGCATTCCGGCCGTCACGCTGGCACAGGACCGGCTCGAGGACATCGCCCACGCGGCTCGTGAGTTGGGCCGCCTGACGGGCAGGGCGGGGGCGGGCGACTCGATCGGCGCCGCGATGGAGGCCTTGCTGAAGACGCCGGCGCCTGCGCCGATCAGGCGCGTGGCGTTCGTCGTGTGGGACAATCCACCCATGGTGATCGGCGGCGGCAGCTATCTCGACCAGCTCGCCACGCTCGCGGGCGGCACCAATATCTTCCACGACCTGGGCGCCGCGTCTGCCACCGTCTCGATCGAGACGATTGTCGCGCGCAATCCCGATGTGATCCTCGTGCTCTCGGACGATGCCGCGCTCCCGGGCTACAGCACCCGCCGCGAGTGGCGCGCCATCCGGGCCGTACGCGAGCGGCGCTTCATCATGCTGCCGGCCGACCTGTTCGGCCGCCCCTCTCCGAGCGCGCCGGCCGCCGTCGCGGCGCTGCGCCGCGCGCTGGAGTTGGACGCGCGGCGATGATGCGCTGGCTCGGCCTGGCTGCGCTCGTCGCGGTGGCGCTCCTGAGCGCCGTCGTGCTCGGGCCGGCCCACGTCGCGCTCGGCGACCTGACGTCGTCCGAGATCGTCCGCTCCCTGCGGGTGCCGCGCGCCCTGCTCGCCCTCCTCGTGGGTGGTTCGCTCGGGGTAGCCGGGGCCAGCCTCCAGGCGCTCGTCCGGAACCCGCTCGCCGATCCCTTCCTGCTCGGATTGTCGGGGGGCGCTGGGCTAGGAGCCGTCCTGGCGATCGCGCTGCACGTCGCCGGGCCCTGGGCGCTGCCGCTCGCCGCCTTCGCCGGCGCCCTCGGCGCGATGGCCCTGGTGTACCGGCTCGGCCTCGTGGGTGGTGCACAGCTCGACCCCCGCGTCCTCTTGCTCGCCGGCGTCGCCGTCGGCGCCTTCTCCGGCGCCATCACCACCGCCATCGTCTCGCTCGCCGAAGCCGCCGACCTCCGCAACGCATTTCTCTGGCTGTGGGGCGGGTTGTCGGGCGCCTCGTGGGACACGGTCCTGGTGATGGCCGTGTACATCCCGCTCCCGCTCATCGTGCTGTACGCGGAGGCGCGGCCCCTCGACCTCCTCGCATTGGGTGAGGAGCCGGCGACTCACCTCGGCGCCGACGTCGAGCCGCTCAAGCGCCGCGTCTACGTTGCAGCGTCGATGCTCACGGCGGCGGCGGTCGCGGTGTCGGGCGTGATCGGATTCGTGGGGTTGATCGTCCCGCACATCACGCGGCTCGTGTGGGGCCACCGCCACCGCGCGCTGTTCCCGGCGGCGTTCTTCGGGGGCGGGGCACTCCTTCTCTTCGCCGACACGGCCGCGCGCGTCACGGTCGCCCCGCGCGAGCTCCCCGTCGGAATCGTGACGGCCCTCGTCGGCGTGCCCCTGTTCGCGGTGCTGCTGCGCCGCTGGGGAGCGGGGGGAGGGGGGGGACGCGGATGACGGGCGCGGCTCCGCTCCTTTCGGTCCAGCGCGTGACGTACCGCTATCCCGGCGCTCCCGGCGACGCGCTGCACGACGTGTCGCTCGAGGCGCGGGCGGGAGAATTCCACGCGGTGCTGGGTCCCAACGGCAGCGGCAAGACGACGCTGGTCCGGGTCGCGCTGGGGCTCTTGGCCCCCGGAACGGGGACCGCGGAGCTCGCCGGGCGGGCGGCGGCTGTCTGGTCGCGCCGCGACCTGGCGCGCGTCGTGGGCGTCGTGGCCCAGCGGGAGGACAACCTCTTCCCGCAACAGGTGCGCGAGACCGTGTTGCTCGGCCGCTATCCCCATCTGTCGTTCTGGGGCGCCGAGCGCGCGGCCGACCGGGCGGCGGTGACTCGCGCGCTGGAGCGCTGTGACGCCGTCGCTCTCGCCGACCGCTGGATCTGGACGCTGTCGGGCGGGGAATACCAGCGGGTGCGGCTGGCGCGCGCGCTCGCGCAGGAGCCGAGCCTGCTGGTGCTCGATGAGCCGACCGCCTCCCTCGACGTGCGCCACGAGATGGAAATGTTCGAGCTGGTCCGCACGCTCGTCGATCGCCACGGGCTCGCCGTGGTGATGATCACCCATCACGTGAACCTCGCCGCCCGCTTCGCCGACCGTGTGCTGCTGCTCGCGGACGGGCGGACCGCCGCCCAGGGTGCGCCCGGAGCGGTGCTGAGCCGCGAGACCGTCGAGCGGGTCTTCGCCTGGCCAGTCGCGATCGCGCCGTTCGACGGCCGTCCTCAGATGATTCCCCTGCGCCAACCCAAGGAGTCCACATGATTGTCCCTCTCCTGCTGCTCGCGCTCGCGGTTCAGGACACCGTGGTGCTGAATCCCGTCGTGGTGACCGCGACGCGCGTCCCCACTCGCGCCGATGCGGTCACCGCCGCGGTCACGGTGATCAGCGGCGAGAGCCTGCGACAACGAGGCATCCGCACGGTGGCGGACGCGCTGCGCGAAACGCTGGGTGCGACCGTCGTCGAAACGAACGGGCCCGGGAGCCAAACGTCTTTGTTCCTCCGCGGCGGTGAGAGCGACTACGCGAAGGTCCTCCTCGACGGCGTGTCGCTGAACCAACCGGGTGGCGCCTACACGTTCGCCCATCTCACGACCGATGACGTCGAGCGGATCGAGATCGTGCGGGGTCCCGTGAGCGTCCTTTACGGCTCGGATGCGGTGGCGGGCGTCATCCAGATCTTTACGCGCACCGGACTGGGCGGCGGCATCCCGCGGGTGGACGCCGAGGCGGGGGCGGGGAGCCATGGAACGAGCCGTGTCGGCGGCACCATCACGGGAGGTACTGCGCGGTTTGGGTACTCGCTCGGGTTCTCGCGCTTCGCGGCCGACGGACTCTTCCCCGTCAATAGCGACTATCAGAACACTACGATCACGACGCGGCTGCGAGCGGCGCCCGACGCGCGCACCGACGCCGCCGTGACGGTGCGTCATGGCGACGGGGTCTTTCACTACCCCACGGACGGCGCGGGCAGAATCGTGGATGCGAACCAGGTCGCGACGGACCGGGGTCCGGCCGTGGCTGTGGAGCTCGGCCGGCACGTCACGCAGCGCATCGAGACCCGTCTGTTCCTGGGCACCAGCGACAGCGACGGACGGTTGGACGACGATCCCGATGCACCGGGCGACACGACCTTGATCTTCCATTCACGCGACCGCGTGCGGCGGCGCAGTGCTGAGCTGCGGGCGAACTGGCAGGCGGGCCCCGCCGCGCTGATCACGGCGGGAATCGCGCTCGAAGACGCCCATCTGTGGCACAGCGACGCGTGCCAGTTCTATTCTGGTGGATCCTTCTTCGATTGTAGCGGCGCCCCGATGGATCGCACCCGCTCGACGCACGCCGTCTTTTTCCAGTGGCTCGCGGACGGTGGCAGTGTCCGTCCGATGTCTGCGAACGTCGGTGCGCGGCTCGAGGACAATCAGCAATTCGGCACGTTCGCCACCTGGCGCGCGGGCGCCGCGTGGCGCCTCGATGGCGCGACCCGGCTGCGCGCCGCGGCGGGGACAGGCTTCAAGGAGCCGACGTTCTTCGAGGCCTACGCGACCGGCTTCGTGATCGGTAATCCGGGCCTCCGGCCCGAGCGGACGTTCAGCTGGGAGGGAGGGATCGAGCATACGGTGCCGGGGACGAGCCTATCCCTCGCCGTCACGTACTTCGACCAGCGATTCTCGAACCTCGTTGTCTATGACTTCACGCGCACGCCGAACTACGTGAACATCGCCGCGGCGCAGTCGGCGGGCGCGGAAGTGGCGCTGGGCTGGACCTCGCGAAACGGGATCACTGTGTCGCTCGCCTACACCTACCTCGATACGCGGGTGCTGGACGGGGGCGGCGACCCCACGTTCGAGACCGGCAAACGGCTGATCCGGCGGCCCGGCAACGCCGCCGTGCTGCGTCTCGCGTCGCGCCTCGGGCGTCGTGGAACGGCCACGCTCGGCGCTCGCTTTGTCGGGGACCGCGACGACCTCGACTTTTCGACCTTTCCCGCCGCGCGTGTGACGTTGCATCCGTATGCGCGGGTGCAGGCCGCCCTCGAGTACACGGTGTTCCAAGGCCGGGGCTGGGGCCCAGGTCTCACCCTCCAGGCGCAAGCCGAGAATCTGCTCGGCGACACCGGGCGCGAGATTGCCAACTTCCCCGTGCGCGGACGCACCCTATTTTTCGGCATGACGCTAGGTGCCGGAAACCGGGGGCCGAGATGAGGACACGGTCGATCCTGCTCGCCGCCGCGGTGGTTGCGGCGGCTTGTAGCGACGCGCTGGAGCAGGATACGACGGCGGGGTACGCGGTGGCGGTCGTAAACGGGGGGGACAACACCCTGTCCATGATCGATGCCACCAGGTTCTCTGCCTTCACCATTCCGCTGTCGCCGTTTGCGGGGACACCCACGACGCTCGCGGCGCGGGGTGAGGTGATCCTCGTCGCGATGGGATCCACCAACGGGGTCCGCGTCATTTCTCAGGGTACCCTCCCCCCGAGCGCTCCCGACCTCGTTCCCTTACCCGACAGCTCCGGGGCGACCGGGATCGCCGTGGCGTCCTCATCCTTGGCATTCGCTGCAAACCCGAATCTTCATTCCGTAACCCAGATCGCGTATCTCACGGGAAACACGGTCACCGACAGCGTTGGGATCTACCCGCAGGCCGTGGTCGCGACGGAGACGCACGTATACGTCGCAGACGGGAATCTCATCGGTGGAGCGCCCGCTGGCCCGAGTTTCGTACGGATGAACTCTCTGCCCATCCTGCGGGGTCTCCCAACATGGCAGACTGTTTCTTTATCCTGCACGAACGCCCGTTTCCTGACGCTAGGTGGTGACGGACTCGTGTACGTGGTCTGCTCCGGAACGCCGGGCAACGGCGATGGCAAACTGGCTGTGGTTGATCCGAGTAGTCGTCGGGAGCTCGCCGTGATCAATGGGCTTGGCGAGTCGCCGGGACCCATCGTGTACCACCCGTCGGGGCGTCTCTTGATCGCCTCGATGACCGAAGGCATCCTTGAGGTGAATGCCCTGACGCGCTCGGTCACGCGCGGCCCGGGAGATGGGATCAAGCCGTCCGGCGACGGCATCGCGGGACTCGCCGTCGATCCACGGGGACGCGTGTACGCGGTCGCGCCCGGAGCGTGCACGAGCCCTGGCACCGTGCACATCCTGTCCGGTCCTCCGAGCTACAGCCCCCTCAAGACGGTGGCCGTCGGTGTTTGCCCGGCTGCCGCGGCGTTAGCGTTTCAGGTCGGCGTCCCCTAATCTGACAGAGGTCCAATGCGCCGCTCGGTACCGCTTCTCCCGCTCCTCGCGTTTCTCGTGGCCGGCTCCGCGTTCGCCCAGGCGCCGCGGATCACGCCCGCCGGCGACCCCTCGGCTCGCAACGACACGCTGTACCGGCTTGCGGTGAACCCGGCGGACTACCCCGAGGACGACTACGTCTACCTGCTCGACGACGGCGTCATCAAGTTCGAGGCCGACGGCCGCAGCAGCCGGACTTATCGTCAGATCGTCCAAGTGCTCACCCAGGACGGCGCGGAGGCGTGGGGGGAGCACACGTTCTCCTATTCGAGCGGGTCCGAGCGGCTCACCGTCAACTGGATCCGGGTCGTCAAGCCGAACGGCGAGGTCGTGAGCGCGCAGCCGGCTCACGAACAGGAATCGCTCGCCCCGGTCGCTCTCGAGGCCCCGGTGTACTCCGACCAGAAAGTGCGGCGGGTGACGTTGAGCGGCGTCGCGCCGGGGACCCTGGTGGACTGGAGCTACACCGTCGAGCGCACCAAGCCGCTCGTGCCCGGGGATTACTACACGGGCTGGCGCGTGACGACGGGCCGGCTCACGCGCCGTTCTCGCTTGATCATCGACGTGCCCGCGTCGGTGACGCCGCGCATCAAGGAGCAAAACGTCCATTTCCGGCGCCTCACGGTGGAGGCCAAGGGCCGGCGCGTCTACACCTGGGCGACCGCCGATGTCCAGAAGATCAAGTCGGAGCTGTTCGCCGCGAGCCCGAACACGTTGTCCGTACACATCGATGTCTCGGCGCCGATCACGTGGTCGCACGTGGCCGACTGGTATGCGAGCCTGTCGCGCGACCGCTACCAACTCAGCCCCGACCTGGAGGCAAAGGTTGCGGCCCTGGTGCGCGGCGCGCGGACCCTGGACGATTCGCTCCGTGCGGTCCACCGCTGGGTCGCGCAGGATTTTCGCTATGTGTCGTTGTCGCTCGGCATCGGCGGCTACCTGCCGCGCCTGCCGGCACAGGTACTGGAGGCACGCTACGGCGACTGCAAGGACAAGGCCACCCTGTTCATCGCCCTCGCGCGGCGCATGGGGCTCACCGCCTATCCGGTCCTCCTGAGCTCGAGCGGCGACGCGGACAGCACTCTCCCCACGGTGCAGCAATTCGACCATATGATCGCGGCGGTCGATCGACCGGCGGGCGGCCGGCTCTACCTCGACCTCACGTCGGACTTCACGCCGTACGGCGAGCTCCCGTTCCCGGAGCAGGGCTCGTTCGCTCTCGTGGTGCACGACGACGGGCAGGGCGAGGAGGTCGTGCTCCCGCAGGCGCCCGAGTCGGCCAACCGGGCCGACGTGCATTTCGTGGGAGAACTGAGTGCCGACGGACTGTTCACGGGACGCTACTCCGAGACCAGACTCGGCGCGATGCAGTACCGTTTGCGGGCGGCATACTCGCGGCCGCTTACCAAGGACGACCTTGGCCGGATCACGCAGGCGATGGCTGACGGTCTGTACCCCGGCGCGTCGGGCGACAGCCTGCGCGTGTTCGACGGCCGTGACCTGACGGCAACACCCAGCGTGTCGATCAAGATTCTCAACGCACCGGCGGCCTCGAGCTCCGGTGGCACCCGCATTCTCACGCTCCCAGCCTCCATGCCCACCTTCGTGTCGCTCGGCATCGCGACCCAGCTGGAGCAGCGCAAGCCGCGCCGCTTCCCCATCGACGTGGCGGACGTGATCGGTCCGATCCAAACCCTCGCGGAGCTCCGCGTCACCCTTCCCGAAGGATGGCACGCCCAACTGCCGGCGAGTCTGAGCGAAACCAGCGCCTTCGGGAGCTACATCGCCGAGTACGCGCAGGACGGACGCGAGCTGCGCATCACACGCCGCATGACCGGGCGTAAGGGCATCGAGCCCCCCGACCGCGTGGATGCCCTCATCGCCTGGCTCCGCGCGATTTCGAAGGACGATGCGAAGTTCATCATTCTCGAGCCGGGGAAGTGAGATCTGCCTGCGCCCTCCTCGCAGTCATCGTCGCCGGGGCGGCCGGGCACGAGCAGCAGCCCCGGTGGGCCGCGTTCCAGGGAGTGAGGCTCGGGGGTCCGATCGACGACGTGTTGGCGCTGGGCGGCGAATGCCGCGCGGCCGACGCTGCCGGGGACCTGGGGCCCGGCACGTCAGCCTACATGTTTGCCCAAACGGCGTTCCAATACGCGTTGCCCCACGCCCACCCCCCGCGTGACAGCGCCGCGACGCGAGCCGCGCTGCGGTTGGGGACGATGTGCGTCGCCCCGCTGCTCGATGACCGGGCTCGCGTCGTAGTGGCCGCGATCGACCGGCGCGTCGTCGCCGTCGTAGTGTGGTTTGACGGCGCGCGACCCGACCGGGTGGGTCCCGACTCGGTGCGGGCGATCGCGTACGCCGGCTGGGGTCGCCCCACGCATCCGTCGCCCAATTTGGATACGTGGTGGGGTACGCGGTACCGCGCATACGTTTTGATCCCGCGCCTCGAAAACGTCCCGTCCATGTGGACCGCCCCGAGGATCATCTTGCTCGACATCGCAGCGTGCACGGCCTTCGACCGTCGCCTTCACCGCGCCGGTGCCCCCGGCGAGGCGGGCGAGTGCTAGTCTCGACGCCGGCCGTCATCCTGCAGACCTTCCGCTATAGCGAGACCTCGAAGATCGTCCGCCTCGCGACGCGCGACTTGGGCGTGCAGAGCGCGATCGCCAAAGGCGTGTTGCGGCCGCGCAGCCCGTTCGGCGCGGCGCTCGAGACGCTGAGTGAAGGCGTCGCGCAGTTGTATCACAAGGAAACCCGCGACCTGCAAACGATGGCGGCCTTCGACGTGACCGATCTGCGGCGCGACCTGGCTCGCGATCTGGGGCGCTTCGCCGGCGCCGCGGCGCTCGCCGAGGTGATGCTCAAGATGGCCCCCGCCGCTCCGCTGCCCGCCGCCTACGACACGTTCACGCACGCGCTCGACGCGCTCGCCGCCGCCGAGTCGGAACATGCCGACGCCGTCGCGGTGCGTTGGATCTGGCTCCTGGTTGGCGTCCTCGGCTTCGCGCCCGAGCTCGACGCCTGCGTGCGCGACGGCACCGCCGTCGCGGGCAATGGCGGGGGCGGCGTCGCGTTCAGCACCGCGGAGGGCGGCGTGCTCTGTCCCGCCTGCGCGGGTCCTCGGCCGCCCACGCGCCTCCCACCGAACGCGTACCGTGATCTGCTCGCGTTGAACGACGCCGGCGCCGCCCTGCCGCCCCTCGACGAGGCGCACGCGGCGGCTCACCGCCGTCTGGTCGCTCGGTTCGTCCGTCATCACATGGGCGAGTCCGGACCCTTGAAGGCCATGGACTTCTGGGAGCAGCACGAGTGGGTCAGTCCCCCCCCCTCACCCCTCGCCGTTTCGTAGTCGGCACCGCCGGCCACATCGACCACGGCAAGACCGCGCTGGTGAAGGCGCTCACTGGCGTGGACACCGACCGCTGGGAGGAAGAGAAGCGCCGGGGCATCACGATCGACCTGGGCTTCGCCCCGCTGCCCCTGCGGGGAGGCCACCTCCAAGCGAGTATCGTGGACGTCCCCGGCCACGAGGGGTTCGTCAAGAATATGCTGGCGGGCGCGACCGGGATCGACGTGGCACTGCTCGTGATCGCCGCGGACGAGGGTGTCATGCCCCAAACCGAGGAGCATCTCGCCATCGTCGAGCTCCTCGGCGTGCGGCGCGGCGTGCCCGTCTTGTCCAAGCGCGACCTGGTGGACGATGACTGGCTGGCCCTCGTGCGCACGGAGGTGGCCGCGCGCCTGAAGACCAGCCGGGTGCGCTGGGAGCCGCCAATCGCCGTCTCGGCCCTCACCGGTGCCGGGCTCGATGAGCTGCGGGCGGCGCTGGCGGATGTGGCCGCCGATCTCGCCGAACGGCCAGCGGAGGACCTGTTCCGGCTCCCCATCGACCGCGTGTTCGCCGTCGCCGGCGCGGGCACGGTCGTGACGGGGTCAACCTGGAGCGGCACGGTCGCCGTGGGCGATTCGGTGCGCCTCCTCCCGACCGGCGACGGCGCTGGCAGCCGGGAGGCGCGGGTGCGGTCCATCGAGGTCCACGGGGAGGCGGCCGATCGTGCCGTTCCAGGGCGCCGCACTGCGCTCGCCCTCGTGGGAGTCGACAAGGACGAGCTCGACCGGGGTGACGTCGCGGTGACCGGCGCCGGCTGGGCCGCCACGACGACCCTGGACGTCGCGCTCGAG
>Ga0307299_10000056_pt1 | contig 34229 bp, 35 predicted proteins | sample ER_DNA_159_FD_194466 | JGI IMG/M metagenome (GOLD analysis project Ga0307299, IMG submission 194466) | Bulk soil microbial communities from the East River watershed near Crested Butte, Colorado, United States - ER_DNA_159 | ecosystem: Environmental > Terrestrial > Soil > Floodplain | place... | reverse complement strand
AGAGAGTACTCGCTGTGCGTGTGGAGGTGGACGAACGACACCCCGATGAAAATACCGGCGCGTGCGCGCATTGTCAAAACCGCGCCGCGTCGTATCTTGCGCCCCCATGTGGTGGGTGGCGCTCGCTCTCACGCTGGGCCTGATGGCCCTGTTTCAATGGCTCACGCGCGCGGGACCCCTCGAGGCGCGCGCGACGTTGGCGCTCGGATTCCTCGTGCTCGCCGCCCACGTGGGCGGCGAAGTCGCCAAGCGCGTCCGTCTGCCGCGCATCACCGGCTTTGTCGTCACGGGTCTCATCGTCGGTCCTGCGTGGCTCGGCCTGGTGCGCGGCGACGAAGTCGCCGCGCTCGGCTTCATCGCGGACGCTGCCGCCGCGTTGATCGCGTTCGCCGCGGGTTCGCAGATCACCCTCGACATGCTGCGCCGCGATCGGGCCATGCTGGCGCGCCTCTCGCTTGGGACGATCCTGCTGCCGCTCGGCATCGTCGCCGCGGTCACGCTGTCCGTCTCCCCGTGGTTCCCGCTCACCGTGCATCAGCCGTTCGGCGACGCCCTCGCCGTGGCGCTCGTCCTCGGCACGATCGCCGCCGCGTCGTCTCCATCCTTGACCGTCGCGCTTATGGACGAGCTGAACGCGCGGGGCCCCTTTGCCCGCACGGTGCTCGGTGTCAGCGTCGCGAAGGACGTGCTCGTCATCGTGCTGTTCGCGCTCGTCCTCGTGATGGCGCGGCCCCTCTCGAGCGGAGGCGCGATCGACGTGCGCGTCGCCGTGGCGACGCTGCTCCGCGCGGCGGGCTCAATCGCCGTGGGCGCCGCCCTGGGCTTCACGGTCTCCCGCTACCTGAGACTGCTGGCCCGCGATACGCCCCTCTTTCTCGTCGGCTTGGCGTTCCTCACCGCTCAGGTGTCGCGCTTGTTGGGGCTCGAGACAATGCTGATCGCCCTCGCAGGGGGGGTCTACGTCGCGAACGTCGCTCCTGCGGAAGGGGCGCGGCTCCAGCGTCAGCTCGACCGGGGTGGCATCCCCGTGTACGTCGCCTTCTTCGCCGTGCTGGGGGCGGGGTTGCCGCTCGACCCGCAGACCCTGCGGGAGCTGGGGCCCTGGGTGCTCTTACTGGGGGCCCTGCGCGCCCTGGGGCTGCGCCTTGGCACCCGGTTTGCGGGACGTTCCACCCAGGTCCCAACCGACTTGGCGAGCCATGGCTGGCTGGGGCTCATCTCGCAGGCGGGGATCACGTTTGGGCTCGCGGCGGCGGCCCGCCGCGCTTTCCCCGAGTGGGGGGTATCTTTGGAGGCGCTGGTCGTGGCCATGATCGGCGTCAACGCGATCGCCGGCCCGATCTGCTTCCGGTGGGCCTTGCGCCTCACGGACGAAGTGACAGAGGGGGAACATGTTACGGAGAAGCACGATTCAGATGGGCCTGCTCTTGTTCCTGGGGGCGGTAGCCTGTAGCGATGGCGCGGGCCCCAAGCTCCCTCCCTGCACGGCGGCGGGAACGAACGTCACTCTGCCCGTGGTTGGGGCTTACATCTCCTTCGATCCGACGGGCACGTCAAACGGGTGTCTCGTCTTCCCCGCGAACGGTCCCAGCGACAGCGCGGAGTTCGTGCTGATCCCGCAGCTCACGACGGGGATCCCCGGAAAGACGTCGAGCTTCCGCGTTGCGGGGGACACGATCAGGCCCGCCCCGGTCGCAGCGGCGTTTTCGGCCTCCGCCGTGTCGCTCGAGGACCTGCCGCCCGCCGAGCGATTCCACCTGTTCCTGCGTCTCGGCGATGAAGCGCGCTGGCGCGGGCTCAACCCGCAGGTCGAGCCGGCAGTCATGGCGGCGGCGCGCTCGCCGGCGGCACCCGCGGGCCCGCCGGCGATGGGGAGCCAGCGGACGTTCAAGGTGTGCGCGAAGCTCAACTGCTCGTCGTTCGACAATGTGACCGCCACCGTGCGGGCGCTGAAGAGCAATGTGGCGATCTACGTGGACAACACTGCCCCGGCCGGTCTCGACTCCGCGCAGCTCGACACGCTGGCCGCGACGTTCGAGACCAGACTCTACCCGGCGGACACGGCGGCGTTCGGGCGTGAGTCGGACATCGATACCAACTCCGTCGTCATGGTGTTGATGACGCCCACGGTCAACAAGCTGGTGACCAGCGCGGCGTGCGCCTCCACGGGCTTCGTGGCGGGGTTCTTCTTCGGGGCCGATATCGACCCCGCGTTCGGGAACGACTCGCGCTCCAACAAGGGCGAGATTTTCTACTCGATCGTGGCGGATCCGACGGGCACGCTCAGCTGCTCGCACAGCATCACGTCCGTACAGCGCCTCGTGCCCGTCACGTTCATACACGAATTCCAGCACATGATCAGCTTCAACCAGCACGTGCTCGTCCGGGGTGGAGATGGCGAAGTGCTGTGGTTGAACGAGGGCTTCTCGCATTACGCGGAGGAGCTGGGCGGGCGGACGTACGCGTCCGGCACTCCCGAGTTCTCACGATTCACGATCGGGGATCTCTACAACGCCTATCAATACCTCGACTCGACGGACAAGCGCTTCCTCCTGCCCACGGCCGGGATCGGCAGCCTCGCCGAGCGCGGCGCGTCGTGGTTGTTCGTGCGCTACCTGGTGGATCAGTACGCCGCTGACACGACGGTAGCGTCCTGGAATGTGTTCACGCGTCAGATGCTCGCGACGACCGATGTCGGCGCAACCAACATCGCGAACCGCACCGGCAGCACGTTCACGGGCGTGGTGACGCGGTGGGCGATGGCCAACTGGGTGTCCGATCTTCCGGGATTCTTGGCTCCGAATGAGCTGAGGTACAAGTCGTGGGCATTCCGCACGACGTATGCGTCGCTCCACGCCCAGGACGCCGGGAACTTCCCCAAGTCATTTCCCCTGACGCCACCCTCGAGCGCCGGGCGGGCGCTGGTCCTCACCGGCACACTGCGCGCCGGCTCTGGTGTGTACGTACGAGCGTTCCAGGCGCCGAGCGCTCCGGGCTTCACCCTGCTGTTCGGCACGAGCACGGGAGGCCCACTCGATCCTTCCCTCGTCCCGCGGTTGAATGTGATTCGCGTTCGATGACCCCGGTCGCCGGGATCGTGGTCGCCCTGCTGGCCTTCCAAACGGAGGGCAGCATCGTGACCGCACTCCCCGGCACCACGCGCTCGGCGGGTTTGGGCGGCGCGGGCGCGGCGCTCGTGGGCGACGCCGGGGCCGTGTTCGCGAACCCCGCGGCCATCGCCACCATTCGTCATCTGTCCGTCGAGGGATCGTACGAGCCATACCTCGCGGGCACGGCGGTCTCGAGTGCCGCGGTCGCGCTGCGGGTGGGTCGAGTCATATGGGGCTTCGGGGCGCAGACGCTCGACTACGGCACGGAGCCCGAGATCATCCCCGACCCCGCCACGGGCGGGCGCCGCGGCATGGCGACCGGGGCCTCGTTCCACCCCTACGAAGCGCTCGCCGTGTCGTCCCTGGTGATCCGGCGCGGCCTCATCGCCTTCGGCGTATCGGCGAAGTACGACCGCCAGCAGATCGGCGACGCGGTGAGCGACGCGTGGGCCGGGGACGTCGGCATCGCGATCGCGATCTTCGACATCGCGGCGTTGGGCGTGAGCGTGCAGAACTTGGGTGGCGATTTTGGCGCCGACGCGCGCCTGCCGCGGCGCATCCGCGCCGGGTTCACGTTCAACTACACCGATCCGCAGGGCGCCTACCGGCTGCTCACGACCTTGGAAGGGCAGTGGACGCAGGACCGTGCCGCGGTCCTCATCCAGGGCGTCGAGGGCGGTCTCGTGAGGGGTGGCGTCGGGCTCGTGGGACGCGTGGGCTACGCGACGCGCGCGGCAGTGACCGACGCCTCCCGGTTCACCTTCGGGGGCGGCGTGCTGATGGGTCACGTACAGCTGGACTACGCCTTCCAGGGCTATCGGGCGCTGGGCGGCGGGACGCATCGCGTGGGGGTGCGGTGGACCCCCTGAAAGAGCGGGCGCGCCCCCGCTGGGGCCGGTTGCTGAAACGCGTGATCGTCATCGTGGTGGGGGCGGCCGCCGCCATCATCGTCCTGCTGCTGCTGGTCAGTGCCGATGCCCGCTATGTCGCTCGCGCCGGCGTGGAGGAAGCCCGGATTCTGCTCCGGCGCCGGTCGATCGAGAAGCTCCTGGCCGACACCAGCGTGCCCGCAGCGCTGCGGCAGCGGCTGCGCCTGGTGCTCGAGGCCCGCCGCTTCGCCGCCGATTCGCTGGGGCTGGCGGTGGGCGGGACGTACACGACCTATGTCGACGTGGGACGCGACACCCTGCTCCTGGTGCTCTCGGCGAGCCGGCATGACAAGTTGCGCGAGTTCACGTGGACGTTCCCCATCGTCGGCGTGGTGCCCTACAAGGGTTTCTTTTCCGCCGAGCGCGCGCGACAAGCGGCCAAGGAGCTCGAAGCGCAGGGCCTCGACGTATACCTGCGTCCCTCAGGGGCGTTCTCCACCCTCGGGTACTTCAGCGATCCGCTCTTTTCCACGGCGATGAGCCGCGACACGATGGAGCTCGTCGCGACGGTACTGCACGAGCTGGCTCATAACACGCTTTATGTAAAGAGTCAGACGCCGTTCAACGAGAGTTTCGCCAGTTTCGTGGGCTACCGGGGCGCCGAGGCCTTCTTCCGTTCGCGACGCGACACGGTGGACGCCCGTCGCGCCGTGGCGCGCTGGCGTGACGAGCGGACGCTGGACGTCTTCTACGCCGAGCTCGCGCGGCGCCTCGATTCGGCGTACGCGGACACGCCGACGGGGGACCGCCTGGAGCGGACTCGTACGATGCTGTTCGGGTGGGCCCGCACGCAGTTGACGGGGCCGGTCGGTCAGTCGCTCGAGACGTACGACTGGCGTTGGTTCGCCAACTCGCCGCTCAACAACGCGGTCATCATCGCGCAACGGCTCTACCGGATGGACCTGAATCTGTTCGACGAGATATACCTGCAGAGCAATGCGAACATCGCCGAAGCGATCCGCGCCATCCAGATTCGCGTGTTCACCCAGGCCGACCGGGATCCCTATCGCGCGCTGTATTCAAGGCCGGGAATGAAGGTCGAGGACTAGTTGCCCCGGAGGCGTTCAGCCTCCGCAACGCGCTGAAGGGCGATCCCGTAGGCCGCCGTGCGAAATGCGACGGCCTTTTCCTTGGCCAGGTCACGTACGGCCAAGTACGCCTTCGTGATCGTGGCCTTCAACTCCTTGTTGACCTGTTCGTGTGTCCAGCGATACTGCTGCAGGTTCTGCGCCCACTCGTAATAGCTCACCGTGACGCCGCCGGCGTTGGCGAGGAAGTCGGGGAGCACGGCGATGCCGCGCTCCTCGAGGATCGAGTCGGCTGTGGGTGTGGTGGGCTCGTTGGCGCCCTCGACCACGACTTTGCAGTCGATGGATCGGGCGTTGGCCTCTTTGGTGATCACGCCTCCCAGGGCCGCCGGCACCAGCCACTCGCACGGAATCGTCCACAGCTCTTCATTCGTAATCCGCTTGCCGCCCTTCCACTCCGAGACGGGACGCTTTTGCGCGACGTGCCCGAGGAGACCGGGAATGTCGAGCCCCTGGTCGTTGTAGATCCCGCCCTCCACGTCGCTCACGGCGACCACCTTCGCGCCCGCCTCGACGTCGAGCAGCCGTGCCAGGTGGCTGCCCACGTTCCCGAATCCTTGAATGACGACGCGTCCCCCCTTGAGCGGAATACCGAAGTCGCGCGCGTACTCCTCCATCACGTACATCACGCCGCGCCCCGTCGCCTCCTCGCGCCCCAGCGAGCCGCCGAGCGATATCGGCTTGCCCGTGACGACCGCCGGCGTGTATCCCTGCCGGCTCGAGTACTCGTCCAGGATCCAGGCCATCACCTGTGCGTTGGTGTTGACGTCTGGTGCGGGGATGTCGCGGTAGGGGCCGAGCACGATGGCGATCCGCTGCGTGAAGCGGCGGGTCAGGCGCTCCAGCTCGAGCTTGGAGAGCTTCTTGGGATCGACGGTGATGCCGCCCTTCGCGCCCCCGAAGGGGATGTCCATCAGGGCGGTCTTCCAGGTCATGATCGTGGCGAGGCCCAGCACCTCATCGTGGTCCGCCTCCGGGTGGTAGCGGATCCCGCCTTTGCAGGGGCCTCGCGCACCGTTGTGCTGGATGCGATAGCCCGTGTACACCTCGATCCGGCCGTCGTCCATCCGCACGGGGACCTCGACCGTCACCTCGCGAAACGGCGCCAGGAGAATGCGGCGCATGTAGACCTCGAGGTTGATGAGGTTCGCGGCCTTTTCGAAATGACTTGCGACAATCGCCTTGCCGGACATGGGGGCACGCGACGTCACGGGCGGAGCCTTCGGCCCGCTAGACGGGCACCTGGGTGTTGAGCTTCGGACAGTGCGTGCGCAGGGTTGGGCGCACGCATGCGGCGTTGGCCGGCGTCGGTGAGGACCCCGATCACGTCGGGACCTCCCTCGACTCCCGGTGCCGCTTCGGCGGGGTGCTCGAGGACAAAGACGAGGCCTGCGCCCTGCGCCGGCACGGCCGCGGCGAGCTTTGTCCAGGTCCGGTCGGTTGGAAGGGGGCCCGTGCCCACCACCAAGGGGCAGACGGCCGGGTCGAAGGCCGCTGGGCCGGCCAGCGGTGCCCCCAAGCGCTCCGCGAGATCGCTCCACACGGGGACCGACGGCTCGAGGGCAATCACCTGGCCGAAGCGCCATCCCGAATCCTCGGCGACTTCAGCGAAGGTGGCGACCAGCGTCTCGTCCCCGGGCGCGACCGGGCCCGCGTCGGGCGCCAACACCACCGCTCCCGTGTCCGCGAACCACCGCTCGCCGGGGCCCAGGTCCTCCGGTTTGCGGGGCGAGTAGAAGGCGTAGCGACGAGTCGCGGCGATCTCCCGTTCCGCATCGGCGCGCTGCTCCGGGTGTTCTGCCGCCTGCGCCGCGCCCTCGAACGCCACCTCGGCTGCCTGGTACCGCCCGGCGTCCCGCAGCACGCGACCGCGCAGGTTGAGGGTCTCCGTGTGCGGCTCGAGGGCGAACGCCCGATCGAGCGCCAGTAGCGCGCGGTTCTTGTCGCCCAACTTGTAGGCTGCCCAGCCCAGCTCATGCCAGACGAGGGCCAGATCGGGATCGGCTTCCACCGCCCGCTCCAGCGCGGCGAGGGCGTCAGGATATCGGCCCAGCTCGACGAGGGCGGCGCCCTGCAGCGTGAGGGCGAAACCGCTCTCCCCAAACTGCGCGCGCGCGCGCTCCGCGAGCTCGAGGGCGGCCGCGGTGCGCCCGCTGGCGCGCAGCAGCTCGAAGTACTCGGCCCAGCACACCTTCAGATCGGGATGGGACGACAGGAGGCTCATGTAGGCGGATTCGGCGTCAGCGGTGCGTCCCTCACGCGCCAGCCAGCGCGCCCGCGCCATCGCCCGCTCGCTCGGCGCGTCGGGGAACAGATCGTAGGACGCGGTGGTGCGCATGGGCCTGAATCTACCCCTCACCCACTCGCTGGCTAGGCGCGCCCGCGCTCCCTACATTGTGCCCCCATGGACCGAGACCGTTTGCTGCGCGAGCTGAACGAATTCCTTCGCATCCCGTCCGTGTCCACGCTTCCCGCGCACGACGACGACTGTCGCGCGGCCGCGGAGTGGGTGGCCGCCGAGCTGCGGCGTCTCGGCTGCTCCGATGTCCAATTCCTCGGGAGTGAGAAGCATCCTGTCGTATGGGGCGTCGGGCCGCACGTGCCCGGAGCGCCGACGTTGCTCCTCTACGGCCACTACGACGTGCAACCGCCCGATCCGCTCAATGAATGGACGACCCCGCCGTTCGAGCCCACCGTGCGCGACGGGCGCTTGTACGCGCGCGGTGCCGCCGACGACAAGGGCCAGGTCTTCTGCCTCCTCAAGGCGATCGAGGCGGGCGGCCGGCCCGCCGTGAACTTCCGCTTTCTCATCGAAGGCGAGGAGGAATTCGGATCCAAGGTTCTGTTCGATCTCCTGAAGCGCGAGCCGCAGCGCGCCAAGGCCGACGTGGCGCTCGTCGCCGACATGTCGTACGTCGCGCCCGGGTGGCCGGCGGTTTACACGATGCTGCGGGGGCTCTGCTACGCCGAGATCACCGTGCGCACCGCCAAGAGCGATCTTCATTCGGGGGAGTACGGTGGCGCCGCACCCAACGCCCACGAGGAGCTGGCACGGCTTCTCGGACGCCTCAAGAGCGACGACGGCCGTGTCAACATCCCGGGCTTTTACGGACCAGTGAAACGGCCGTCGAAGGCCGAGCTGGCCGCGTGGAAGAAACTGCCCTTCAAGGAGAAGGACTTCCTCACGAAGCGGGTGCAGGCCAAGGGACTGACGGGGCTCAAGAAATACTCGGTGCTGGAGCGGCTCTGGGCGCTGCCGACCTTCGAGATCCACGGCATCACCGGAGGCTTCACGGGGCAGGGCGCGAAAACCGTCATTCCCGCCGAGGCGACGGCCAAGGTCAGTCTCCGGCTCGTGCCCAATCAGAAGCTCAACACGGTGCAGCGACAGGTGGCCGCGGCCGTGAAGCGCTTCGCCCCCAAGCACGTGACCGCGACGGTGAAGTTCCTGCACGGCGCCGACCCGGCCCAGATCGAGCTGAGCCACCCGGCGTTCAAGCTGTTCGACCGGGCGTTCCGCGAGGTGGTGGGGCGCGGGACGGTGCCGGCGCGAGCAGGGGGCTCGATTCCGGTGGTGCCGGCCCTCGGCGCCGGCGGCGCGCCGGTGATCCTGACGGGGATCGGCCTGCCCGACGACCGGCTGCACGCTCCCGACGAGAAGCTCGATCTCAAGCAGCTATGGGACGGAATCGAGGTTTTCCGGCGCTTTTACGCACTCCTGGGGAACCAGCCTATGTGATGCTGTGCACAACGCGGCTCACTGGTCGTCTCTTATATTCGCATGACCATGAACCGCGCACTGTATCTCGCCGGCTTCGGCTACCTCGCCATCTGCGGGGCGGTCGTCTTTGCCCGCCGGCAGCCGAGTCACAGCGCTGAGCCCGCCGGTCAGGCCGCCGTGCGCTTCGACGGACCAGGGCAGGCGTGGTTTGCCGCCATAAAGCCGTACTGCAACGCCGTCGAGGTCGAGCTCGCGCAGCGGCGGCACCCCGCGCCTCCGAGTCTCGAGGGGCAAGGCTTCAGCGCGGCGTGCTACGCGCTCGGTGGTAAACTCGACGCGGCGCGGACCGTGATCGACCGGCTGGAGGGCGCCGATCGCTCCCGCGCCGCCGGGATCGTCTTCGATGTCGCACATCCGGTGGCGGACGCCGGCGACGACCGCTCGGCAGGTCCGATCATGGAGCTGGTCGTCGACTACTGGCCGAACCACTACATGGCGCTGTACCACGCCGGGATGGCGGAGTTCGCTCTGGGCCAATCGGCCCTCGCCACGCAGAATCTCAGGGCCTTCCTCTCTTATTACCACGAGAACGACGGCTGGACGCGAAACGCACGCGAGACGCTGGCGCGCTTGGAGGTCAAGCAGTGACCGCCGCCGCCTTGCGCGCCCGCGTTCCATCTGAGTTCATCGCGCTGATCGCCGCCGTGGCCATCGGTGGAACCGTCGCGGGACTCTTGGCAGCAGCTCCGCTGCTCCTGGTCACGACTCCGGTGGTCGCTGCGGGACTCGCTGCGGCGGCGGCTTTCGGACAATGGAAACCGGAATGGCATCGTCTGGCGGTCGACGCCCTGGCCCTGCTCCCGGACGGCCAAGCTCGCATGCTGCTGGCCGACTTGCTGCGACGAGCGGAGGCGGTTCCCGCTGCCGCGCATGCCGGTCCGTTGGCCGTCGCGGCATGCGAGGCAGCACGGCAGCTGTCTGCTCTCGAGCTGCACTTGGCGGCGTTCGAGGCGCACCAGGGCGCGGAGTCCGAACAGTCCCCTCGTTGGCGTGACGCACTCACGCGCTGTCGGCGCGGCAGGGCCCTGCTCACGCAACGGTTGCAGGACGCGAGCGCGGCACTAAGCCGGTGGCAGGCGGCGCAAGGCGCCGGCGAGAGTCTCGGTGAGTTGGCGCGGGAATTGAACGATGAGAGCCGCTACCAGCAGGATGCGGCTCACGAGGTGGAATCGCTGCTCGCTTAGAGGTGCGTCTTACTCGCGTTTCTGAACTTGTTGATCTCGTGCTGGGTCAGCCCTCGGCCCCCGTAGCGCTCTTCAGTCCACGGATCCCCACGCATGTGGTAGCCGTTCTGCTCCCAGAAGCCGGGAAGGTCTTCGTCGAGCAGCTCGAAGCCACGCACCCACTTGGCGCTCTTCCAGAGATACAAATGCGGCACCAAGAGGCGCGCCGGCCAGCCGTGATCCGGCGTCAGCCATTCACCACCCCACTTGAGCGCGATCAGGCTATTGGGCCGATCGAGATCGGCGAGCGGCAGATTCGTCGTGAACCCCTGCTCGGCGACGACGAGGCAAAACTTGGCCGCGGGTTTCAGGCCGGCGCGCTCGAGCAGCAGCTGCACCGATACGCCTTCGAAACTGTTGTCGAGCCGACTCCAGGTCGTGACGCAGTGCATGTCGCACGTCACGGTCTTGCGCGGCAGGGCCAGCAGCTCGTCGTAGGTGATCGAGAACGGCCGGTCCACCAGGCCCGATACCCGGAACGTCCACGTGGCGGTATCGACACGAGGCACATCGCCGTAGTGCAGCACGGGCCACTTGGTCGTCAGGATTTGGCCGGGGGGAACTCGTTCGCGCGAAGAAGGCACGAACTACGTCCGCGCCCCTTCAGGGCACGGTAAAACCTCGACGCCGAACGTCTCTGCAAAACTCTTTATTACCGCCCCCACCGTCTCGTCCCACAATCCTTCGCGCGGCCCCCGCTCCCGCTCTACCGACGTCATGTCGACTCCCGGAATCCCACACGGCACGATCCGGTCGAAATGCGCGAGGTCGGTGGTGACGTTCAACGCGAACCCGTGCCACGTGACCCATTGCTTCACGTGAACGCCGATGCTCGCAATCTTGCGGATTCCGTTCCTACTGGTCCAGACACCCGTGTACCCGGGATTCCGCTCAGCGGGGATGCCGAGGGTTTCGAGCGCACCGATCAGCGCCTGCTCGAGTGTGCGCAGATACCAGTGCAGGTCTTGCTTGTAGCCGGTGAGATCGATGATCGGGTAGCCGACGAGCTGACCGGGGCCATGAAATGTCACATCGCCGCCACGCTCGACCTCGAACAGCTCGACTCCGGCAGGTCGCAGCACATTGCTGTCATGTGAATTGCGGCCAAGGGTGACGACGGGCGGATGCTCGAGCAGCAGGAGCAGGTCGTGCGGGATGCGGCGTTCGATGCGGGCCTGGGCGAGGTCGCGCTGCCACGCGAGCGCGTCTCCGTAGGGGACGACACCCGCCTGAATGACCTCGAGCACCCGGCCGCTCACACTGCGCTCCCCTTGACCGCCCATTTGCTTCCCAGGATACCGAGGATGAGGCTGGCGATTCCCCAGATGGCGAGACCAACGGGACCACCTAACCCGTGCGCCACCGCGGCAAGGAATCCGATCAAGAGGGCGCCGACGGCGGCCAACACTGCAATCACGCCGCGTTGCCAAATGTTGTCGATCGCCCGGCTGCGCACCCAACCGAAGAACGCGCCTAGCACGATGGCAGCGAGCGCGCCCGTCCACAGGGGGTCCCCGCCGACGAAGGTCCAGTACACCGGGTCCACCCGTTCGCGCAGGACCATAACAAAGCCTTGTGCCAGCGTGAATGTGGCACCGCCCAATCCGGCTCCCGTGGCGAGGGCCCCGAGGCCGATGGCGAGCGGGTCCTTGACCGGATCGTTCAAATGTGCAGGACCCGGCCGAGCGAATCGAGCGCCGCTTCGGCCACCGCCTCCGACATCGTCGGGTGCGCGTGGATCGCCAGCTCGACTTCCTCTACGGTGTATTCGTTCTCGCGCGCCACGGCCAGCTCGTGGATGATCTCCGAGGCGTGCCCGCCGACGATATGCGCGCCGAGGATCTCGCCGTACTTCTTGTCCCGGATGATCTTCACGAATCCCTCGGTCTCTCCCGTCCCGCGGGCTCGGCCATTCGCTGAGAACGGAAACCGTCCGGCCACGTAGTCGAGCTTCCGTTCTTTGCACTGATCTTCCGAAAGTCCGATGCTCGCGACCTCGGGGTGGCAGTAGGTCACGCTCGGGACGTTGTCGTACTTGATGGCGTGCGGCTTCTGGCCGGCGAGCACCTCGGCGACGAAGATGCCTTCGCGGCTGCCCTTGTGGGCCAGCATCGGGGGCCCCGCGACGTCGCCGATGGCGTAGTAGCCCGGCGTGGTCGTCTGGAGGTTCTTGTCCACCTTGATGAAGCCGCGGTCGGTGATTTGGATGCCGCATTCCGCGAGTCCGACGTTCTCCGTGTTTACGGCGCGGCCCGCGGCCATCAGCACCACCTCCACGGCGACCGCCTTCTTTTCTCCACCCGCCTCCACGTCCAACGTCACCTTGTCTTTGCCGACGGTCGCCTTGGTCACCTTGGCGCCGGCGATCACCTCGATGCCGCGCTTCTTGTAACTCTTGGCCAGCGCGTCGGACGCCTCGGCGTCCTCGAGCGGCAGGATGCGGGGCAGGGCCTCGATCAGCGTGATCTTGACGCCGAATGCGTTGAAGATGTCCGCGAACTCCATCCCTACGGCGCCGGCGCCCACGATCGCCAGCGACGCCGGGACCTTCTCCATCAGGAGTGCTTCATCCGAGGAGATCACCGTCGTCTTGTTGATCTCCAGCCCGATCTGGGGGATGCCCTTCACGCGCGAGCCGGTCGCGATCACGACGGCCTTCTTGGCCTCGTACACGTCGCTGCCGACCTTCACTTTCTTGCCGGGCTGGAGCACCCCGCTGCCCTTCACGACCGTGACCTTGTTCTTCTTCATCAGGAACTCGACGCCCTTCGAGTTCTGGTCGCTCACGCGGCGGGAGCGTTTCATCGCCACGCCGTAGTCGGTCTTGACGCTCCCCACCTCCACGCCGAAGTCCTTCGACTCCTTGAGCAGACTCGCGATGTACGCAGAGTGGAGCAGGGCCTTCGTGGGGATGCAGCCGATGTTCACGCAGACCCCGCCGAGCTTCTCGCGCTCGACGACGGCGACGGTCATGCCGAGCTGGGAGGCGCGGATCGCGGCGACGTAGCCCGCCGGTCCACCGCCAAGAATCAGGACATCGAATTGGTTTGCCACAGGTTAGTCCCGGGTTGATTGTGTAGGGGCGCAGCATGCTGCGCCCCTACGGGTCGCATCTTCGAACCTACAGCAACATGGCCAACGGGTTTTCCAGCATCTGTTTCAACGTTCTCAGGAACTGCGCCCCCGTCGCGCCGTCGATGACGCGATGGTCGCAGCTCATCGTCAGCCGCAGGCGGCGCCGCACGACGACCGCGGCCCCTTCGGCGACCGGCTTCGGCACGATCGACCCGACGGCAATGATCCCCGACTCGGGTGGGTTTATCACGGCGGTGAACTGGTCGATGTCGAACATCCCGAGGTTCGAGACGCTGAACGTCGCCCCGGTGTACTCATCCGGCTTGAGCTTGCGGTTCCGTGCCCGCTGCGCGAGCTCCCGCGCCTCGGTGCCGATCTCCGCCAAGGTCTTGCGGTCGGCATCGCGAATCACCGGCGTGATGAGACCATCCTCGACCGCCACCGCCATCCCGATATGCACCGCGTTCCAGTAGCGGATGTGGTCCTCCTGGAACCAGGCGTTGCACGCGCGATGCTTGGTCAACGCGATGGCGACGGCCTTAATGACGATGTCGTTGAAGGAGACCTTGCCCTGGTCGCCGAGCTGGCGGTTCAGCGCCTCGCGCGCTTCCACCGCCCGCTCCATGTCCACTTCGGTCGTCAGGAAGAAATGGGGAATCGGGCCGATGGAGGCCGCCAGCCGCTTGGCGATCGTCTTGCGGATCTGGGTGAGGGGGACGTCGTCGTAGGGTGCGCCGCTGCGCACCACGGGGACGGGGGAAGAGGGAAGGGGGACGGGTACGTCAGGCGCGGGCGCGCCTTCCAGGTCGCGCTTCACCACTCGTCCACCAGGTCCCGATCCTTGCAGGCGCGCGAGGTCGACGCCGGTCTCCTTGGCGATCCGTTTGGCTAAGGGCGACGCTTTGACGCGGGACGTATCGACGATCGGGGCGGCGGGCGCGGGTGCAGGCGCAGGTGCGGCCGATGGCTGAGGCCTGAGGGCTGACGGCTTTGTCGCTGCCGGCGCCGGGGCGCTTCCACCGTCGACTTTCTCGCCGGGCGCCCCGATGTACGCGACGACATTGCCCACCGGCACCGTGCTGCCCTCCGGCACCATCACCTTGATCAGCTGTCCGTCCGCCCGGGCGACGAGCTCCATGACCGCCTTGTCGGTCTCCACCTCGGCGAGGGTGTCGCCGGTCTTCACGGCGTCGCCCTCCTGCTTCGTCCATTTGACGAGGCGCCCTTCCTCCATCGTGGGCGACAGGGCCTCCATATGGACTTTGGTGGCCATGGGTGGCTACTCGAGGTAGAGGACGCGCCGCGCCGCGGCGGCGACTTTCTCGGGCGACGCCTTGGCGGCGCGCTCGAGGTGTTTGTTGTAGGGCATCGGGACGTCCGCCTGGCTGACGCGCTGCACGGGAGCGTCGAGCTGATCGAACGCGTCCCGCTGAATGATGTCCACGACTTGCGCGCCGATGCCGGCGTGCGGCCAACCCTCCTCGACCACGACGGCGCGGTTCGTCTTGGCCACCGACGCGAGGATGGCCGCCTCATCAATCGGACGTAGCGAGCGCAGGTCCACCACTTCGGCGGAGACGTTCTGCTCCGCGAGCTGGTCGGCGGCCTTCAGCGCGACGGAGACCGTCTTCGAGTGGCAGATCAGCGTCACGTCCGTTCCCTCCCGCTTTACGTCCGCTCGCCCGATCGGCACGAGATGCTCACCTTCGGGCACCTCGCCCTTGAGGTTGTAGAGCATCTCGCCCTCGAGGACGATGACGGGGTTGTTGTCGCGGATGGCGGACTTGAGGAGCCCCTTGGCGTCGGCGGGCGTGGCGGGAGCGACGACCTTGAGCCCGGGAATGTGAGCCAGCCAGCTCTCCCACGCTTGCGAGTGCTGCGACGAAAGCTGCAGCGCGGCTCCATTGGGGCCTCGGAACACGATCGGCATGCGCAGCTGGCCACCCGACATGTAGAGCATCTTCGCTGCCGCGTTGACGATCTGATCGAGCGCCAGCAGCGCGAAATTCCAGGTCATGAACTCGATCACGGGGCGGAGCCCCGCCATCGCCGCCCCCACGCCGATCCCGGCGAACCCCAGCTCGGCGATCGGCGTGTCCACCACGCGCTGCGCCCCGAACTCCTCGAGCAAGCCGCGGCTCACCTTGTACGCGCCCTGGTAGACACCGACCTCTTCGCCCATCAGGAACACAGACGGGTCGCGCTGCATCTCCTCGCGCAGCGCCTGGTTCAGGGCATCGCGGTAGGTCAGGGTCGGCATCAGTCCGCCAGCACGTCGGTGTAGAGCTCAGCAGGATCGGGGTCCGGGCTTTCGTCCGCGAACTTCACGGCCTCGTCGACCTCGGCGTGAATTTCGGCGTCCATCGCGTCCAGCGCGGCCTGGTCGATCACCTTTTCTTCCTTGAGTTTCTCGGCGAGCTGGGTGATCGGGTCTTTCTTCTTCTGCTCCTCGACCTCGTCCTTGGTGCGATAGACGCCGTGCAGGGGGTCCGACATCGAGTGACCCATGTAGCGGTAGGTGCGGACCTCGAGCAGCGTGGGATGGCCGCCTTTGCGCGCCCGCTCGACGGCGCGGCGAGTTGCTTCGTACACGGTGAGCACGTTCATGCCGTCCACCATCTCCGCCGCCATGTCGTAGCTGCAGGCGTGCTCCACCACATCGGTCACCGCGGCGACGCGCTCGAACGCCGTGCCCATGCCGTAGCGGTTGTTCTCACACAAGAAGATCACCGGCAGCTTCCACACCGACGCCATGTTCAACGCCTCGTGGAAGGCGCCGATGTTCACTGCCGCCTCGCCGAAAAAGCAGACGCACACCTGGTCGCCGCCCTGATACTTGACGGCGAACGCGATCCCGGCCGCGAGCGGAATGTGGCTGCCCACGATGCCGTGGCCGCCCATGAAGCGCCGCCCGGCGTCGAACAGGTGCATCGATCCGCCCTTGCCCTTCGAGCAGCCCGTCGCCTTCCCGAACAGCTCGGCCATCACGACGCCGGGCGGAATGCCGCGCACCAGCGCCTGGCCGTGTTCGCGGTACGACGAGATGGCGTAGTCGTCCTCCCGCAGCGCGCTGAGACAGCCGACGGCCACAGCCTCCTGCCCGATGTAGAGATGGCAGAACCCCCCGATCTTGCCGAGCGCGTACGCCTCCGCCGTCTTTTCCTCGAAGCGGCGGATGAGCAGCATGCGCCGCAACATCGTGAGTTGCAGCTCGGATGGCGCGGTCACGCTTTGGCCGCCTCGACTTGCTCCCACGCGTGATAACTCGAGCGGACCAGCGGCCCTGACTCGACGTGCCGGTACCCCAACTCCAGACCGAACCGCTTCAGGTCGGCGAACTCGTCGGGGGTGTACCAGCGCGCGATCGGCAGATGCTGGTCGGAGGGACGGAGGTACTGGCCCAGCGTCAGGATGTCCACGCCTTGGGCCCGCAGGTCGCGCATCGCGCCGAGCAGCTCGTCCCAATCTTCGCCCAGCCCGCAAATGATGCCCGATTTGGTGAGCAGGCCGGCGTCGAGCTCTTTGGCGCGGCGCAGCAGCTCGAGCGCTCGCGGATACCGCCCGCCGGGCCGAGCGATGCGGTACAGGCGCTCGATCGTCTCGAGATTGTGGTTCAGGATGTCGGGCTTGGCCTCCACCACGATGCGCAGCGCCGCCCAATTGCCCTTGAAGTCGGGAATCAGGACTTCGATCGAGGTCTCGGGTAGCCGCCGGCGGATCTCGGCGATGCACGCCGCGAAAATCTCGGCGCCGCCGTTTGGCAGATCGTCACGATCCACGCTCGTGATCACGACGTGTCGCAGCCCCATCTGCTCCACCGCCTCGGCGAGCCGCACCGGCTCGCCCGCATCGAGCGCCGCCGGCGTGCCGTGCGCCACGGCGCAATACGCGCAGTTCCGCGTGCACACGTCTCCCAGGATCATGAACGTCGCGGCCTTGTGCTCCCAGCATTCGCCGATGTTGGGGCAATGCGCTTCCTCGCATACCGTGTGCAGCTTGAGGTCCCGCATCATGTGCTTCAGGGCGACGTAGGTCGGGCCACCGGGCGCCTTGACCTTCAGCCAGGGGGGCTTTCTCTGGGGGTCAGACCCTATTTGGACCAGGGGGAGGGCCATAGAGCCTCGAAGATAGTGACCGCCCGGAAGGCGGGATAGGTCAAAATTCAACCGGACGGTTGATCTCCACGATCCCGTTTTAGCCGTCGCAGCTCCTCCTCAACCTCCTCGGACGTGCTCAAGGTTCCGTCGGCGATCTCGGCGATCTCCTCGGCCTCCCGCCACTGCCGTTCGAGCTCCTCGACCTCCGCGCGCTCGTCCACCGCCATCTCGAGGGCCAGGCGGCGCTCCGGCCGCAGCGACCGCAGCGTCAGCTCTCGACGCGCCACGTCGTGCATCAGCCGGTCGGCGCCGCCCACCTGATCCACCACGCGGGCGGCGTCCTCCGCACGCTTGCGACCACTGCGCGTGACGTTCAGATACGTCAGTCCCTGCCGCAGCACCTGAACCGCGTCGGGTCCCGTGAGCTGGGCGCCCTCGCGACGGCACTTCGGGCAGCTCAAGACCACGGCCACCTCCGCGTGCGCGTCGGGGACGAGGCGAGCGTGCTGCACGTGGCGGGCGCGCAGCTCCATCAGGGAGCCGCAATGCGCGCAGATCGGCGGCTCGGCGAGCACGACTTTGCGCCGGCCGACGATGCCGATGTACGCCTGATCGACCAAGCGGTGCAGGTTCCACACGAACACGCCCAATCCCCCCCCAGCCGCGACATTGGCCGCGATGCCGAGCCCGACAGCCGCCACCGTGAGGGGAATCACGACCATCATGCGCTCCCGCTGCCGCGTGCGCAGCCGTTCGCCGTACCGCCACGTGGCGAGCTCGACCCGCAGCGGATTACCCACCCGGACGAAGTCGTAGCGCTGCCACCGGATCAGCGCGATCTGCTCGGTTGAGGCGACGACGCGACTTCCTCCCCGTTCGTCCCGCGCCGAGCGGGCGACGGCCTCAAGGCGCTCGAGCCGGTCGTCGAGCGGCGTGAGGTTCCACCGGCTGCATTTCGAGCAGACGACCCAGAGCCGACCGCGCCATTCGTCGAACGCGAGCCGCCGCCCGACGCCGAGCCCGGAGGGGCCGCCGTCGCCGTCGAAGGGTGCGTTGCAGAAGGCGCAGGTCTTGAACATGGCCGTCAGCGAGCGACCGCGAAGGGACTGAGGTCCACGTCGCACTCGCCATGCGCGAGCAGATCCCCGATGATCTCGCCCGTCAGGGCGGCGAGCAGGATGCCGTTGCGGCCGTGCCCGGTGGCGAACCACAGGCCGCGTGTTTCCGGGTCGGCGCCGACGATGGGGCGGCCGTCAGGGGTCACGGGCCGCAGCCCCGCCCACGTGCGCGTGGGACGCATGGTTGCGAGTGCTGGCAGGAGGCGCGCGGCGCCGCTCACGATCTGTGCGATCCCCGCGTCGGTCACCCGCCCGTCAAATCCAGCGTGCTCCATGGTGCTTCCCATCAGCGCTTCGGCGCCGCGCGCCAGCACGTAGCCGTGGTCGGCGTAGAGGATGGCCGGTGGCGTCCCGGAGGGCCAGGGGGCCGCGGCCATCTGCCCGCGTACCGGTTCCACGGGCAACGGCCGCGGCAGTCCCCCGATGCCCGGAGACCACGCGCCGGCGGCAATCACCACGTGCTCGGCGCTGATCGTGCCGTCCGCTAGCGTGACGCCGGTCACGCGTCCGTGATTCTCCGCGGTCGCGACGCGCAGGACACGTTTCGGGACCAGGGTGACGCCGACGCGCTGCGCATCGGCGAGCAGGGCGCGGGTGAGCGCCGCAGGATCGATGGCGCCATCCTCGGGCGCGTACAACGCGCCACGACAGCCGGGCGCTGCGCCGGGGAATCGCTCCGTCACGTCCCGGGCCTCGAGCCAGTCGCAGCGCAGGCCCGCCTGCCGCTGCTGGGCGACGGCGTCGCGCAGCTGGTCGGCGGTGGCATCGTCGAAGGCGACCGAGGCGATCCCCGCGCGCCAGAACCCGATGTCCACGCCGGTGGTTTCGCGCAGGGCGGGGGCCAGGGTTTCGTACAGGTCGCGGCCCCGCACGCCGAGGCCACGGATCGAATCGTCGGCAGGCTCGATCTGGGAGGCCAGCATGCCGGCCGAGGCGGGGGAGGCGGCGGCGCGGTCTGGGCCGGGCTCGCACAGAGCCACCTGGAGGCCCCGCAGGGCGGCGGCGCGGGCGCAGGCAGCGCCGATGGCGCCGCCCCCCACGACGATCACTTCACAGGACGAAACTTTGTGCGACATTTAGGCGTACGCCCGCAGAAGACGTACCGGACACCACGGAGGGTACCATGTTCCGGAGTATACTGGGCTTTGCGTTGCTGGCCGTCGTGGCGTGGTTCGCCCTGAACCTGATCTTCGGTTTGTTCGGGTTCGTAGTCAGCCTGGCCATGAAACTGTTGTGGCTCGCTGCGATCGGCTTTCTGTTTTATCTCGCGCTCCGGCTCGTCAGCCCGAGTACCGCCGACAAGCTGCGCGACATGATCAAAGGGCGTTCAGCCGCCTAGCTGCTAACAGGACTACTTTGCGTCCAGCCGTGACAATACGGCCCAGCTGATCAACGGAAACAGAATCTCGTGGTGACCGGTGAGTTGGATGCCCCGGCCGCCCGCGAGCGTCGGTCGCTCGACCACGTTGACTCGTGGCCGGTAGTGCCGCTGCATGTCGCAATCGCAGGCCGTGAAGTTCGTCGGCTTCCCGCCGTGCAAGTTGCGCGCGATGGTGAGAGCCTTGAGGAACACCTCCGGCATGACCACCGCGCTGCCGAGGTTCAGCACGACCCCGCCGTCATCGAGCCCAGGGAGCGCGCCGGCGAGCCGCTTGAAGTCGCGGTGGCTCGTGGCGCCGATGGTCGCACCGTCGGCAGTGGGGTGCTGGTGGATGATCTCGGCGCCCACGGCCGCGTGCACCGTCACCGGCACGCCCAACTGGGCGCAGGCGACGAGCACCGAGACGGCGCGGCCCGGCAGCTCCTTGCGCTCCCGCAAGTACTCCGCCAGCGCTTCCCCGGCACCCTGGTTGCCCGCGGCGCCGCGCGACAGGGCGGCATTCATTTCTCGCCCCGTTTCCTCCGCCATCCCGAACGTCCCGTCACCGAGCCCCGCGGCCACGTCCTCACTCGTCCCGCCGAAGGCCGCCAACTCGAAGTCGTGGATCGCGGCACTCCCGTTCATCGCGACGTGCGTCACGGCCTTACGCCGCATCAGCTCGACGAGCAGCGGACCGAGCCCGACCTTGACGACGTGACCGCCCAGCATCGCCACCACCGCGCGCCGGCCCGTCGCCGCGACGACCGCATCCACTAGGTAGCGCAGGTCCTGCGCCGCGAGGATCGCGGGGAGCGCATTCCAGAATGCCGCGAACGACTGGTCGGACCCGGGGGGGTGCGCGAGTTGCGAGGGATCCACTTTGTTGGAACGACGAGCGATGGGGACGGTCTTCAGGCGGGCGAAGTCTGCTTCGCGGTAGTCCGTCATGGCTGCTCCGGAACGGATAGCTCCTTGAGCTTCAACGTGACCTGACCGAACGAGAAGTTCGACTGGATCGCCAGGACGATGCGGCGCGCATCGTCGGACAGCCAGATGCGCGTCTCCGACTTCTCGGCGAAGATGCCGCGTCCCTGTGGAATCTTGGGCCGCACCACGATGGCGTCCCATTTCTTGCCCGCGACACCCACCCGCTCGCGCCGCAGCACTTCGATGATCACCGGATTGCGGTCAGGCCGGAAGTAGCGCGCGTACTCGTAGCGCTTGCCGACCTCGAGCGGGACCGTGCGGATCCAATAGAGGAATGCCGCGTCGTCGAGGGGCTGGGCCACGGTGGCGAACGTCGTGTCGCGCCCCACTTCGCGGTAGAACCCCGAGTCCGGGTAGATCTCGTAGGTGCGCTCGCGGTGCCGGTCGCGTTCATCCTGGACGGAGCGAAAGCGGCGCGATTGGAAGTCGTGCCGTCCGACCCACGACTCGATCGTCTGGTCGAGATGGTACCACAACGCGCCGCCCGAGATGCGGAACTGCATGTGCACCGCCTCGACCCCGCGCACCGTGTCGATCCCCACCACTTCCATCACCGCGGTGCCGACGCTGAAGATGCCGTACTTGGCCCCGTAGGTCAGACGCTCCCCCACGGGGAAAGGCACGGCCGATACCACCGCCACTGCGGGAAGTGTCGCGTGGGCCGAATCTTGTCCGGCCAACGTGGCAGGGGGGGAGGCCGTCGCCAGCGCGAGGGCCAGCGCCGCACCGCGCGCGGCGCGGATCACGCCGCGGCCGCGCCAGGCCGCCAGCAGCTGGTGCCACGGCTTCACGCGGGACGGGCGCTGCTGCAGGTCGTAGCGGGCGGGCGTGGGGACCGTTTCGATGCGCCGCGCGTGCGGCGTGAGTCGGGCGAGCAGCTCGGCGTTGGCGCACCAGCCGTCGGTCGTGAGGAGCGGCGTCGCGGTCCCTCCACGCGTCGCCTGGCGCAGCACGATGAGTCGCAGTGCGGTGAATCCCGACACGCTATCCCGCACCCCCGCCACCGGCAGGAGCCGGGGCGCAAACCGGCGCACCCACCGCTCGCCCCACGACCGCGTGCCCCGGGCGCCGGCTTCCTCACCCACCACGAGGTCGGCGCCGGACTCGAGGAGCTTCACCATCTCTTCCATCGTCTCGGGGGCGTGCACGAAGTCGGCGTGGAGCGTAATCGCGCAATCGCGCTTGGGCCGGTCGGTCCGCTGCAAGGCGAGGCGCAGCAGCTCCTCGAGGCTCCGCGCGTAGCCCGCTCGGACGGGATGCGTGACGAGCGTCATCGGCAAGACTCGCCCATAGGAGGAGAGGATCTCGCCCGTTCCGTCGGTCGACCCGTCGTCGCACGCAAGAATGTGGTATTCGCGCGCGAACGCGGTGAAGACCTGCCGTACCTTCCAGAGCACCAGCCCCGCGGTGCGCGCTTCGTTGTGGACGGGGACGCAGACGTAGATCATGGCCCTGCAATCTAGAGGAGTGAGCGATAGAGGGCCAAGACGCCCTGCGCCATCGCGGACGCGGTGAACCGCTCGGGAAACGGGATGCGGGATGGGGGATGCGAGAGGGCGTCGAGTACCTTGCCTGCCAACCCCACGGCGTCCCCCACGGGTACCAGGGCCTCCGACGGCAGGATCTCGGGAATCCCGCCCGCCGCGGTCGCGACCACCGGTTTTCCGAGCGCCAACGCATTGAGAATCACGCTGCCCAAACCTTCTTCCTTGGACGACATCACGAACACGTCGCTCTCCCGAATCAGGGCATCGGCTGCCTCTACATACCCCAGGAGGTGGACGCGGTCGGCTAACCCGAGACGCGCAATCTCCGCGGTGAGGGACCCGCGCAGCTCGCCGTCACCCGCGATCACCCAGTGGAGGTCGGGACGCGCGGCACGGGCGTGCCCCGCCGCCCGGATGAGCGTGCGCTGGTCCTTGTGGGCCACGAGCGCCGCCACGTTCACGGCGATTCGCGTCCCGGCGGGAAGGCCGAGTTGAGCACGGACGTTCAGCGGTCGTTCGGCGGAGCGACGTATCTCGTCCGGGTCGATGCCGTCGGGGACGACCGTGACCTCGGTCGCCGGGACGCCGTCGGCGGCGAGAATGTCCTTGACCGCTTTGGAGATCGCGATGATGCGATCGGCGCGGCGCCAGGTGCTGAAGCGCCCCACGTGGAAATCCACGCGGCGCGTGGCCACGAGCCGCACGGTGCGGATGGTGTGACGTGCCATCCAGAGCGCGTGAGCGTCGTGCGCGTGCACGATGTCGGGCCGGAAGTCGGAGATGGCGAGATTGACCCGGAACCATGCCCGGGGGTCCAGGCCCCATCCCCACGGCGTCTCGCTGACCGTCGTGCCGTCCGCGGCGGCTCGCCGCGCCAGCTCGCTTCCTCGTTTCGTCACCAACACCTGGTCGACGTCGGCCTCACGGGCCAACTCGCGGCAGAGCAGCCGTACTTGGTTCTGGCCGCCGCGCCATTCACGGCCCGAATCGACTTGAAGCACGCGCACCGCGTCAGGCCGGCGACTTCACGTCGGCGAGCACGCGCCGCAATTCGTCCAACTTGAACGGTTTTTGGAGGAAGGGGCGTCCGAGCCGCTCCAGGAACTGGAGGGTGTCGCCCCGCACGGTGTCGCCGGTGGCAAACACCATCCGTCCGGCGACGGCGGGATGCATCTGCGCGAGCGTTTGGTACATCTCGCGCCCGCCCAGGCGCGGCATGCGCAGGTCGCAGATGATCAGGTCGAACGGCTGCGTCAACGCGCGCTTCAGTGCTTGGCTGCCGTCGGACGCGAGGACGACCTCGTGGCCCCAGCTCTCGAGCGTCGCCTGCATATAGTGAAGGATGTGCGGCTCGTCGTCCACGACGAGGACGCGGAGCCGCTCGGTCGGGGCCGGCGCCGCGCCGGCGGGGGATTCGGCCTCACCGACCAGTTCGCTCGCCGTCGCCAGCCGAGCCGCGGTGGCGCCCGGCAGCTCGACGGTGAACGTGGCGCCGGTGCCGAGACCCGCATCCACCGTCATGCTCCCTCCATGCTCCTTCACAATGCCCTGGCAGATGGACAGGCCGAGACCGGTGCCCTCGCCTTCGGACTTCGTACTGAAGAACGGCTCGAACACATGTTGGGCGACGGACTCCGGCATGCCGGGTCCGTTGTCCGCGATGCTCACCGCTACTCCATCCAGCCAGCATTTGGCGAGGACGCTGACGCGGCCGCCGGTGACGTCCGCTCCGCGGATCGCCTGCGCGGCGTTGTTGATGATGTTCACGAACACCTGCTTGATCTGGTTCGCGTGTACCTCGACCTCGGGGAGGCCGGGCTCGGCCGCGAACGTCAGCTCGATGTGCTGCGCCATCAGCTGGTTCTTGAGCAGCAGGATCGTCGATTCGAGAATCGGCCGGATCGACTGGAGCTGGCGCTCACCCTCCTGGCGTCGCGCGAACGACAGCAGGTTGCGCACAATCGCGGACGCCCGCTCGGCTTCCTGCCGGATGACGGCGAGCGGCTCCTCGAGACGCTCGGGCACGTCCTCCGCTTCCCCCAGGAGGTCCGCGAATCCCACGACCGAGGCGAGGGGGTTGTTCAGGTCGTGCGCGACGCCCGCGATCAATTGCCCGATCGCCGACATTTTCTCGGACTGGAGGAGCTGGTCCTGGAGCCGGCGCTTCTCGGTCTGATCCTCGAACAAGAGCACGGCGGCGCCCGGCTCGCCGGTGCCGATGGCGGTGATGATGAGCACGCGGTCGCCGGCCCGGACCTCGACGGGTGACGCGTTCGGTGACGCGATCAGGCGACCGACCGGGTCGATCCAGGCGGGAGGCAGCAGGGTGATCCAGGGGCGGCCGGGGAGCGCCGTCACCGGGAGCTTGATCAACTCGGCGAAGACGCGGTTGGCCCGCCGGACGGCGCCCTGCGGGTCGATGAAGCAGATCGCCTGGTTGATCGCGTCGACAGTCTGCTCCCATTCGCGCTTGCCGCTCGAGAGCAGCTCGACGAGGCGCGCGTTCTCGAGAGCAATCGCGGCCTGGGCGAGGACGGCACGGACGAAGGCGAGCGCCGCATCGTCCAGTGCGCCGGCGCGCTCCCCCTCGAGCGACACAGCGCCGATGGTGCGGCCGACCGCGGCGATCGGCGCGCCCAGCCAGCTCGCGGGCTCGGGGTTCGGCACCGTGACGCCGAGGTTGGCGGCACTGGCCGCCACGCGCTCGGGGATGACGAGCGGTCCCCGGCGCAGCGCGAGCTGCAGCAGCGGCTCGTCGGTCGCCGCAGGGCGGGGGCCGTCGTGGTAGGCGACGACGAGGCGGTTGGTGTCGGCATCGAGCAGCATGATGGATAACCGCTCGGGGGCGAGCTCCTCGGTGATGGCCCGCGCCACCAGCTCGATGATCGTGGCGGGCCGGAACGCCCCCGCGAGCTCTTGGGAGAGCCCGGTCAGGCGGTGCAGCACGTCCGTCACCGATGGGGGCTTAGCCATGATTCAACTATAGCGTGTGGCTGGCGGGTCGGTCACTCGTCCAGGAAATGCGTCGGCACGGTCGTCGCCGCTTCCACCAGCGCCTCGGCCGACTTGATGAACCGCACCACGATCGGCAGGGAGCCCTTGAGCGCGACCTTGCGCTGCATGATCCCGGCGATTGGGCCCAGCTCCTTCCGGATGATCTGCTTCCAGTAGCGGTACTCCGATGTCAACACGAACGACGCCCCCTGCGCCGCCTCCGCCGTCACGACCTTCGACTCGCGGCACACGCCACGATCCAGGTCGAGCCAGATGCCCACGGGGCTCGCCACGCCGATTTCCGGATGGGCCGACACGATCAGCGCGACGGGCCCGTGCGTCCATTCGAGCGACGCCGCGCGGTAGCCGTCGCTGGCGTTGATCGCGGCGCCATACGCGGCGACCCACTCGGGCGACGGAAATGGGTGAGCACTCATGCGACTGCCCGTGCGAAGCCGTCGAACAGGGCGCGCTCCGTGAGATCCTCCGGGTGCCACTGCACCGCCAACGTCCACGGCTCCCCCGTGTCGGAGGGCTCGGCTGCCTCAATCAGACCGTCCTCCGCCCACGCGACCGCGCGGAGCCCGGGCGCGAGGTCGCGGATCGCCTGGTGATGGCGGCTGTTGACGGTTGCGGATCGCGTGCCAAGCGTTCGCTCGAGGAGGGACCCAGGCTCGACGCGAACGGCGTGCCGGCTGTCGTTACCGGTGTGCGTGATGGGGCCGGGCCGCTCGCTGCCCAGGTCCTGATACAACGTCCCACCGAGCGCGACGTTGAGAATCTGGATGCCGCGGCAGATGGCAAGGATCGGGAGGCGGCGCTCCCGCGCTACCGCGATGAGGGCCAACTCGGCGGCGTCGCGCGCGGGGTCGGTGTCCTCGAGCTTGGGGTGCGGCGCCCTCCCGTACCGCGCCGGCTCGACATCCTCGCCGCCCGTCAACACCAAACCGCGCACGCCGCTGGCCTGCAGCGCCGCCGCGGCACGCTCGGGTGCGAGCATGGTCGGCAACGCGAGCGGCACGAGTCCGGCGCGGTCGAGGGCGCGGACGTACGCGGTATTGAGGGTGACCCGCTCGCGTCCGTCCACCTGCCGGCGCGGCGCGGTAACCGCTACGACCGGCGTCACGTCCTGGGTTGCGGCGGGGAGGCGGCTCCGAGAATGGGGCAGCGGGGGTTACTCACGCTGGCCCAATCGAGGCGGACACCGTACAGGTTCAGCGTGGCGGCGCCGCCGGTAATCGTTCCCAAGCGCGGGTAGTCCTTCGGCTCCACCCTTTCATAAACCAGCACACCCACGGCGCGGTGTGACGTGTCGTCCACGACCAAGAGGCCGTAGCCCCCACGTTGGGGGAAGCTGTCCCCGACGTACTCCGCCACGATGGTCTTTCCCGCGACGTCGTAGCCGACGCGCGCGAACCCTGGCCGCTGCTGGATGACCATGGCGGGGAGCGAGTCGGAGAGGCCGCGCGGCGCGTCCGTGATGACCGCGCGGGGGTTGTGGAATTGCTGTTCAATGAGCGCCGGGGCGGCGATGACGGCGAGGCCACACGCGGGTGAGCGCGACGCGTCGCCCCCGCAAGCAGCGACGCAGACCGTGAGAACGGAGAGTCGCAGGTTCATGCGGTTCAATCTAATACGACCACGCGGCGGTGACGGAGATCGTGCGCACCGGCGCGAGCGTCTCGGGAACAAGGTTGTAGACGTAGTTCAGGGCGTTGGCCACGAGCAGTCTCACCTCGACCTGGCGTCTGGTCCAGCTGGCCCGGACGTCGAGCACCCGCACGGGGACGCGCCGCGGATCGACGAAACCCTCGAGCTCGATCTTTTCCGGGCGGCTCGCGTAGCGGAAGTCGGCGCCGAAGCCCCAGGCGCTGCCGGTCCCACCCGGCGCGACGTCCGCGGTCACGGTGAGCAGATGCGTCGGCCGGAAGGCGAGGACCGGCCGGGTGACGAGGTACGTGTACGCCAGCACGGCGGTGAGATGCTCCGGGATGGGGGCGGTGAGCAGCGTCGCGTCCAACCCGGTGATGCGGGCGCGGGTGACGTTTTGCAGCTGGATCTGGGGCGTCGTGTCCACCACGAGCGTGGGCTCGATCAAGTCTCGCGCCTCCGTCCAAAACAGGGCGGCGTCGAGGCGGACGGCGCCCAGGACGGGCGTGATGTGGCCCAGCTCGACCGACCATCCCGTTTCCGGGCGGAGCGTGGGGTTGGGGATGACCTCGAAACCGGCTGCGAACGTGTGGACGAACCGCTCTGCCATGGTGGGGGCGCGGAAACCGCGGCCCACGGACGCGCGCAGCGTTCCGCCGCCGAGAGGGATGGTCGCTCCGACACGCGGGCTGACCACCGCAGTCAACGAGCCGGCATCGACGGCGAGGTAATCGAGACGCGCGCCCGCGGTCAGGCGGGCGGGGCCGACCCGCTGTTCGCTCTCGCCGTAGGCCGCGAATTCCGATTGGGAATGAGTGCCGAAAATGTCGCTGGCGACGTCGGAGAAGGTCCCCTCGCCTCCCACCAACACGGTCCGCGCGGCGTCAGGGTGGGCTTCGGCCCGCACCTCGACGCCGAACCGGTTGGCGACGCTGGATTCGCTGGCGCTGCGCCGGTAGTCGGCAAAGTGCGTCCGCAGCCAGGAGCCGCGCGCCTGCCAGGCGAACTTCTCCGACGCGACCGTGCGCAGCTGCGCTGAGACGTAGCCTTTGCGCGAGTCGGTGCGCGCGCCTCGCTCGGTCGTGTCGACCTTGAAGGGCTGGAAGATCTGTCCGCGGTCGTCGCACTCACCACGGCTGCACCAGGCGAGGGGCACCTGGTACTGATCCACCGCCCACGATCCCGCCACGTCGAGACGCGTGCGTGGGGACGCCTGCCACCGGCCCTTTACGGCCAATTGCCAGTGGTCGCGCGCGTCTTGTTCGCGGTACCCATCCGAGTGACGGGCACCGATCGCCAGCCGGCCGGCTGCGGTCTCTGTCCCGTACGAGCCGCTCAGGTCCACTCCGTCGTGCGTTCCGGTGGTGTTTCGGAACGCCCACTCAGGGTGAGGTGGGTCGGCGTAGACCCCGCCCGTAACGCGCAGGCGGCCGTGAATGCCCGTGGGCACGTCGCGCGTCGTGAGGTTCACGACCCCGCCGAGCGCGGCGGAGCCATACAGGGACGAGCCCGCGCCTTTCAGGATGTCGACGCGCTCGATCTGGTCCACGGGCAGGAGGTCCCAGTTGATGCCGCCCCGGTCGCCCTGGTTCATCGGGACGCCGTCGACGAGGAGCAGGACACGGGAGTTGAGCCCCTGCACGTAGCCGGTCGAGCCGCGGATGTTGATCTGGCCGTTGAGGATCTGGACGCCCGCGGCTTTGTCCACCGCCTCGTCGACGGTGTTGACCGCGCGACGCGCGATCTCCTGCTCAGTCACCTGGGCGACGCTCGTGGCCGACTCGCCGAAGTGCGGCACCTTGGTGCTCACGACGTCGAGCGGCGTGAGCTCGAGGGGCGAGGGGTCGAGCGTGAAATCGGCGCGGGCTGAATCCGCGAGCGTGACCGTCGTGCTCGCCGGCGCATAGCCGATCGCGGCGGCACGCAGCCGGATCTCTCCCGCGGCGACGGGCCCCAGGCGGTACCGCCCGACGGCGTCCGTGAAGGTGTACAGCGTCGTACCCGGAATGCCGACGACGGCGCCGCGGATCGGCGCGCCGCGAGGATCGTGCACTTCGCCACGCACGACGCCTCCTCCCTTGTCGGGTGCTTGCGCGACGGCGACGGCCGGCGCGAGCGCGGCCCAGGCCAGTCCGATCAGCGCGCGGTGCACGTGACGAAGTCCGTCGCCGGCTTGAGGCTGTCGAAGTTCACCCTGAAGTCCACGCTGTCGGCCGCCCCGTTGCTCGGCACGGTGACCGTGCCGGGTTGGGTGGAGTCCGCGGGGTTGCGATAATAGCCGGCGACGCGCAGCAGCGTGGTGTCGTTCGCGGTGAGCGTGAGGTTGCCGACCTTCTTCCAGACGGCGACGACCCACTCGTAGGGGCCCGAGAGGAGCTCAATGCTGTAGAGGGACACCGAGTCGGTGTAGGGCACCGAGCTGGGGATGAACGGCTGGCGGTTGAGAATCAGATCGTTGCACGTTTGCGGAAAGTTCACATACGCCGCGACGAACACGTTGTCGGTGCTGTCGGGGATCGTCCCGGAGAACCGGATCGTGCCGCACACGCCGGTCAGGCCTCGCGCGCAGATCGGCTCGGGCTCGAGCCCCGCGTCGCACGCCATCGCGGCGGCCAGGACGGCGACGAACACGGCCGCAGGCCGGAGAGACATACCAGCAATCTGGGGTGAACGGGCGGCGCGTCAACTTGACCCCCGTATGAGGCGGGGTAACGTTCCCCTGGCGATGCCGATCTACGAGTACGCCTGCACAAAGTGCAACGAGCGATTCACGCGCCATGAGCCGATTGGGGAGCACGGCCGGCAGCGTCCCGTCTGCCCCAAGTGCGGCTCGCGCGCCGTGGAGCCCGTGTTCTCGCCGTTCTTCGCCAAGACGGTCCGGAAGAGCTGAGCGAGGCTACCGCTCTGTTCGAACGTCTCCGAGATGCCTTTCGCGCGGCCCTGGATGCGGCGACGCCGCCGGGAGACCTGCGCGACCTCGCCCGGCAGATGCGCGAGGCGGTCGTCGAAGCGAAAGTGGCGGTGCAGGAGATGCGTGAGGCTCTCGGCCGCACGCAGGGAGAGTTGACGCTCGAACTGCAGCGGCTGGCGGACGCCGAGCGGCGCGGCCGGCTCGCGGGAGAGATCCAGGACCAAGAGACCGTCACGGTCGCGGAGCGCTTCGCCGTGAAGCACCGCGAGCGCGTGGCCGTGCTCGAGCGCAAACTCGCCGCGCAGCAGGAAGAAGTCGCGCTCGCCGAGCGTGATCTGGTCGAGATGCAGGGTCAGTTGAAGAGCGCCGAGAAGGATCGATCGACGGTCGAGGGTGAGCGGAGCACCGAGCGGGCCTGGCGCGAGGTGCAATCGGCGGGCGGCGCGCGGCCGGGGATGGACCTGCAGGACGAGCTGCTCAAGGCGGACATCGACCGGGCGGCCCGCGAGGCGACGGCACAGCAACAACTCGAGGCGCTCAAGAAGAAAATGCGAAAGGACTAGCGCATGCTGCTCCTCGCCCTCCTCCAAACTCTTCCGCAAGCTCCCCCCGCCGACTTTCTTAAGCGCGCCCATACCTACAGCATCGTCGCCTACGACTCCGCCACCGGCGACCTGGGCATCGCGGTACAGTCCAAGTTTCCCAACGTTGGCGGCATCGTGCCCTGGGCGCGCGCCGGCGTCGGCGCCGTGGCGACGCAGTCGCTGGGCAACACGGACTACGGCGAGAAGGGCCTCGAGCTGCTGGCGCAGGGCGCGACCGCACCGGAGGCGCTGGCGATCGTCAGGCGCGGGGACCCGCGGCCCGCGCAACGCCAAGTCGGGATGGTGGACGCGCGCGGCAACGCGGCGAGCTGGACGGGCGACTCCACGTTCGACTGGGCCGGAGGACGGACGGGCGGAAGGGCGGATGGGCGGTCGGGCGGCAAGGGCCAACTCATCACCGGGCGTGACTACGCTGCGCAGGCGAACATCATGGTGTCGGACGCGACCGTCCGGAACATGGCTGAGACATTCGAGCGCACCCGCGGGTCACTCGCCGACCGGCTCCTGGCGGCGCTGGTCGCGGGGCAGGCGGGTGGTGGGGACAAGCGGGGGATGCAATCGGCGGCGCTCCTCGTCGTCCGTGCGGGGGCGGGGTACCTCGGTCTGAACGACCGCTACATCGACATTCGCGTATACGACGCGCCCGATCCAATCCGCGAGCTGCAGCGCCTCTACGAGCTGCACAAGCTCTACTTCTTCACGACCGATTCGGCCGATCTCCTGCCCATCACGCCGGCGCTGCAGCGCGAGCTGGAAGCGATCCTGTTGCGTGAGCCCGTGAATCAACCCGAGAAGTGGCTCGCCGCCCCGCAACCGTCCGTGAACACGACGTTCCTCAATGCGCTCGCCAACTTCATGTATTGGGAGAACTACGACGTGCGGGTGCGGATGGACGGGAAGATCGATCGGGTGGCTCTCGAGGACATACGGGCGCGCCGCAGACAACGCCGTTAGCCATTGGCCGTTGGCCATTGGCCAAGAGCCAACAGCCAAGGGCATTTCGGAGGCCTCATGGATGTAAAGCGCGGGCGAATGGTCTTTCTCGGCTACGGCAAGTACTGGCGGTCCGACGCGATCGTGGGCCTGATGCCCATCGAGGAGGGGCGCGGGCCGGGCCAGCGCACCAACGTGTTCATCGAGGGGCGCGCCGAGCCCATCGTCGCCTCACGCACCGAGCAGAGCATCCTCGAAGACATGGGCGCGACCGACTCGGGCTTCCAACTCCAGGCACTGCGCGAGGCGACGAGCGAGCTGCTCGAGGCGCTGCACGAGTTCTCGCCGGTGCTGCGCCGCGCGCTGGAAAACGAGCATCACTTCGACGTCGAGAAATGGGAGCACCGCCTCGGCGACCTGCTTCGGCCCGCCGAGCACGCCGACCCCGCGCAACAGAACGAGCTGTTCGTTGGAAAGGACGACGCATGACGATTCCTCCGGCGACCGCCCCCGACCGGGGATGGTTCGGGCACCCACGCGGTCTGTCGACGTTGTTCTTCACGGAGATGTGGGAGCGCTTCAGCTATTACGGGATGCGGGGATTCCTGATCCTGTACATGACCAAGGCGCTCGGCTTCACGGATCAGCAGGCGGGCCTCTCCTACGGCAACTACGTCTCGAGCGTTTGGCTCACGCCCATCCTCGGCGGATTGATCGCCGACCGCTGGCTGGGCCACTACCGCAGCGTGCTGATCGGCGGCGCCATCATCGCGCTCGGCCATTTCACTCTCGCCTTCCCGTCGCTCCCGTTCTTCTATGCCGGTCTCACGCTCATCGTCGTCGGTACGGGCCTCCTGAAACCCAACGTCAGCACGCTGGTGGGATCGCTGTACGAGAAGGGCGATGAGCGACGCGACGCGGGGTTCTCGATCTTCTATATGGGCATCAACCTGGGGGCTTTTCTCGGGCCGCTGATCGCCGGCAAGCTCGCGGAAGGCGTCGACTGGCACCTCGGGTTCGCGTGCGCGGGCGTGGGTATGGTCCTGGGGTTGGTGCAGTACGTCCTCGGCCGTCGGCGTTTGCAGCCGGCGATCGATCGCCTGGCCGCGCGGCCCCGGCCGGCCACTGCCGGCGCGGCGGCGGACGCCAGGCTCAGCGGCGAGGACTGGCGCCGCATCGCGGCCGTCGTCGTATTCTTCCTGTTCGCGTCGCTGTTCTGGGGCGCCTACGAGCAGGCGGGCTCGACCCTCGCCCTGTTCGCCGACCGGTACGTGCACCTCGAGGCGTTCGGGATCAAGCTGTACGCGTCGTGGTTCGTATCGATTCAAGCCGGGTTCGTGATCCTGCTGTCCCCGCTGTTCGCGTGGCTGTGGGTGAAACTCGGCCCGCGCCAGCCATCGAGTCCGGCGAAGTTTGCGTTTGCGCTGGTGTTTGTGGGCCTAGCGTTCGTGTTGCTGATGCCGGCAGGCGCGCTGGCGCAGAGCGGCATCAAGGTTTCGCCGCTGTGGCTCGTGGGCGCCTACTTCATTCAGGAGCTGGGCGAGCTGTGTCTGAGCCCCGTGGGGTTGTCGCTCGTCACGAAGCTGTCCCCCGTGCGCCTCGTGGGCCTGCTGATGGGCGTGTTCTTCTTGTCGAACGCGGCGGGCAACTGGCTCGCCGGCTGGTCGGCGCGCTTCATCAGCACAGTGCCGCTACCGACGCTGTTCGGCGTCACCGCAGCGGTCACACTCGGCGCCGGCGTCCTCCTGTTCTTCTTGCTGAAGCCGATCCGGAACCTCATGGGCGGGGTTCGCTGAGCATGCGGCGGTGAGGGCCGTCCGCTACGCGTCCTTCCGCGCTCCACTCGAGTTGGTCACGCTGCCAGACCCCGACCCGCCGGCGGACGGGGTGGTCGTGAAGGTCGAAGCCACGGGGATGTGCCGCAGCGACTGGCACGGCTGGATGGGCCACGATCCCGACATCCGCCTCCCTCACGTGCCCGGGCACGAGTTGGCCGGAACGGTCGCCGCTATCGGACCGGCAGTGCGGAAATGGAAACTCGGCGACCGCGTGACGGCGCCGTTCTGCCTCGGGTGCGGCCGCTGCGAGCAGTGCCGTGCCGGCCAACACCAAATCTGCGACCGGTATTACCAACCCGGGTTCACGGGGTGGGGCTCGTTCGCCCAATACGTCGCGTTGCCCTATGCGGATGAGAACCTCGTCGCGCTGGCCCCAGCCGTGAGCTTCACGGCGGCCGCGCTGCTGGGTTGTCGCTTCGCGACCGCGTACCGCGCGGTCGTCACGCAAGGCCGGCTCCAGCCGGGAGAGTGGATCGCCGTTCACGCCTGCGGCGGTGTCGGCCTGTCGGTCGTGATGATCGCCTGCGCGCTCGGCGCCCGCGTCGTCGCGGTGGACGTGACCGACACAAAACTCGCCCTCGCCGAGCAGCTCGGGGCGGAGGTGGTGCTGAACGCGGCACACATCGATGACGTGCCGGGCGCGGTGCGGAGCGCGACCGGAGGCGGAGGCGTCCACGTGTCCGTGGACGCGTTGGGCAGCGCGGTGACTTGCGTCAACTCGATCGGATCACTGCGCAAACGCGGCCGTCATGTTCAGGTCGGCCTCATGACCGGGGAGCACAGTCATCCCCCCATCCCGATGGCGAGCGTCATCGCCCAGGAACTCGAGATTCGCGGGAGCCATGGGATGGCCGCGCGGGACTATCCGGCGATGTTGGACCTCATCACGGGTGGGCGCCTGTCCCCCGAGCGTCTCGTCGGGCGGACGATCGCGCTGAGTGACGCCCCGTCGGAATTGCCGCGCATGGGGGCGTTCGAGGGAGTCGGCGTCACCGTGATCAACCGGTTCTAGGAACCGAAGGAGGGTCGCTTCATGATCAAGA
>Ga0307299_10000054_pt1 | contig 34775 bp, 34 predicted proteins | sample ER_DNA_159_FD_194466 | JGI IMG/M metagenome (GOLD analysis project Ga0307299, IMG submission 194466) | Bulk soil microbial communities from the East River watershed near Crested Butte, Colorado, United States - ER_DNA_159 | ecosystem: Environmental > Terrestrial > Soil > Floodplain | place... | reverse complement strand
GGCTCGCAATCTTCATAGGGCTCTGGCCGCCGACGTTCTTCCTGCTTGGAAAAATCATGCAAGATTTTGAAGCCTCCCCCGCTCAGCAAGTTCTGCGGGCACGAGGCGTTGAAGAGTCGCAGCTCGATGAAGCACTCCGCCACGAGGCCGCAGCGGTACCAACGGCCTGACGTTGCGTTAGAAGAACGCGCGGCGCCTCGGGAACCAGTCTTCTGAGGCGTCGCGTCTATCGGGCCGGTCGAACCGTCCTCGGCGAGTCACCGCTCTACTGGACGTGTGTACCCGGTCTAGCTGGCGGGCTCGTCCGCGCTCGAACCAAGGAGATCGAGAAGGTGAGCCACGGCCGACGCCTCTTCCATGAGGCGTTCTTGTTCTCCTGGCGCCACGATCGCCCCCTCCTCGATCCTCCCTAATACCTCCTCGTACCATGCGAGGGACTCGCGGAGCTGTTGACGGAGGTCGGGTCGCCTCTCCTCGGGCATCCCGTCGAGTGTATGTCGACGGTGACGGGGGCAGCGGGAGCCGTCGGGAGAGCTTTCGCACGGCTAGCGTGTCCGCGCTGTGGCGAGCTGGCCCGTATACACCCTCGTCGGTCTCGTCGGCCTCTACATCCTGGTCGTACTAGCGTTCTTTGTCGGCGGACGCCGGGAGGACGCTCGGGCCATCGGCGGATTCGTTCCCGACTGCGCCGTGCTGTTTTCGCGGCTCGTACGAGACAAGCGGCTTCCCGGACGCCATAAGTGGCTTGTCGGAGCGCTGATTCCCTACCTGGCAATGCCCTTCGATTTGGTGCCTGACTTCATTCCGGTGGCGGGGCAGCTAGACGACGCGGTGATCGTCGCGTTTGTCCTCCGTCGGGTCGCTCGAAAGAACCCGGAACTGATTCGGGAACACTGGCCCGGGCCGTCTTCATCCCTCGCGCTCATCCTGAGACTGGCCGGACAGTAAGGCAGGTCAGGTCAGGTCAGGCCCTGCTACATGGCGGCTGGAACGCATAACACTGTGCTCCGCCGCAGAAATAGGGGGGCGGGGAGAGTTCTCTGACGACTCTCCCTCTCAGGCGTCCTTTGCCACAGTACGCAACGTGGCGAGGGGAGAGCAATCGCTCACGTTGCAAGGAATCATCACCCTGGACGGTTTCGAGGAACTGCTCCGCGCCGTCATCCGTGACGAACTGAGGGCTGGGTCTAAGAGCTTGCATGGAGGCCCTAGCGGCTTCTTGGACGTAAAGGCTGCGGCTGCCTTCCTCTGCACTTCTGAGCAGGCTCTACGCGCTCTCTGCAAGCGCGGGCAGATACCAGTTCACAAGGCACCGCAGGGACGCCTGCTGTTTGATCGTGCCGAACTGGAGGCGTACGTCCGGGGTGATGCAGCGTGAACACCTACCTTGACGGCCCAGGCAATCGGTCCTATGCTCGGGCTTCCTATTCAAAGAGGCCCGGCGACGCGCAAACGCCCCGGGCCGTGGCACGAAGGAGGCAAGTCCTTCATGCAAGCTCAGGCTAGCCCTCCCCGGCGCGATTCGCGCCAGTGGGAAAAAGCCTCTCCGGGCCTTTGGTCACAGGCCGGCTCGGACAACTACAGAAGCGTCGTCTACGGGAATGGTCGAGAGCGGAAGGTGTACTTCCGTGCTCGCAACCGCACGGAGGCGAAGCAGAAGCACGAGGCTCGGCGTGTCAGCGTTCGTAGAGGCGAGGAGCCGGACAAGTCAACGGCGAGCGTTGCCGACGTTGCTGTCGACTTCCTGGCGATGATCGACGGCCTAGTACGGGCGGGCGAAATGTCGCCACGCACTCATGCGAACTACTCGCAGCGATGGCGAACGCATCTAGAACCCACATTCGGACGGTTGCGCGTTCAGTCGCTTCGCGCAGAGCATGTCTCGCGTTGGCCAGCCGAGATACGCGGACGCGGATCGTCAAGCTGGACGGTGCGCTGTGCGTACACGCTTCTTGGCTCGATCCTCGAACACGCGCAGACACGAAACCTGATCGTTGAGACACCACTACGGCGAATCTCCAAGACTGAACGACCGCAAGCGCGCAACAAGACGGACGCACGACGACTTACGGACGAGGAGTGTGCGGCACTGATCAAGCACGCCCTACCGAGTAGCCGTGCCCTGGTCGCCTTGATCGTCTTCACCGGGCTGCGTCAAGGGGAGGCCCTCGGCTTGACGTGGCAGGACGTGGACTTTGAGCAGAGCGTTATCAGCGTCCGCTTCCAGCTCGAGCGAAAGGCGAAGGACACCATCGCCCGGCGGACACGACTCAAGACTGCCGCTGCACGCCGCGACGTGGAGGCTCTGCCGGAACTGATTGCACTACTCAAGAAGCACAAGGCCGAAGCGTTCGCTCGTGGTCATTCTCGCCCGGAGGACTTCGTATTCACGACAGCGAACGGTCTGCCGCTCATGCATCGCAACGTCAGTCGGGACTTTGCGACAGCCGGCGACAGGGCGGGCCTGAATCCCAAGGAGGGGGAAGAAGGGCAACGGGTGAGCCTGCATGACCTACGCCATACAGCCGCCTGTCGCTTGATCGCGGCCGGACTAGATGTAGTCCAGGTACAGGCCCAACTCGGACACGCGAATCCGGCAATCACGCTCAGGCTGTACGGAGGAGAGTTTCAGGTGGCACAACGGCGCGATGCGCTCCGAGACAAGATCGCCGGGTCAGGGCTCGGCGCCGTACTCAGAAGCTAGACCTGCCCAATACCTGCCCACACGAGAAAACGGCCCGCGAAAGCGGGTCTTCTCGTTCCGTGAAGCGGCTATCCTCCTAGCTTCGCCCTCTTAGCTCAGTTGGTAGAGCACCTCCATGGTAAGGAGGGGGTCGACGGTTCGAGTCCGTCAGAGGGCTCTGCAAAAGTCCTGCAGAATCGACTTTTCTTTTTCGCTCTGCTTGCACGATTCACAGCGTGCGGTAGGTATGGAGCCCCTTTGTGGAGCCCCCTTGGCCAGGGGCGTTCCCGAGGGGCGGAGGATCTTCAGCGTCTGGATGAGCCGGTGGTGATCGAAGCGGCCATAGGCGACTCCGGCATGGAGCGAGTCTCTGAGGAGGTAGTCGATCCGGTCCGAGCCTGCTTTTGACACGCGGGTGCGGGAGGGTTAGGGTCGCCGCCGTGACCTCGGGGGCGTCCACCGAGGTCCGGGAGCCGGTCAGCCCTGAGTTGGTGCTAGTGGCACCTCCAGACGTTGCCCGCGTTGCGCGCGATCGGCTTCCGGATCCATTGGCGGCACGGCGTAGGCTCCACGCCGCGCCGGCCTTGGCGACGAGCGGTGGCGGAGTCGCGGCCGTCGCGGTCCCCGCACCGCGCGCCCGCCGAAGGCGGTGGACGTGGTGGCTTGCGGCTGCGGTCGCAGTGGGCCTGGCCGTGGCGGAAGCCGTTTTCTTCCAGGGGAGCGTCTTCAACCGCAGCTCGGCGTCGGAGTGGCGGACGCTCAGCGGACGCGGGAACAACGTCGACCACCCGAGCTGGGGCGAGGAGAATCGGCCCTACCTGCGGGTCGCTCCCTTTTCCTACACGAACGGGCTCGGCAAGATGGACGCGGGCCCTCCCGCGCGGTACATCAGCAACCGGATCTTCAACGACGTCGGGCAGAACCTCTTCTCGGAGAGCGCCGTCTCCCAGTGGGGCTGGGTCTGGGGCCAGTTCCTGGATCACACCTTCGGGCTTCGGAACGAGAAGCCCGGCGAGAGGACGCCGATCCCGTTCGACTCCAACGACCCGCTCGAGCGGTTCAAGAACGATCTCGGGAAGATCGACTTCACCCGGACGCCCAGAGCCCCTGGCACCGGAGTGACGAGGCCGAGACAGGAGATCAACACGGTTCCGAGCTTCATCGACGCCTTCGCCGTCTATGGCGGCTCCGACTCAAGGCTCGAGTGGCTGCGCGAGGGACCGGTCGACGGGAAGATGTCGAACAACCGCGCCACGCTCCTGCTGCCGCACGGCTACCTCCCGCGCGTGAACGCCCGGGACCGCAGCCTCTCGGCGGGGCGCAAGCGCGCCGTGCCGGCCCCGGCGATGGACCTGATGGGCCAACTGGTCGGAAACCGCTCGCAGGCAGTCGTCTCCGGCGACGTCCGCGCGAACGAGAACATCGCGCTCACCGCCACGCACACGCTGTTCGCGCGCGAGAACAACCGGATCGTGTCTCTTTTGCCGGCTTCGCTTCCCGAGGAGGATCGGTTCCAGATCGCCCGGCGCGTCGTCGGGGCGGAGCAGCAATACATCACGTATCGGGAGTTCCTGCCCGCGCTCGGCGTCCATCTCTCGCCCTATCACGGGTACGACCCAAACGTGGATCCGACGATCTCGAACGAGTTCGCGACGGTTGGGTACCGCGTCCACAGCATGGTCCACGGCGAGTTCGAGCCCACAGTGCCGGCAGCCACCTACACGCGAGCCGAGCTCGAAGCGTTCGAGAGACAGGGAATCGAAGTGGAGCGGGCACGAGGCAACGTCACGCTCGTGATCCCGCTCGGCCTGGCGTTCGGCAACCCGGGCCTTCTGCGGGCCGTGGGCCTCGGTCCACTGCTGAAGGGCCTCGGCGCCGAGCGGCAATACCGGAACGACGAGCAGATCGACGAGTCGTTGCGCAGCATCCTGTTCCAGATCCCGAAACCCGGTAACCGCGGTCCGCACAGCTGCGGCTTGCCGGTCGTGCGGCCGGGTTGCTTCTCGGATGTGCAGGATATCGGCGCGATCGACATCGAGCGCGGGCGCGACCACGGCATGCCGCATTACAACCAGCTTCGCGTCGCGTACGGCCTGGCGCCGAAGAGCTCGTACGCGGAGATCACCGGCGCGTCGACTGAGAGCTTCCCGCGCAGCCGCATGATCGGCCGTCGCGATCCGATCGACGACCCGGACATCCTCGACTTCACGAAGCTGCGGGACGCCGACGGCAAGGTGATCCCCCTGACGAGCGACGAGGCTGGAGAGGGCGCTGTCGTCGGGAAACGCCGCACCACCCTCGCCGCGCGGCTCAAGGGCGTCTACGGCACCGGGAACGTGGACAAGGTGGACGCGTTCGTCGGGATGCTCTCCGAGCCGCACGTGCGCGGCACCGAGTTCGGCGAGCTCCAGCTCGCGATGTGGAAGAAGCAGTTCGAGGCGCTGCGGGACGGCGACCGGTTCTTCTACCGGAACGATCCCATGCTCGACCGGATCAGGAGCCGGTACGGGATCGACTACCGCCGGACGCTCGCGGACGTCATCCGGCTGAACACCGGAGAGAAGGTCGCGCCGGACGTCTTCAAGGCGCCGATCGACTGATCTCTCGACCGGCCGGTCGGCAGCTCGCGCTCCATCAGGTACGTAGAGCCCACGCCGTTTTCAGCGGCTGAGCTCTTGCGCACGGTTGCGACGCAGAGTTCCACTGCGGGAAGTTGAGTGATGAACCGCCCGCCCGAGCACTGGATCGAGACGCTGCGCAACTTCGCGCTCGAGCTCGGCTTCGACACGTTCGTGTTTTGGCCCGAGGAGGAGCCGCTCGTCCAGATTCAGCGCTTCGTCGAGGAGGTTGTCCCGGCCGTTCGTCGCTGACTTCGGCTCGCCCCGCCCTGGCGCACCGCCCCGCGGGGGAGAGGCGCGCTCAAGTGTCCGTGCTCGAGCCCGCGGCGGGCACGCGACCAGAACGATCGATCTCGAAGAGCGTGAGGGGAATGTGGAAGGCCTCGCGGACGTGCTCGGTGAGCCCGCGCTCCTGCCACGCGCTGTGATCGGAGGCGCGGAGCGCGAGCAGAATGTGGTCCGGCCGGAAGCGTCGAACTGCGTCGGCGAACGCGCTGAGAGGCGTCTCGTCGCCGATTACTCGAAGGAAGCGACGCTTGGCGCTCGGGTCAATCAATCACCCTTCGATGAGGCAATGCACGCCCTGCGGCTCGCGTGAGCGCCAAACCCTGTGCCATGAGGTGCGTCGAACCGTCACTTCGATGGCGAAGGAGGAGCACTGATCGCCGGCGTCCAGGAAGGCGACCACAGTTGTCTAGATAGACACGATGCTCGGGCAACAATTAGGCAACATCAATGCGTCCCGACGAGGGTTTCTCTGTGCCTTTCCGTCCCTCCCGGAATCCGCCGTCACCAGGGGATTTCTTGCCTGAGTGGAACACGTCGGGACAGGCTGCGACAGCCCTGACTTGAATGGTAAGGAGGGGGTCTCCGGTTCGAGTCCGGAAGAGGGCTTCAATCTACGAGCACATTTGCGGCGCATGCTTCCGTTGTCTCTCTCGCCGTCGAGGGGCTCCACCGAACCAGCGACGGAGAAGAGGTCGGCGCCGGCGATCACCCCAGCCGTCCCAGCGGAATGGATGTGCGATCTGCGTTATGGTCCACCCTTCGCCGCAGAACGACCAGGGGGAATGCCGCTATGAGGAAGTCCGCGCTTGCGGTCGCGCTCTACGCGCTCGCCTTCGCGCTCGCCGGGCCGGGGTCGGCAGCCGCAGCGCCGCCCGCCTTCGGGCCGAACGTCGTCGTGTTCACGCCGTCGACGCCGCAGTCGCAGATACAGGCGACGCTCGACTCGATTTCCACGCAGCAAGTGTCGAACCAGTTCGGCCCGCAGCGTTACGCCGTCTTGTTCGAGCCCGGCACGTACGGCAGCGCGCAGAGCCCGCTCGTGTTCCAGCTCGGCTACTACACCCAGGTCGCCGGCCTCGGCGCGACGCCGAGTGGCGTCGTGATCAACGGCGCCGTGGACGTCTTCAACCAGTGCGACGGCTCAGCCGCGTGCGATGGCCTGACCAACTTCTGGCGATCGCTGTCGAACTTGACGCTGAACGTGACGCTGCCGAGCAAGCCGCCGGCCTACGCGCCGGAGAACGGCGAGGACGACGGCTGCAAGAACTCGAACGACCTGTTCGGCGTCTCGCAGGCATCGCCGGTGCGCAGCGTGATCGTCAACGGCGCGCTGATCCTGCAGGACTACTGCAACCGCGGCTTCGTCAGCGGCGGGTTCTTCGCCAACGACGAGCTCAACGGATTCGTCGGCAACTTCGGCCAGCAGCAGTACTTCACGCGCAACAGCAACATCGGCCAGTGGTCGAACGCCGTCTGGAACCAGGTCTTTCTCGGCGACAAAGGCGCACCGGCGACCGCGTTCGGACCGGGCGTCGGCCAGTACACGAACGTGCCGTCAGCGCGCATCTCGCAGGAGCCGCCGTTCCTGACGACCGACACCGCTGGGAATTGGAGCGTCTTCGTTCCGGCAGTGCAGCACAACTCCGTCGGCCCGAACTACACGGGAGGCTCCGAAGCCGGGACCTCGATCCCGATCAGCCGCTTCTTCATCGCGAGCCCGGCGACGCCGGTGGCGTCGATCAATGCAGCGCTCGCGCTCGGCCAGGACCTGATCCTGACGCCGGGCGTCTACCAGCTACCGCAGCCGGTCAAGGTCGTGAGTCCACACACCGTGGTGCTCGGCCTCGGTTTCGCAACGCTGATCCCGACCAACGGCAACACTGCGCTCGAAACGTCGAGCGTGCCGGGGATCAAGGTGTCAGGCCTGATCGTCGACGCAGGGCCGGTGAACTCCCCGGTCCTCGTGCGGATCGGCGGCAAGAACGCCGGCGGCACCAACGACCGCAACGACCCGACGCTCCTCTCCGATGTCTTCTTCCGCATCGGCGGCGCCGAGCCCGGCCAGGCGACAACGAGCCTCGTCGTAAACGCCAACAACGCGATCCTCGACGACATCTGGGCCTGGCGCGCGGACCACGGCGCGGGCGTCGGCTGGAGCAGCAACACGGCGGACACGGGCGTCGTCGTCAACGGCGACAACGTCTCCGCGTATGGGCTGTTCGTCGAGCACTACCAGAAGTTCGAGGTGATCTGGAACGGCCAGAACGGTGAAGACGTCTTCTTCCAGAACGAGATGCCGTACGATCCGCCGTCGCAGGCGGCGTGGATGTCGAGCCCCACGACCAACGGCTACGCCGCGTTCCTCGTGTCGCCGAACGTGACGAGCTTCCAGGGCTACGGCATGGGCAGTTATTCGTTCTTCAACCAGGGCGTGCCGATCTTCGCGACCCAGGCGTTCCAGGCACCGACGACGTCGGGCGTGCAGTTCCACGACCTGCTCACCGTGTTCCTCGATGCGACACGCGGACAGGGCGGCATCCTCTCGGTGATCGACGGCGTGGGTGGATCGTCCACCGCCGCGAACGCCGACCAGCCCGTGGACGTCGTGAGCTACCCGTAGGCGAAACAGAGGGGCGGGCCCCCTCGAGTGGTCTGACCCTCGTTAAGCACGAAGCGTATGGAGCCCTTTATGGAGCCTTCAGGTCGACAACGGTTCCCGTGACCGACGGAATATTGACCTTTCGGGTTGAGCTTCTACGCGGAACCGCAACCTCAACCCCCCCGCTCCTGAACCACTGCTGCGGGCACAGGTGGCGCATCCGAGGCGAGGTGGCGGCGATCGAGCGCGAGTCGGTGAAGCTCATCGGCGTTAACCGCGTTCGCGATCTGCGCAACCTCCTCGAGCATCTCCACGAACTATGGGCTCCGAGTGCAGAGGAATGACGTCAAGCTGCTCCCGGGAGAACGTCTCGAGCGTGTGCAGGAGCTCCACATCGTCGACCCGTTGGCGACGCCGGACCCACTTGACGAGCTGTGCAAGCTGGCCCGCGTCGAGCGCCCGGAGGAGGTCGGGCGGAACGGGCCGCTGATTGCAGCGCGCGCTACCGACGCAAACGCCGGCGAGGCGGCGTTGCGGCTCTTCGAAATCGTTTATGGGCGGGACTCGCTCATGGCCGCGCTCTTCGTGGGCGACCTCTTCCCGCTCCTGCGGGAAGCGACCGTCCTGTACCTGGCCCACTACCAGGGCAAGAGATACGACGCGTGGCACGAGGAGGAGCCGGGACGGATTGCGCACATGATCTGGAATCCGAATCGCGATGCGAATCTGGGGTATCCGTACTTCGGAACCGTCGACGCGACGCCACACTTCATCAGCGCGGCGATGCACGCGATCCAGGCGCGACCGACATTCGAGGGAGAAATCCGCCACGCGCTCGCCGGGGCCGTCGCGTGGTTGCTCCGGCGGCTCGCGTCCGACGACCTCGGCCTCCTCAGCCATCAGCGCGTCAACTCCCACGGAATCGCGAACCAGGTCTGGAAGGACAGCTGGGACAGCATGTCGCATGCCGACGGGACTGTCGCGAGCCATACGGCGCCCGTAGCATCGCTTGAGGCGCAGGCGCTTGCGTACGACGCGCTCATCGAGGTCGGTGAGTTGCACGCGGCGGACCGACTCGCCCGTTCGGTCGAGAAGCACTTTTGGCTCGGCGATTTCTATGCGATCGGCGTCGACCGCGATCCTGCGACCGGCGCGCCGCGTCCGCTCTCGACGCGTGCGTCGAACATGGGCTGGCTGCTGCGCTCCCGACTTCTCGATGGACGCGAAGATCGCCAAAGGCGGATCGTCGAGCTGCTCTTCTCCGATGAGTTCCTCGCCGAGTCGGGTGTCCGCACGCTCTCGAATCGAGAAGTCCGTTTCCGTTCACGCAGTTACCACAACGGGACGGTCTGGCCGCACGACAACTACTTGATCTCCCTCGGTCTCGAACAGCGCGGCTTCGTCGACGAGGCGCAGGAGCTGCGACGCCGGCTCGCATCGTTCTGCCGCGCGACCCACCGTTTTCCGGAGTTTGTCGGCGGCGGTGAGCCGGGCGACGCACCCCTCACGAAGCGGATAGTGGACGTCTACGACACGGTCAACGACCGACCGAACCGCATCGAGCAGCCGCCGCAAGAGATCGTGTGTTGGACGGTCACGGCGATGGTCGCGGTCGAGCACGCCCGAGGCTAACGGCCGGCGGCCGGAGCCAAGGTTTAGACCTCGGCCACGTGGGCCCGACATGCATGCAACTGGACGAGCCATGTCGCCGACATCCACCAGAAGGCAGACCAAAAGAAGGCGACCGCGACGCAAAGCAGGCTGAGCACGACGCGAACGCCGTCTAGGATTACGCCCAGTTCGCCACCAACTTCGCCTACGCGACAATCGAGGCGGAGGTCGTCGTTATAGGGCGGGGGAACCGGCCGAGGGGATTGTGACGGTGATGGACAGGCCGCCGTCATCGCGGGGGCGGGCGGTGGCAATGCCACCGTGGACTGCGGCGATGGACGCGACGATGGTGAGGCCAAGTCCGAAACCCTCATGGGAGGCGCGGTCGTCGTTGAGCCGCTGGAACGGCTGGAAGATGCGGTCGGCGTCCGCCGGGGTGATAAGTGGGCCGGTGTTCGCCACCGTCAGGTGACTTCTGCCCGCGACGGTGCTGGTGCTGATCCAGATGTCGCCGGCAGCGCCGTTGTAGCGGACGGCGTTGTCGACCAGGTTCGCGACGAGGCGTTCGACCAGCACCTGATCGCCCGAGATGACGGCCGGCTCGAGCGTGGCATGGACGCGCCGATCGCCCAGGCCGACGGTTTCGAGGATGTCTTCGGCGACGGTGGCGAAATCGACCTCGTCGTGGACGGTGAGCCCGCGCTCGTTGCGCGCGAGGATGAGCAGCGCCGCGATGAGGTGCTCGGCGTGATCGACCGCAGCCCGGACATCGGTCGCCATGCCGCGCAGGTCGGCGGGCGTGCTGTCGGGGTTATCGAGCACGACGTCAACGGTCGCGCGCATGACCGCGAGTGGGGTGCGCAGTTCATGGGAGGCGTTGGCGATAAACCGCTTCTGGCCCTCGAACGCGACCTGGAGCCGGTCGAGCATCTCGTCGAAGGTCTCGGCCAGTTCGTGGAGCTCGTCGCGGGGACCGCGCAGTGCGACGCGCGCCGACAAGTTGCGGTCCGAGGCGGCGCGCGCGGCCTCGGTGATCCTGTGCACGGGGCGCAGCGCTCGCCCCGCGACAATCCAGCCGAGGATCGCGGCGAGGGCGATGACCACGGCAAGCGTGATCAGCGAGTACTGCAGGAGGTGCGAGAGAGTGACGTCACGCTGGTGCCGCGCGCCCTGAAGCTGGAAGTACGCGCTGCACTTCGCAAGGAGACGGTCGTTGGGATGCGGGCTAAGTTGTTCGGACCGGCACCGCGCCAGGAAGCTGGCCGGAGCCTGCTGGCTCTGCGTCTGCGGCTCGAGCCGCGCCACGAGGATGTAGCTGACTGCAACGACGATCGCTCCGCATACGGCGAAGAGGCCGGTGTAGAGCAGGGTCAGGCGGGCGCGGACGGTCAGCCGGGGGCGGCGGCTCACATCCGGTATCCCTTGCCGATCACGGTTTCGATCAGCGGTGGTTCGCCAAGCTTGCGCCGCAGTCGAGTCATCGTCACCGAGACGATGTTGCTGAACGGGTCGACGTCGGCGTCCCACACGTGCTCGAGCAGCTCTTCCGCACTAACCAGGGCACCGTCAGCGGCCAGCAGCATCTCCAGGATCCCGAACTCCTTGCGCGTCAGGGACAATGGTCGCGAGCCGCGGCTGGCGCGGTGCCGGGCGCGGTCGAGGTTGAGGTCGCCTCGGCGCAGGACCGGCGGCGCGGACGGCGCCCGGCGCGAGAGCGCCCGCACGCGAGCGACGAGCTCGGCGAACACGAACGGCTTGCCGAGGTAGTCGTCCGCGCCCAACTCCAGCCCGTCGACACGGTCCTCGACGTCGCCGGCGGCGGTGAGCATGAGGATCCGCGGACCCGAGCCGGCCAGCTCCCGGCACACACGGTCACCATGCACCACCGGCAGGTCGCGGTCGAGCACGATCACGTCGTAGCCCGTCTTCGCCGCGAACTCCAGCGCAGCCGCGCCGTTATGCACGACATCTACTGCCATCCCCGCCTGACGCAGCCCTTGCGCGACCCGAGCGGCAAGCGTCGCGTGGTCCTCGACCACTAGCACCCGCATCTCACCAGTATGCGCCGGTCGAGATGACATCCGCCCGACTTCTCGCGTAGCGGTGATGTCATGTGCTTACGAGTAGAAGTCGACGAATGAGGCACAGCGATGTCTGGCTAGAAGCCGCGCTCGCCGGTGCCGCATTCGCGGCGCTGTGCGCCGTCGTCCTGTCCGTCGCCCCTCAGGCCGCAGAGCCCGATGACGGCGCCTACCGCGCATCGATTGTGGCGATGACCGAAGGGCATTTCCTGACGTTGTCAACCGCTCAGGCCGAAACCCTGGCAAGGAAGCTGGGCGACAACCCGGCCGCCCCTCCGAACCAGTGGGTCGAGCTCGCCAACGGGCGGTATATCAGCGAGAAGGACCCGGGCTATCCGTTCCTTGCGGCGCCGTTTGAGGCACTCGGCATCATCCGGTGGGCGCCGCTGTTCTACGGGGCACTGGCCTGCCTTGGGCTGTTCATCGGCGCCCAGCGCTGGCTCGGGCGCTTCGGCGGCCCGGCAGCGGTGGGCCTGTACTGCTCATCCGGAGCCGCGTTGGCGTTCGCCTGGCGCGATTACATGCCAACGTTCACCGACGCTTCGCTGATCGCGGCCGGCACCGGCGCCCTACTGTGGGCGGTGCTGGCAACCGAGGCGAATCCGCGGCGACGCACCTGGGCCGGCCTCGCGGGATTCCTGGCGATCGAGTTCGCGACCTTCGTCCGCTACACCAACATCGTGATCCTCGGCTGCGCCGTCGTGGCCGTGATCGCGGCGGCGCGGCTGAGAGCCGCGAAGCTGCCCCTCCGCACGCTGTGCTGGTGGCTCGCGTCGGTGGCCTGCTTCGGCGCCGGCCTCGCCATCTTCGACGACCTCGTCTACGGCGGCCCGCTGACAACCGGGTACCAGCCCGGTGAGGTCACGTTCAGTCTCGGCGCGATCGGGCCGAACCTGCGGATCATGCCCGCGCACCTCCTGCAGGCCATGCCGATGCTGGTACTCGGACTGGTAACGCTGGCGTGGATCATCGCGCGGCGGCTCGTGCTGCGCCGGGTTGGTGGCCAGCACGGCGCACTGGCTCGTCGCGATCTCTGGGTGGGCCTCACCGTCGCCGCGTCCTGGTTCGCGATCTGGGGCCTGTACTCCGCGTACACCTGGACGACCGACCCGACCAGTGTCACCGTGCAGGACGTCAGGTTCTACCTCCCGGCGACCGGCGCGATCTCCCTGCTCGGCGCCTGGTTGGTGACGAGGATTCCGGGCCGCGTCTGGCCGGCCGCCGTGGCCTCGATCGCGGTGATCGCCGCGCTGTTCGGCCTGGGCGTATGGGCATTCCACGCCATGTACGCAGCGTTCGGCGTTCCGCTAGGCGGCTAGGGACTGACATCGCGTTGCCGTAGATCCGGCATAGCCCGTACTTGGCGCCGTGAATGACCGGCGATGCGGTCGACCATGGCGTCGGCGGCCGCGAGACCCGCCGCGATCTGGTTGTGGCCGGGCTGGCCCAACACGACCCCGGTGATCGTCGTCCGCTTTCCGTCGATCCAGCGGATGGCCCTGAAGGCGAAGCAGCCGCCGGCCGCGTCGTCCGAGCCGGTCTTGACGCCGACAAACCCGTTGTACCCGAGCAATGTGTTGGTGTTGTGCACGGTGCCGGCGACCGGCAGCTTCGCGCTCGGTGTGGCGACGATGCTCGCGAACACCGGAAAGCGCATGGCCCTATCGACAATGCGCACCTGGTCGGCGGCGGTCGACACGGTTGCGTCGTCGTAGCCGCTCGGGTCGGTGTAGCGGGTGTGGGTCATGCTTAGCGACCGTGCGGTGGCATTCATCCGGGCAACGAACCGGTCCACCGAGCCGGCGTCCCATCGCGCCAGAGCCGCGGCGATGTTGTTCGCCGACGGCAGCAGCAGTGCCTGCAGCGCCTGCCGTTCGGTCAATTGCTCTCCGGTGGCGATGGACACGACCGACTCCCGCTGTCCGCGCCGGCGGTCGGTGTCGGCCACATCGCCGTCGGTGAGCGTGATCGTCGGGCCGTCCTGGCCGAGCCGTAGCGGGTGGTCACGGAGCACGAGATAGGCCGTCATCACCTTCGCGACGCTGGCGATTGCAGCCGCGTGTTGGTTCGGGCCGGCTTGGACCTGCGACTGTCCTGTTTGGATGAACGCAGCTTGGCCAGATGCCGGCCACACCGTGCTGGGCGGCGCTTCGCCGAGCGCATCGCGGTGCTCACTGCGAAGGATGTCGATAGGTGATGTAGCCGTTGAGGACGAGGACGCCAGCAACCGGGAGCCGAGGACCGCGGCGATCGCGGCGACGACGACGAGCAGGCCGGCGACACGGATCCTGCGAATCCGAATCCGACGGGTCGTTCGTGCTGGTTCGCGGTAGCTCACGCCTCCATTCAAGGCAGCGTGGCGTTGCCAGCATGTATCTGGTTTTCAATATGCGGACGACATGCGCCAGCTCGTAGCATCGGAGCATGCGGGTGTTGATCGTCGAGGACGAGCCCTACATGGCGGAAGCCATCCGCGACGGCCTACGCCTGGAAGCGATCGCGGCAGACATCGCAGGTGACGGCGACACCGCGCTGGAGCTGCTGCGCGTCAACGCCTACGACATCGCCGTCCTCGACCGAGACATCCCCGGACCTACCGGCGACGAGATCGCCAAGCGCATCGTCGGCTCCGGCAGCGGCATGCCCATCCTCATGCTTACCGCTGCCGACCGTCTCGACGACAAGGCCTCCGGGTTCGAGCTTGGCGCCGACGACTACCTCACGAAGCCGTTCGAACTCCGAGAACTCGTGCTCAGACTCAGAGCGCTCGACCGCAGGCGTGCACACCACAGGCCACCTGTGCGAGAGATCGCGGGCCTCCGGCTCGATGCGTTCCGCCGTGAGGTCTACCGCGACGGCCGCTACGTCGCGCTCACCAGGAAACAGTTCGCAGTGCTCGAAGTCCTAGTCGCCGCCGAAGGCGGCGTCGTCAGCGCCGAAGAGCTCCTAGCGCGAGCATGGGATGGGAACGCAGACCCGTTCACCAACGCCGCGCGCATCACGGTCTCAGCCCTGCGCAAACGCCTCGGCGAACCCTGGATCATCGCCACCGTGGCCGGCGTCGGCTATCGCATCGACACGCAACCAGCCACCAGGCCTGAGGGAGAAGAGCGTGGATAGAGCCCCTGGCTTGAGTGTTCGGCTCAAGCTCACCCTCAGCTACGCCGGCTTCCTCATGCTCGCGGGTGCCGTGCTGCTCGTCGTCGGATACTTCTCCCTTTCGCGCGGCGTGCACCCCGGCGTGATCTTCATGGTGCGCAGCCACGCCGACCTCCTCCGCGCTTTCGCTCCGACCGCGGCCATCGTGATGGCTTTCCTGCTGGTGTTCGGTCTGCTGGGCGGGTGGCTCCTCGCCGGGCGCATGCTCGCCCCGCTGACGCGCATCACAGACGCCACACGCACGGCCGCGAGCGGGTCGCTCTCGCACCGGATCGAGTTGGAAGGCCATCAGGACGAGTTCCGCGAGCTCGCCGACGCCTTCGACACCATGCTCGCCCGGCTCGAAGCACACATCGCCGAGCAGCAGAGATTCGCAGCCAACGCCTCCCACGAACTGCGCACCCCGCTGGCGATCACGCAGACACTCCTCGACGTGGCCCGTAACGATTCGAACCGCGAAACCGGCGAACTCGTCGACCGCCTCCACGCCGTCAACACCCGAGCGATCGACCTCACCGAAGCATTGCTCTTGCTCAGCCGCGCCGACCAACGGTCCTTCACCCGAGAACATGTCGACCTGTCCCTCATCGCGGAAGAAGCCACTGAAACGCTCCTCCCCCTCGCAGAAGAACGCGGTCTCACCATCGAGACCGCCGGCGACACGACCCCCACCATCGGCTCACACCCGCTCCTGCTGCAGCTAAGCACGAACCTCCTGCACAACGCGATCGTCCACAACCTGCCCGAACAGGGCACCGTGTGGGTTACGACCAGCGTTCACCCCAACATTGCGGTGCTCACCGTCGAGAACACCGGCGAGAACCTCACCCCACAGGTAGTTGCCACGCTTGCCGAGCCGTTTCTTCGCGGCACCGAACGCATACGCAGCGACCACGCAGGTGTCGGCCTCGGCCTGGCAATCGTCAAGAGCATCACCCAAGCGCACGACGGAACGCTCACCCTTTCCCCCCGGGCTGCCGGCGGGCTCCGCGTCACGGTGCAACTACCCGTCGGCCCACCTCACGCCGCCTCCAGGGATTAGCCGTCGACGAGGATGCCGCTAAACGGTCCGAGGGCGCGGCCGGAGCGGCGCGACACGTTTGGCAGTCGCACGAGCCGATGGGTCAGCGGTTGACCTTCCTCGCGGCGTTGCAGCTGTTCTTTGCTGATGGGTTTCCATAGGTCGTCGATCGCCTTGATCGGGTCGCGCGGGATTTCGTCGATCGAGAGCTCGAGGTGTTCTGCCCAGAGCCGGAGCCGTGTCTGGCTGGCGAGGTCAGGATCGTGGGCGACGAGGTTCATCTCGGTGTCGTTGAAGAGCGAGTGTTCGTTCAAATTGGCGGAACCGAGAGTGAGCCACTCGTCATCGATGATCGCGATCTTTGCGTGGACGTACACCGGGTCTGCACGCGGTCCGGAGCGAGCGTAGAGCGTGCAGGCCAGCATTCGCGCGTCGTCGTCATCTGCTTCGATCAGCTCGCCGAGGACGCCGCGGGTGTCGTCCGAACCGGTATTCGGTTTGGCTGGGAGTAGGAGCAATAGCCGGAAGTCAGGGCTAGGCGGGTTGACGAGCTTCGCGTGAAGTGCGGCCGTGATTTCGGGCGACCAGAGGAATTGGTTTTCGAAGTAGATGAACTGTTGTGCCTCTTGGATGGCACGGAGGTAGGACTCGAGGATGCGAAAGTCGCCGCGTGGCACTGCTGTGTAGATCTTCTCGGGCACCGTTCGCACGATCTGTAACTCGACCGCACCTGCGGGCGCGCTGGGTACGACCGGAGCAAGCGTTTCGCCGGTGACTTCATGCCAGCGCATGCGGAAGTGCTCGGCGACATCGCTGACTGCCGGGCCCTCGATCTTCGCGCAAGCGTCGTGCCAGCCTATGCCCAAGTCTGGGCGGTTCGGATGGGCGTTCGTGTCGTAGCGGTCGCCCGATTCTGAGGTGAGATCGATCCCGCCTACGAAGGCGACGCGATCGTCGATCACGATCGTCTTTTCGTGGTGGCAGTGCATCGGTCGTTCCTTCGAGTCGAGGCGGCACTGAATCTTGGTGTCTTGGATGAGCTCGTTACGGATCTTCCGTACGTCGCCTCGTGATGGACGAAAGAGCGGCAAAGGCGCTCCGGCCCAGACGAGTACGCGCACGTCCAGGCGCTCGGCGAGTTGCGCGAGAACGCGGCGAAGCACGACCTCCTCACCTACGCGTACGAGTGCGAAGTCCGGTGTGAAGTGCCAGCCTGTCAGGTGGACGTGCGACCGGGCTCGTTCCAGCTCCGCCGCGATGACAGGCAGAGCATGCGCGCCGTCGATCAGAATCTCGACCGCATTGCCCGGGCGCGGCGGAGGGTCTCCCGCCGCCCAGCCGCCGGCGGGAGGGGCCAGCGCGCCGTCGCGTCCGATGCGCCTCAGGCGTCGCTGATGATGGGTGCAGATCAGCCGGCTGAGCTGGTCCCCGAGCCAACACTCGGCCAGAAGCAACGCTTGACGCGGCGACGATCGCAACCGATCGACGCGGGACCTTCCCGGCCGGTTGCCTGAGGCCCTGCTCAAATTCGGCGGTAACGGGCGTCGCTCAGCGAGTAGACCGCGAACGCGATCAGTCCGGTAGCGACGATTCCGAGCAGGAACGGGCCGTAGGAGTGGTGGACGATTTTGGCCAGTGCACCATCGAGGCCGACTGCCTTGCTCGGTTTGTAGTCGATCGCGGCCTTGACCACGAAGATGCCGACAAGACCAAAGACGACCATGCGGGCAAGGTGGCCGAATGTCCCGAGGCGGCTGATCCACTTCTTCACCTGGGGTCCCATTTCCTCGACCTTCGACTCGTCGAGAAACTTCTGCGTGATACCCCGGTAGCCCTGGTAAAGAGCGACTCCGATCAGCACGACCCCGGCGATGCCGACGATCCAGGTCCCTCCAGGCCAGCCCAAGACCCCGGCTGTGGATTTCTTGACGCTGCCCCCGCTCCCCCCACCGGCCCCCAGCAGGATTTCGACGGCGAGGAAGCACATCACGCCGTAAGCAATGCCGCTCGCAAACGCCGCCACGCGGTCGAAGCCCGAGTCCGAACCCTCAGGGCCGTGCCCGATCGCGGCGCGAACCAAGCGCCAGAGAGAGTAACCGCCGAGACCGATCGCGAGGAGCGTGAGCAGGACCTTGCCGAACGGTTGCTGCGCAACCGTGTGCAGCGCACCCTTTTGGTCCGTCAGCTTGCCTCCGTGACCGAATGCGAGCTTGAGGGCGAGAATCCCGATGATTGCGTAGATGAGCCCGCGGGCGACGAAACCCGCCCTTGAGAGCAATTCGAAAGCGGTTGACTGGACAAAGCTCGCGCCCGCTGCTTCGGCGGAGTGGAGGCCTCTCGTTGATGAATCGTGCATTGTTGATTCCTCTCAGATGCCGCGCCGAAAGCGCGGGGAGGTCTGTGGATCATGGCGGGGGGCCGCCCAAGGTCTTCTCCGAAAGGGCTCGCCCGAAACGTCGGCCGGGCGGCGACCTACGAGTCGCCGCGCGGAACGCACACGGTGATGGCACCGGCCTCGACCTTGACCTTGAACGCTTTCACCTTCGTTCGATCCCCTCCGTCGAGCTCGTACAGGACCTTCCGGTTCAGCTTGACCTTCACCGAGCGAGCCTTTGTCGTGTGCGCGAACGGAGACTTGGTAGCCGTCCCGACGGCCGTGCGTGCGATCATGCGACCCCACTCGAGGAGCCCTTCCGCTGTCACGACACCCAGCTCGAGCTTCCCGTCGTCGGGACGCGCATCTTCGAACGCCTCGATCCCGCCGAAGAGATTGCCGACGTTGCCGAGCAGGATGCAGCTCGCTTTGCCCTTGTACCAGCCGACGCCATCCACTTTGATCTCGGTGCGAAAGGGTTTCGAACGCAAGTTCTCCGATCCCGTCCACACGTAGGCAACGCGACCGAACCGCTCCTTTAGACCGCCATCCGCCGCATCTCGAATCATCACGGCATCAAATCCCGCGCCCGCCATGACCGCAAAGCGCTCACCGTTGAAACGGCCAACGTCGAGGCTGCGGCGCTCGCCGCGCAGTCCGACCCCGACGGCCTGCTCGATGTCCTTGGGAATCCCAAGGTTGGTTGCGAACAGATTCGCCGTGCCCGCTGGAATGATCGCAAGGCTCACGGTCGAGCCGGCCAGCACATCGACGCACCGCTGCACCATCCCGTCCCCTCCCCAGGCGAAGACGAGCTCTACCCCTTCGTCGAGCGCCCGTCGAACCTGAGCCGGGGCCTTCTTACTCTTCGGCACCTCACACCATAGGGGGTCGTTGATTCCCTCGGCTTGGAGCACGCGACGAAGCTCGGGTAGCCCACCGCCGAGCGTCTTGCCAGAATGCGCGATGACTGCGACCTTCACCCTTGGCCGCCGACGCTTGCCGGTTTATCGTTTCGAGACTCGGCCGCCGCACCCGCCGTCCGGCACGCGAACACAAGGACGGTCACGGCAGCGATACCGACGATAATTCCACCCGCGACGTCCAGCGGGTGGTGCATGCCGCGATACATGCGCGCGGCGGCGACGAAGGTGACCATCGCCAGAACGAACGTCCAGGCAAACGCCCGAAAAACGCCGCTCGCGAACGTGGACGTGAGCAGGAGGACGAGGCCGCCGTAGACCGCGATCGATGCGGCCGTATGCCCGGACGGGTAGCTGGCGTTGACCGGCAGATGCTCGAGACGAACAACGCGCGGACGATGCGAGTGGACTACAAGTGTCGTGGCGCGGTAGGTCGCCGACTCGACGGCCAGCGCGAACACTGCGAACGCCGCGATTCGCCACTTCCGCAACACGGCGCAAACAAGCGCGATCAATCCGACGACGATCGGCAGCACCACTCCCCCGGCGAGGGTCGAGCCAACGAATGAGGCATCCGTCCGAGACGACGTCCGGTGGGCGGCGAGCCACACATTGACGCGCTCGTCAGCCGCGCCAATGCCCCAGGCATGCTCCACCACCCGAGTCACAAAAAACCCAAGGCCAATCGAGAGGACCGCGATCGCCGCCAGACCGACGAGCATCACGACCGCGAAGACGACCGCCGGGTGAAGATCTCCAAACAAGTCCGCCAACGGTTCTGCCGGCCCCCCTCGGCGCGCACGTAATACAGGGACGGTCCACTGGTCAGCCGACCGCCGGCCAACCGACGGGTCGCTGCGACGCATCAGCGAAAGGCCCGACGTTGCCCGATGTGTTTCCACCTTGGCGATGGGGGCATGTTCCCAACCCTGGAGTTTCGAATCGTTTCCGGTCCGGGAAACGTCGCAGCCCCCATCGGCCAGAGGCTCTTAGAGAGAGAAACCCATCAGATGCCGTTCCTCCTTCTCTTCGTGCTCGCCCTGACAATCGGCTTTGTGGTCGGAGTCGTCGTGTGGCGTTACCCGCGAATCCAGGGGACTCCTCCCGCGCCCACACTCGCTGCCGCCCGCAAGGTTGGTAAGGCGGCTGGGAGACATCGGAACGCCCGCGCCGTCCTGGACGCGCGGCTCAACCCGGCGGCGGCGACGGGTCTTGCACTGACGCTCGCCCTGGCCTTCGTGATCGGTGGAGGCGTGCTGCTTGGAGTGCTCGCGTATCTAGTGCGCACAAACTCTCATCTCATCGGGGTCGACAACAGCGTGGCGAAATGGGGCAACAGTCATGCATCGGCGATGTCGACGCACCTCCTCAACGCCGTCACACAACTCGGAGGCATCTACGCGGTCATCGCGCTCTGCGTCGTCCTCGCGGTCGGGGAGACGATCAGGGAACGGAGCGTCTGGGTCGTTGCGTTCATCGTCGCCGTCATGGGCGGCGAGGAGATTCTGATCGCAACGATCAAGCAGCTCGTCGACCGTGTGCGCCCGACCTTCAATCCCGCCGCCGCGACGCTCGGGCCGGCGTTCCCCAGCGGCCACTCGGCGACGGCTGCTGCTTTCTACGCTACTGCGGCGCTTCTACTCGGTTGGCGGCGCGGTCGTCCGGCGCGAGCGGTGCTGACGGGTCTCGCGGTGGGGATCGCCGTCGCGGTCGCTGCGAGCCGCGTGCTGCTGGACGTGCACTGGCTGACGGACGTGATCGCCGGTCTTTCGCTCGGCTGGGCTTGGTTCGCATTGTGCGCGATCGCCTTCGGGGGCCGGATCCTCCGCTTCGGCGCCGCGGCCGAAACGGCCGCGCGGGTCGCGGACGCCACGGAGGCCGTCGGGGGCGGCTCCGACGGCCCAGCACGCAGACCAATGGTCTCCGCTCGGTCGCCGGACGCCTCGAACTAGCCGAGAGCCCCAACCCGCGCCCCCCGCCAGCTGACACTCCCGCCGAAAACGATGGCGGCTGCGCCGCGCACGCCCGCCTCCTGTCTCGCGAAGATCGCGTTTCTCTTCGGAAACGAGCTGCGAACAGGACCCCAACCGCGTCTTCTACCGTGCAGCAGGCGAGCCGAAAACGATTTAGGAGATGCCGAACGCCTCACACACGTCTTTGGGGGGCATTCGTACTTCCCGCAGCCGACCGGTGGCTGCGGGGATTGGCAAAGAGGCAGGTCCGTGCCATCATCGACTCCCAGGCGACGCGCAGCAGATCAGCAGCCTGTTCAGACCCAAGTCATGACCGAGACTCGCAGAACGACGATCGAGGAGGCACAGCGCGTCGGAGACGCGATCGGTGTCGACTGGGACCGCTTCGACCTCGAGCAGTTCCGGCACGGCATGGACGTCGAGTTCGAGCACGGCGCCCACGACCCGCAGACGGACGTCACCGGAGACGACCCGATCATCACTGGCAAGATTGCCCTGGCGCACATGAAGGAGTTTCCGGATTACTACGAGCGCCTCGAAAAGATGGAACAGGAAGCGGAACGCGAGTGGGCCGCAAAGAAGCTTTGAGCGACAGCCTCGACAACGAGCAGCGCAAGACCCTCGAGCAGATCGTGGACCATCGCTCCGGCGCGAACATCGAGTGGCGTCAGGTCCGAGCCTTGCTCGAGGCGTTGGGGACGGTAACCGAGGAACACAATGGCAAGGTCAGGGTCACCGTCGGCGGAGTGAGCGAGGTCTTCGAACCGCCGCGCGAGAAGGACGTCGACGAGGAGCTGCTCTCCGATCTGCGGCGCATGCTGGCCCGGCGCTCGTAGAGGTCGCCCGCAGAGAAATGACGGAGACCTCGCAGGCAGGGATGTTCGCGCTCGGCACGCCGTCACACGCCTATCTCGAGTTCGATGCACACGAGGGAGCTGGTCCGAGACTCGTCACCGCGATCGCCTCGCTGCGCGAGCCACGCACGACAATGGGCGGCGTCAACCTCGTCACCGGCTTCCGTCCCGACCTCTGGCGTGCGATCGCACCCGACGACTCGCCACGAGACCTTCAGGGTTTCGACGCGGACCTCGTGGGCGCCGGGGGCTACCGGATGCCGGCGACACAGCACGACGCCGTCCTCTGGCTGTCGGGAAGCGCATACGACGTCGTCTTCGAAACCGCTCGTGCGGCAATCGCCGCGCTGCACGACGTCGCGACGGTCGCGGACGAGACTTCGAGCTGGCCGTACCAACACGACCGAGATCTCACCGGGTTCATCGACGGCAGCGAGAACCCGACCCTGATCGAAGCGCCGGAGTTCGCGGTGATCGGGGCGGGCCCGGGCGCAGGCGGCACGATCCTCCTGCTCCAGAAATGGAGCCACGACACCGCTGCCTGGGAATCGCTTTCAGTGACGGAACAAGAGCAGGTGATCGGCCGGAGGAAGGACGACAGCGTCGAGCTCGAGGACAAGCCCGATGACTCTCACGTCGCTCGGACCGACCAGGACGTCTTCGGCAAGATCTTTCGCCGCAACATGCCCTACGGAACCGTGACCGACCACGGCACGATGTTCGTCGGATTCAGCTCCGACCAGCGCCGGCTCAGCGAGATGCTGGAGAACATGGCCGGGCTCAAGGATGGCCTTCGTGACGCGCTGACGAAGTACACCCAGCCCGTCAGCGGCGCGTATTACTTCGTCCCGTCGAATCAGAGCCTGGCGCGCCTCGGCGTCGATTTGGTCTAAGGCCAGCGGAGTTGTAACCTCTTTAAGGCATGTCGATGTTCTCGCCCCCCGGAGCACGAACGCTCGGACGAGTGCTGCCCCCCTGGTGGCTGTTTCTCATCACCGGCGTCGGCTGGACCCTCGTGGGCGCGATTCTCCTCCGCTTCGACTACTCGTCCGTCAAGGCGATCTCGATCCTCTTCGGCATCGTCGCAATCGCCGCCGGCGTCTTCGAGCTCGGCGGGATGATGCTCTCCCATGGCTGGTGGAAGTTCCTCCACCTGATCCTCGCGGTTGTCTTCATCGTCGCCGGAGTCGTGTCGTTCATTCATCCCGGCAACACATTCGAGGCACTCGCAGCTGTGATCAGCTTCTTCCTCATCTTCGCCGGGACGTTCGACATCATCATGTCGATCTCCGCGCGGCGTGAGATCGAGGTCTGGTGGCTTCAACTCATCGGCGGGATCATCGAGCTCGCCCTCGGCTTCTGGGCGGCCGGTTACTACGGTCGCAGCGCCGTGCTCCTCGTCGCCTGGGTGGCCGCGTACACGATCATCCGTGGTATCACGGAAATCGTGCTTGCTTTCCGCGTCCACCAGATTCAGCACGCGCCCGCCGCCTGAGCTCAGGCGGGAGCCTGTTCCTGAGCCTGCTGCCGTCCCTTCTTGCTGAGCATTTGCACCATCTGCCCGAAGCCGAAGGCCCAGACCATGACGATGATGCCGAGCACGACGTTCCAGATCGTCATCACTGAGTCCTGGGTGATCGAGAACGCCGCGATGTCGCCGCTGGCGGCCCGGCCCCGCAGCGTTGCCACATCGAGTGCCTGAGTCTGCCCGACGCCACCGGGCGTGAGCGCGAAGACACCAGAGAGCATGTGGGACGAGGCCACCAGGAAAACCGTGAACGCGGTGATCGGAATCCTGAAGGCGGCCATGAAAACGACGTTGACGCCGACTCTGCAGCAGTACGACGCCGCCGACGGCGCCGCGACCTCCTTTGCGTAGCGCCGCCAGTCCCGGAAGATCGCCGCGCCCTGCTTCGCCTTATGCCACTGGTTGACCAGCTTGGGCTTGAGCCGGGGCCAGAGGAAGTAGAGGGCAACGATCAACCCGACGATGATGAGCGGCACGAGGACGGGGTGGGAGGCGAAGAAGCCTCCCGTCTCGTCCGAGGGACTCCCTTTCGAGACGCTCCGGGGACGAAAGATCCCGAGACAGATCACGATCACGACGCTCGCGGCGGTGAAGAACAGCGACTGGACGATGGTCGCCGACGTCACACCGGCAACCGAGGACCCTCGGATGCTCTTCCATCGTCCACCGGTTGCCTGAGAGTTTCACAGTCCGTCAGCACATGTGGGATGTGGGATGACGAATAGACGTCCTTCCGTCGCTGGGATGCGTAGGGTTGTGGGGTGGAGTACCGACCGCTCGGCGGCACTGGGGTCAAGGTGAGCCCGCTTTGCCTCGGCGCGATGATGTTCGGCGCCTGGGGCAATCCCGATCACGAGGACTCGACCCGGATCATCCACCGCGCCCTCGATGCGGGGATCAACTTCGTCGACACCGCCGATGTCTACTCGCGGGGCGAGTCGGAAGAGATCGTCGGCAAGGCTCTCAAGGATCGGCGTGACCGCGTTGTGCTGGCGACGAAGGCGCACGGGTCGATGGGGGACGACGTCAACGAGCGTGGCAATGCGCGTCGTTGGCTCGTGCGGGAGTGCGATGCGAGCCTGCGCCGGCTTGGCACAGACTGGATCGACCTGTACCAGATCCATCGCTGGGATCCCGACACAGATCACGACGAGACGCTCGGGGCGCTCACGGACCTCGTCCGTGCCGGCAAGGTGCGCTACATCGGCTCGTCGACGTATCCGCCGAGCGCGATCGTCGCTGCGCAGTGGACCGCCGAGCGGCGCGGCCGCGAGCGGTTCGTTTGTGAGCAACCGCCCTACTCGATGCTCGTGCGCGGCGTCGAGGCCGAAGTGCTCCCTGTCTGCCAGGAGTACGGGATGGGCGTGATCCCATGGAGCCCGCTCGCGGGTGGCTGGCTCACCGGCAAGTGGCGCAAGGGACAAGACGCCCCGCAAAGCACGCGCGCGGAACGGATCCCCGGGCGGTATGACCTCTCGCGGCCCGAGAACCAACGGAAACTGGACGCCGCCGACGCGCTCGCGCAGCTCGCCGACGAGTCGGATCTGACGCTCATTCACATGGCGCTTGCCTTCGTGATCGGCCACCGCGCGGTGACCGCCGCGATCATCGGGCCGCGCACGATGGAGCAGCTCGAGAGCCAGCTCGGCGCGGTCGACGTGCGGCTCGATGCAGCGGTGCTCGACCGGATCGACCAGATCGTCCCGCCGGGAACGACCTTCAGTACCGCCGACAGCGGGTGGGTGCCGCCGACAATCGAGCAGTCCGCGCTGCGCAGGCGGTGACGCCGATCCCCTGGGCTCAGCCGTTGTTCGGCACGCGCGCGGCCCGCACGCGTCCGGGGGCAGTCACGGCGCCATAGACACCGAAAGGCGGCGGCTCGGTCTGACCCTCGCGCCTGTGGAGCGCGCTCACCACCACTTGCGCTCGAGAGCACGCTGGGTGCCGTCGGTGCGGTCGAGCGCGTCAAGTTGCGCCATGTCCGCGGTGGAGAGCGTGAAGTCGAAGATCTGGGCGTTCTCCCGATCCGGTCGCGATGCGTCGACTTCGCGATCAGCGGAATCTCGCGTTCAATGCACCAGCGGAGCAACACCTGGGCCGGCGTGCGCCCGAGGCGCTGCGCGATCCGCGTCGCTGTTTCGCTGCCGATGTGGCGACCGTGTCCGAGAGGACTGTAAGCCTCGAAAACGATCCCGTTCCCGATTACGGCCCGACGTCGTGCTGATGGACATCCGCATGCCCGTGCTCGACGGAATCGGGGCGACCCGCCGCATCGTCACCGCGCAGCCGAGCACACGTGTGTTGATCTTGACGACGTTCGGGCTCGACACCTACGTCTACGACGCTCTGCGTGCCGGCGCCAGCGGATTCATGCTCAAAGACGCGCCACCCGAGGAGATCGCCGCAGCCGTGCAGATCGTCGCCCGGGGTGACGCGCTCCTCGCTCCGGCGGTAACGCGCGCCGTGATCGAAGAGTTCGCACGGCAACAACCCGCCGCCACGAGGGCGCAACCGCCAGCCGTCGCCGAGCTGACACGGCGAGAGCACGAAGTGTTCGAGCTGCTCGCGCGCGGGATGTCTAACCCGGAGATCTGCAGACAACTTGTCATCACCGAAGCGACGGCAAAGACGCACGTCGCTCACATCCTCCAGAAACTCGACCTGCGCGACCGAGTCCAAGCCGTGATCTACGCCTACGAGACCGGCCTCGTCGCGCCTGGCTCGCCTCACTGACCGTCGAAAACCGGGGCGGTCGCGGAAGCCCTCGGCCCGGTTTTCACCATCACCCGAATCGGATGATGTTCCGCTGCGTCCGAGACGCCACTGTCACGAGCGACCGGTCCTCGGAAAAGGAGCATCTTCGATGGCATCATCAGCGATACCACAAGACAGGGCAGTCGCATCGTCAGACTCGTGGACCGGGTGGATCGTCTTCGCCGGGTTCGTGTTGATCATCGTCGGCGCCATCGACGCGCTGCAGGGTCTCGTCGCGATCGTCAAGGACGACTACGTTGTGGCGACGCCGAAGGGCGTTGCGATCGTCGATGTGACTGCATGGGGTTGGGCGACGCTGATCTGGGGCGTGGTGCTGGTCCTCGCCGGCCTAGGATTGCTCGGCGGGGCCGGCTGGGCGCGCTGGCTCGCCATCATCGGCGTGGCCATCAATGCGATCGGGCAAATGGCATTCATGGCGAACTACCCGCAGGCGTATCCGCTCTGGAACGTCCTGATCGTCGCTCTCAACATCGTCGTGCTGTACGCGTTGACCGCGCACTGGCGTGGCTTCAAGAACTCTCTCGGCTGATTCAGGACTCCGACGCCGATCGAGGGACGCGGCTCGTCCGTGTCCCTCGATCCGCGGATCGCTCTGAATTCGCGACGGCCGGACATGGACGATCGCTCAACCCCTCCTTCCTCGGAGGAGAACTATCGAGACGCGGCGCCGTTCAAGTCGGCACAGGCGGAGCCGCTTCTGACGCGCGCGGTTCCGGTTTCCGCACAGCTCTCGGACTACCGCGTTCCGAGCGCTCGCCGGGACTTGCTGGCAGGGGTGACGGTCGCGGCGCTCGCCCTGCCTTCGGCGATGGCGTATGCGGAGGTTGCGGGCGTGTCCCCCGTGCACGGCCTCTACGCGCTGTTACTGCCCACCGTCGCCTACGTCGTGCTGGGCTCGTCGCGGCAGCTGGTCGTCGGCCCGGAGGGCTCGATCGCAACGCTCGTCGCCGCCGCAGTCCTGCCGCTGGCAGTAGGCGCCGGCCCTGCCGGCGCCGAGCTGGCCGCGCTGCTGGCGCTTCTCGTCGCCGCCTGCTTCGGACTTGCCTGGCTGCTGCGGCTCGGCTGGATCGCCGACTACTTCTCCCGGCCGGTGCTCGTCGGTTACATCCACGGCGTCGCGGTGATCCTGATTCTCGGCCAGCTCGGGAAGTTACTCGGCCTGTCGATTGGGGCGCGCAAGCCGCTTTCGCAGTTGTGGGAGGCGCTCAGCGAGCTGGGGAGCATCAGCGGCCTGACGCTGGCGCTCTCTGCAACATCGCTGGGGATCCTGCTGGCGCTCCGCATGCTGATGCCGCGGCTTCCGGCGGCGCTCGTGGTCGTCGTCGTCGCAATCGGGCTCTCGTGGGCGGTCGACCTTCAGGCACACGGGGTCGCCGTCGTCGGCGCGATACCGGCAGGGCTGCCGAGCTTCGACTTCCCGACGCCGGCCTGGAACGACGTGCTCCACATCGTCCCGGCGGCTGTCGGCATCTTCTTCGTCTCCTTCGCCGACGAGATCCTGACCGCGCGCTCCTTCGCCGGGAAGCACAACCAGCACGTCCGCGGCTCCCAGGAGCTCCTGGCGATGGGTGCGGCCAACGCTGCGGCCGGCGTCACGCAGGGATTCTCGGTCGGTGCTAGCGGTTCACGCACGGCCGTGAACGACGGCATGGGCGCGCGCAGCCAGGTCGCCGGGCTCGTCGCGGCCGCCACGGTGCTCCTCATCCTTCTCTTCCTGACCGAGCCCGTGCAGTATCTGCCGAAGGCCGTGCTGGGAGCGGTGATCGTCTTTGCGGCAATCGGGCTCGTCGACCCACAGGCCTGGCGTGCGCTTGCGGCAGTCGACAACGTCGAGGTCGCGATCGCAGGCGTGACGGCCGGCTGCGTGATCGTGTTCGGCGTGCTCGAGGCGCTCGTCGTTGCCGTCGGGCTCTCGGTGATCGACACCGTGCGCCGCAGCGCTCGCCCGCACGACGCCGTGCTCGGATGGGTCGACGATCTCGGCCGCTACGCCGACGTCGCACTATGGCACGACGCGCGTGTCACGCCCGGTGTCGTCGTCTACCGTCTCGACGACCGCCTCTTCTTCGCCAATGCGCGCTACTTCGTCGGCCGTGTGCGCGAGGCGATTCGCGCAGCCCCACCCCCGGTGAACTGGCTCGTCTTCGACGCTGAGGCCGTGACACACGTCGACTCGACCGGGCTCGAAGCGCTAGACCAGCTGGCGAAGGATCTGCGGCGCGACGAGATCATGCTCATGGTCGCCCGGCTGCGGACACGCATCGAGGAACAGTTCGCAGATGCCGGAGTGACCGAGACGATCGGCAGGAACCACTTCCACCCGACGATTCGGGCGGCAGTGGCGGCGTGCGTCAGCTCGGAAGGCGCGGCTAACTGAGCGCCTAACCCACAATCCGCATCTCATAGCGGCTGATCTGGCTGTCGCGAATCGTCAGTTCGATCTGCCGCTTGCGTTCGTACGCGAAGTCGCCCGTAGCTTTGACCCGGTAGACCTGGTGGACGTCTGAGACGACACGGCCATCACCGAGCTCAACCCACTCGCCTTCCTCGAACTCGAGGTCGAGGTTCTCATCCGGTGAGCCCCAGATCAGCTCCTCTCTCACCTCGTCGATCCCGCGCAGGGTGCGCTTGGCAGTGACCCATTCCACGTCTGCAGCAAGGAACGGGTACAGCGCTTCGCGGTTACCGCTCTTTGCCGCTGCCTCGAGAGCAGTCCGAAATCGCCCCGCGACCTCCAGGTCGTTCGCGCCCATCGCCCCGATCTTAGAGGCGTAGCTCAGCCCGACGGGCGATCGGCCAGCGCGGCTTCGATCCGTTCCAGCCGCCCAGCGATCTGCCTAAGCTGTTCCTCCGTCGGAGTGGTCGGACCGGAGGCCGTCTGCTCGCGGCGTGACCGTGACACGAACGTGCTCGTGATGGCGGCGGTGATGACTGTCAGGAAGCCGATCCCGACCAGCATCACGAGCGCGGCGACGAGCCGGCCGGCGACAGTCGCGGGAACGTGGTCCCCGTACCCGACCGTCGTGACCGTCTGGACGGCCCACCAGAGCCCGGATCCGATCGACGGAAAGCTCTTGCGGTCGGCGACCGTCATCAATATTCCCGCCCCGACCGTTATCGAGGTCGACACCGTGGCGATCACGACAGCCGCCCCGCGCGGCCTCGTAGCGTGGGCCACGACACGGTCGAGTCGCCGTTCGAGCCTCGTCTCGTCTTCCATCATCGGTGGAGTTCGCGGCCGCCGGAGCCCATCCTGCGGCAGGACCCACCCTCCTTCTGACGTTCATCCCCTCGGGATGAAGCCTCGCCCGGCTCACTGATGTCTGAATGGTCGACGAATGTGTCGCTGGCTTGCGTATTCGGGCTCCCCCGTTCTGCTCGAGGAGCTGCTCTATGGGCCGAAGCATTCGCTGATCGTCCAGAGCCTTCACTCGCAGCTGGGAGCGGAGGAGACGAACGGTGACGGATTCGGAATCGGATGGTACGGGGCGCAAAGTGCACCTGCCGTCTTCCACAGCACGGAGCCGGCCTGGAACGACCGCAACCTGCGCGAGCTCGCCGGCCACATCAGTTCCGGAGTCGTCTTTGCGCACGTCCGGGCTTCCACCGGCTCTCCGGTCCAGCAGACCAACTGTCACCCGTTCCGCCACGGTCGTTGGCTCTGGATGCACAACGGCCTGATCCACGACTTTCAACAGGTGAAGCGCGACCTCTTACTTGCGGTTGACCCGGTGCTCTACCCCGAGATCGAAGGCACGACCGACTCAGAGATCTTCTTCCACCTCGCGCTCACGCTTGGCCTCGAAGACGACCCGCCGGGAGCGGTCGCGCGTGCTGTTGGGCTGATCGAAGAGACCGGGCGCGGGCACGGCGTCGAGCACCCGATCCAGATGACCGTCGCGACGACCGATGGTGACCGGGTCTGGGCCTTCCGCTACTCGAGTCAGGGCAAGTCGCGCTCCCTGTTCTACAGCACCGCCGTTGACACCCTTCGCGCCCAGTACCCGGACAATCCGGTGCTCCATGAGCTCTCCGACGAGACGCGGCTGGTCGTCTCCGAGCCGCTCGGCGATCTCGTCGGCGCCTGGAACGAGGTCCCCGAAGCGAGCTACGGCGTCATCCAGGAAGGGCAGGACGAACTCCTGCCCTTCACTCCCACCTATGTGAGGGCATGAACCCCAATGGTTGCAGTCTCAGACCCGCGACGCGTTCGTTTTTTGGGACAGGAGCGGCGCCAGGCACGCCGCGAGCTGCTGACGATGCTCGTCGGTACCGAACCTGTGCAGGGGATGCGGAGGCAACGAGTGCTCGACCAGATGCCCGCCCCGCCGGAGGTACACGACGGGGATGATCGTCCCGTCGGCGTCGTACTCGACCGCGACAGCACAGGAGTCGCCGTCGTCGCGGTCCACGAAGTCCGCGAGCGGGACGATGCCCTCGTCGCGGATGCTGTCGGCGCCATCGATGTCGACCACCCGCGCGAGGTACCCCTTCTGCGTCCAGAGCTCAGGCGCATGCGCGAGCTCCCCGAGCAGATACGGAACGACCTCGTCGCCGTTGAGCGAGCGCCGCTCGCGCCCGAGCCCGAAATGCTTCTCCGCGATGTGCCGCGCGAGAACGCGCGCGTTGTAGCGATACCCGTTGACCGATCCCGAGCTACTCGTCGCACCGTGCTTGCGTAGGCCTGGCGAAGCCTGGGTCATGTTGCCCGCGAAGTAGATCCCAGGGACCGAGACGCTCTCCCAGTACGGAGTCTGCGCAGGCATCCGGCCGTCGTTGACCATCGCCACGCCCACGGTCGGCAAGTCCCGTACCGGCGCACGAAAGCCCGTCGCCGCGATCACCTCGTCGACTTCGAGCTCGAGTTCCCCCTCCCACGTCGTCCCGCTCGCATGGATGCGGTACCCATTCGCGTGGCGCTCCACGCGTTCGATCGCCGCGTCGACGACATAGCTTCCGGTCCCGCCGCGGATGTGCTCGGTATACGGCGAGAGGTACCGGATGCTGAGCGGCGAGAAGGCGAGCATCGCGACGTCCACCGGGCGGGGCGAGCCGAGCACGATGCGGCGTGCCCAGGGCAGCAGACCCTGTGCGAGCTCGAATCCCGAGTTCCGCTTGCCGACGATGAAGACGCTCTTGCCCTGATAGCGCTCGGGTGCGTTCGCCGCGAAATAGTGCGGCGCCGCTTCGAGCCCAGGAATCGGAGCAACCCACGGCTCCGTCACGCCGATCGCAAACACGCAAACCCGGCAGCGATACTCGCCGTCCGACGTCCCCAGCACGAAGCCTGCATCGTCGCGCCGCGTCGACAGCCATTCGCAGCCGTAGCGAACGCGAACGTCCCCGCGCGTTGCGAACTCGACGAGCGCCGCCTCCATCTCAGGCCGAGCCGGAACGTCGAACGCGCGATCCATGAACTCCGGTGCGAGCGCCTGATGCTCACGCTCGTCGCCGACGAGACTGTTGTGGTCGTACCACTCGTACTCCCGCGTGCCCCGCTCGAACGGCGCGTCCGGCTTCGTCCAGCTGATGAGGCGCTGATAGACCGGGAAGCGACGGAACATGCCGCCCGGCGCCGGGTCGCGCGAGATCACCGCGCACCGGGGAATCCCCGTGCGGGCGAGGCTGTACGCGGTCTGCAGTCCGCCGGGCCCGCTTCCCACCAGCACGACGTCGTAGTCGCCCGGAGGGAATGGACGCTCGTCTAGCCGTTCCAAACGTTCGCGGCTCGTAACCGCCGCGCTTCGATCTGGAGCATTCGATACGTCACGCTCGGTTGCTTGAGCAGAAACGCCTTCAGTTCGTTGTCCGGGATGATCAGGCAGCGCAGGAGGGACGTCGCGACCACGTCGGCGACCGGCGGCTCGTCCGTCAAGATCGAGATCTCGCCGAAGAAGTCGCCTCGAGTGAGACGCGCACGCTCCGTACCGTCGATGATGATCTTCGCCTCGCCGTCGAGGATCACGTAGAAACCTCCTCCGGTCACGTCCTGGCGGATGACGCGCTGGCCCTCGGCGAAGACCTCCTCGTCGAACGAGTGCGCGAGCGCCTCGAGCTGTGGGTGCGACAGGTCGGCAAAGAGGCTCAGCCGCGCGAGCGCGTCGACGTAGCTGGCTGTCGGTGCATCCACGGCGGCGAAGCCTAGCTGCATCGCGTTCAGCCATCTTGCCGATGGTCGCCGCAGTACCGTCTCGGGTGTGAACGAGGTGAGCCCGATCCCGAGCGTCCGCGAGCGACTGGTGGCGCGGCTCGCGCTCATCGGCGCGGATCCGCACGACGACGAGGACACGCGCGCGAGCAAGGCGCTCCTCGTGCTGATCTCGGTGCTGATCCTGCCGGTCTCGCTGCTGTGGGCCGCTCTCTATCTCGCCTTCGGATCGCCCGTCGGCTGGGTGCCGCTCGGGTACTTCGTGGTCCTGCTGGCCTCCATCGTCGTCTTCTCACGCACACGGAACTTCGACCAGTTCCTCTACGTCGGCCAGGTGGCGATCCTGTTCGCTCCGACGCTGTCGATGGTGCCGCTGGGGGGCTTCCTCGACTCCGGCGGAGTCGGTCTGTGGGGAATCCTCGCCCCGCTCGGAGCGCTCGTGTTCAGCGACGTCCGAGCCGCGGCTCGCTGGTACGTCGCGTACGTCGTCGTGTTCCTCGGCTCGGGCCTCGCCGGAGAACTGCTGGGCGGCGTGTCACCGGCTGTCCCCCTGTGGTTCACGAGCACGATGCTCGCCCTCAACGTAACGGTCGGCGGCACGATCGTCTTCACGCTGTTGGCCGTGTTCGCCAGCCAGCGCCGGGACGCGCTCGCGGCCTTGAGAGAGGAGCAGTCGAGGTCCGAGAGCCTGCTCCTCAACATCCTGCCACGGTCAATCGCCGACAGGCTCAAGGCCCAGACGCAGACGATCGCCGACCAGTTCAGCTCGGCGTCGATCCTGTTTGCCGACGTCGTGGACTTCACCCCGCTCGCGGAGCGGCTCCCGCCGGCCGAGGTCGTCGGTGTGCTCGACCACCTCTTCACCCACTTCGACGTGCTCGCCGAGCGCTATGAGCTCGAGAAGATCAAGACGATCGGCGACTGTTACATGGTCGCCGCGGGCGTCCCTTCACCCCGGCCTGACCATGCACACGCGCTCGCGCTGATGGCGCTCGACATGCAGGCTGCGATGCACTCGGCCGACGAGGTCGGGCAGCTCGGACTCGAGCTGCGCGTCGGCATCAACTCGGGACCGGTGATCGCCGGCGTGATCGGCCGGAAGCGGTTCCTGTACGACCTCTGGGGTGACGCGGTGAACACCGCGAGCCGCATGGAGTCCCACGGGACTTCGGGCCGGATCCAGATCACACGTGCAACGAAGGAACTGCTCGAGGACGAGTTCGTCTGCGAGCCGCGGGGGACAATCCCGATCAAGGGCAAGGGCGAGATCGAGGCCTGGTATCTCGTCAGTCGCCGAGCTACGAAAAGGAGGAACCAATGGGCAGGATCGTCGTGACCGAGTTCGTCTCGCTGGACGGCGTCATGGAGGACCCGGGCGGGAGCGAGAACTTCAAGCACGGAGGTTGGAGCTTCGAGATTGGGCGTGGAGACGAAGGCGACAAGTTCAAGCTCGACGAGGCCTTCGCGTCCGAGGCGCTCCTCCTTGGGCGCAGGACCTACGAGGGCTTCGCCGCAGCGTGGCCGTCGAGGGAAGGCGAGTTCGCGGACATGTTCAACACCATGCCGAAATATGTCGTTTCGTCGACTCTTGCCGCGCCCGAATGGCAGAACTCGACGGTTCTGAAAGGCGACCTGGGCACCGAGGTCACGAAGCTGAAGCAGGAGTACGACGGCGACATTGTCGTCCACGGCAGCGCCCAGCTCGTACAGACACTGCTTGAACAGGATCTCGTCGACGAGCTCCGCCTGATGGTGTATCCGATCGTTCTCGGAAGTGGAAAACGCATCTTCGGAGAGCTGAAGGACAAGAAGCCCCTCCGACTCGTCGACTCGAAGATCGTCGGCGACGGCGTCGCGATTCTCACGTACGAGCCGGCTAACTGACCGAGCGGTAGCCGAGCGCCTCCTCAGAGGCGCCCGGCCCCTTTCTCCGGTCTTACGCTGCGATCTTCTGTAGCACCGCGTCGACGCGTTCGAAGCCCGACTTCGCGCCCTCCTCGACGCCGTACTGCATCGTCGTGTCGCGCTGCTCGGTGGTCTCGAAGCGCATCGTCTGCGTCAGCCTCGTCTGCTCGCCGAGATCCTCGAACTCGAGCGTCTGCAGGTGGTTCTGGAACGTCTGCACGAGCCGCTCGGGCGC
>Ga0307299_10000053_pt1 | contig 35233 bp, 34 predicted proteins | sample ER_DNA_159_FD_194466 | JGI IMG/M metagenome (GOLD analysis project Ga0307299, IMG submission 194466) | Bulk soil microbial communities from the East River watershed near Crested Butte, Colorado, United States - ER_DNA_159 | ecosystem: Environmental > Terrestrial > Soil > Floodplain | place... | reverse complement strand
CCGACCGGCGCGTGGATATTAGCGACAGTGAGGAGTCGTGATGGCTGAGCACCCCAATGCGGAGCCCATCCGTCGAGTTCGACGGGTTCGCCCACGGCGACATGGCCACTATGAGGTCGCTGGTCGCCGAGGACACCGTGTGGCACATCCCCGGGCGGGGTCCGCTGGCCGGTGAACATCGCGGCCGCGATGCCGTCTTCGAGATGTTCGGCCGGTTGGTGCAGGCGTCGGAGGGAACCTTCACTCAGGAACTGCACGACGTACTTGCGAGCGAGGACCATGCCGTCGCCTTGACGCACGCTACCGCCAGCCGTGGTGACTACAAGTACGACGGCGAAGACGCGTGGGTGTTCCACGTCCGTGGAGGGCAGATCGCCGAGGCTTGGTGGCGCCCCGGGGACCTCTACGCCGCGGATGAGTTCTGGACGTAGCCAAGGCAGATACGCCGCAGTGCGCGAGCTCCTCGCTATGCGCCGACGGCGGAGCGCACCTTGTCGAGCATGTCCTGCTCGCCCTGGCTGATTTGCGTTGCACCGAAGCCCATGAACCCGCCTTCCTTGGCGGCATCGGCCGCGGCTTGTGCGGTCGCGACTAGCCACTGGCTGAAGGCGCTGGCCTCCTCGGGTGTTGCGTTGCTCGCGACAAGCCCCTTCACCGCTCGGAGCTCGTCCAAAATCTGTTGCCCAGCCTGGGCGGCGTCGGTCATCTTGAAGTCGCTGAGGGGGTTTTGTCTCTGTTGAGTCATGGACTGGATATCAAGTGCGACCTCGGCAAGTAACTGCTCCCGGCTGGGCGGATTGGTCGCCGTCTTCACGGTCGCCATCGACTCCTTGGCCATCTCGATGGGGCCGCCAGGATCGGCCAGGGATATCGCCATCCCGGCCACGAAAGGCGCCCGCCGTACCCGGACCCATTCCTCTTCAGTGAAGTCACTCTTCGCTGTCATGACGCGCCCTCCGTTGCCCAATGGTTGCCGCCACGCTATCGCCGCACGTCGCTCCGCCGCTATCCGCGCCCTGAAACAGCCTCCGAGCGCTGTCGTCCGACCGATCAGCGGAACGCGTTGCCCCGTGGGAAGGTGTTTCCATGCAAATCTTGACTCGCAGCGACTTGTCGGCGGATCAAGGAGGAATCATGAGCCAAGAAACATCTGGTGTCGACTCGACCGTCACTCCGGCCGCGGGTGGGCAGCCGGTGTGGACCGAGGATCGGGTCGCCGGGTGGTTGGCCAACGCCGACGCGCGCGAGAAGCAGCTGCAACCGGTCTCACAGGCCTTGTTCGATCGAGCGTCCTTGCAGCCGGGCGAGCGGGTGCTCGATGTCGGTGTCGGCTCCGGACCTACCACTGGCCAGGCCTGGGAGGCGGTCCGGCCGGACGGTTCGGTCACCGGCATCGATATCGCGCCGCCGATGATCGCCGCCGCGCGACAGCGCGTCACGGCTTCGGAGATCGAGTGGATTGCGGGCGACGCAGGAAGCTACGACTTCCCGTCGAAGACCTATGACGCCGTGATTTCTCGATTTGGGGTGATGTTCTTCGCTGATCCGGTGGCGGGTTTCCGGAACCTGTGTGAGGCCACGCGTACGGGTGGTCGCCTCATCGTCACAGTGTGGTCGAACCTGCACGCAACCGGACTATTCGGCATCCCTTACACGGTGGCCACGACGACGCTCCACAGGCTTGGTGCGGAGTACGAAGGCTTCCCGCCGGACGGAATCCTCTTCAGCCTGGGTTGGCCGGAGAAAATCCGCGAGGTGCTCAACGCAGCTGGGTGGGCCGACGTCGAGAGCACAGTTGACAATCGACTTCTGTATCTGCCGCCCGATCCGCTGGCGGCGGCAAAGATGACCATGGCGGCCGGACCGGTGCAGGCGTTACTCGAAGGCCAGCCCGAGACGGTTCGGGCCGAAGTGGAGGCCGCCTTGACGGCGGACTACGCACATCGCCAGACCGAGTCGGGAATCGGACTCCCTGCGGGATTCATCGTGGTGGCAGCGCGACGCCCCTGAGCGCCCCCCTCACCTTGCCGCGAGGAAACGGCGCGTGGACGGGCGCCGAAGATCAGCACCCGCACTTGACTGCGGGTCGCGAGTGCGACAGGCGAAGAGCTGGCGGGTTACGACGACGCGGATGCGCCGGCCCATTGGCTGAGTGCGTAGCGGGTGCCATCGGTGTCCTCGAACAGGGCCCACCAGCCGAAGTGTTGGCGCGCCGGGGGGACCGGGAACTTCACCCCGCGGGCGGTCAGCTCGGCGTAGGTGCCCTCGATGTCGGGGCAGTCGAAGAACAGGTCCGAGTCCGGGAGCTGGTCCGGCGCCGTATGCCGGGGCTCGTCGGGCCGCCGCGGGCTCAACACCAACAACAGGTCCTGGTCCGGGGGCCGAACTTCGATCCAGCGTTCGTCGCCGTAAGTGTCGTCGCGCACCAGCACGAATCCCACAGTCTCCGTCCAGAACTCCAGTGCGGCCTGTTGGTCGCTCACCGGGACGATGACCTTCCGCACAGCGGTGATCACGATGACCACCCTCCGATCTCGACGCGTGTAACCGCATTTGGTACATCCAAAATGGATACTATCTGAGATGGACTGTATCGTCTGAACGTGAGTTCGACAAGACCCGTACCCGTGCTGACAGCCGCCGGCTTCCAAGTCCTGCTCGCGGTGGCGTCCGGGCACACCCACGGCTATGCGGTGATGAGATTCGTCGAGGAACTCACCGGTGGTCGGGTCCGGCTCGGACCGGGGACCTTGTACCGGACGATCGCCCGGCTCGTCGCCGACGATGTTGTCACCGAGTCCGAGACCCATGACCCGAGCGCCCCGCATGACGCACGCCGGCGGTATTACCAGCTCACCGCGCTCGGCGAGCAGGCCGTACGCGAGGAATCCGAACAGCTGGCCCGGATGGTCGACGCCGCCCGTACGGCCGGCCTGCTCGACCCGCAGCGGAGGACCGCATGACCGCGCAACGGCCACTCGGGCTCGGCACCCACATTTTCGTTCCGGACGCCGACGCGGCGGTCGAGTTCTACCGCGCCGCGTTCGGCGCCACCGAGCTGATCCGCCACCATCTGCCCGATGGGCGGATCCTGTTCGTCGAGCTCGCCTTTGGCCCCGACAAGCTGCTCCTCAGCCAGGAGATCCCAGAACTCGATGCACGAGCACCGGCCAGTGTCGGCGGGTCACCGGTCATGCTGCTGCTCGAGCTTGATGACGTCGACACCACTTTTGCCGGCGCGATCGCCCGGGGTGCGACGGTCGAACGACCTGTGGCCGAAATGTTCTGGGGCGAGCGCTACGGGATCGTGCGCGACCCCTTCGGCCACCGCTGGGCTCTGTGCACCCGCCGCGAGCTCCTCGCTCCCGACCAGGTCGCCGAACGCGTGCCCAACCAGGAAGCCGAAATCGCCTCGTGGGCGGACGCTCGACTCGAGTCAGGAGATTAGGGGCTCAACTGCGGGATCGATATTGCGAAATCAGGAGGCATTGCCTCAATCTGTCGCCCTAAAGCCGCCGGGAACGTCTACTGCACTGTACGGGTCGGTGCCGGCTGCGTATCGAAGGAAAGTTTGGTGGGCCCCGTGGGACTCGAGCCCACAACGATTCGCCCACTGAACCTTTGGAACGAGCCTTCGCCGTGACTATGCCGAGAGCCCAAAGCCGGTGCTGTGAACAGGGTCAAGACCGCTTCACCCTGGCAGAGGCAGGCGTGATTGGATTACCTCAAGCGTCCGGCATCCGGTCGGCATCGGCCCCGTCGAGGAGCACCGATGGACTTTTCCGCACAACTCGAGAAACTTCAGCAGCAAACCAACGAGACTGTCGCGAGCATCCGGTCGGCGAGTGCCGAGTCCCGCGACCAGCTGAAGCAACGCATCGACCAGGCTCGGGTCGACGCGAACCTGGCCCTCATGGATGTCAAACAGCAAGCCGAGGAGACGTCGGATCAAGTCCAGAGCAAGTGGGCGCAGTTGAAGGCGGATGCGTCCTCCTGGATGGATGACATCAGGGCGAAGATCGACAAGCGATCCGACGAACGGGACGCAAAGTCCGCGGCGAAAGACGCCGACCGGGCCGAGCGGGACGCAGTCGACGCCATCGATTACGCCGTCGTCGCCTTCTACAGTGCGCAGCTGGCCGTGCTGGACGCGTTAGACGCACGCGCCTATGCAGACGAGCGCGCCACGACCGCCGACTCGTAGAGAATTTGCGATGGGCGGGGCGGGTCTCGGCCGATTCACTGACACTCTGGCGACCTGAATCATCCGCTCAGGCGGCGAGTGACTTGTTGCTTCGACTCGTCGGAGCGGGCAGCTACGTTACCTTCGCGAATGACCCAGACGACCCTCGTGCGCGCAACAAGGCCGGCCGGCCGTTCATGCCGATCGTCGGCGCAGTCAAGATCATGCTGAAGCCGCGGAACTGATCCGGACCATGATCATTTAGCGGCCATTCTGCGGCGCATGATCGCTCGGGGCCAGCCTCAATTCCAGGCGATGGACACAACATCGACATCGCCGGACACGCCCTTTAGGCTCACCGGCCGCGGTTCGCTCGTTGGTTGGGGCCCGGCAAGCGCGGTCGTGGCTGCCGAGGCGAGGATCTCGCCGCCGCGGGCCAGCGCGGCAATCCTGGCGGCGACATGAACTTCCTTGCCGCTGTAGTCCGAGCCGCGGCGGGTCGCTACCGCCGAGTGCACGCCGATGCGCACTGCAGGGGCGAAACCGTGCGTCCGGCGTTGTTCGGCAAGCGCGCGTTGTACCGCCGTGGCGCAGACGATCGCGGCAGAGGCCGAGTCGAATGCCACAAAGAATCCGTCGCCGGTGGAGGTCACCACCTCGCCTCCGTGGTCGACGAAAACCGCGCGCAGGGTGTCATCGTGCCAGCGAAGGAGATGCTCCCAGGCCTCGTCGCCAATGGCCGCGGCGATGTTCGTCGAGGCGACGATGTCGGTGAACATGAACGTCTTGTGGGCGATGCTGGGTGTGGCCTTGCGCTCGGTGGCTGCCCGAATGGCTTCGGCCGCCGCAGCCTCATCCCGGACGGCTCCCAGGCGATGAAACTCCTCTCTCGCTGCTCCGAGCTCCAGATCCGCCTCGTCGTCTCGTCCGAGCTGCTGCAGCGCCGAGGCCATGAGTGCGCGGTCCCGGGCGAGCTCGTACGGCGCGCCTACCTCGCGCCACTGCCCAATACCGCTTTGCAGCTCCCGTCTCGCCCCCTCAGCGTCGCCTTCGGCGAGGAGCACCCGCCCCAAGGTGTCGTGCTTGCTCCCGCGTAGCGCCGGCGAGTCGTAGACGGCGCTGATCTCCCCGAGCTCTTCGGCCGAGGCTCGCGCGGTCGCCGGATCACCGGCGGCGATCGCGATCTCGACTTGCGCGGGCAGCATACGGGCACGGGCCCATTGCTCGCGGGTCTCTGCAAGCGCCGAACGGATCGCTCCGTACGCCGCGGTGATCTTGCCTTCGGAGAAGCGCATGAGAGCGAGGGCAGGCTGCGGGATCCGCCCGAGCGCGTGGGCCTGCCGCAAGGCGTCCTCCGCACCCTTGAGGTCGCCCAGCCGGAAGCGGATCTCCCCAAGCGCATAGAACCCGTCGCCCAGGGGCGACGTCGCGTCGTACGCGGCGAGCTCCGTGGTGGCCTGCCGCAACTCCTGCTCCGCTCGGTCCAGCGCGCCGTGCAAGGCGACGATCTCCGCGCGGTGGACCCGGCAGATGCCCGGGAAGCCGTTGATGGACTGCCGCTCGCACCACCGGCTAGTGGCCTCGGTCCATTCACTGGCCCGCCGGTAGTCGGTTGTGTCGCGACAGGACGAGATCATGCAGCAGTACGCCACGCCGGTCATGAACGGGTTCAGCTCGCCGTTCACGGCGGCGATGGTGGCCTCCTCCAAGAGGTGGAATCCCTCGTCGGTGCGTCCTCCGGCAATCAAGAGCCGTCCTTGCTGCAACAGTCCCCAGGCCCTGATGTCGGCATCCTCGAATCGCGTGCCGAGTTCGACGGCCCGTCCCCCGAGCCTGATGGCCAACTCGACGTCACCGGCGTGCTCTGCAGCAAGGCTCTTCGACAAGGCCTGGTATGCGTGGGCGAAACCTTCCGGCTCACCCTCCACGAGACGCTCGCCACGGGCCGCCCATGCGGAAGCAATCGAGAACTTCCGCTTATTGTCATATTCGCGGCTGAGCTCGAAGGCGATTGCGGCGGCTCGGGCTTTGTTCCCGTCCACGATGTAGGCCTTGAACGCACGCTCCCTTGCCTCCACTGCCAAATCGGGCTGGGCGGTGAACCAGGCCGCCTGGGCAAGCGCCTGAAGGTCTGACGCGCCGAGTCGTCCCTCGCGGTCGGCTCGGATCAGGAGGTCCAAGGCCTCCTGCCACCGGTGCCCCTCGAGCGCGTCACGAGCCGCTACGAGGTCGGCGGAACCATCGAGCTGTTCGATCTCCATCGAGCCGAATTGTCGCACCCGGCGCGCGAGGGGTTGGCATCGGTGTCGTTGCAGCTCCTGGGCGGTCTTACCGAACGGATTTGTGAGTCGCGTGGCGGCAATCGGCCTTGCTGGCGGTTGTTCAGCCCGGTCTCGGGGGGCTTGCAGTGAGAGCCGCGGTGCAGAATTGGCTGCCAGGAGGTTCGACCATGACTGGAGAACCGGGAGCGAAGGGGGCTCGACGCCAGCAGTGGTACCGCAAGGCCGCCGACGCCGGACGTCGTGATGGATGACGGGGGTTAGTTTTGGCTTAGCCCTGCACCTAATTAGTCCGTCGTACATGGAGCGAATCGGCCGCGCGGGCGCGGACGCATAGCCGCGAGTGACCGCGGCTGACCAGGAGTGGCCTGCACTTGTGGCCCGGCTGTGGCCCGCCGACGTCGGGTTGTTCGATTCGGTTCAACCGCTTTCCAATTCCGGGACGCGGCGGTCGGGCCCGTCCGTCCGCGTACATCTGAGCGTGTCGCGCACGCCGACGACCGTTCACGGACCGTCGCGGATGCAGGCGACTGAGACCACAACTGAGACCACTGATGGCCTAGCAGTTCCCGCCGTTCGGGCTTTCAGGTGGTAAGAGCCGACACCTCCCGCCGCCACGCGGAGCTTGCGACGCCACTATTCAGTGTTACTATGTACTAGTAGTCAGTAACGTTGAGTAGTCCGAGGAGGTGTTCCGTGGGCAAGCAGATGACGGAGATGCTCAAGGGCACGCTGGAGGGCATCGTCCTCGCGATCCTGTCCGTGCGGCCCGCGTACGGCTACGAGATCACGGCACGGCTGCGGGAGCAGGGCTTCTCCGACATCGCCGAAGGCACCGTCTACGCCCTGCTCGTCAGGGTCGAGCAGCGCCGCCTGGTCGACGTGGAGAAGGTCCCGTCGGAGAAGGGGCCGCCGCGCAAGGTGTATTCCCTCAACGCGCAGGGACAGGAATACCTCAACGAGTTCTGGAGGACCTGGAGCTTCCTCACAGAACATCTCGAACAGCTCCATGAAGGAGGCAGATGACCATGTCCATCTCAAAGTTCACCTCAAAGGTGATCGGCGACAAGCGGCGTTGGCGGGAGTACAAGGCGCGCACGCGACAGCTTCCGGAGAACTATCGCACGGCGATCGATGCGCTCGAGCGGTACCTGATGTACTTCGGGCCAGCGGACGGCGACAGCGCGGCTTCGATGTTCGAGGACCTTGCCGATCTGTTCGAGCAGGCTGCGGCGGACGGAACGCCGATCCGCGCGGTCGTCGGAGAGGACCCCGTGGAGTTCGCCGAGGCGTTCCTTCGGAACTACCCGGGGGGTCAGTGGATCAACCGGGAGCGGGAACGGCTGACCAACGCCATCGATCGCGTCGCGGGCAACGAATCGTAACGAAAGAGAGAACGGATACCCAGATGACAGCCAATCAGGTCCAAGGGCCTGCGATCCACGTGCAGGGCCTGGAGAAGTCGTACAAGAAGCTGGAGGTGCTGCGCGGCGTGGACTTCGACGTGGCGCGCGGCAGCATTTTCGCCCTGCTCGGCTCGAACGGGGCGGGCAAGACCACGGTCGTGAAAATCCTGTCCACGCTGCTCAAGGCCGACGCGGGGACAGCCAGCGTCAACGGCTTCGAGGTCGCCACGCAGGCTGCGGACGTGCGGGAGTCCATCAGTCTCACCGGACAGTTCGCGGCCGTCGACGAAATCCTCAGCGGGCGGGAGAACCTCGTGTTGATCGCCCAGTTGCGGCACCTCAAGGACCCGGGCACGATCGCGGATGACCTGCTCGATCGTTTCTCGCTGACCGACGCGGCCGCGCGGAAGGTGTCGACCTATTCGGGTGGCATGCGCCGCCGCCTCGACATCGCGATGAGCCTCATCGGGAATCCGCAGGTCATTTTTCTCGACGAGCCGACGACCGGGCTCGACGCCCAGGCGCGCATCGAGGTGTGGCAGGCCGTCAAGGAACTCGCCGAGCACGGCACGACAGTGCTGCTCACGACGCAGTATCTCGACGAGGCCGAACAACTCGCCGACCGGATCGCGATCCTCCACGAGGGTCGGATCATCGAGAACGGCACCCTCGCCGAACTCAAGCAGCTGCTCCCGCCCGCCAAGGTCGAATACGTCGAGAAGCAGCCGACCCTCGAGGACGTCTTCCTCGCCATCGTCGGTGACGACGGCAAGGACGCGACGCTGGCAATGACCGCAGCGTCGGCACGGCCAAGTAAGGAACAACGATGACCAAGCATTTCTTCGGCGACACCGCCGTCCTGCTGGGACGATCCCTGCGCCACATCACGCGCAGCCTGGACACCATCATCACGACCACGATCATGCCGATCGCCTTCATGCTGCTATTCGTCTTCGTGTTCGGCGGCGCGATCAACTCAGGGTCGGATTCGTATGTGAACTACCTGCTGCCCGGCATTCTGCTCATCACGATTGCTTCGGGCATCTCCTACACCGCGTTCCGGCTCTTCCTGGATATGAAGAGCGGCATCTTCGAGCGATTCCAGTCCATGCCGATCGCACGGTCGTCCGTGCTGTGGGCGCACGTGGGGACCTCGCTGGTCGCCAATCTGACCTCAGTCGTGGTTGTCGTGCTCGTCGCCCTCCTCATGGGCTTCCGCTCGGGGGCGGGAGTGCTGGCGTGGCTCGCGGTCGCCGGCATCCTGATCCTGTTCACCCTGGCGTTGACGTGGATCGCCGTAATCCCCGGTATCTCCGCGAAGTCCGCCGACGGCGCGAGCGCGTTCGCCTACCCGCTCATCTTCCTGCCGTTCATCAGCTCGGCATTCGTGCCCACTGACACCATGCCCGGCCCGGTGCGCGCCTTCGCCGAGTACCAGCCGGTGACGTCCATCGTCAACGCGATCCGCGACCTGTTCACACAGCAGCGGGTCGACACCGACATCTGGATCGCCCTTGTCTGGTGTGTCGGCATCCTCATCGTGGCGTACATCTTCGCCATGGTCACCTACCGCCGCAGGATCTCCTAGTAGAGCGTCGAGCGGGGTGCAGGCGCTGGGTGCGTTCGAATCATGATCGCGAAGTCTTGGTGGAACTGTGTGAGAAGTTGGGGCTTGAGCAAGGAAGTCTTGAAACAAAACACCACCTAATTGACTACTCGCTTCTGCGTTCGCGCAATGAAATCGCCCATGGCCGCTCCCACTAGGGAGTTTGTGGGCCCCGTGGGACTCGAACCCACAACCTACGGATTACAAATCTGGCTTTTGGCAATGCAAATCACGACACGTCATCACCTCGCGTATTTCCCATGTATTTAAGGGAAAGCGTCGACCTCATAGAACCTTAGCTTGATCAACTTCTGACAGCGTTTTGCGGCGTTTCTTGTGCCTAAGTTGTGCCTAATCGCTATAGCATCTCAGGGTGGGTAGACCAGGCCTCGTACTCGGCACCGCAGGAACGATCCGGATCTATCCTGTGGCACCCAGCGGATACAAGGCAGTAACCCGGTACCGGGATTGGGATGGCAAGGTGCGCCAAGTCAAGCGCCATGGTGCCACCAAAGGCGCCGCTCGGAGGAACCTAGCGGCCGCCATCAGGGATCGCTCGTCCGGCACCTCACAAATCGACATCAACGCAGAGACCAAGCTCAGCGTGCTATCCGAAGTCTGGTTCGAGGAGATCAAGGGTCGCGATCTGAGCCCGTCAACTGTCCAGGCTTACCGAGATCGGCTCGACAAGCAGATCCTGCCGTCGCTGGGGGAGCTCAAGCTGCGAGAGCTATCAGTTGGAGTGGTCGACCGGCATCTCGCCGCGGTGAAGGCCGCGCACGGGCCATCCCTGGCCAAAACCACCCGCAGTGTTCTCTCAGGCCTATTCACGCTTGCGTGCCGATACGACGCGATCGCCACCAACCCATGCCGTGACGTCGGCCGAATCTCGGTGAAGCCCAAGCGTCCGCCGACCGCACTGACCATCGAGGAGCTGAGGCGCCTCCACCAATGGTTGAGTCGCGATGAGCAATCGGTGGAGCGCGACCTGCCGGATCTCATACTCTTCCTGACCGCGACCGGGCTTCGGATTGGCGAAGCGCTCGCGGTGCGGTGGCGCGATCTGGACCTGGACGAGTGCACGGTGGAAGTCCGGGGGACAGTTCTACGGCTTCGAGCTGGCGGCCTCATCATCAAGCCGTCGCCGAAGTCCGCGGCTGGACTACGCATCCTTGAACTGCCCTCTTGGGCAGTGACAATGCTCCGGCGACGCCAGCCGGACGATGTAGGCGAGGATGAACTTGCGGGTCAGCAGGTCTTCCCTGCGCCGCTTGCTGGCGGGCTACGAGACCCGAACAACACCCTCAAGATGATGCGCCAAGCCTTCAAGCACGCTGGCTTCACTGGCGTTACGAGCCACTATTTCCGCAAGACCGTCGCCACCTTGATGGACGACGCAGGGTTGTCGGCGCGAGCAGCTGCTGATCAACTTGGGCACGCGAAGCCGTCGTTGACCGCGGACATTTACATGGGCCGCAGGAAGCGAGCGACCGGGGCAGCCGAAGTGCTCGAAGATCTTTTCTAGTTCTATGGGTTTCCCAACCTCCGTTGCCGTGGGCGTGACCGCTTGAGGCCACAGTCCGTCGGACCGGTTCTACTCTTGATCAATGGTGGCTCTTCGAGTTCCGCGCGACGTCCGCCGGAAGCGCGTGATTGATGCCTGCTCCTTCTGCAGCCGACGCGAGTCGGAGGTGGGACATCTTGTGGCGGGTCGAAGCGCGCTGATCTGCCGCGACTGTGCTGCTCAGGTCAGCTCGTTGTTTGCACCCAGGGCAAGTTGATCGGCTTCCGCGCCCGGGCGGGAGCCGGTGTCGTGACGGCGATCGGCCGGTGCGGCTTCGACCAGCTGGTCAGCAGACGGCGGTGTTCATGATCTTGAGTCAGCGCTTGTCGGCCTGCTGCTCGAGCCAGGCCTCGACGGCCTCTCTGCGATACCGCACATGCCGGCCCACCCGATAGCCAGCGGGTCCGTCGCCGTTGTGCCGCCAGCGGTACAACGTATGAACAGGGATGCCTAACATTTCCGAGACATCCGTCAACGACAATAACTTTTCACCGGCCTGCAGCGTCATGATCATCCTCTCTCTCGGTCGATGCAAGATCTGGCCCAGCCAGTCGATCCGGCAATTGCTTCAGTCGATCTAGTTGCCCATCCATGCCAGCAGCCTGTGCTGTTTGGCAAGTTTCACTGCAGACATGTGGATTAGTCAGACATCGAGTATCTCTCGACGTTAATCACCTAAGTCACAAAGCTGCTGTGTGCGGTCATGAGACGACAGGCAAGCTGTCAGCGACGCCGCAGATCATGAACTCGAGGCCCGTTATCCCGGAGCTGTTCGATGATGCCCGAAGCGGGCAGCCAGAGAGGTCGGAGCAAACGCTCAGGCAGCGACCTCGACGGTCATGCCCCGACTGGTCGGCGGAGGAACGGGCTCCCCAGCTTCGCGCAGGCCTTCGATGTGGAACCAAATCGCTTCTCGCATCTCATCAGCACACTCCTCGGCGGTGGCACCCGTAGCGACAACACCAGGGAGATCGGGACAGTAGGCCGAATAGTTAGTCGCTTCACCGCTTTCGATCACGATCAGATAGCTGCTCACCCCTGCCCTCCCTTCGAAGATTCGCCGGTTCGACCAGTGTCGTTCTTAAGCCCAGCTTGCCTCAAGATGTGGCGAGTGTCTTGGGATGCAGTTCGTCTCTTGGCTTTCCGGGCACAGTGACGACACCTGGCTTCGTCGGATGTAGGTACTGTCGATGCGATCCTCGAGTACGGGTGTGAACCCAACCGTCGCTCTCGATGAGCTTCAGGACCGCTGCAATTTTCATCAGCGCAGGATGCTAATGCCCGGTGGTCGTTCGATCAGGACGTTTTTGAAAGATCGGGTGGCGCGCGTATCGGCTCATCCGTCATGTTGTCCGGCCCGTGCCGCCGGCGAGGCAGCCAATTGCATCGCGGTACGGGAAGATCCCCCGGCGGCTCCCGACGTCCCAGTGCGTGGCATGGGAGCCGGTCGGCCGTCTGGCTGCTCTAGCGCGGCGGCGGTGGCCCATGAGTGCGAGGTCCCCGCGTCGGGCGATATGGCTCACGCCCAGATTTCGAAGCGCCGGGACGTGCCATCGCTGGCGTTGGCTGCTCTGAATTCGCTCGATTTTGCGGGGGCGGTTCGTCGAGAATGCGCCACCAGAGAGCAGCTGCCGGGTGATCATCGGGTAACGATCCTTTGGCTGCTGCCGATCGAACGAGACTCGCCGCGTCGAACCCTGAACGTTCCAAGCTTTCCAGTCTGTCTACCAGGCTGGGCAGGAACGAATCATTGATCACGTTCGGGACATGTTGGGCGAGCAGGTTTGTCCATTGTTGATCTTGGGCGATGTCGGCGGCCGCGAGTTGCTTGTCGAGTCGGCGCTGCCAGGTGCGGGCGAGAAGACTTGGTTGTTTGGGCCCGGTTGGCCGGAGATCGAATGGCTGAATGCGTGTTGCGGCGCGCCACACCTGTATCTCAGCGACCAGGTCAGCCAACGGCAGGAAACGCCGCTCTACCGCCCAATACGGGGCTCGCTCCGCCGTTCGGACTTGATCAGCGAGATCGGTGATCAATCGGGCTCGAGCGGCTAGATAGGGGCCCCAGTCGCGGTCTGTGGCGATGCGGCTGGGGATGGCAGGCAGCCACGGCAGCGGCGCGGCCAAGTTACGAAGGTTGGTGTCGTCGAGCCGCCGGTTGAGGACGGCAGCACGATCAGCTGCGCTGTCCAGTTCACGCCGCTGCGCTGCATCCCACAAACGGGGGATCGGGTCGGTGTCGTCGGCTGCGAGGAGGAGTAGCCGGCCCCGAAGGGCAGGCCAAGTTGCCTCGTTAGTGAGGCCGTTGATCAACTGGTCGGCCTCGTGGTCGAGGTCGGCGATAAGCTGCGGACCGGCGATGTGTTCGGCTGCGATGTGGAGAGCGTCGAGGTAGCGGGCGGTGGCGTCGCCGAGCTGCATCGCGGGATCGCGTCGCTTTCTTTGCAGGGTGGTCGCCGACGCTGGGCTGGCGTCGCGGGCCAGCATCTGTTCGAGCAGCTCGGTCGCGGTGGAGAAGTGAATATTCTCGGGTCGCAGGATCGCATGCGGATCTCCGTCGCCGACCACCGGAAGGTACAGGTGGTTGGCAGTGCGGCCGCGGGACAGCATCGTATAGAGGAGTTGGCGGTCTTCGGTGCCGGTGGCGAGCCCGTGCATGGTGTCGACGGTGAGTCCTTGGGCGGTGTGCACGGTGGTGGCGTAGCCGAGCTGGGTGGCCGTGCCGACGTAGCCGGGTGGCAGGGCCACGATGCGGCCGCTGCTCGCGTGCCGTACCTGCAACGCACCGGTCTCGGTGACATCCAGAACGGTCCAGCGGTCGCCGTTTTTGACCCAATCGGTCGCACTGAGGCGCAGCCGCCGGTCGTTTCGGCGGGTGATGATCACATCCCCGACCGCGGCTTGGTTGCCGTCGGCCAGCTGCACCTCCCGGCAGGGGCTGGTGTTACGCAGGCGATGCGCGCGGGCACGTTGGTTCAGCTGCGCGACCAGGTCGCGGTTGGGGGCGAGCATGATCGTCTCGAGGCCGCGGTCCCGGTCGGCCTGCCACGCGGTGAACAGTTGCTCAGTCGTCGTGTTGGGGTCGCCGACGTGGACGCGCTGATGATCAAGGTAGAAGCCGAGCGCTTCGGGTCTGCCGTCGCGGAGCGCCAGGCTGGCTGCAGCCTCTGATGGGTCTTGGAACCTATGGAGTTCGGTGAGCCGATCGCCGCCGTGCACGGCTTGGATGTCGCGGAGCACCCCACCAGCGCCGACCGCCGCGAGTTGTTGATCATCACCGATCAGCCGGACGCTGCCACCTTGTTGCACGATGAAATCCACCGCGGCATCGAGGGAGAGGGTGTCGGCCATGCCCGCCTCGTCAATGATCACCAGCGTGGACGGGCCGACGTCAAGAGCCCATTCTGGCGGGTCGCCGTAATCGATGGACCAGGTCAGCTTCGCCAGCGTTTCGGTCGGGGCGCCTGTTTGCTCGCGCAGTTGGGCGGCTGCTGCGGCCGACGGGGCGAGGCCCAGCACCTGACCGCCGCTGTCAATCCACGCCCGGGTCAGGGCGCGTAGGGCGGTGGTCTTGCCCGCCCCGGCCGGTGCAATGGCCAGCTGTAGCAGGGCTCCCGACGTGCTCATCGAGCGCACCAACGCCGCCTGTCCAATGTCTAGGGTGATGCCGTTGGCGGTTTGTTCCAGCAGCGCCAGCTCAACAATCGCACCATCGATTGTGCGGCCGTCGGTGCGGCCGGCGTATGTGAGGAGGCGCTGCTCGGCGGCCAGGATGCGGGCTGAGGTAAACAGGCCGGAGCCGGCAACGGTGTACACGCTTGACCCGTCGCTGCGGCGCAGCGCCGGCGGCTCGATCATGCCGTCGTTCGGCTGGGCCAGCGACACCGATCGAATGGTCAACACCTCGGCGACGACATCATCGACCAGCCGATCAACCATCTGAGATGGAATCTCGGCGGCCCGGATGCGGCGTAGCGCTTCGGCGCGGACATGCCAGCTTTGCCAGGTCGAGCGGCGCTCCTCAATGGCGGCGAGCACCAGTCCTGCGGTCCTCGACACCCACCGCTCATCCACCGGTGAGCTGGGTGTTGGGGGTGGGTGGAGTGCGGTGTTGATCATGGCCCGTACGGCTTCGGGTCCGCCGAGGGTTTCGGCTGCCTGGGCGTGCCAAGACGCGCGTTGCTCGCCGAGGCTGCGGGGCTCGTGTTTTCGCTGCCGGGTTTCCAAAGTGGCCTGCTGCGCCAGCCGCAGCGCCTCCACCGGCGTCGGCGGCCGGCCATGATCACGCTGAAAATTCACCGATAGTTCAGCCGACCGGGTCTTGATGTCTTGCCGTCGAGCCGACCAGCGAGCCATCAACTCCGGGTCGACACCAACGATTTCCCGCACCGCCGGCTTGCGCGGATCCAACTCTGACCGCTCCGCGAATCGGACGCCCAGCAGGTCACGCAAATGATGTTCCAGGGCGGTGTTGTACGTCTCCGACGCGGCGACGACCGCTTTGAACAGCACCCGCCCATCAATGGACAACCAGCGGCCCTGGAGGGTCTGGACCTTGTTGGCAACGGCGACATGAGTGTGCAGATCCGGATCACCTGAGCGGCTGTCCCGATGCGTGTACGCGGCCGCAACCAAACCCCGGACATTCACCTGCCGTACGCCCTGCGGTCCCTCCCGGGCGTACAGGGCATGGTTCTCAATGAAGCTGAGGGCGTCTCCGACCGCTGCCTGGTGGGCCCGCTCAATCACCGCCGCGATCTGGGGATCGGCGACCGCCCACAACGCCGACACGGACTTGACAGGGGAGAAGGTCAGGTCGTATCCGGCGACTGGTTGGGCCGGTGGCCGCGAGAGTTTCGCAATCGCGGCAGACAACTCCCGCCCATCGGTCGGCACGCGGCCGTGCTCGGCCTGAAAGAACTCCCGCGCCACCTCCGCACGAATATCGCGCCAAGCCGAAGCTTTGGTCGAGCCGACATGGCTAGCGGATCGTCGGGCCACCTCGACCTGGAATCGGTTAGGCTCCACGTCGCGAACCTTGAACGGCGCCCCGAGCCGGGTCGCCCCACGAATATTTTCATCGCTCAGCTCATCGTCGGACAATTGCTGCAATCGCTGCGCCGCAAGCGGATGCATCCCTATGCCGAACAGCGCCCACATCTGCTCCGCGGTCACCGGATCGCCAGCCTGCAAACCGTCAATCCCGACCATGCCGGAGCCGACCCATGAGCCCGGCGACTCCCCCCGCTCGGCGTAGTACGTCGCCAAACCGACATGACCCTTCGCGGTGGCGTCATAGGCTGCCACCTGCCGCGTCAAATAGTCGTACCCGGAACCCGCGGTGAGCTTGTGAATACTCATCGTCACAGCCACCAAAGGACATCTAGCCGCCCTCGGCGGTCACGTAACGCGGATCCAGATGCCCTCGTGCAAAAGGTGTGTTGGACATGACATTTACGAGAGTCTGTGGAGGTACGTCTCGCGAGTATCGGCACCAGCCCGTAGCATCCTCAGTTCACGAGCGAGGAGATGCCGGGGCCAGACCAACTCGTAGTCGGCGGAGTCAAACAACTCAGCGATTGTCGGCTCGGACACCGCCACGCTCTAACGGCCATTACACGGGATTCCGTGCATTATCCCGGCTAATAGAGGGCGAATTTCCTCGCCCTCGAGTCCTGGCTCAATCTGGTCGAGGCCTGCTTCGGCATATCGAGAAGCAAGCCATCCACCGCGGCAGCTTCCTCTCTCCGGCGACCTGATGATCAAGATCGGGGCGTTCATCACCGGCTGAAACCAGCGCAGTCACCCGTTCATCTGGACCAAACCCGCCGACCAGATCCTCGACAAGATCAACCGCAAACTTAACAGGACCTCTGAGCGATGGGATGCGACACGCATCCCACCGCCCGGAGGCCCTCGTCAGGTCAAGCGCTGAGCGGAGAGTCACCAACCTCCGGCCTCGATGCGAAGCGACCCTCGACGATGAAGAGTCTTCTTGCTCGCGGAGAGCAGGCGGCGCCTACGACAGGGAACGGTTCGTCCGGGCGTGCACAGCGGCCTCCTCCAGCTCACCTTCCACGACCTCTTCGTCCTTCAGCGCGACAGTCGCTCGCAGCGTCTTGCTGCCCGTCTCCGGAAGCGTGAAGTAGACGGCGAGGCAGACAGCGATGATCGCGATCATGTAGAGAGCGACGTACCGGGGGTGCCCGGCGCCGACGAACACGGCTGCGATCAAAGGGGCGGTGCCGCCGAGGATGGCGATCACCAGCTGGTGGGAGAAGCCGATGCCGGACACCCGGACCGACGCCGGGAACAGCTCCGCCTGGATGGTCGGGTACACCGCCTGCCAGATGCCCAGGACGAGCCATCCTGATGCGGCCACCACGACGTAGACCCAGAAGCCCGGCCTCTCGAGGAGGAGGAGCAGAGGGTAGAAGAGCACGATCATGCCGATTGCACCCACGATGGGGAAGATCTTGCGCCGACCGAGCCGGTCCGACAGCGCGCCGCAGATCGGCACGACGATGACCAGCAGGGTGAGCCCGATGACGCTGCCGACCAGGGTGGAGGCCTTGTCCCGTCCGCTGGTGAGCTGGGCGTAGGTGGGCAGGAAGGTCGCCCAGGTGTAGTAGGCCACGGCCGGCGCGGACAGCGCCGCCGTCTGCAGCAGGGCCTTCGGGTGCTCACGGAGCAGAGCCAGCAGCCGTGCGGGTGCCGACTTCTTGTCCACGAGGGAGCTGGCCTCGAACTCTTGGGTCTCGTCGGCGCGGGCCCGTATGACGAGACCGACCACACCCAGGAGGCCGCCCACGAGGAACGGGATACGCCAGCCCCAGGCCGCGAGCTCGTCCGGAGCGAAGGATGCGGTGACGATCGCGGCGGCCCCGGTCGCGGCGAGGGTCGCCAGGCCGCTCGCCATGTTCGAGAAGGACCCGAACAGGCCTCTCCTGTTCGGCGGGGCGTGCTCGACCATGAACGAGATGGCGCTCTGCGCCTCGCTGCCGGCTGAGATGCCCTGCAGGATCCGGGCCACCAGGAAGAGGATCGGCGCCGCGTAGCCGATCGTGGCGTACCCGGGGGTGAGCCCGATGATCAGGGCGCCGAGCGCCATCCCGGATATGGCCAGGGTGAGGATGGTCCGCCGGCCGTAGCGATCGGCCAGCGGCGAGATGATGATCCCGCTGAAGGGGCGGATCACGAACCCGATCGCGTACGTGAGCAGCGCCGCGATGAGCGAAGCGAGCGGGGAGTGGCCCGGAAAGATCTGCGGGGCGAACACCACGGCCAGCAACCCGTAGACATACCAGTCGTACCACTCGACGAAGTGGCCGATCGTGCCCGCCACCATGTTGACCGGGTGGTGAGGGCGATTCAGAACTTCAGAGAGCCCAGGAGGGCTTGAAGTCCCGGAGGCGTCTGGTGAGTTCGTCGTCATTGAGCGCTCCTTGGTGGGTGTGGTGCCGTGGTTGGTGTGGTGCCGTGCTGGGTGGGTGGTGCCGTGCTGGGAAACGTCAGGACTCGTTCGTCGAGGACATCGCCGTGCCCGTCGGCAGGCCGCCGTCGAGGGGGCGAAGCCAGCGGTGCAGCAGCGCCTTGGTGTTCCTGGACCGGTCGAGCTCGTCGTCCCGGGCTCCGGCTGTCAGCCGTCATCGGACCCGGTCCAGGTCAGCGCGTGCCGCCTGCTGCCGATCTGATGCGAGACCCGTTCGAGGGGTCCAGCAACCAGCGAGGCAGGGGCCGAAGGCTCTGCGAACTCCATAATCGTCTCCCTAATGAGATCGGTTGCTGAGATCGGTTGCAGAAACAGTAGGGAGCGTGCGACCATTTGTCAATCACGTTCTTGACAAGAGGGGACACCAGGTGTTCACCAAGCTTGCGACACTGCGCACAATCGACGAGTCAGGCGCTGTGCTCATCGTTCGGCTGCCCGACGCGGACAGCGCGGAGCGCGTCGCGCACGCCGCGATCGAAGGCGGGTTCCGCGCCCTGGAGATCACGCTCTCCATCCCAGGGGCCGTCGAGCTCATCCGACGGTTGGCCATCCGATACGCACCGGACGGTGTCGCCGTGGGAGCGGGAACCGTCCTCGACGGCTACGCCGCGTACGAGTGCATCCGAGCCGGTGCGGCCTTCTTGGTCAGCCCGCAGCTCAACCCCGAGATGATCCGGGTCGCCAACCGCTACCAGGCGCCGACGATCAGCGGGGCCTTCACCCCGACCGAGATGCTCGAGACCGCTGAGGCGGGTGCCGACATCGTCAAGATGTTCCCGACCGAGAACGCGGGTATCCCCTACGCCAAGGCCGTGCTCGCGCCGCTGGCGCACCTGCCGATCATGCCCGCCGGTGGTGTGACTGTCGAGAACGTCAAGGAGTGGTTCGCTGCGGGCGTGGCGGGGGTCGGTGTGGGCAGCGCCGTCACCAAGGCGTGGCAGCCTGACGGCGACTTCACCCGGGTGACCGCCGCCGCCCGCGACTTCCTGATGGCGGTGCGGGACGCGCGCGGATGAACGCGCCGACCCTGCACATCGTCATCGGCACGGCGGGCTCCGGCAAGTCGACGATCGCCCAGCGCCTCGCCCGGCAGCACAGCGCCGCGTACCTCGACAAGGATGCGATGAGCGCGCGGTTCGTCGAGGCCGCCCTGGCGTCGGCCGGGTACGACCCTGGCGACCGCGAGGCCAACGCGTTCTACCGCGACAGCATCTTGCCTCTCGAGTACGACTCGCTGCTCGACGTCGCCGGGGCCAATCTCCGCCTTGGTTGCCCCGTGGTGCTCGACGCACCCTTCAGCCCCTACCTGTCCGACCCCACTTTCATCACCGCGGCCGCGGAGCGCTTCGACTGGCCGCCGATTGACGTGGAGGTGGTCCGGGTCCGCGTCTCCCCGAGGACGCTGCAGGATCGGCTGCGCAAGCGTGGCCTCGAGCGCGACCAGGTCAAGCTTGCCCATTGGGACGAGTACTGGGCTGTGCACGGCGGGGTTCCGTGCGCGTGGACCGGCGTACGGCTGTCAGAGCTCTCCAATGACGCGGAAGAGGCGGAGGAGACGGAGACCGCCTCGGACGTGCCGGCGCCCCTGGTTGACCTCGAGCTCGGCGGCCGCGGCACGGACGCAGGCACCCGATGATCAGCGGAACGACCACCCTCGTCGCGCACCTGGGCTACCCCACGCACACATTCAAGTCGTCGCTGATCTGCAACCCGTGGTTTGAGGAGAACGGCATCGACGCCGCCGTTGTCCCGATGGGGATCAAGGCCGAGGACTACCCAGACTTCTTCCGATCGGTCTTCACCCTCACCAACATCCGCGGTGCGCTAATCACCATGCCGCACAAGGTCACCACGATGGAGCTGGTGGACGAGATCAGCCCGACCGCCGCGATCGCCGGCGCGACGAACGCCGTCCTGCGGCGAGAGGACGGGTCGCTCCTCGCCGACCAGTTCGACGGCGCCGGCTTCGTCCGCGGCATGCTGCGCAAGGGATTCGACCCGTCCGGGAAACGCGCGCTGGTTGTCGGCAACGGCGGGGTCGGTTCTCCGATCGCTGCGTCGTTGGCTGGCCTCGGCCTGGCCGAGATCGGCTTGTTTGATCCCAACGCAGCCGCCTCTGAAGCGCTCGCCCAGCGCATCGGCGTGCACTACTCGGACGTGAAGGTGGTGGTGGGGTCCAAGGATCCCGAGGGCTACGACCTGATCGTGAATGCCACCCCCATCGGCATGGACGACGACGATCCCCTGCCTGTCGACGTCGACCGCGTCGCCCCCGGTTCGTACGTCGGAGATGTGGTGCTCAACACCGACATCACCCCGTTCCTGCAGGCAGCCAAGGACAAGGGCTGCACGATTCAGGTCGGCAGCGACATGTTGTTCGAGCTGATTCCCGCCTACCTGGAGTTTTTCGGTTTCGAAGGCGCCGCACCCGACAAGCTGCGTGCAGCTGCGCGGCGACCTTGACGACCAAGGCCTGCGGAAAGTGTTATGTCTACCAATTCCGGCCCCTGTTAATCCCTGGTTGGAGGAGTGTGCGCGATGAGAGCTTTGGTCAGTGGTGGAAGTAGCGGCATAGGCGCGGCTACATGTGTGAGGCTCGCAGAGGCGGCTCTTGCTCGGGGCGAGGAGCCGCAGATCGCGGTGTGTGGACATAAGAAGACCACCACTCAAGAAGAGGTTGTCCGTTCAATTCAGTCGCTGGGCGGTACGGCCATCGCGCTGGTGGGCGACATCAGTGATCCCTCCGTGCCAGGTCAGCTTGTGGAAGCTGCAGTAGCCGAATTCGGTGGCCTGGACGGGTTGGTAGCCAATGCTGGGATCGCTAGCCCGGCGCAAATATGCGACCTGTCTGTCGAGGACTGGGACAGTATGTTCGCGGTCAACCTCCGCGGCCCGTGGCTTCTGGCCAAAGCAAGCTACCCGCATCTGAAGCGTAGTCGGGGTTCGGCTTGTTTCACTTCCTCAATGTCTGGTCAGCAACCGCATGCCGGATCAGGTGCGTACAGCCCCAGTAAAGCTGCTTTGACCATGCTGGCCCAGACGCTCGCTTTGGAGTGGGCGCCGGACGGTATTCGTGCGAATGTGGTATCCCCAGGGATGACTCATACACAGATGACGGAGAAAATGTATGCCGATCCCCAGATCAAGGAAGCACGGGAACGTATCATCCCGCTGGCGAGGATTGGGGACCCGACAGACATCGCGAATGTGATCGAGTTTCTTGTCAGCCCGTTGTCGGGCTATGTGACGGGGCAAGACATCTGTGTCGATGGCGGCTTCTCCAAGTCAATTCTCAGCCATATCCCTGGTCGACCAAGCTCCAGCTAAGGCTCGATGCGCTTCGGGGCAGAACCAGCCCTCACCTGTTGATTGAACGGACTGTTGATCGAACGCGCTGGTGATCGTCGGCGGCGTCCAGAGGCGCCGCGGTCGCGCGGGATCGGTGAGTGCGCCACTACGGCAACGTTGTCGACGATCAATGCCTCGCACACACCGCTGCGCTGGAGTCCGTGCAAGGTCAGTCGCCGATTCTGCGACCACCGCGACGAGGCATTGCTTGAGCTGCTTGGTTCAGCTCGGCGTCGCTGGCCTCGGTGCATTCGTCGCGACCTCAGTTGTTGGCTCTGCTCGCCCAGTCGGCTCTGAGGCCGGTCGCGCATCAGCGCGGCCAGGCTGCGCAGATCCAACACCTCGGCGGCGTCGCCGGCTTGACGAGGTCACCCGGGTTGGGCGGACCGCACGCGACGCATTCGTCGCGCAACTGGGTACTCTGAGCGAGCTCAGACCGCCCCGGGCGGCGCCTTTGGCTGCCGGGTCGGCGTCAGGGTCGGCGTCAACCGCGCGGGCCTGATCGACCGAACCGCTGGCGTTGCGCGCCCGAGCTCCCCGCCACCGCGACCAGCTGCATGCGGCCGCCCGAGTCCCGCCTTACCGAATTACTCTCCTCGGTCCGGTTTCAGCCGTGGACCGACGCCCTCTTGGCCGCGCGCGGCGATACGGCCCTCACCGCAGCCAGCAACATGTCCTACGTCCAGAAATGCTGCGCACCGGGTACCTCTGACCCCGGAGTCAGTTGTCTAACTTCCAGCCTTTGCTTCCGAGATCCTCCATCGCTTGGCTGAACTCCTGGAGGGTGTTTTCTTCGCGAATGATCTCGAGAACAACATTGCTTACTCCGCATGTTGCTTCGACGGCGGGGCCCAACCCGTCGAAATCGACCACTCCGGTGCCGATTGGATCATGACCCCATATGTCCAAGCCTGTATCGGAGATATGCACGAGCCCAATAGATTCGTGATGCGAGAGCAGACCCGCTACGGGGTCCTCCTCGATGTAAGCGGCGTTGGCGACGTCGTAGACGATCTTCAGCGCATCGTCGTTGACCGTATCGACGATGCCCGCTAGGTCTTGGATGGTGGGAGTGAAGCAGTAGGGAGTGTTTTCCATGAGGAGTCGCGTGCCGGCCTGTTTGGCCAGTGGAACTAGATCGCCCAGACTCTCATACATCCACCCGTATGTTCTCTCGAGTGAAGGTGAGATCATGGGGCGTCGTGTACCCGGGGATATCACGACCTCGGGGACATCCCACTCGACAGCCAAGTCGATCACTGACTTGATGTGCTCGATGCTCTTGCGGCGCATGTTCGCACCAGGGCTCGCCAGGTTGATGTCGTATCCACCGGCATTGAGCGATCTGATTCCCGCGCCATAATCACTGAGTCTTGCTTTCATGGCCGAGCGCTCCGTGGTGGACATTTCATCCGGCCAACAATGCGGAGAGCTGATCGGAACCTCAAAGGTCTTATATCCATTGTCGACCAGTTCCGCAATTGCATCAATTGCCGTAGACGACCATAGATAGGAGAAAGTGTTGATAATCATGTAGAAACATCCTCTCGGTTGAATGACTGCTGAAAAGATTTATGCCATCAGAAGGCCCAAACGAGCTGGTCGAGCCGGGAACGACGTCGGGTCGTCGCCGTCACTTCTTGGCGTGGCTGCTCCAGACCCGTCCGGGTTGCTCGTCGGTGGGGAGCCCGGCGGCGGCGAGGATGCGATCGAGGAGGAACTGGGTTTTCGCCGCGTCAGCCCCGGACGTTAAGGGCGTACCGCGGTCCCGGACACGGTCCAGGAAGTGGTGAACCGCTCCGGCGAAGCCGAACGTCTGCGTCGCCGTCGCCCAGCCGAAGGCCTCGGGCGACATTTCGCGCACGGTCGTCCCGTCGGGTCGGCTGATCGAGATCCGGTCGGGCGCGGTGACGTTCGCGCTTGCCCCGTCTCCGTAGGCGTCGAGCTTCTCGCTCCAGCCGCCGGCGTCGCGGGCCGCCACGAGCACGCCGGAGTGACCGTTGTCGAACCGGACGAGCGCGGCCACGCCGTCCTCCTGCCAGCGGTCCTCACCGGCCGTGTGCGCGCTGACGTCGACGGGCTCGCCCCCGCAGTACCAGCGCAGCAGGTCGACCATGTGGATCGCGTTTTCGAAGGTGGCGCGGTACTCGGAGCCTGCCCGGTTCTTCTGGGCGACGCAGAAGCTCGCGCCGCTCTCTCCGAAAGCCGCGCGACCGGCCTCGTACACCGGGGCGAAGCGGCGGTTGAAACCGACCATGAGCACCCGTTCTCGTGCGGCGGCCAGCTCGGCGAGGGACTGCGCGTCGGACGCGCTCGTCGCCAGCGGCTTCTCGCAGAAGACGTCGACGCCGGCCTCCAGCGCGAGTCGCGTCGCGTGCACGTGCTCCGACCGCGGCGTGAGGACAAACAACGCGTCCAGCTCCTCGGTCTCGAGCAACGCCTCGACCGTCGGATAGGCGCGGCGGAAGCCCCAGCGCCTCATCAGGGGCTGCGGGTCATCCTTGCGGGTGACCAGGCCCTGCAGCTCCACGTCGTCGCGCGCGACGAGGGTCGGGAGCTGGGCGATGCTCGCGATGTTGCCGGCGCCCGCCACACCGATGCGCAGCACGTCTCCACTCGTCACGGGGGCACCACCGTGGCGAGCATCTTGCGGAGCGCGAGCGCGGAGTCCTTGAAGCCGATCGCGGGGTCGGGCAGGTCCTGAGGATGCCACCGGTACTCGTACTCGAGCGAGAGCACGTCGTCGTAACCGCGGCGCACGAGCTCCTCGAGGATGTCGGGCCACGGCACGACGCCCGTACCGACGACCCGGGACCTGACCGCGCGTTCCTCGGCCTTGACCCGGGCAGTGTCCGAGGCCCGGAAGGGCGCCTCGGGGTCCTTGAAGACCAGGTCCTTCACATGCACGTGGCTGACGAGCTCGCCCTGGACGGCGAAGGCCTCCTGCCAGGTCTCGTCATGGGTGAAGGTCAGGTTGGCCTGGTCGTACAGGACGCGGACGGAGGGGGAGCCGACCTCGCTGACCAGGCGGGCGGTATCGGCTGCGGTCTGCGTCATGGTGCCGAAGTGGTTCTCGACGCAGAGCACGACGCCCGCGTCCGCGGCCTCGCGCGCGAGGACGGTCAGCGCGCTCCGCAGCTGCTCCCAGTGCCGGGCGTGATCAGTGTCCCCCGGGTGCCAGGAGCCGGCGTACACCCGGACGCGGGTCGCACCAACGGTGTGTGCGGCCGCCAGGCATGAGCGGAACTCGTCGATCCCCTGCTGCCAGCTCGCCGCGTCGACGCTGTTGATGGAGGTCGTGTACGGGGTGAGCGCGACGATCGGGACACCTTCGGCGTCGGCGATCGCGGCGGCCTGCTGTGCAGACCGCGGGTCCGACGGTCTGATGGCCGCCGGGTAGTCGTCCTGGTAGATGACTTCGGCGGCGTCGAGACCTGCCGTGCCGAAGAGGCGTAGCGCTTCTGCAAGGTCACGGTCGGGGGTTCCTAGCGTAGATCCGGCGATGATCATGAAAGGGCGGCACTCCTTCTTGCTGGGCGGTTCCATTCCGCCGGGCCGACGAGGTTCGGGGGGTTCTGTACTCGGGACCGGTCTACGAGTTCCATCAGCAGGCCCCAGGGGGTGACGAAGTACGTCCATCGGTTGCCGGCGACCGAGGGGCTGTCGGGTCCGACTTCCTTGCGGCCGCCGAGGATCCGAACGCCCGGGATCGTGCCGAGGTGAGCGATCGCCGCGTCGACGTCGTCGACTACGAAGCACAGGTGGTGACCGCCCCGGTCGCTGTGTCGAGGGTGCTGGGTCCGCTGGTCCACGGACTGCCACGCGAACAGCTCGATGTTCAGGTTTGGTGGCATCCGCAGCATCGCGAGCTCGAGGGCGGCGTCCGACGGGACGTCGAAGTGGACTGGCATGAACGACGGGTCGGGACCGCGCTGGGAGCGGTAGAGTTCCTCCGCTCCGAGGACCTCGACGAAGAAGCGCACCGCCTCGTCTAGGTCTGGGACCGTGTACGCAGCATGATCTACGTGCCGAAGCCCAGGCAGCAGCCGTCGTGTCTTCACCGGGCCGGTCCCGTTGACGAGCGAACGAGAAGCCGCGGCTGGAGTACTACGTCCTCGACATGGCCGTTCTGTGCTGCGCGTTCAGCGAGGCTGATTGCGATGCGGCCCATTTCGGCGATGGGTTGCTGCACCGAGGTCAGCGGCGGGTTGCTGCGAGCACCGAGCACCAGGCCGTCGAAGCCCACCACAGACACATCATTCGGAACAGATAGTCCCCGCGAACCGAGCGAGCTGATGAGCCCGAAGGCCACCATGTCGTTGCCCGCGACGACGGCGGTCGGCCGCTGGAGCATGCTGACGAGTTCTTCTGCGGCACGTTCGCCGGCGCCGACGCCGATCCCGCTGCTGTCGAGCTCGATCGGCGTCATCCCGTGCTTCTCCGCCAGCGTCCGGTAAGCCTGGCGCCGGTCTGCGGCGGTGTGCGTCCCCGCGATCCCCGAGACGTAGGCGATCGACGTGTGCCCAAGTTCGAGGAGGTGGTCAAACGCCAACTGGATGCCCTTCGCGCTGTCGACGGTCACCGTGGGCACTTGATGGTTGGACTCGACCCGGTCGATGACTACCAGATGCCTTCCGAATCCGAAGGATTCAAACTCGTCAGGATCCACGCTCGCAAAGGGCGCAAGCACCGCGAACGGGGCATACATCGACTGCATGGCGCGGAGATATCCGGCCGTTGCCCCAGCGTCATTCTCCGTGACGCACAACACCAGCTGGTACCCGCGCTCCCGCGCTGCGGCGGTCATGGCCTTCGCGAGCTCCGCGAAGAACGGGTTGATGATGTCGGGGACGATGAGAGGCACCAGAGTGCTGGTCTTGGTCCGGAGGGCTTGAGCAAGCGGACTCATCGTGTAGCCCATCGACGCCGCCACCTGGAGGACATGGTCCCTGGTTTCCTGCTTCACCGCCTCGGGGCGCGAGAACGCTCTCGATACGGTCGACCTGTGAACACCGGCCGCTGCCGCTACTTCATCGATGCTGGATGTGGACACGGGTCTCCCTTGTCGTCCATTGGCGTACGCGTCCCAAATGACGGTCATGGTCGCTTCCAGATCCCGAATCCCCGGGAGATCTGCGAACCCATCCTCCAACTGCTCGGCCACCTTGTCGACGAAGCGGCCATACAAGGGGTCGCTGTCCACGTCGATCCGCGCGGTCGTAGTGGCGCCGTCGACGGCTGTGAAGGATGCGCTTCCATCCGACCATATCGTTGCGGTCCCCGCGTCGCCGATCCGCATGAAGGAGCAGTGCCGCTTGAGCGGCGACCCGGGGAACGCATATCCCACCTCGATGGTGGCGATCCGTCCGTCGGCCGTGGTCAGCGTCATCGAGGCGTAATCCTCGACGCTGCGGCGGTGCAGCATCGACGACAGGGCTGCCGTCACCGCTACTTCCTCCGTACCGGCCGAGCGGAGGAAGAGATCCACGAAGTGCGGAGCGAGGTTGACCATGCACCCGCCGCCGGCGCGCTCGACGTCGACCATCCACGGACTGCCGTTGACGAGGTAGCGGTCGGGCGGGCCCGCGATGAACTGGACGCTCTCGTACACCGAGCGGCCGGCCCTCGCCAGCCAGCGGTCGGTCGGACCTCCCCGCTGCACGAGAGGCACGGCGATCGGCACCCCGGCAGCGTCCGCGGCCGCCCGGACGTCGAGCAGCTCCTGCAACGACACCCCGGCCGGCTTCTCCACGACGATCGGGATGCACCGAGCGACGAGAGCGAGGCAGACCTCGCGCATCACGTCGTGCGGGACGAAGACGTACGCCAGCTCGGCGTCCCCGTGGGCCGCGAGCACTTCCTCCCAGGACTGGTAGAGGGGCGCGTCCCAGAGATCGGCAAGGTGCTTCGTGCGCGACGGGTCGGGGTCGCTGACCCCCACGACGTCGTGCTGCTCAGCGATCCGGTCTGCGCACAGGGGCATATGCCAGTGCGACGCGCCGAGGATGATCGTCTTGGCCTTACTCATGTCTGCGCACCACTGCGGCTGAGTATCCCATCGGCGAGCTCGCTGGCCCGCAGGGCTTGGCGGCGCCCGACCAACGCACGATCACCGGAGCCGTCGACAACACCAAGAGCCCGGCCATCAGCGTCTCCGTGCGACGGCTGGGGCAGCGCGTCGCAACGTACGCAGCGGGCATGCAGATCGCCAGGGCCAGTGTCATGAACTCCCCATTGAGATCGGTTGCTGAGATCGGTTGCAGGAAGCAAGTTAGTCGGAGGACCACCTACATGTCAACCATGGGTCCTTTACCGGACAGCGTCCGACCGTCGACTCGCCACGAACCCGATCTGGCACCCAGCGCGGCGGGTGCCGGTCACGACAGCTGAGCCACGCCGGACAACGGCCGTGTTGGGAACTTCGGTGGGTGCTCGGCATGGAGTGGGACTTCCTCGATACCTGAGCAATTGCTGCCTTTCTGACGCTTGGTGTCGAAGCGAATATGGCTGTGATCGCCAAACGACCAGCAACTGGTCGAATAAATACGGCCGCGTATAGAGTGACCCATGGCTGGGGCCCGACGATCTCGACGCGCATGGCGTCAGATTTGGCGTTACTGGGGCCTCATTCTTGTTGTGGTTATGGTCGTCAGCCTCGACCGTCACCTAGGCGTGCTGCCGTACGCCGTTATGACCATGCTCGTCGTGATTTGGTCCTTGTTCGCCGCTCCAACGTGGTGCGGCGCCGTCAACCGGAGACGCGGTAGAGAAATCCAGTACTGCCGCAATAACTCCGCAGGCCTGCTTCTTGGATGCCGGATCAACCAGCACAAGTTTCAGCGCTTCGAGAGTGCATGGTGGCAGACGACTTGGCGTGAGCGTAGCGCCGGCCTCTGGACAGGCGCACAGGCCAAGCTCGCCACGATCTCGGGCGTCCTTGGCATCTTGATCGGAATCCTGGGCATCGTCATCGACCTAGTGCATAACTGAACGGGGGCGGCGCGATATCAGTCCATTGGCTCCACTCGGCCGCCCGGCAAACCTGCTCCGGCTTCCGCTTGACCCTGGCGCCCCGGTCCGTCTTCACGCAAACCTCGCCGACGCGCACTCGTGCGCGCGCGCGCACCGCAACACGTTGCTCGACCGCGCTGCCTCGGCTTGCCCTTGCCGCCCTCGGCTCGCCATGCGGGTCTTCGCGCCGGGCCGTGAACCTAGAGTTTGCGGCGAGCGTGGGAGTGCTCACTGGCGTGAGTTCGCAGAGGCCTTGGTCGCGATGCTGCAATTCCATCTGCCTCCCCGCTCTCACTTCTTGGCGTCAGACGTGCACCCCATGTGCACCCCCAGCGCCTAGCTTGACGACGACGCTGATTACCGAACTGCTTACCAATCCGCTCGCACAGTCGGGGTCAACGGAGGACCCGGGTGACCAATCGACACGCTCAGGGCCGGTCCATCACACCGGCCAACTGTCGATGGCATGGAAGTGGTCAGGGGTTCGAGTCCTAAGCTCCACAACCTAAGCTCCACAATCGGCTTCACCCGAACGCCCTGCTCGCCGGCGCGAGGGTGTCTGTCGCTCGGGATGCCGGTTGCAGGGGAGCTGCGAGATGGTGTGCGCCGCCGGCCAGCGGACGGCCGATTCGTGGGCAATCCGCCGGGAACTATTGCCGACGTCCTTCGCTCACTCGAGCGCGTTCGAACCTGGAGCGGCTGCTCTACCCGCTTAGCAGTCGTGCGACGATTCGCCGGTGAGCGTTGCGCCCGACAGCGACTATGCGCAGTTACGTCGCGAGCTCGATCGACTGCGCGCCGAGAACGCCAGACATCAGTATCTCGGTCGATGGCTACACAAGCTCAGCGTCACTGCGCACGCCGATAGCGCAATCAGAGGCGGCAACGTTCGCTAACGGATGGCTAACGAAAATGATCAAGGCCCGGTTGCACTTACAGCAATCGGGCCCTGACTAGGGATTTCGTTGTAGCGGGGACAGGATTTGAACCTGTGACCTCTGGCTTTCGTCAGCACGTTGCCAACTACTACCGGTCAAGTCGGGACCAAGCCAATTCATGCTTGGTGGTGCGAAGTTCCGCACCTCTGACATCTCCGACTGTAACCCAGAGCTGCTCGTTGGTGCTGTTCGTTCTTGGACCGTAAACGGCCACCGGTCGAATCGCGGCTCAAGCTTCGATATCAGCGACTACCGCTGACCACCTCGGCGATCTGGGTCACAATCTCTTCGATGGATGACGTCTCCGTACTGCTCGCGACCTTGTCTGCGAGCGAAGGGCTGAATGCGCGGACTTGGTCAGCATCCAGGCCATGCCATATCGGCAGCAGCGACTGCTCCCCGGCGACCGTGCGCGTTACAAGTCCGTCGAGCTCGTGATTGGTCCATCCCTTTGTGAAGAAGGCCTCAGACAGAACAACGACGCCAAAGCGGCTCGACCGAATGCCCTCGTCAATCTTTCGACGCAAGCTATGCCCGATCCGCATTTCAGCTTCGTCAAGCGAAACAGTGACACCCAGCCGTGTAAGCGCGTCGCGTAGTGGTCGCGCCACGTCAGCTTTGTCTTCGCTGGCGTGGCTGATGAACACATCCCAGGTTTGTCCGCCAAGAATGTCGCCCTCGGGCTCTTGGGGGTCCTCCCGGACGGTGACGTGGGCGGCTGGGTTTTCTTGCGCTGATCGCGCGGTTGGCAGGAAACCGCGTGGAGGAGGTTCAACGGCGACACTTGCCTGGATCCGTCCGGCTGATTCGGGCGATGCCTCTCGCTCCTCGCGTCGTCGCCGCCTACTGATTCAGTCGTGCCCTGGCAGCGACGATCTCCCGATTGTCGGACTGCAGGCTCCCACGCCACCCAGCGTTCAGGGACGTTCGATGCCATCGAAGGTGTGAAGGACCTCGATTGCGTGAGCGGTGGGGTCGTCGGGGGTGTTGCCGATGCCCTTTGTGGTGGGCTCTTCGGATACGGCGGTCCACAGCTCGTCGGCACGTCCGGAGGCCAGAGTGAGCAGCGCGTCGCGGACGAAGGTGTCGCGGATGATTTGCTCATCGGTGGCGCCGGGTCGCGTTTGGCCGACGATGCCGTACATCTCGGTGCCGTGGACAGCGGGCGCTCCTTCGACGGGACCGACGGAGAGCAGGTGCGCGTTTCCGCCGGCAGCGGCGTGCGCGAGCGCTCCGCGGACCTGGGGCAGGGTGAAGGAGAAGTCGGTGAGCAACGCCCCGCGGACCTGGACGGGGGTGCACCCGTCGACGTCGTATGCGGCGATGATCTTTTGGGCGCGGCTGCGTGGGATGCGGTTCCGGTCGGAGAATTCCGTCACCAGAGCGTCGATGCTGCCGGGATCGAAGTCTTCGGTCCGGTGCAGCACCCACCAATCGGTCTCGGCAGTGGTGTTACTGAAGAGGATGTCGACGTCGCGGTGGCGCCCGGACTCGAGGACTCTCATCGGGTGATCGGTAAGGACACCGTTCGGCTGGGTACGGTCATCGACGACCGCGATGACATCGCTGTCGACCCCGTGCGCCGCGCCAGGGTCGGACGATTGTGTCTTGCTCATCGTCTCGGCGAGCAGGTTCGCCTCGACGGTGAGCAGCTGCTCCGGATCGTCTTGAATCCCGAGTGCGGTCAGGACTGCGGCCGCGCGCTTCTCGGCGCCCCATGCGGGTACCTGGCGTGAGGGCATGCCGGAGAAGGCGGCAAGCTGGTGGTAAAGGCCGTCGGCTGAGGGGGCGGCAAGCAGTGCGAGGGTGGAGAAGGCGCCGGCGCTGTGCCCGGTGACGGTGACGTTCCCAGGGTCACCGCCGAAGCGGGCGATGTTCTCCTGCACCCACTGCAGGGCGGTGATGATGTCCTGCAGGCCGAGATTGCTGGCCTCTTCGAGCGCGCCGGCGTACTGGGAGAGGGAGAGCCACCCGAACGGGCCCAGTCGGTAGTTGATGGAGACCCCGACTGCCCTTCCGGTTGCCGCGAGGCCGGACGCATTCGAGGTGGTCTGCGTGTTAGCGCCGAGCACCCATCCGCCACCGAAGACGTACACGACCACAGGGAGGAGCTCATCGCCGATGTCCTCCGGAGCCCAGACGTTGAGGTTCAAGCAGTCCTCGCTGAACCCGTTGTCGGCTTCGAGCCAGCTGGTGTCACCGGCCTGGAGCGGTGCGGGTCCTTTCTGGTCGTAGGGCAGGTCTGGGTTGAAGGGAAGCAGGTTAGGGCGGCGGAAGCGTTCGGCGGTGGCATAGGGGATGCCCAGCCAGGCGCGAACCGGGTGTTCGTGCGTAAGGGTGCGGGTGTCGGTCATTGGGGTTCCCTTCTCGGACGATCAATCAGTGGCGAGGTTCGTGGAGTTGCCGTCTGAGGAGGCGCTGGACCCTGTGGCTCGCAGGCTCGCCCAGTGGCGGAGGCGTTCGGTGATGACGTGTTCGTATCCGCCGGTAGTCGGTTCGTAAAACGTCTCGCGTTGCATGCCGCTGCTTTCCCAAGAGGGTCACCGGATGTCCCGACCGAACGTGACTGGGTCCACCGGTCGCTTCGCTCGCGGCAGGTTCTCGACGACGAGCAGGTACGAGTCCGTGACCAGGTCATCGATCAACGGCTTCGACAGGTCGCCCGAGGGGCGCAACGTGATCCAGTGCTTCTTGTTCATGTGATAGCCGGGCGTGATGCCCTCGTGCTGTTCCCGAAGCGCCTTGCCGTCCTCTGGATCGGTCTTGAGGATCACGATCGGGGCTCCGGTGACGTCGGTGAGCAGCATGAACACCTTGCCCCGAACCTTGTAAACATCCCAGTCGGGCCCGAACGGGTGCTCCAGGTCCGCGCTGGGGAGCTCTTGGACTCGCTTACGAGCATGCTCCTGCAGTTCTTCGCCGTTCATGCGATGCCCCTCGTCTTGGACTAGATTGAAATCGGGTACGTACAGGCGTACGCACTATCAGTATGTACGATCGTACGCACTAAGTCAAAGGTTGGAGAAGGACATGCGCCGAGGAAAGCCGAACGATCCCGGACGTCGCGACCGGATCTTGCAAGCGGCGCTCGAGGTCATCAGGGACGGTGGCATTGGCGCGGCGTCGTATCGGGGTGTCGCCGCGCACGCCGGGGTTCCGCTCGGATCGATGACCTACTACTTCCCCACCCTCGAGGGCCTCATCGTGAGTGCGCTCGACACGACCCGCAGCGATCTGGAACCCCGGTACGCGGCCCCCCTCCGCGAGGCCAGGACGCTCACAGACGTCGTCGATGCCCTCGTTGAGGCGACGATCGGCGCCACGAGCCCGACCCTTGACGACATCCGCCTGTACGAAGACATCCGTCACCACGGCGCTCGCAACCCGAAGATCGCAGACGTGCTGCAGGCTGTCGAGGACGATGCCCTCGTGATGCTCCACCGCGTGGTCCCAAACAGCACCGCGATCGCGATCAATGCACTGCTTTGGGGATGGTGGAGCCATCGCCTGGCTCATCCCGACACTGCGCTGGACGAACTCGCCGTGCGCCAAACATTCGAAGCCCTCGTCGCCCTCCCTGCCCCCGGCCACCCATTCCACGAACAGGAGCAGAACCATGCCTGAGACGATGCGCGCCATCCGGCTCACCGGGCCCGTCGACATAGACGGCCTCACCGTCAGCGACGTGCCCATCCCCGAAGTTCGCCCGGGATGGGTGCGTATTCGCGTGATGGCGTTCGGGGTCAACGAGTCCGAGGTCACCAGCCGCAAGGGAGAGTCCAGTCCCGACTTCTCCTTCCCTCGGATCTTGGGCATCGAGGCCGTCGGCGTCGTCGATGCCGTCGGCGAGGGGGTCGACCTCACCCTCGGGCAGAAAGTCGCCACCATGATGGGCGGCCTCGGCCGGACCATCGATGGCAGCTATGCCGAGTACACCCTCGTTGACGCCGCAAACGTGATCCCGTTCGACACGGACCTGGGATGGGACGTGGTCGGCGGCCTCCCGGAGATGCTGCAAACCGCGCACGGCTCGATCACCACCGGGCTGGGGCTGAAATCCGGCCAGAGCGTCCTCATTCACGGCGGCACCTCCACCGTGGGGTTGACCGCTATCGCGATCGCTCACCACCTCGGCGCCAAGGTCATCGCGACAACCCGGAATCCCGCGAGATCCGAGCTCCTCACCCACGTCGGCGCCGACCACGCCCTTGTGGACGACGACAACCTGCCGGACGCGATCCGCGCGATCGCGCCAGAAGGTCTGGACGCCGCCCTCGAATTCGTGGGAGCCAACGCTCTCCCCGACACCCTCTCCCTCATCCGCCCAGGCGGCGCCGTCTGCTTCGTCGGCGCCTTGAACGGAGCCTGGACCATCCGTGACTTCGACCCGTTCACCATCCCCACCGGAGTACGGCTCACCAGCTACTCCGGCGAAGCCGAAGACCTCCCCTCCAACGCGCTGAACTCCTACCTGCGCGCCATCGAAGCCGGCACATTGAACGTTGTCGTCGCCAGCGTCTATCGAGGGCTCGACAAGGTGGGTGCCGCACATCACGATCTCGAGTACCGCCACCGGCCTGGGAAATGCGTCGTCGTCGCGTCAACAGCTTGAGACTGGCCTACCTTGCGCACTGAGATCTCACGCAATGCACGATCCGTGCCTGGCTATCGGAACGAAAGCTTCAGCGGATGCGCGAACGACTTTCGATGGGTTTCCTTGGCTGGTTCAAACCAGAAACCATTCAGGCTCGGTTCCCCACGAGGAACCGAGCCTGAAATTGGTAGCGGGGGCGGGATTTGAACCCGCGACCTCTGGGTTATGAGCGCCCGGATCGTGCATGTGACGGCTTTGCTGCCGCAGACGCATCGTCTTCTTGGTCTGCCGGGCCTGCGGGTCTTCAGGGGCACAGTGAGACGTCGCGCCATCCCGCGCTGCGACGGGCGTTGTGGTGGCGAGCGCCTAACTACAAGCCAAACTGCTGGAGTTTCTGCTTTATCGGGATGGCGAGGTGCTGCAGGTCGTAAGTTGTGCCTAAACTGTGCCTGCGGGGCTCTGCAAAATTTAAACTTCCTAGTCAGAGTGGGCCCCGTGGGACTCGAACCCACAACCTACGGATTAAAAGTCCGCAGCTCTGCCAATTGAGCTAGAGGCCCCATCTGCTATCGCCTTTAGGTCGCTGTCAGCATCCCTTTTGCAGAGTCCGAACCTACCGTATGCCCCACAGACGGTAAGCGAGGATTTGGCTGCGGCCTAAATGTTGCGGACAGGACATCCTTGACGGCATCAACGGTGATCGTGCGGGAGGCTAGAACCATGACCGACCAGACCCCGAACGCCCTGCTCCGCGACCTTCACTTGCACACCAACCAGCCGCCCCGGCGGGAGGCGAGCTGAGATGGCCCGCGACG
>Ga0307299_10000052_pt1 | contig 35573 bp, 40 predicted proteins | sample ER_DNA_159_FD_194466 | JGI IMG/M metagenome (GOLD analysis project Ga0307299, IMG submission 194466) | Bulk soil microbial communities from the East River watershed near Crested Butte, Colorado, United States - ER_DNA_159 | ecosystem: Environmental > Terrestrial > Soil > Floodplain | place... | reverse complement strand
TGCGGTTCCAGGACGACGACGGGACGGTGACCCACGCCGAGCTCGAGACGGGAAGCGGGATTGTGATGCTGGCCACGCCTTCGCCCGATTACGTGAGCCCGAAGCGTCTGCGTGAGCTTTCGTCGGACGCACGCAAGATGGCCGAAGTGCCGTATGTGATCGACGGCGTGCTCGTCGAGGTCGACGACGTGGACGCCCACTTCGCTCGGGCGCGGGAGGCGGGCGCCACGATCCTGTCTGAGCCCGAGGATGTGCCCGACGTCGGTGTCCGGCATTACCGGGTCGAGGACCCGGAAGGCCACCGCTGGATGTTCTCCCAGGACCTCTCGTGAGCCGGTTCCGCTACGTCATCGCAGACGTCTTCACGGACACCCCTCTGCAGGGCAACCAGGTGGCCGTCTTCACGGACGCGCGCGAGATTCCCGAGGAGAAGCTGCAGCCGATTGCAAAGGAGATGAACTTCTCCGAGACCGTGTTCGTCTACAAGCCGGAGGGCGACGGGCACGCGCGGATCCGGATCTTCACGCCGACGATCGAGATGCCGTTCGCCGGTCATCCGACGCTCGGTACTGCGTTCATCCTCAGCGCGCCTCTTTCGCTCGAGGAGATCAAGCTCGAGACCGGCGCGGGCCTCGTTCCGGTAAGGCTCGAGCGCGAGGACGGGCGGATCGTGTTCGGGCGCATGGAGCAGCCGCTGCCGACGATCGAGGCCTTCGACGGCGAGGATCGGCTCCTGGAAATCCTGGGAGTGGGTCACGCGGAGCTCCCGGTCGAGCTGTACGACAACGGCGTCCGGCACGTGTATGTCTGCCTCGGCTCGCCAGACGAGGTTGCATCGCTGCGGCCGGACATGGCCCGTCTGGCGCTGGAGTCGGTCGCGCTCGGCTTCAACTGCTTCGCCGGGAGCGGCACGCAGTGGAAGAACAGGATGTTCGCGCCCGCGGGCGGTGTCGCCGAGGATCCGGCGACCGGGTCTGCGGCCGGGCCGCTGGCGCTCCACCTGGCGCGCCACGGGCGGATCGCGTTCGGCGAGGAGATCGAGATCTCGCAGGGCGTCGAAGTCGGCCGCCCCTCGAAGCTCTATGCGCGGGTCGACGGCTCCGCCGACGAGGTCGAGCGCGTCGAGGTCGGCGGCTCGGCGGTCACGGTCGCCCACGGCGAGCTCAGAATCTGAAAGAGGCCGGTCAGGACGAAGGCGAGAACGAAGCTCGGGAGCGAGGCCCCGATCTGGTACTCCGGCGTCGGAAGCTTCGCCATGAGGTCGCTCCAGAAACCGAGGTCGGTCGGCTGGTAGAGCCACTCGTAGACCAGAAAGCCGGCCGCCCACGCGACGATCGGTCCCGGACGGAAGCTGGGGCTGCCGAAGATGTCGCGCTCCGAGTAGTGCGCGCCGTTGTGCACCCAGTGCGCGGCGAGCACGCCGAGGAGCGGGACGAAGACCGCACCGAGCAGCAGCAGGAACCGCTGGTAGCTGCGCATGTCGATTGCCAGCGCGCCCGCGGTCGCGATGACCGAGGCGCACGCGATCAGCACGCGCTGCGGGACGCGTGACAGGAGGTTTTGCGTCGACACGGCCGACGAGTACACGTTCGCAAACGCCTCGTCCGTCTCGTCCACGGTCAAAGCCAGGAGCGCCAGCGCGGCCGCCGCGCCGCCGCCCGCGATCGCAGTCAGGATCAGCTCCGGGTGGTTCGGGTCGACGCCCCGTGAGAGCACGAGGATCGAGCCGAAGCCGAACTGGAACAGCGTGGGGAGCAGGTAGCCGATCCCGACGCCGAAGAACGCGCTCCGCCGGTCGCGCGAGAAGCGCGTGTAGTCGGCGACGAGCGGCGCCCACGAGACCGTGACCGCGATCACCGTGTCGACCGCGAGCCAGAACGAGCCGTGGTGCGCGCCCGGGTGCGACCAGAGGTTGCCGAGGTTCGCGCCGTCGACGATCCACCACGCCAGGTAGGCGACCGACAGCGCGACCGCCCAGATCGCGAACTTGCGCACGAAGCGGCGCACGAAACCGATCGGTCCGAGCAGCGCCAGCGCGGCAGCGAGCCCGCCGAAGAGGAGCTTCCACGCCCAGGTTGCGTGGAACCCGAACAACTGGTCGCAGAGAAGTCCCGCGGCGGTCGCGATCACGATCAGCTCGAAGATCGCCCAGCCGAGGCACTGTGCGATGTTGAGCACGGTCGCGATGTACGAGCCGCGCCGCCCGAGCGGAGCCCGCTGGAGCACCATTGTCGGCACGCGCCCATCTGCGCCGATCAACGCGGCCAGCGCGAGCATCGAGTTCCCGATCAGCCCGCCGACGAGCGTCGCCGCGAGCGCCTTCTTCAGCGACAGGTCGAAGTAAGCCGGTAGCACGAGCACGAGCAGCGAGATGCCGAGGTTGACCCAGAGCAGCGTCGTGTCGACGAAGCCGAGCACGCGAAGCCGCTCCGGCACGGGCTCGATTCCCCAGGCTGGCCCTTTCACATGGCTCCCTTCGCTGGTCCTAACCAGATCAGGTTCAACGGGTCTGATCTCAGCCGCCCACTGAGCGGCACCCCGGTTCGGCCACTCTAGCGACTAGGACAGAGGCGTGAGCCGCGTCGCGGTCGCCTTGAACTCGGCGACGACGACGTCGCGTTCCTTCAGCCCGAGCCGCTCCGCGGAGGCGGCCGTGATCTCGGCGGTCAGCGGGCCGACCCGGACTCGACGGCGGTTCCCGACCGGCACGATGCTCTCGATCGGCGCTCGCATCCGGTTCTGAGCCGAATCCTCGGTCTCCATCCTCGAGAGCGAGATCTCCCATGGATGGATGACGACTCCGACCGGGCCGTCCGCCTCGTCGGTGGAGACGATTGTCGCGCCCGAGTCGAGGACGACCTCGGTGAGCCCATCGACTCGCAGGCGGGCCTGGCCGATGAGGAGGTTTCCGCCCGCGAGCTCGGCGACGAACGGCGTGGCTGGGGAAGCGATTAGCTCCTCTGCGGTTCCCGTCTGGACGATTCGGCCCTCGACGAGGACCGCGATCCGGTCGGCCAGCGCGGACGCGTCGAGGAAGTCGTGCGTGACGAGGATCGACGGGAGCCCGAGCTCATGGAGGAGCGTCCGCAGCTCCGCCCGGACGCGGCCGCGCGTGTGTGGGTCGAGGGCGGCCATCGGTTCGTCGAGGAGCAGGATCTGCGGCTTGTGCGCGAGCGCTCTCGCGAGGGCCACACGCTGCTGCTCGCCACCCGAGAGCTCGGTCGGCTTCGCCTTCGCCAGGTCTCCGATCCCGAGCCGCTCGAGCAGGTCGCCCGGCTCGCCTCCCGCGAAGGCCACGTTCCGCTCGACCGACAGGTGCGGGAACAGCGCGTACTCCTGGAACACGTAGCCCACGGCGCGCTCCTCGGGCCGGCGGTCGATTCGGCGCTCGCTGTCGAACCAGACCTCGCCGTTCGCCGCGACGAGCCGGCGCGACGGCTTCGCGAGCCCCGCGATCGCGCGCAGAACCGTCGTCTTGCCTGCCCCGGACGGGCCGACGAGAGCGACCGTCTCCGCGCCGACGTCGAGCGCTACCTCGACGTCGAAGCCACGAACCGGAACCTTGAGATCGAGCCGAGCCGTGCCCATGTGAACACCTTCAGGCCGACCAGTATCGCCGCTCCGACGAGGATGAAGAGCGCGCTGATCGCGAGGGCGACGTCGAAGTCCTGATCGAGCTCCGCGTAGATTGCGAGCGGCAGCGTCTGGGTCACCCCCTGCAGGCTGCCGGCGAAGATCAGCGTCGCCCCGAACTCACCGAGCCCGCGCGCGAGCGCCAGCGCCGAGGCGGCCCCGAGCCCACCGGCCGCGAGCGGGAGCGCGATCCGTCCGAACACGCGCCACGGCCCTGCCCCGAGCGTGCGTGCAGCCGAGATGAGGTTCTCGTCGACGCTCTCGAAGGATGCGATCGCCCCGCGCAGGTAGAACGGGCTCTCGACGAACGCGACCGCGAGCACGACCGCGGTCTGCGTGAACCCGATCTGGATCCCGAGCGCGTCCATCTGCTCGCCGAGTAGCCCGAAACGCCCGAACGTAGCGAGGAGCGCGATGCCCGCAACTGCCGGCGGAATCACGAGCGGCAGCTCGATCAGGGTCAGCACCGCGCTTCGTCCCGGGAAGCGCTTGCGCGCGAGCAGATACGCGGTCGGGGTGCCGAAGACGAGGACGGAGACATGCGCGATCGCGCTCGTCTTCAGGCTGACCACGAGCGCATCGCGCGCCACGTCGTTGTCGAGCTGAGCGAAAAGCTCCCGCACGGGGATCCGCAGGAAGATCGCAACGATCGGCAGTAGCAGGAAGACGAAGGCCACGGCCGCTGCGATGGCGGTGGTCAGAGCGAAGAGGAAGCGGCTCAATGCTGCTTGGGCAGCCCGAACCCCGCGCACTTCAGCAACAGGCGCCCTCGCTTCGAGGTCACCTTGCGGATGAACGCACGCGCCTCGACCCGGCGCGCCATCGAGCTGACGACCGCGAGCTGGTAGCGGATCGACGGCTGGGCCCAATCCGGAATCTGGACCTTCGTCACCTTCGAGGCGACGGGCCTCGCGTCCGTCACGTAGACGAAGCCCGCGTCGGCCTCGCCGAGCGCGACCTTGGCGACGATGCCCTTGACGTCGGTTTCCTGGCTGACGACGTTGTGCGTCACGGCGGCTGTGATCCCGAGCGTGTCGAGGAGTTGGCGGGTGTACGAGCCGATCGGAACGCCCGGGTCGCCGATCACGACCTTGACCCGTGGGCGCCGCAGGTCGTAGATCGTGTGCAGCTGCGCCGGGTTCGACTTCGGAATGATCACGATCAGCTTGTTCGTCGCGAACGTGACCGGCTTCTTCACGAGTCCGTCGTGGTACAGGAGCTGCGGGTACTTCGGGCTCGCCGCCGCGTAGACGTCGACCGGTGCGCCCTGCCGGATCTGGAGCGCGAGCTGGTCGGAGCCCGCGAAGCTGTAGCGAGGCGTCTTGTCGATCCTCGGAAAGACCTCGGTCAGCGACGCGGCCGCGAAGACCGTGAAGTTCCCGCCGGCGCCGGTCGCACTCGGAAGCGCGAGCGCGACGAGCGCGAAGAGGACGGCGAGCGCTCTCATCGTTCGATCATGATCGAGGTCGCCTTGACGACTGCCGTCGCCGGGTCACCCGGCTCGAGAGCCAGCTCCTCGGCGGCCTCGCGGGTGATCACCGAGACGATCCGGAAAGGGCCGGCCTCGAGCTCGACCTGGGCGAGCAAGCCCTCGATCTTCACCTCGCGGACGGTCCCGACGAGCCGGTTTCGAGCGGACAGATCATGGTGGAGCGACCCCCCGCGGAGCCGCTCCACTTCGCTTGCCAAGACGACACGCCGATTGGCGTGGTCGCGGCGCGTGCGAATACGCCCCTGGCGGTCCCAGCGCCGGAGCGTGTCGATGCTGATGCCGAGGCGACGTGCAGCCTCCCCGGCGGTGTACGTCTGCCTAGGCATCGCCTAGGCAACCCTACATCAGAACGTCGCGTCCTTCACACCGGTCGCGATCAGGAGCAGGATCGCGGCCGCGAGGCACAGCCGGTAGACCACGAACACGGTGTAGTCGTGGCGGCGCAGGTAGCCGAGGAGCAGGTCGATGGCGATCAGGCCGACGCCCGCAGCGGCGACCGTGCCGACGAGGAACGGGCCCTCCCAACCGGCCGGAAGGGTGCCGAAGACGATGTGCTTCAACCCCTTGTAGATGACCGCGCCGAAGACGATCGGGACCAGCAGGAAGAACGAGAACCGCGCGGCGCTGTCGCGGTCGAGCCTGAGGAAGCGCCCTGCGGTGATCGTGATCCCCGAGCGTGAGACGCCCGGCATGAGGGCGATCGCCTGCGCCGCGCCGACGAGGAGCGCGGTCGGAAGGCCGATGTCCTCGAGCTTTCGGTCCTGGGCGCTGCGGTCGGCGATGTAGAGCAGTACTCCGAAGACGGCGAGGTTGATCGCGATCTGCCACGGGTTGCCGAGATGGGTCTCGATCGTCTCCTCGCCGAGCGCGCCCGCGATCGCGGCGGGAATCGTCGCGACGAAGATCAGCCAGGCGATCTTCTCGTCCGCGGTCTGGATCGACCGCTTCGCGACCGAGCGGAACCAGGCGACGACGAAGTGGACGATCTCGTCCCAGAAGTAGACGACGACCGCGACGAGCGTCCCGAGGTGGAGCGCGACGTCGAACGTCTTGTTGAAGTCCTGGTGCGTCTCGAGGTAATGCCAGTTCCCGATCCAGGGGACCAGAATCAGGTGGCCCGACGAGGAGATCGGCAGCAGCTCGGTCGCGCCCTGGACGACCCCGAGCGTGAACGCCTGCCAGTCGGAGAGCTTGCCCGCCTGCTCGCCCACGCCGAGGGCAGCGAGGACGACCGCGACGGTCAGGAGCGCGGCAGCGGAGCCATAGACGAGAGCGCGCCGCCGCATCGCTCACAACGTACTGGACAAGCGGCGAAAACGGAACCGACAACCGCTCCTGTGACCGGCTGGTGAAGATCCAGCCGCCGCGGGGTGAGAATCGACTCAGGGGCTTTTCCACACATGTGGAAAACGGCTCGGCGGGACGTTCTACGATGGGCACATGCCGCGCAAGACCCTCCAGTTCGAGGCCGGAGACTCGTTCGAGCTGCCCGCGGTGGGCGGACGAGCTCTCCCGCGGCGCGTCTTCACGGAGATCTTCTACGACACCGCGGGCGGGCGGCTCGGGCTCGCCGGGTTCGTGCTGCGGCGCCAGATCGAGAACGGCAAGGGGCTCTGGCGGCTGAGCGTCGTCTGCGACGGGGTCCCGACGCTCGACGTCGAGACGCCCGGCGGCCCCGCCGGCCCTCCGGAGGAGCTCCGCGAGCTCGTCTCGGCTGCTTCCGCGGGCTTCGAGCTCACTCCGGTGCTGCGCGCGCGGACGCACGCGACCGGGCTGCGCGTTAAGGCGGGAAGCAGGTCGCTCGCGAAGATCAGCGTCGCCTCGATCACGCTCCTCGACGGGCAGCGGACGACCGGCTCGTTCAGCGAGATCGAGCTCGAGCGGCTCGCCGCGACCCGGAAGGAGCTGGCCAGGCTCGAGTTGGCTCTTCGCAAGTCCGGCGCCAACCCCACGAACGGTGCCGGGCCCTTGGAGCAGGCTCTGGCCCGCGAGCCGCAGCCCGAGCTGCCGCTGCCTTCGACTTCGCTTGAGCAGCTGCGCCCCTACCTCCGGGAGCAGTACGCACGGATGCTCGCCCACGACCCGGGTGTTCGGATCGGGAAGGACCCCGAGGACCTTCATCAGATGCGCGTCGCAACGCGGCGGCTGCGCTCGGTGCTGAACACCGCCGCGCCGATACTCGACCCGGCCTGGGTGACCGAGATGCGGAGCGAGCTCGCCTGGCTCGGCGGGGAGCTGGGCCCGGCGCGAGACCTGGACGTCCTCATCCCGTACCTGCGCGAGGAAGCAGGGCGCCTCGATCCGGCCGACCGCAAGGCTCTGGCGCCGCTCTTCAAGAAGCTCACAAATTCGCGCGCCGTCGCCCGGAGAGGTGTCCTCAGGGCGCTGCGGAGCGAGCGCTACCTCGCGCTGCTGGCCTCGATCGAAGCTGCCGCCGCCGGGCCGCCGCCGGGCGGAGCCGGCTCGCTGCGGGCCGAGGTCAAGAACGAGTTCAAGAGGCTGCGGAAGGCGATGCGACAGGTGGAGGAGGCGCCGACCGACGAGGCGATCCACCAAGCGCGCATCAAGGGCAAGCGCGCCCGCTACGCGACCGAGCTGCTCGAGGACGAGCTCGGCAAGCCCGGCGTGAAGCTGCTCGCCGCGGCGAAGGAGTTCCAGGACGCCGCCGGCGAGCAGCACGACGCCGTCGTCGCCGAGGCTCGGATCCGGGCGCTGCTGCGCGGCATTCGGGCCCAGCGAACGGCGCTCGCCGCGGGCATCCTCGTCAGCCGGCAGCGGGACCGCCGCGATGCTGCTGCCGCGGCGCTTCCGAAGGCGTGGCGCCGCTACGAGGAGGCGGCCGGGAAGGTGTGGGCCTGAGCCGCGTCGTGCGGGCAGCCGGCGGAGTCGTCTGGCGGCGCGGTCCGGACGGCCTCGAAGTGCTTCTGATCCACCGGCCGCGCTACGGGGACTGGAGCTTCCCGAAGGGCAAGGCCAACGGCGACGCGGAGAGCGACGAGGACACGGCCGTCCGCGAGGTCGAGGAGGAGGTCGGGCTCCGGCCGGCCCTCGGTCCGGAGCTCGACAGCACCGGGTACCGCGACTCCAAAGGGCGCCGGAAGGTCGTGCGCTACTGGGCGATGGAGCTTCCCTTTGGCGAGGAGCCGATCGCAGGAGATGGCGTCGACGAGGTCCTGTGGGTCGCACTCGAGGATGCGACTGCGCGTCTCACATGGGATCGTGACCTCGCCGTGCTCGACTCGCTGCCCGTCGAGGAGCTCGTATGAGCCTTCTCCTGATCCGCCACGCGCTCGCGGGCCATCGCAACGCGTGGGAGGGAGACGACCGCGTGCGGCCCGTGGACGACCGCGGCCGGCTCCAGTCCGACGCTCTCGTCGACGCGCTCGCCTCGTTCCAGATCGACCGGATCGTCTCCAGCCCGTACCTGCGCTGCGTCCAGACGGTCGAGCCGCTCGCCGCGGCGCTCGAGCTCGAGATCGAGCTCGACGAGCAGCTGGGAGCGACGAGGCTCGACGAGGTGGGGGAGGTGCTCGAGCGGCTGCGCGGAGAGAACGTGGCCGTCTGCACGCACGGTGACCTGCCGTGGCTCGGCGACCGGAAGTTCAAGAAGGGAGCGACCTGGGTCGTGGACGACCGGCTCGTGCCCGAGCGCTACATCAGGCCGCCTGCCTAGGCATCGCTTGCGATGCCGCCATCAGGACGGTTGGGCTTTGCCCAGCCGTCCGTCTGAACTGACCGGTCGATCCGCTCTCCCGCAGTCAAAAACGCTCTAGGCGGCCTGTTCCTCCAATAGCGACTCGAGAACTGCGCCTTCGCGGAGGCCCGCTCGCGCGACGACGAGCGGGACGCCCAACCGGCGCTGTGCTTCGGCCAACACGAAGGCTCCGGCCAGGAGTGTCTGCCCGCGCCAGATCGGGAAACCGAACTTCTCGGCGAGGTCGGCGGCCGGCGCGGAGCTCAGCACCGACTCCGCCTTGGCGAGCTCCTTCGGGCCCAGCGTCCGCCCGACGACGCGGCGCAAAGACCTCGCGGTTCCGCCGGTGGCCACGGCGCAGCGCGGAAGCGGCGACGCGTGGCCTTCGAATGCCCGCTCGATATTCGCCCGGAGCGCCTCCAACTCCTCGCTCTGCGGCGGGTCGTGGACGAAGTGCCGCTGCGCGAGCCGCAGCGACCCGATGTCGAGCGTCCGGAACCAGACCGGCTCCGCGGCGGTGCCGAAGACGAGCTGCGTCGAGCCGCCGCCGACGTCGACGACGGCGATGCTCGCAGGCGGCGTCGGGAACGTCGAGACCACACCCGCGAATGCCAGGCGCCCCTCCTCTTCCGCGCTGAGCGGCCGTACGGGCAGCCGCGTCGCAGCGGAGATCGCCTCCACGAGCTCGCTCCCGTTCCTGCCCTGCCGAGCCGGCGCAGTGACGAGCACCTCGATCCGCGCCGCGCCGAGCTTGGCCGCGTCACGGGCATAGCGCCGCGCGACCTCGGCGGCACGGGCGATCTTCTCGTCCGGAATGCGGCCGGTGCGCTCGATCTCACGCGCGAGCCCGACGGCGGTCCGCTCCTCCCGGACGGGCTCGACCGAGCCGTCCTCGAGCGTCGCGACGAGGAGTCGCACGGTGTTCGAGCCGACGTCGATCGCAGCTACTCGCATCAGGAGGGCATCTTGATGAGTGGACAGGTCGGCATCGGGGCGCTCAGCTGCGCCTGGAGACGGTGCGGCGAGCGCGTGCGACGGCGTTCCGCATCAGCAAGCCCTGTGCAGACACGCGGCGATCGCCCTTCTTGGGCTTCATCCGCTTCCAGGAGCCGTCCCCGTGCAGCTCCCACGAGTTCGTGTTGTCGGACAGAAGAGCGTCGAACATCGCGTTTACCCGCTGGCGCGCTCGGATGTCGTCGACCGGCACGACGACCTCGAGCCGATGGTCGAGGTTGCGCGGCATCAAGTCGGAGCTTCCGAGCAGACAGGTCGTCTTGTCTCCGGCCTCGAGCACGAAGACGCGGCTGTGTTCGAGAAAGCGGCCGACGACGCTCCTGACGCGGATGTTCTCGCTCAGGCCCTTGACTCCCGGGCGCAGCGAGCAGTTCGACCGGCAGACGATCTCGATCTCGGCTCCCGACCGAGAGGCGTCGTACAGCGCCTCGATCACCTTCTCGTCCGTGAGTGAGTTGACCTTGATGCGGATCAGCGCCTTCTTTCCCGCCTCCGCAACCTGCGCGACCGAGCGGATCGCCTCGATGAGCCTCGTGCGGAGCGTGAAAGGCGCGACGAGCACCTTGCGGAACCGCTGGGGCCGTCCGAACCCGGTCATGTAGTTGAACAGGTCGGCGACGTCCGAAGCGATGCTCTCGTCGGTCGTGAAGAGCCCGAAATCCTCGTAGCCTCGCGCGGTCAGAGCGTGGTAGTTGCCGGTGCCGACGTGGACGTACCGCCGCAGGCCGTTTCCCTCGCGCCGGACGACGAGAATCATCTTGGCGTGCGTCTTCAAGGTCGGGAAGCCGTAGACGACGTGCACTCCCGATCGCTCCAGCGCACGTGACCACTCGATGTTCTGTCGCTCGTCGAAGCGTGCCTTCAGCTCGACGAGGCAGACGGTCTGCTTGCCGGCGTCTGCGGCCTCGATCAGGGCGGGAACGAGCGGCGACTCGTCGCTCGTGCGGTACACGGTCGTCTTGATCGCAATCACGTCCGGATCGCGGGCCGCGGCCTGGACGAACTTCTCGACGCTCGTGACGAACGACTCGTAGGGGAGGTGGACGAGAATGTCGCCGCGCTTGATCTCGTCGAAGAGCTCGCCGTCCGTGGTCGGGACTGCGAGGCGCGGCTGGGTCACGCCCCGCCAGCGCTCCTCCTTGAGATCGGGACGGTCGAGGTCGACGATCTGGTTGAGGTCGGCGAGGTCGAGCAGCCCGTCGACGCGGTAGACCTGGTCGTCGCGCGCACCGAGGCCCGCCTTGATGCGCCTCAGCATCTCGTCGGACATCGATTCGGAGATCTCGACGCGGACCGTGCCTCCGAACCGCCGTCGCTGCAGCTCCAGCTCGACCGCTTCCAGGAGGTCATCCGCTTCGTCGGAGACCTCGAAGTCGGCGTCCCTGGTGACGCGGAACGGCGCGCATTCGGAGATCTCCATCTTCGGGAAGAGCGACGTGAGCGAGTACGTGATCACGTGCTCCAGGGGTAGATAGAGGTGGCGCTTCCCGACGCTGATGAAGCGGGGCAGAAGCTCGGGAACCTTCACTCGCGCGAAGCGTTCCTCGCCGGTCTTGGGATCCCGGACGAACACTCCGAGCGACAGCGACAGAGCGGAGATGTACGGAAACGGCTGGCCCGGTCCGACGGCGAGCGGGGTCAGCACGGGATAGATCTCCCGGTCGAAGAGCGCCGCGAGCTCCTCGAGCTCCTTCTCGGAGCAGTCCGCGATCCGGCCGATGAGGATCCCTTCCTTCTCGAGCGCCGGGCGCAGCTCGCGCTTCCAGAGGCTCGACTGCTCGGCCGACAGCGCGAGCACCCGCTCGCGGATCTCGGCCAGCGTCTGCTGCGGCGTGCGTCCGTCCAGAGAGTGAACCGTGAGGCCCGACGCGTCCTGGCCCATGAGGCCGCTGACGCGCACGGCGAAGAACTCGTCGAGGTGCTGGGAGAACCTCGAGCAGAACGTCAGGCGCTCGAGGAGAGGGAGACTCGGGTCGGCAGCCAGCTCGAGGACGCGCGAGTTGAAGTCCAGCGAGGACAGCTCGCGATTGAGGAACCGCTCCGGCCCCTCGACGGAGGCTTTCTCCTTCTCCGCGGTCGGCACTAGCCCGACCGTGCCTCGAGGGTTGCCTCCCCCTTCGGTTGCGCTTCCAGTTTGTAGCCCACTCCGTACCGAGTGTGAACGAACGAGTGCCTCGGCGCACGCTTGTCGATCTTCTCGCGCAGCTTGCGGACGAAGACGTCGACCGTGCGATCGCGCCTCGTCAGGCGGCGGCCCCAGATCTTCTGCAGGAGCTCGTCCCTCGTCAGAACGCGGCCCTGCTCGGCGGCGAGGGCGTATAGGAGCCGGAACTCGGTCGGCGTGAGCGCCACGTTTTCGCCGTCGATATAGGCCTGGAAGCTTCGCGGGTCGACGACGAGCTCCTCGATCTCGATCGTCTCGCCGCGCTGCACCTCCTGGGCGCGAACGCCTCTGCGGGCGGCGACCCGAACGCGCGCCACGAGCTCGGACATCGAGAACGGCTTGACGAGGTAGTCGTCGGCCCCGATCTCGAGCGCGTGGACGCGGTCCTGCTCACTGCCGCGGGCGCTGACGACGACGATCGGCGTGCCGATGCCCTCGGCCCGCGCGGTCTCGATCAGCTTCCACCCGTCGAGCAGCGGCATCATCAGGTCGAGGACGCAGACATCGGGGCGCTCGAAGCGCAGGCGTGCGAGCCCGGCCTCGCCGTTGCCCATCCACAAGGGGTCGAATCCGGCTTCCGCGAGATGCGTGGACATGCCTTTCGCGATCAACTCGTCGTCCTCGACGATCAAGACCCTGGGCATCGCCAACGAACTCTTCATGCTCCCGCGTTGAAGCTGGGTAGAAGCGTGGTGAAGAGCCTGTAACCGAGTGGTGAAGAGGTCCCGGGCCACGGGCCCGGGACTCGCGGAAAGTGCTTCGCACTGTCCGCGACGAAAAGCACGCCATGCCGACGTACGACAGACCTACCCTCCCGCCCCATGCCAAGGAAGAACTGAAGGGAACGGCCCCGCTTCCGGAGCCGTCCCCTCCTCCGTCGGACCGGAGATCAGGGCTCTGCCGTGAACCGGTCCTTCTGCCGGAGAGTCTTCAGGTCTGGCCTACCGCGATGGGAATCGGGGTGGTGAGGAACGGGTGAGAAAGAGGTGAGCTAGGCGAGTGACGCGATCGCCGTCTGCGGACGGCTCCTGATCGCGTCGACGAGGGACTTCATCGTCGCGGCGAAGACGTCGGCGCCGAGCGAGTACTCGTCGTTGAACTCGACCGCGCCGTTCAGCTCGATCACGGCCCAGCCGTCACCGACGATCGGCAGCAGGTCGACGCCGACCAGATCTGCTCCCACCGCGGCCGCTGCGGCCAGCGCGAGCTCGATCGCCGCGCGGGGAGGATCGGCATGCTGGCGCTCCGCTCCGAGCGCGACGTTCGTCCTCCACTCGCCCTCAGCGGCCTGCCGGCGCACCGCGCCGACGACCTGTCCGGCCGAGATGACGATGCGCAGGTCGTGGCCCAGCGGCGGAATGAGCTCCTGCATGAGCACGCCGTGCGTCCGGAACCATGGCCGCTCCGAGATCACGGCGAGCGCTTCTGTGAGCTGCCTGCGTGTCGTGCAGAGCATCACGTCGCTGCCCCACGACCCGAACCGAGGCTTGAGGACGACGGGAAGCTCGATCGTCCCGACGTCGCCTGTGCCCTCGAAGTGGATCGTTCGCGGATGCGGCAGGCCCGCGGCCTCGAGCAGACGGGCCGTCTGAAGCTTGTCGTGCGTCGCCATCAGAGCGCTGAGCGGGTTGAGGACCCGGATCCCCTCGTTCTCGATGAGCCCGACCTCCCAGCTGCCGGTCTCCATCCCGTCCAGGCTGCGCAGGACGTCGATACGCGCAAGCGCAGCGTCGCCGGGGCCGAGCCAGCCGCGGATCCGTGAGGGCCGGACAATCTCCGCCTGGACGCCGAGCGGCGCCGCTTCGACGAGCCTCAGGTTCGTTTCGCTCTCGTGATGTGCGACCAGGGCGATGCGCATGGCAGCACATTGTGCGTGCTGCGGACCAGAAAAACCAGAGCACTCCATCTTTTATCCAGTTGGCCACCACCCGGCCAACCGTTTCATCGCTGGCTTAGCAGAATCGGGCCCGCGAAAGGGTGCGTCGGCCTACCCGAACCGGCCGGTGACGTAGTCCTCTGTGCGGCTGTCCTTCGGCTGCGTGAAGATCGTCTTCGTGTCGTCGTACTCGACGAGCACTCCCGATCGCTCGCCCTCGGCGCCCCTGCTGATGTTGAAGAAGGCGGTCATGTCGGCCACCCGCGCGGCCTGCTGCATGTTGTGCGTGACGACGACGATCGTGTAGTCGCGCTTCAGCTCGTGCATCAGGTCCTCAATGCGCGTGGTCGCGATCGGGTCGAGCGCCGAGGCCGGCTCGTCCATGAGGATCACGTCTGGCTCGATCGCGAGGCAGCGGGCGATGCAGAGCCGCTGCTGCTGTCCGCCTGAGAGCGACCAGGCGCTCCGCTTGAGCCGGTCCTTGACCTCGTCCCAAAGAGCGGCGCGCCGAAGCGCCTTCTCCACCCGGCTGTCGAGGTCGTCCTTCAGGCCGAGGATCCGCGGGCCGTAGGCGATGTTCTCGTAGATCGACTTCGGAAACGGGTTCGGCCGCTGGAAGACCATGCCGATGCGCCGGCGGACCCCGACCGGGTCGATGTTCCTCGCCTGGAGATCGATGTCGTGGTACAGGATGCGGCCCTCGGTCTTGAAGTTCGGGATCACGTCGTTCATCCGGTTGAGGCAGCGGATGAACGTGCTCTTGCCGCAGCCCGACGGGCCGATGATCGCGGTCACCATCCGCTGGTAGATCTCGAACGTCACGTCGCGGATCGCGGGCGCGTTGCCGTAGAACGCAGTCAGGTTCTCGATGCTGAAGACGCGGTCGCGCGCAAGCGTCTCCGCGGGCGGCTTGGCCGCCAGGAGGGACGGGTCGATCGCGCTCGGGAGCCCGGCGCGCTCTGCGGGATCCTTGACGTCGATATCCACAGGGTAGTTGACCTCGGTCATCGTTCTCCTTTCAGACGCCGGACGCTCCGGTCTGCAAACCAGCGTGCGATCAGGCTGGCGATGAGAATAATTCCGATCAGAACCGCGGCGGCGCCCCACGCCTGCTGGTGGAGAACCGGGTCGGCCTGCTCGGCTGAGGTGAAGATGAACATCGGGATCGAGGCGATCGGCTGCCGGGGGTCGTAGCTGACCGAATCGCTGTAGAGCGCGCTCGTGAAGAGGAGCGGCGCCGTCTCGCCGGCCGCGCGCGCGGTCGCGAGAGTCGCGCCCGTCACGATCCCGCCGACCGCCTGGGGCAGGACGACGCTCAGGGTCGTCCGCCACTTCGCGGCGCCCAGCGCGAGGCTCGCTTCGCGCATCGAGGCCGGGACCAGGGCTAACACCTCCTGGGTCGAGCGCGCGATCATCGGAACCATCAGGATCGCGAGCGCGAAGCTCGCCTTCCACGCCGCCTGCCCGTGGCCGACGACGACGAAGATGAAGACGAAGATGCCGAGCACGATCGCCGGGATCCCGTTCAGCACGTCGAAGGCGAGCGTGAGCACGCTGGCCAGCTTCCGGGGCGCGAGCTCGTTCAGATAGATCGCGGTCAGCACGCCGACGGGCAGCGCCATGACGAGTGCGATGCCGATGATGATCAGCGTTCCGATGATCGCGCTCGAGATCCCCGACGCGGGGCGCGGCCCGAAGCCCGTATAGATCGCAGGCGTCTTCGTGAAGAAGTCGACGTTGATCGCGGACCAGCCCTGTCGCACGACCGAGCTGACGACGATGACCAGAAGGGCGACGGCGAGCAGGGCGGCGACGGTCGCGGCGCCTTCGACCAGCCTGTTTACGATCCGACGGCGGCGCATGCGCTCGCTGCGGAAGAGATCGGCGGTGGGGGCGTTCGCGCTCATCAGACCTGGTGCCGGCCAGCGACGCGCCGCACGATCAGCTGAGCGGCGAGGTTGGCGATCAGGGAGAAGACGAGGAGGATGACCGCGAGGTAGACGAGCGACGCGACCTGGAGCGCCGTGTCGGCGCCCTGATACTGGCCTGCGATCCGGCTGGCCAGCGTGTCGCCGGGATCGAACAGGGACTTGTTGATTGCGACCCGGTTTCCGATCACCTGAGTGACGGCAATCGCCTCGCCGAGGGCTCGGCCGAGCCCAAGGATGAGCGCGGCCGCGATCCCGGCCCGGGCGTACGGGAAGACGACGCCTCGCACGACCTCCCAGCGCGTCGCCCCGAGAGCGAGTGCGCCGTCCTTCAGTTCGGCCGGAACGCTGACGAAGAGCTCGCGGCAAATACTGGAGACGATCGGGATGATCATGATCGTCAGGATCAGGATCGCCGCGAACATGTTGGACCCCACAGTCGGCTTCGTGCTGAAGATGGGTACCCAACTGAGGGTTCCGTGGATCGCCGGTCCGAGCGTGCCGGTAATGAAGGGGCCGAGCACGAGGATCCCCCACAGGCCGAGAACGACGCTCGGAATCGCGGCGAGGAGTTCGACGAGTGGTGCGACTACAGAGCGGATCCACCGCGGCGCGAGCTCACTGAGGAAGAGCGCGATCGCAAGCGAGATCGGTGTCGCTAGAAGCAGGGCTCCAAACGACGTGACCACGGTGCCGAAGATGAACGACTTGGCGCCGAACAGCGTGTTGCCCTTGTCGCCCCACGCCTGAGTGGTCAGGAAGCCGAGCCCGAACTTCTGCATCGCGGGCCACGCCTGGGTCAGGACCTCGTGGGTGATGAGCCCCAGGAGGACGACGCCGGTCAGCGCGGCAGCGCACGTGACGACGTAGAGGATCGCGTCCCCGGGACGGAAGCGGCCCCGCCGCTGGAGGGCGGCGGGGCCGGCTGCTGGCTCTTGCGCGACTGACATGCGCGCGATTCTGACTTCTTAGGAGTGAACCTTCTTGAGGGTGGCCTTGCCGCGTATGACAACGTACTTGGGGATGGGCTGGAAGATCAGCGCCGGCCCGTACTGCTGGCCAGAAGTGAGCGCCCAGGTGACGAAGGGCTTCAGCAGGTTGGCCTTGTCGGACTGCATTCGCAGGATCACGTAGGTGTAGGTGCAGATCGGATACGCCTTGGCGAAGCGTGGGCTGCCGGGCGGGTTCACGATCGACAGCTCGTTCGACTGCGGGTTGAACTTCCGGTCGGCCTGCGCGGCGGCCTTGATGCCGGCGAGCCCTGGCCGTGCGAACTTCTTCGCGCGGTTCTGCACCGAGAAGAACTTCAGGTGGTTCTTGAGGGAGTACGCGATGTCCGCGTAGCCGACGGCGCCCTGTGTTCTCGAGACGACGCCCGAGACGCCCGAGCTACCGCGTGCGCCGACACCGGCCGGCCAGTTGACGGTCGTGCCGCGGCCGATCTGCGACTTCCACTGGCGGCTGACCGTGTTCAGGTACGTGGTGAAGTTGAACGACGTGCCGCTCGAGTCGCTCCGGTAGACCGGAGTGACGTCGAGGGAAGGCAGGTTGACGCCCTTGTTGACGGCCTTGATCTTCGGGTCGTTCCACTTCTTGATCTGGCCGAGGTAGATGCCTGCGATGATCGGGCCCGTGATGTGCAGGTTGTTCGGGAGGCCCGGCAGGTTGTACATGACTGCCGTGGCCGAAAGCGCCCACGGCAGTTCGACACAGCCGCCGCACGACTTGAACTGGTCGGGCGTCATCGGCGCGTCGCTCGCGCCGAAGTCGACGGTCTTGTTCGAGATCGCTGAGATCCCGCCGCCGCTGCCGATCGGGTTGTAGGAGACCTTCACGCCTTTCGCTGCTTCGTACTTCTGCTGCCAGGCGGCGATCAACGGCGCCGGGAAGGTCGCACCTGCGCCCTTGAGCTCATCGGCGCTGGACCGCGCCTGAGCGCCGCCGACGCTGATGGCCACCGCAGTGGCGATGGCGACTGTCAGGACGGAAAGCACGGCAAGAGGCCGCTTCCTGCGTGTAACGAATGCTTTCATGACTCTCCTCGAGTCTCCTTTCGTGGTCGTCTCAGACCTATGCGGTCCGGCCGCAAGGTATGGCCCGCTCGAGGAGCCAGGGGCTGCGGGATGGTGAAGATCTGGAGTCGAAGTTGTGTCCGCGCGCCGCGCGTCCCTGGCCGGCGGCCCTCCCGGCCGGCGGAGCCGGCCTCGGGCCCGCCTGACGCCGCTGACCGCACGGGGCTCTACGGGCCCGTGTGCCGAACACTGTGCCCTCCGGCCCCGCACGCTCAGCGGCGCCCCAGGAACGTGCGAACGCGCCCCGGCCGGGGCGGTCAGGCTGCTCGGTGATCCTCGTCGCGCAGGAACCGGTATACCGCGGCTCCCAGTGCGGCCCCGGCGAGGGGCGCGGCGATGTAAAGCCAGAGCGCATGCAGGTCGCCGCTGACGAACGCCGGCCCGATCGAACGGGCCGGTTTCATCGAAGCTCCGGAGATCGGCCCGCCGAACATCGCATCGAGGCCGACCGTCGCGCCGATTGCGATCGCCGCTGCTTCACCGACCGCGCGCGTGTCGGTTGCGACGGCCATGATCACGAACATCAGGAAGAACGTCAGCACCAGCTCCCACAGGAACGACTGGCCCTCTGAACCGGACGGCAGGTTGGCGCCCACGTGCGCGATGTTGCCAGAGATCCCCGCAAGATTGCAGCGGCGGCGAATGCGCCCGCCAACTGGGCGGCCCAGTAGCCGAAGAGGTTCGTCCAGGGGAAGTGCCTGCTGAGCGCGAAGGCGAGGCTAACGGCGGGATTGAGGTGCGCGCCCGAGACGTGCCCAACCGCGTAGATCATGGCCATGATCACGAGGCCCGAAGGTGAACGCAACTCCTACGTGGGCGAGCGCGCCGGTCTTCGAGTCCACCATCACGGCGCCGCAGCCCGCGAACACGAGCGCAAAGACTCCGACGAACTCCGCAGTGAGCCTGCGGGCAGCTGTGATCGAACCGGCGATCAGATCGACGTGGCCGGGCGCTCCGGAAGCAGTTCGCCGATCAGCTGCTGCACGCGCTCGTCGATCTCGTCGCGGATCCGCCGCACGGCCTCGAGGTCCTGCCCTGCGGGATCGTCGAGCACCCAGTCTTCGTACTTCTTGCCCGGATAGATCGGGCACGCGTCGCCGCAGCCCATCGTGATCACAACGTCTGCCGCGCGTACGACCTCGTCGGTCAGTGGCTTCGGGAACGCCTCGCTCATGTCGACGCCGAGCTCCTCGAGGGCGATGACCGCGTTCGGATTGATCTCGTCTTCGGGACTGGAGCCCGCGGAGCGAACGTTGATTCGCCCTTCCGAACGCAGTTTCAAGAGACCGGCCGCCATCTGGCTGCGGCCGGCGTTGTGGACGCAGACGAACAGCACCTCGGGCTGATCCTTGTCGACCATGCCTTCCGCCTGGGCCAGAGCCTTCAGCCGCTCTCGTGTGAACCGGTGAGCCAGCACAGGGACGAAGACGTTGATCTTCGCCTCGCCGAGGAGGTCGGTGGACTCCGCCATATACCTGGCGATCGTCTCCTGCGAGAAGATCCCGGAGAATTCGTCGGCCAGTCGCGAGGCCGCCTGGTCGATGTGGTGTCGGGTAATGGGATCGAGTGTCTCGGGCACGGTCTCCTCCTCGCTAGCTCGAAGCTCTCAACAGCATCCGGCGTTTGTCGCAGGGACGATCGGGAGCGTTTTCGCGGGCTGGTCGGACCTCACCGCCTTCACGATCGCGCCGTGCATCCCGTCCGCGACTTCATGCGTGAACTCGACGGAGACGTCCTCGAAGCCGGCGGCCTCGAGCCCGCTGACGTATTCATTCCTCGACAGCGCGCCCGCGATGCAGCCGACATGACTTCCGCGCTCCGCGCGCTCCTCCAGTGAAAGGTGGTCCTCGGCAACGACGTCAGAGATTCCGAGGCGGCCGCCGGGCTTCAGCACGCGGGCCATTTCCGTTAGGACCGCGGGCTTGTCGATCGAGAGGTTGATGACGCAGTTCGAGATGACGACGTCGACCGAGTCGGCCGGGAGCGGGATCTGCTCGATCGAGCCCTTCAGGAAATGGACGTTCGGAATCCCGGCCTCGGTGGCGTTCCGGCGGGCGAGCGCGAGCATCTCGTCGGTGAAGTCGAGCCCGTAGGCGGTTCCACTCGGGCAGACACGCTTCGCGGACAGGATCACGTCGATCCCGCCGCCCGAGCCGAGGTCGAGGACGACCTCGCCTTCGCGAAGGTCGGCGACTGCGGTCGGGTTTCCGCAGCCGAGCGATGCGAGCGCAGCCGCATCGGGGATTGCGTCCCGCTGGGCGGCGCTGTACAGCCCCTCACCGAAGTCGGTTGCGTTCCCCTCGCAGCACGAGCCGTCGCCGCAGGTCGCGCTCGATCCGGAACCGACGGCCCGCGCGGCCTGGGCATAACGCTCACGGACCTGCTCGCGCAGCAGGTCGGCGGACTCGGTGGTCATGCGACGACCTCCGCGATGCGAACGAGACCGGCGAGCTGCTCGAGTGCGACCGCGTTGAGCGAGAAATAGGCCCACTTGCCGCGCTGCTCGCGGTCGAGCAAGCCGATCTCCGTCAGCTTCTTCAGGTGATGACTGACCGTGGCCTGGCTGAGCCCCAGAGCCGGCGTGAACTCACATGCACAGACCGGCTCGTCGGCAGTGGCGACGAGGCTGAGGATCTTCACGCGCGCCGGGTCACCGAGCGCCTTGAAAACCCGGGCCGTCGCCTCCGCCTCGTCGTCTGCGAGCGAGGGAGTGCCGACCGGAACGCAGCAGTCGATTACCTGGAGATTCGTCATATCGACATCAATCGTATCGAGGGACGTCGATATGTCAAACGACCTACTTGGGCTCTGGCTCGAGCTTGTAGCCGACGCCGTAGCGCGTCTGGATGAACGTGTGCCGTGGCGCCTGGCGGTCGATCTTGTCGCGCAGCTTGCGCACGAAGACGTCGACGGTGCGGTCGCGATGGCCCTCGCGTCGGCTCCAGAGCTTCTGGAGCAGCTCGTCGCGGCTGACGACCCGGCCGCGCTCGAGCGCGAGGGCGTACAGCAGCCGAAACTCGGTCGGCGTCAAGTCGGCGCTCTGACCGTCGAGGTAGGCCTGCACGTTGAGCGGATCGATACGGAGCTCCTCGATCTCGATCGGCTCGCCTCGTTCTTCGGTCTGCTCGCGCCCACCTCGCCGCGACGCGACACGCACCCTCGCCACGAGCTCCTTCATCGAGAACGGCTTGACGAGGTAGTCGTCCGCCCCGATTTCCAGCGCGTGCACGCGGTCGTGCTCGGTGCCACGAGCGCTCACGACGATGATCGGCGTCCCGAGCCCCTCGCTACGGGCCGCTTCGATCAGCCGCCAGCCGTCCATGCGCGGGAGCATCAGGTCGACGACGCACACGTCGGGCGTCTCGAAGCGCAGCCGCTTCAGCCCGGTGTCGCCGTCCGAGACCACGACCGGGTCGTAGCCGGCGAGCGACAGGTGGTGCGCCATGGCTTGCGCGATGACGCCGTCGTCTTCGACGATCAGGACCTTCGCCATACTGAGCCCGATTATGGAGAACGCCGAGCTCGAGGCGGAACGAGGGCGGCGGCTGCTCGAGGAAAGCTCGGAGATCGTGCTCGTCGTCGACGAGGACGATCGGCTGATTGCAGCGAGCCGCCGCGCGCGCGAGACCCTGGACGGGCTCGTGCTCGGCCAGGCTGTTCCGGGACAGCTCCTGCAGAGCGAGCCGTGGCGTACACGGCGCGTTCCGGTCGAGGTCGACGGTACGCGCGAATCGCTCCTCTACCTGCGCGAGCCCGGCGAGCTGGCCGCCTACGAGGAGCTCCGCGCAGGATTCACGGCAGCGGTCTCGCACGAGCTTCGGACGCCGCTCGCGAGGCTGCTCGCCCTGCTCGAGACCGCGGCGCTGCCCTCCGCGAACGTCGACGAGCTGCTCGAGCAGGGCAAGGCCGAGGTCGAGAACATCCGCGAGCTGATCGACGACGTGTTGTTCCTGAGCGAGCTGGAGACCGGCCGCGCGGTCGTCTCGCTCGCGTCGATTCCCGCGGCGCCGGTCGTACGCCAGGTGATGGACGGGCTCGCCGAGCGGGCCTCGCGGGCCGGAGTGATGCTGAAGATCGAGCTGGACGACGAGGCGCAGGTCCCGCTCCGGCCGCGGATGCTGCGCGTCGTGATCGAGAACCTTGCCGAGAACACGATCCGCTACGCGGGCGACGGCGTGACGTTCTCGATCTCCGTCGAGCGGCTCGGCGACGACGTGCTGATCGTGGCCGCGGACGACGGAGTCGGAGTGAGCGCCGCCGATCTTCCGCGCCTGTTCGAGCGTTTCTACCGAGCCGACCGCGCCCGAGCCTCCCGGGGAACGGGACTCGGCCTCGCGATCGTGAAGCACATCGTCACGAGCGCCGGCGGCTACGTGGAGGCGACGAGTCGGGAAGGCCTCGAGATCCGGATCACGTTCCCCGGATGAGCGACCAACCCGTCTTCGACATCCGCGACCTCGCGGTGAGCTACGACGGCAGGACCGTCCTGCGGGACGTCTCCTTCCAGGTCGAGCAGAACCGGGTGACCGCGATCATCGGCCCGTCGGGCTGCGGCAAGAGCACGTTCATCCGCTGCCTGAACCGCATGAACGACGTTGTCGCCGGAGCGAAGGTCTCCGGAACGATTCTCTACAACGGCCTCGACCTCTACGGCCGCGGAGTCGACGCCGTCGAGGTGCGAAAGCGGATCGGCATGGTCTTTCAGCGCGCGAACCCGTTCCCGAAGTCGATCTACGACAACGTCGCGTACGGGCCCCGCTCGCTCAGGATGCGCGGCAACCTCGACGAACGGGTCCAGGGCGCCCTGGAGAAGGCCGCGCTCTGGGACGAGGTCAAGGACCGGCTCAAGCGAAGCGCGCTCTCGCTCTCGGGCGGCCAGCAGCAGCGCCTGTGCATCGCCCGCGCGCTCGCCGTCGAGCCCGACGTGATCCTCATGGACGAGCCGGCCTCGGCGCTAGACCCCATCGCCACGTCGCGCATCGAGGATCTGATGCACGCGCTGAAGGAGACGTACACGATCGTGATCGTGACGCACAACATGCAGCAGGCCGCGCGCGTCGCCGACAAGACCGCCTTCTTCACCGTCGAGCGCACGGACGGGTCCGAGCCGACCGGGATCCTCGTCGAGTACGACCTGACGCCGAAGATCTTCACCCAGCCGTCCGATCAACGAACCGAGGACTACGTGACCGGACGATTCGGGTAGGTTCGGGGGAATGCGAGTGACGCTGCAGGAAGATCTCGACACTCTCCAGGCGTCCCTGCTCGAAGAAGGCGAGCTCGTCTTGCGCGCCGTTCGAGGTTCGATCAACGCACTGCGGGAGAACGATCCCGAGCTCGCCGACGAAGTGATCTCCTTCGATGACGAGGTCGATGCCCGCTATCTCGCGCTCGAGCAGAGCATCGAGTCGCTGCTCGCGCGGCAGACGCCGGTCGCAGTCGACCTGCGGTTCGTGCTCGCGGTCCTGCACTCGAACCTGCACCTCGAGCGGATGGCCGACCTCTGCGTGACGATCTCCAAGCTGACGAAGCTCGCCCACGGGCTGCCGCCCGACGAGACGCTGATCGAGGGCTTCGACGAGATGGCCTCCCGGGCCGAGGAGATGATCCGGGTTGCGCTCGACTCGTTCGTCCAGCGCGATGTCGAAGGCGCCGAGAGCCTCGTCGACCTCGACGAGCTGATCGACCGCACGAACCGGCGCGTCGCGAGCTACATCCTCGACCTCGGCGGAGAGATGGACAAGCGCGAGTGGGGCCTGCGGATGCTGCTCATCTCGCGCTGCCTGGAGCGGATCGGAGACCACGCCGTCGACATCGGCGAGCAGACGGCGTACCTCGTGACGGGCGAGTTCCGCGAATTCACCGACGCCTCGGACCCCGAGCGGCTCGATTCGTAGTTAAGTTCCCGCCGCAATGCGGCTCGCACTCGTTCCGAAGACGACAGCGTTCTACGATCTGTTCGCGCGCGCGGGCGAGAACCTGCTCGAGACGGCGCGGCTCGTCGAGCGCCGCTTCGCCGAATTCCCGCAGGACATCGTGCGCCAGTCGGAGGTCAAGGCGCTCGAGACCCATGGCGACGAGCTCACCCGCGAGACGCTCGAGCTACTCAACACGCAGTACATCACTCCCTTCGACCGCGAGGACATCTACGACCTGGCGAAGGTGATCGATGACGTCGTCGACTACATGGACGAGGCATCGGACCTCCTCGGCCTGTACAAGGTCGAGTCGAGGCTCGATGCCGCGCTCGAGCAGTGCAGAGTGCTCGTCCAGATCGCCGAGCATCTGGCACAAGCCCTGGCTGAGCTCAAGCAGCTGCGGCGGGTCGAGCCCCATGTCGTCGAGATCAAGAGGCTCGAGGACGAGGGCGACCGAATTGTGCGCGAGGCGATCGCGGGGCTCTTCGAGAACACCACGGACGCGCTGACAGTTATTCGCTGGAAGGACATTCTCGAGGCGCTCGAGGAGGCGATCGACTCGTGTGAGACCGCCGCAGACCTCGTCGGCAACATCGTGGTCAAGAACGTCTGAGGACTGCTGAATGAACCTGACGCTCGCCGCGGTGATCGTGACCGCTCTTTTCTTCGACTTCACGAACGGCTTCCACGACACGGCGAACTCGATCGCCACGAGCGTCTCGACGCGGGCCTTGTCGCCGCGGATGGCGGTGATCAGCTCGGCGATCCTGAACTTCGCCGGCGCGTTCTTCTTCTTCGCCGTGGCGGCGACGATCGCGACGGGAATCGTCGATCCGGCCGTGATCACGCTGAAGGTGGTTCTGGCCGGGCTCGTCGGCGCGATCACGTGGAACCTGATCACGTGGTACCTCGCGATTCCCTCGAGCTCGAGCCACGCGCTGGTCGGCGGCATCATCGGCTCGTCGGTTGCGGCGACGGGCGGATTCGCGGTCGTCAACTGGGACGGCCTCAAGAGCAAGGTGCTCGTCCCGTCGCTGCTCGCTCCGGTCGCAGGGCTCGTCGGAGCGGCGGCACTGATGACGGTCACGCTCTGGCTGATCCGTAAGCGCGCTCCGGCTCCGGTGAACCGGGTCTTTCGGCGGCTGCAGCTCGTCTCGGGCGGGTTCGTCGCCTTCACCCACGGTACGAATGACGCGCAGAAGACGATGGGCATCATCGCGCTCGCGTTGATCGTCTCCGGGCACCTCGCCGCGGATCCGTTCACGGTTCCCCTCTGGGTGAAGGTCAGCTCGGCGACAGCGATGGCCCTCGGGACGTACGCGGGAGGCTGGCGGATCATTCGCACCCTGGGGCAGCGGATCGCGAAGCTCGAGCCGCCGCAGGGCTTTGCTGCGCAGACGTCCACGGCGGTCATGCTCTGGCTGACCGCACGCGCCGGGTATCCGGTCTCGACGACCTACGTGATCAGCGGCTCGGTGATGGGCGCCGGCGCGAGCACGAGGTTGTCCGCGGTGCGCTGGGGCGTTGCGGGGAACATCCTCGTCGCGTGGATCATCACGATCCCGTGCGCGGGCCTCGTCGGCGCTGCGATGGAGCTCGTGACGAGGCTTCCGGGCGGCGTCCTCTACGTGTTCCTGCTCACAGCCGGGATCGCGGCGCTCGCGTTCTCCGGTCGCCGGATCGAGGCTCGCCGCGAGGCCCGCCGGTTCGGCGTGGCTTCCGCGCCCGCGGCGTCTTAACCGTCCCTCAAACTCGGGTTAACGAGCCGCGGGTTATACAGAGGCGATGCAGCTACCCGTGCGCAAAGAATCCCTGCCGATGGCCGGCGCGCTGCTCGCGGCGGCGCTCGCGGGCGGAACGGTCGCGGTCATCGGCGCAGCGCTCGTCGGGACGGGTGAGCACACGACCACGATTCGCGAGCTCGTCCAGACGCCCACGAATGCCCCGGGCAATGTCTCGCAGACCTCCCAGGTACGCCCACTCACGGTTCGTGCGATCTACGACCGCGACGCGCCAGGCGTCGTCCAGGTCACGACGACGACGAAGGTCAAGCTCCCGCAGACCGATTGGTTCGGCAACCCGTTCGGCCCGCCCGGCACCGAGGTGCAGCGCTCGCTCGGCTCGGGCTTCGTCATCGACAAGGCCGGCTACATCGTCACGAACTACCACGTCGTCGGCAACGCCCAGTCCGTCCACGTCAGCTTCTCGAACAACGACTCGATGAAGGCCGAGGTCATCGGCAAGGATCCGGCGACCGACGTGGCCCTGCTCAAGGTGGAGGCGAGCTCGCGGGCGCTCAAGCCTCTCCAGCTCGGTGACTCCGACGGCATTCACGTCGGAGACCAGGTAGCCGCCATCGGGAACCCGCTCGGCCTCGACCGCAGCATCACGCTCGGGATCGTCAGCGCGCTGCACCGCTCGCTGACGTCTCCGGAGGGCACGCCCATCGACCGCGTCATCCAGACCGACGCGGCGCTGAACCACGGCAACTCGGGCGGCCCGCTCCTCAACGCGGAGGGCAAGGTCGTCGGCGTGAGCTCGGCGATCTCGACAGGAAGCACCGGAGGCGAAGGCAGCATCGGCATCGGTTTCGCGATTCCCATCAACACCGTGAGCGACGTCGTCGCCGAGCTGAAGGCTCAGGGCCATGTCGACCACCCGTACCTCGGCGTCGTCACGCGGCCCGTGTCGACGACGATGGCTCGGATCTTCAACCTGCCGGTCCAGAAGGGGCTGCTCGTCGAGAGCGTGGCCGCCGGAAGTGGCGCAGATCGGGCGGGTCTGCACGGCGGCACCGATCAGGTTGTGGTCGAAGGCGAGAGCTACCAGCTCGGCGGCGACGTGATCACGAAGGCGGACGGCATGGCCATCGCCACGACGGAGGACCTGCGCGAGATCGTCTCGCAGCACAAGCCCGGCGAGTCGCTGTCCGTCGTCTTCTATCCCAGCACGGCACATCGGGGCACAGCACCCGTGAAGGCTGAAATCAAGCTCGGTCGGCAATCTCCCCTCCCCTGAGATAAGTCCGGCCCACCAGGGGGCCACGGGGGAACGAACCGGTTCCCCCGTAAGCCCCTGCCTGTTGAGAGACTTCTTCTGTGATCGAGCAGCACTTCGGGGAGTCGTCGCCGTACTCGATCGGCGTGGAAGAGGAGCTGATGGTTCTCGACGCGGAAACGCTGCGCCTCGCCCCGCGGGCCGCCGAGCTGATCGCCGCGTCCCGGGGCTCCGCGCTACCAGGGACGCTCAAGGCTGAGCTCTTCGCCTCGGCGCTCGAGCTGAACACGGAGATCTGCGCGTCGCCCGCCGAGGCCGAGGAGGCGCTGCGCGAGTTGCGCGCCGCTGCGAACCGGTTCGCGGAGGAGCGGGGCCTGCGCCTAGCCGCTGCGGGCAGCCACCCGACGAGCCGGCCCGAGGACGAGGTGATCGCCGACGAGTCGCGCTATGCGGAGTTCGTCGCTTACGCGGGCGTGTCTGCCCGGAGGCAGGGTGTCAGCGGCCTCCACGTCCACGTCGGCATGCCGAGCGCAGAGGCCTGCTTCCACGCGCTCGAAGGCGTCCTGCCCTGGCTTCCGGTCGTGCTCGCGCTCAGCGCCAATTCGCCCTATCTCAGGGGCGAGGAGACCGGCATGCAGTCGAACCGCGCCGAGGTGCTCGCACAGCTGCCCAGGAGCGGTGCCCCTCCGGCGTTCGCGTCCTACGAGGAGTGGGAGGCATTCGTCGACTCCTTTGTGCGGCTCGGCATCGGCGCCGACTACACGCGGTTCTGGTGGGACATCAGGCCCCATCCGAACTTCGGGACGCTCGAGATCCGGATGCCCGACCAGCCGACGTCGCTCGCGGTCACCGCCGTGATCACGGCGATCCTGGAGGAGCTCTGCCGGGCAGCGCTCGACCGCCCTCGCCCTGAGCGCGACCCGGCGGCGCGCGGTTTCTACCAGCAGAACCGCTGGGCAGCCGCGCGCTTCGGCTTGAACGCTGAGCTCTTCCATCCTGAGGCCGAGCGGACCGCGCGGGCGTCGGAGCTCGCCGCCGAGCTCGCCGGCGACCGGCTCGACACCACGCGGACCGAAGCCGATCGCCAACTCGAGATCGGACGGGCGAACGGCGTCGAGGCTGTCTGCGCGGACCTCGTCGAGCGCACGCTAGGTTAAGAGCGTGTCAGTCCAGACCGAGACGCTCCAGGTAACCGGCGTCCGCTGCGAACGCTGCGTCGGCCGCCTCGCTGCAACGCTCCGCGACCACCCCGGCCTCGAGCAGGCGAACGCGAACCTGATGGGCCAGGTCACGCTCTCGTGGGACGACGAGCAGACGAGTCGTGACGACCTGCTCGACGCGCTGGCCCGCGGCGGCTTCCGTCCATTTTCGCCCGCCTAAACGGGCGAAAATGTGAGCATCGCCGCGGCGATGCGAACGGGCTTGCCTAGCGCTCTTCCTGATCCCGTTCGTCGATTCCGGCGAGCCGGTCCCCGAGTAGCGCCGGCGACGATTCCGGAAGGGCGGACTGCTCGTCGCCCTCACGGATGCGTGCGCGTTCCTCCTCGGTCGGTCGGGGCTTCTCTCCCTGGCCCTCGGAAGTCGGGCCTGACGAGGTGAAGAGGCCGTAGTGCTCGGCAACCTTTCGCTCGTCGATCCGATCGTCGACCTTGGGCGAGTCCGAGACCATCTCCTTCGGCACCGTCACTCGCACCAGCTGCTTGGAGTCATCGACGTGCGCGAATTCGCGCGGGAGCGCGTGCTTGGACTTGAGAAGTGCGCCCTGCTCGACGATCAGGAAGTCGCCGGATTCCCCGACCACCTTGCCGATCCTGTGCTCGTCGACGGTGACTACCTCGTAGCCTTCCATGGTCCTCCTTCGTTGGGTTGCGTCGCCGATACCCGTTCCGAGCGGGAATAACTCGACGTGGGGCGCCGTTTGCGATTGCTAGGGTCGCCGGCATGAGCGAGACCTCGCCAGAGGAAGCCCGGCGAATCGCACAAGGTGCGCGAGACCGTGTCCATTTCGAGGAGGAAGCGCTTGCGCTTGCAGATCAGGTATATCGAGTGGCACGTGGGGTCTCGCGCAGCAAGGAAGAAGCCGAGGATCTGATGCAGGAGACGTATGCGCGGGCGTTTCGGAGCTGGGAGTCGTTTACTCCCGGGACGAACCTCCGCGCCTGGATGCTGCGCATCCTCACGAACCTGAACATCGACCGCGGCCGCCGCGCCCAGCGGACACCGGATCAGCAGCCGCTCGAGGAAGGCGACTACTTCCTCTACAACCGGCTCGAGGCGGCCAGCGGAGAGAGCGACGAGGAGCGCATCCTCGAGCGGCTCTCGCAGGACCACGTGGCCGAGGCGCTCGCGGCGGTGCCGCACGACTTCCGCGACGTCCTCGTCCTCGTCGACATCGGCGAGTTCAGCTACGCGGAGGCGGCGCAGATCCTCGACATCCCGATCGGCACCGTCATGTCGCGCCTTCATCGTGGGCGGCGTATCCTGAAACAGCAGCTTGCGGAATTGGCCGTGGAGGCCCGATGAGCGAAGTCGACCCGTGCGATTGGTGCGAAGAGGTGCTGCAGCCGTACCTCGATCGTGACCTGAACGAGACCGACGTCGAGAAGGTCAAGATGCACCTGAACGGATGCAGCTGGTGCGAAAAGCGCTTCAAGTTCGAGACGGACCTGCGGCGCCTCGTGCGGCAGGCGGCGGTCGAGCCGATGGAGCCGGCGCTGAAGGCCAAGCTGGCGGCGCTCAGGCTCGAGCTCTAGAGCGTCTCGGGCAGATCCTTCGGCAGGTCGACGTCTCCCGGCGCGCCGAGGTCGTCGCACGGGACGAGCAGCGCCGGCAGCGAGCGCGCGCCCTGGTCGGGGATCTGACCCCAGACGGCTCGCGTGAGCACGACCGGGTGCCCGCGGTTGCCCTCGTAGGTCGCCGCCACGACCTCCGCACCGCTCTCGCGCCAGACCTCGAGCACGCGGTCGATCGCGGCCGGGGACAGGTTCGGGCCGTCCGCGAGCACGACCAGCGCAGCCTCGACGTCGTCTCCGAGAGCCTGCAGCCCGCAGCGGAGCGAGGCGCCGCGCCCGCGCTCCCATTCGGGGCAATGGACGACCCGCGCGGACGTCTCGACGTCGTGCGCCCCGAGCACGACGACCACATCTTCGACCGAGCTCGCCCGAACGCGTTCGAGGATCGGCTCGAGCAGAATGCGCTGCTTGACCTCTCCGAAGCGGCTCGACGCTCCGGCCGCAAGCACGACCGCAGCCGTCAGCCCGACGTGAGCTCCATCTTGTCGATCGTGACCTTCTCGGTCGGAGCGCCCGACGGGTCGGCCGGGTTGCCGAGCTTCCCGATCTTCTCGACGATGTCCATGCCGGCGGTCACGTCACCGAGGACCGCGTAATCCGGCGGCAGGCTGACGCCGTCGCTCGTGACGACGAAGAACTGGCTGCCCGAAGTCCCGGCCGGTTCGTTCTGCGACTTCGCCATCGCGACGAGGCCCTTCTTGTACTGCGTGTCCTTGGGAGGAGCGTCGACGACCGAGTAGCGGGGCCCGCCCATGCCGTTCCCCTCCGGGTCGCCCCCCTGGATCACGAACCCGGGGACGATCCGGTGGAAGGTCAGGCCGTCGAAGAAGCCCTTGTCGACGAGGCCGGCGAACGACGCCGTCGTGCAAGGCGAGATCTTCGTCGCCAAATCGAATGTGAAGTCGCCCTTGCTCGTCTTGACGGCGACCGAATGCGTCTTGCCGTCGTCGAGGTCGACCAGGTTGGCCTTCGCCTTGTCCCCGCTGATCTTGCAGTTCACCGAGCTCCCTCCCGACGCGTTGTGGCTCTCCTTGGTGCCGCACCCTACAAGCAGCACGACGAGCGGCAGCAGCAGGAGCAGACGCCTCATGCGACCGCCTCGAGAGCGCGGCGGACGAGCGCCTCCGCGATCTCGACCTTGTACGCCGTTCCCGGCAGCGGCGTCGCGTCGGCGAGCGCTTCCGGCGAGTCGAGCACCCACGGGACCGGCGCGACCCCCGCGAGGACGATCCTTCGCTCGCCGCCCGTGCGGGCTGCGGCGACGCCGACGATCGGGAACGACCAGCGTCGGCGCTCCATCGCCTTCAGATACGTGCTCTTGTCCGGTTGCGGGACGTCGAGCTCGAGGATCAGCTCGCCCGGCTCGAGCGTGATCAGGCTGCGGTCGTCGTCGGTCGGAAGGCGGTAGAGGTCGGCGACTGCGAGCTCGCGGTTCGTCGTCCGCAGCGTGGCTCCGAGCGCGATGAGCGCCGCCGCGACGTCCGACGGGTGGGCGGAGGCGCAGTAGCCGTTGCCGAAGATCGCGTGCTCGCGGTGCTCTCCGGCGAGCGCGTGGCACGTGTCACCGCCGTGGAGGCGGCACGGGAAGTTGAGGCGCCAGTACCAGCAGCGCGTCGACTGGAGCATGTTGCCCGCGACCGAGCCCATGTTGCGGAGCTGCGGGCTCGCGGCGAGCCGGCACGCCTCGCGCAGCGCCTCCGGGATCCCGGCGTCGGCTTCGAGCTCGGACAAAGTCGTGCCTGCTCCGATGCGCGTCCCGTCGATTCCGCGCGGGACGATTCCCCGCACGTCGACGAGCGTCTCCGCCTCGAGCAACCCGTCGCGCAGAAGCGGCACGACCTCGGTTCCGCCACTTAGTAACAGACTGTTACTTGGGATCGGCTCGTCGAGGCTAGACGGCTGCAGGAGCTCCACGCTTCTCCTTCTCGCGCTCCCTCGCCTCTCGCAGCGCTCGGAGCATGTCTTCGCGCGTGATCGGCAGCGAGCGGACATCGGCCCCGGTCGCGTCGCGGATCGCGTTTGCGATCGCCGCGGCAGTCGGGACGATCGGCGGCTCGCCGAGACCCTTCGAGCCGAGGTTCGTCAGATGCTCGTCGGGGATGTCGAGCAGTTCGGTGACGATCTCCGGGACGTCGGCGATCGTGGGCAGCTTGTACGTGTCGAACGTCGGATTCAGGGTCACGCCGCTCGTGGGATCGAGCAGGCGGTCCTCCGAGAGCGTGTGCCCGATGCCCTGGATGATCCCGCCCTCGACCTGGCTCGATGCGCCCAGCGGGTTGATCACGCGGCCCACGTCGTGGATCGCAGCGACCCGCTCGACGCGGATCTCGCCCGTCTCCACGTCGACGGCGACCTCAGCGACCTGGACGCCGAACGTCAGCACCTGCATCCCGGTTGGGTTCGGGCCACGGGCGCCCTTGCCGAGGATCTGCGCGTCCTCGAGCAGTCCCACGACCTCCTCGAGCGGCCACGACCCGCCGTCCGACGAGACGACGTTGCCGCCCCTCAGCGAGAGCACGCGCCCCTCCTGGTCGTAGCGCTGCGCCGCGATCTCGAGCACCTGGCGCGCCGCGTCCGCGGCGGCGGCACGAACGGCCGGACCCATCGACGGCGTCGTCGACGAGCCGGCGGAGATCGACGCGTACGGCCCGCGGGCGGAGTCTCCGAGAACGAGATCGACCTTGTCGAGCGGGAGCCCCAGCTCCTCGGCTGCGATCTGACTCATCGCCGTCGCCGTGCCGGTGCCGATGTCCTGCATCGCCGTGATCACCGTCGCGCGGCCGTCGGAGCCGAGCCGCACCCAGGCATACGAGGGCGGACCGCCGCCGCCGTACCAGATCTGGCTTGCGAGGCCGACGCCCCGCTTCCACGGCCCCTCGCTCCGTGCCCGCACCTGGTCGCGCCGCTGCCAGTGCTGATCGGCGCGGCGGTAGCACTCCATCAGGTTCTTCGACGAGTACGGCTTGTCGTCGGACGAGCTCGCGTAGTTGAGTCGACGCAGTTCGAGCGAGTCCACGTCGAGCTTCGCCGCGAGCTCGTCGAGCAGGCACTCGAGCCCGAACGTCCCTTCGACGAAGCCCGGCGCGCGGAACGCCTTCATCGGCGGTGTGTTGATCTTCGCCGGGTAGAGGACCGTGCGGACGTTCTCGCAGTCATAGAGCAGCCGCATCGGGCCGTCGGTCGGCGCGGCCCAGCCGTCCCAGCCGGTGGCGTTCACGAACTCGCCCACGAGCGCGAGCAGCGTCCCGTCGGCCTTGGCGGCTGCGGTCAGCCGCTGAATCGTGGCGTTGCGGTTCCCGGTGGCGAGGTTCTCCTCGCGCCGCGTGAGCGCGCAGCGGACAGGACGGCCGGTGCGCTTCGCGAGCTCGATCGCGACGAACGTGTAGTCGCCCGCGCCGTTCTTCGAGCCGAAGCCGCCGCCCATGAACTCGCAGACGACGCGCACCTTGTCCGGCGGGAGACCGAGCTTGCCCGCGACCTCGTCGCGGACGCCCCAGATGAACTGCGTCGAGATGTAGACGTCGAGCGAGTCGCCGCGCCACTCACACACCGACTGATGCGTCTCGAAAGAGCTATGGAGGACGGTCTGCGTCCGGTACTCGGCCTCGACCACGACGTCCGCCTGGGCGAGCGCGCGGTCGACGTCGCCGCGCTCGTAGCGGCTCGCCTCGCCGATGAGCTGGCCCTGGTCCGCGGCCTCTTCGGGGTCGAGCAGCGGTTTCTGGACGTCCCACTCGACGTCGATCAACTCGACCGCCGCCCGTGCCTGCTCGATCGTGTCAGCGGCGACTGCAGCGACCGCCTGGCCCTCGTGGCCGGGCTCGTCGGTCAGAGCGTCGACGTCTTCGGGGCCGACTGCGCTCCGTACCCCAGGAGCGGCGAGCGCCCGTTCGAGCGAAATCTTCCTCACGCGTGCGCGCGCGTGCGGAGACCTGAGAACCGCCGCGTGCAGCATCCCGGGAAGCCTCAAGTCGGACGTGTACCGGGCCTCGCCCCGTGCGCGCATGGGCCCCGTCACCCGTTGTGCCGGACGCCCGACGATCTCGCGCGGTCCGGCCGGCCACTGCTCGAGCGCGTCTTCTTCGACGACGAGCCAGACCTCCTCGAAGCGGCCCTCGACCTCCTTTTCGGTGCGGATCAGCCTTGCCATGTCGAGATCGCCTCCTCGATTTTCGGATAGGTGCCGCAGCGGCACAGGTTTCCGGCCATCGCATGCCGGATCTCGTCCGAGCTCGGGCTCGGGTTGCCCTCGACGAGCGCTGATGCGGAGACGATCTGACCGGGCGTGCAGAAGCCGCACTGGAGCGCGTCGGTGCGGACGAACGCATCGACCAGCGGATGCTCGCGCAGGCCTTCGATCGTCGTCACCTCGCGCTCGTCGACCATGTGCACGAGCGTGATGCACGAGTAAACGGGCACGCCGTCGAGAAGGACCGTGCACGCGCCGCAATGGCCTTCCGCGCAGGCGATCTTCGTCCCGGTGAGGCCGAGCTCGTCCCGCAGGGCGTCGGCCAGCGTGGTCCCGACCGGAACATCCACCTCGTGCGCTTCGCCGTTGATCGTGAGCTCAGGCACGGGCTGTTACCGCCAGGATGTCTGCGATGTGAACGAGTCCGCGTGTGACACGGGAGACCTCGTTCAGGTCCTCGTCTTCGACCTCGGGGAAGATCCGCCACAGGTCGCGCGCCGTGGTCAAGAGCTCGCGGACATCGTCGAGCTCCTCGCCCGCGTAGCCGTCGCGCTCGTCGGCGGCGTTGAGCGCGAGCCCGATGATGCCGATCGAGTCGGGCTGCCGCATCCACAGCAGGGGCGTCGCCATCGAGAGGTACTGGTGGATGCGCGCCATCGTCATCGGCTGGGTGAATATCCCGTCGCCGGTCGGCTTACTCGGCTCCTTCGGCGGCTCGCCGCGGGCGATCCGGTTCGCGCTTCCCGCGAGCATCTCGCGCACCTGGGCGTCATCGAACCCGGCGGCCTTGGCGGTGCGGAGCGCGATCATGAGCGAGCTCGGCGGCCGGCCGTACGGGTAGTCGGAGGCGTAGAGCACCTGCTCGGGCGAGACGAGGTGGAAGAAGCTGAGCAGGTCGACTGCGCTCCAGACGGAGGTATCGAAGTAGACGCCCGCTCGTCCGCCGAAGCGGCCCGCGAGGCCCGTTAGGTCAGCGATCCCCGCGTGCGCGATGATCAGCTGCGCCTCCGGATAGCCGTCGACGAGGCGAGCGAGGTGGTCGGCGATCGGCGGCAGTCCCCGCCCGCCGTGGATCAGGATCGGCACGCGGCGCTCGGAGGCGATCTCGAAGACCGGAGCCAGCCGCTCGTCGTTGAGCATGAAGCGCTGCGCCCGGGGATGGAGCTTGATCCCGCGCGCGCCGAGGTCGAGGCAGCGCTCGGCCTCCTCGATCGGGCTCTCGGTCAGGTCGAGCCGGACGAACGGGATCAGTCGTCCTTCAGAGCGCTTCGCGTACTCGAGCGTACGGTCGTTCGGCGCTCGGAACGCCGGGTGGCGGTCCGGCTCGTCCATGCAGAACATGAAGCAGTGCGAGACCCCGTCCGCGTCGTTGATGCGCTCGAGCTCCTCGTAGACGCCGATCTGCCCGTCGATGTCGTGGCCGAGGTGGACGTGCGCATCGAAGATCTCGGCGTCCGCGGGCAGCAGGTTGCGAAGCTCGTCCTCGTACCTCGTCAGCAGCGCCTGCGCCCGCTCGAACTCCTCCTCCACGAGTTCTCAGTCTATGCAGAGCAGTGCCCCATCCAGCGATACATGCCGGCCTCTGGCCCGCGATCACGCGGCGCCAGAGTCCACCCACCTTCTCACCAAGGTCTGTGGACCTTGGCTCGTCGGAGTGCGGCCTCTTGCTTGGTGCTCGCGACCCAGAGACTCGGCGGCATCACTGGACGGGGCACTAGATAGGATCCCGCGCGGTGCCCGACGTTCTGATCTTCGCCAACACCGAGACCTCGCCCGAGATGCGCCACGAGGTCCCGGTGCTTGT